>JACCDQ011629301.1_pt1 | contig 11309 bp, 9 predicted proteins | sample 7446031 | NCBI WGS metagenome assembly JACCDQ01 (sample SAMN15323442, study PRJNA562643) | freshwater metagenome | isolation source: river surface water | place: USA:Blue River Watershed | collected 2017-08-17
CGCTCATTGCCTTCGCGCACATAGAACGAGGCGCTCTCCTGCGTGGCCTGTGACAAGCCGCGCAGCGTCGGCTCGACCACGTTGTTGATGTCGAAGCCTGCCTGGTAGCGCGCGCCCAGCCAGCCCGCCGCTGGCCCGAGGCGCCATTGCCCGTCCTCGCTTTGCACCATGTAGCCCGAGAGTGCCAGCGTTCGCGCCAGCCTCAGAACCGTGGTGTTGTGAAGTCCGGCGCGGCGGCTCAATTCCGCCAGGGGCAGCTGGCGCTCGCCGATGCGGAAGGCCTCGAGGATCTGCAGCGCGCGGGTGACGGCGATGACGCCGCCGGCCTCGCTGCGGGCTTCGGGGGCTGCCGCCGTCCGGGGGGCGGCGGCGCGCGCAGGGGCGCGGGAGGACGCGCGGGAGGGCGGGGAAGCGGGCTCCGGGACCTTGTGTCGTGCCATGAAATGTATTTCACTGTGCGAAGCACAGTTGTGAACAGTGAAAGGTCATTCTAGAGTCTTTCCCGAGATTCCCGCGCACCGATTTCCAGGAGACATCCCGATGACGCTCACGATGACCCGCCGCGGCCTGGCCGCCTTCGCCACCTTGCTGGCGCTCGCACCCCTGTCCACCCTCGCCCAGGAGTGGCCGGCCAAGCCGATCCGCGTGGTCGTGCCCTTTCCCGCGGGTGGCGGCACCGACATCATTGCCCGCGACGTGACCAACAAGGTCACGAACACGACGAAGTGGAACTTCATCATCGACAACAAGCCGGGCTCGGGCGGCAACCTGGGCATCGACGCCGCGGCAAAGGCCCCGGCCGACGGCTACACCCTGGTGGTCGGCCAGACCAGCAACCTGGCGATCAACCCCACCCTCTACACCAAGCTGCCCTATGACCCGGTGGCCGACCTCACCCCCATCGGCCTGATCGGCAACAGCCCGCTGCTGTTCGTAGTCGGCGCCAACTCCCCCTACCGCACCCTGGCCGAACTGGTGGCCGCGGCCAAGGCCAAGCCCGACGCCCTGAACTACGCCTCGGCAGGCAGCGGCACCGTGGGCCACCTGGCCACCGAGCTGTTCCAGCGCGAAGCCGGCATCAAGCTCACCCACGTGCCGTACAAGGGCGCCTCCCAGGGCCTGACCGACGTCATGAGCGGGCAGGTGCATCTGTACTCGGGCACCGTGCCCACCCTGATCGGCCACATCAAGAGCGGCAAGCTGCGTGCGCTGGCCATCACCTCGGCCAAGCGCGGCGACGACCTGCCCCAGGTGCCCACCGTGGCCGAGTCCGGCTACAAGGGCTTCGAGGCCGTCACCTGGTTCGGCCTGCTGGGCCCGGCCAAGATGCCCGCGCCCCTGCTCGCCTCGCTCAGCACCGAATTGAACAAGGCCCTCAATTCGCCCGACCTGCGCAAGAAGCTGGAAGACCAGGGCCTGGACGTCACCCCCAGCAACCCGGACCAGTTCGGCAAGCTGATTCGCGCCGACATCACCAAGTGGGGCCGCGTGGTGAAGGAATCCGGCGCCAAGGCCGACTGAACTCCCGACTGATCCTCCCCCGGGGCGGCATGCCGCCCCTTCTCGAACTGCACACACCATGACCCAAGACATCGTCCGCGACTTCGAGCGCGTCTCTCCCGAACTCGTGGCCCAGGCCGCCGGCTTCCAGGCCGCCATCCTGGCCGACGTCGCCGGCCGCCGCGGCACCATGCATGGCCGCATCCAGGCCCTGCGTCCGCGCATGAAGGTGGCGGGCCCGGCCCTCACCGTGGAAGTGCGCCCCGGCGACAACCTCATGATCCACGCCGCCATCGCCCTGGCCAAACCGGGCGACGTGCTGGTGATCGACGGCAAGGGCGACCAGACCGCCGCCCTCATGGGCACCATCATGATGACGGCCTGCAAGCAGCTCGGCATCGCCGGCGTGATCATGGACGGCGCCGCCCGCGACAGCCTGGAGATCGACGAGATGGACTTCCCGGTCTTCTCCGTCGGCACCAACCCCAACGGCCCGACCAAGAACATCGGCGGCCGCATCGGCCACCCCGTGAGCTGCGGCGGCGTCACCGTCAACCCCGGCGACTTCGTGCTGGCCGATGCCGACGGCATCGTGGTGGTCGAGCGCGCCAAGCTCCCGGGCATGATCCCCGCCTGCCACAAGAAGGTCGAGGACGAGGCCAAGCGCATCGCCGCGATCAAGCAGGGCAACACCGCTGCCTCCTGGCTGCAGTCCGCGCTGCAGGCCGCCGGCGTGCTCAAGGCCGGAGAGACCCTGTGAGCCAGCCCCGCCTGATCGTCACCGGCGCGGACCTCGCGCCCCAGGCCCTGGCGCTCCTCACCGACTTCGAGGTCGTCTACGCCGGCAAGACGCCGACCCCCGCCGACATGGTCGCCCTGTGCAAGCAGCACGACCCGGTCGCCATCATCGTGCGCTATGGCGCGGTGGGCGCCGAGGTGATGGACGCCGCGCCCTCGCTGCGCGTCATCTCCAAGCACGGCAGCGGCACCGACACCATCGACAAGGCCGCCGCCCAGGCGCGCGGCATCGCGGTGCGTGCCGCCGTGGGCGCCAATGCGGCGGCGGTGGCCGAGCATTCCCTGGCCCTGCTCCTGGCCTGCGCCAAGTCGGTGGTCGAACTCAACGCCCGCATGCACGCCGGCTTCTGGGACAAGGCCACCCACAAGAGCGTCGAGCTGCATGGCCGCACCATCGGCCTGGTGGGCCTGGGCGCCATCGGCCAGCGCTTTGCCCGCATGTGCGACGCCATGGGCATGACGGTGCTGGGCTTCGACCCCTACGCCGGCCAACTGCCCGACTACATCCGCAAGGTGGACCTGGAGACGATCTGGCGCGAGTCGGATGCGGTGTCGCTGCACTGCCCGCTCACCCCCGAGAACCGGAACATGATCAACGCCACCAGCCTGGCCGCCTGCAAGAAGGGCGTGCTGCTGGTGAACACCGCGCGTGGCGGCCTGGTCGACGAGGCCGCCCTGCTGGAGGCCCTGCGCAGCGGCCAGGTGGGCGCCGCCGGCCTGGACAGCTTCGCGGTGGAGCCGATGACGGCGCCGCATCCTTTCCATGGCCAGCCGAACCTGATCCTGAGCCCGCACATCGGCGGCGTCACCCGCGACGCCTACGTGAACATGGGCGTGGGCGCGGCGAAGAACGTGCTGGACGCCCTGGCCCAGGCCAGCGCCACGGCCTGAGTCGCCTGGCGCCCATGTCCCCGCGCTGGAAGCACGCGCCCCCCGGCAGCCACTGGGGCGAGTTCGGCCCCGACGACCGCCTGGGCCGCATGAACCTGGTGACGCCCGAGAAGGTGCGCCAGGGCATCGCCGAGGTGCGCGAGGGCCGGACCTTCTGCCTGTCGCTGCCCCTGGACGTGCCGGGCGGCCGCGCGCTCAATGCCCGCCGCATGCCCCCGCGCCTCTACGCCACGCTGCGTGATGGCGCGAGCGCCGGGGTGCAGGGCTTCTGCTGGTCCTACGCCTCGGAAGACCCGCTCCTCACCGACGTCGTCTGCGACGAGGTGATGGTCATGAGCACCCAGTACTCCACCCAGTGGGACGGCCTGGCGCACATGGGGAGCCGCTTCGATGCGGACGGTGACGGCGTGGCCGAAGCCGTCTTCTACAACGGCTTCCGCGCCGGCTCCGACATCCACGCCGGTGTCGATGACCCGATGGCCCCGCAGGACTGGGCCCGCTATCCCGACCCCGACGGCGAGGCGCTGGGCGTCGCCAACCTCGCGGCCCATGGCGTGCAGGGGCGCGGCGTGCTGATCGACCTGGAGCGCCACGTGGGCCGCCGCCGCGAGGCGGTGGGCTACGAGCGCCTGATGCGCATCCTCGAGGCCGACCGCGTCGAGATCGAGCCCGGTGACATGGTGTGCCTGCACACCGGCTTCGCCGACACCCTGCTGGCGATGAACCGACAGCCCGACGCGCGGCACCTGCACGAGACCGGCAGCGGCCTCGACGGCAGCGACGAGCGCCTGCTGGCGTGGATCACCGACTCGCGCCTGGCCTGCCTGGTGGCCGACAACCCGGCGGTCGAAATCCCGCCCGCGCTCTCGCTGGGGGGCAGCACCCCGATGCGCCGTCCTCGCCTGCCGCTGCACGAGCACTGCCTGTTCAAGAACGGCATCCACCTGGGCGAGCTCTGGTGGCTGACCCCGCTGGCCGCCTGGCTGCGCGAGGCCGGCCGCTCGCGCTTCCTGCTCACCGCGCCGCCGCTGCGCCTGACCGGCGCGGTCGGCTCGCCGGTCACGCCGATCGCCACCGTCTGATTTTTCCCGCCCGACAAGACCCAGGAGACCTCCATGAAACAAGCCCTGTCCCGATTCCTGCGCCAGACAACCCTCGCCACCCTGGCCCTGGCCGCCGCCTGTGCCCACGCCCAGTCCTGGCCTGCCAAGCCGATTCGCATCGTCGTGGGCTTTGCGGCCGGCGGCCCGACCGACGTGGTCGCCCGCGCCTTCGCCGAGCACGCGGCCCGCGCCCTGGGCCAGCCGGTGGTGGTGGAGAACAAGCCCGGCGCCAACACCATCCTTGCGGCCGAGGCCGTGGCCTCGGCGCCTGCCGACGGCTACACGCTGCTGCTGGCCGCGACCAACCACACCATGATCCCGGGCCTCTACGCCGGCCGGGTGAAGTTCGACGCGCTGCGCTCCTTCGCCCCGGTGTGCACCCTGGCGGTGAGCCCCACGGTGCTGGTGGTCGGCCCCTCGGTCACCGCCAGGAACCTCGAGGGCTTCCTGCAGCAGGTGAAGGCCGAGCCGGGCAAGCGCACCTACGGCACGCCGGGCACCGGCAGCTCCGGCCACTACTACAGCGAGCAGTTCCTGCGCATGCAGGGCCTCTCGATGAACCACATCCCCTACAAGGGTGCGGCCCAGGTCGTGACCGACGTGATGGGCGGGCAGTTGGACAGCTCGTTTGCCACCGTGGGCTCGGTGCTGCCCCAGATCCAGGCCGGCAAGCTCACCGCGCTGGCGGTGGCCACGCCCAAGCGCTCCACCCTGCTTCCCAACGTGCCCACCTTCGCCGAGGCCGGCGTGAAGGGCTATTCGGCCGACGCCTGGTACGGCGTGCTGGCCCCGGCCGGTACCCCCGCCGCGGTGCTGGCGCAGCTGGAGAAGGTGTCGACCCAGTTCGTGGAGCAGCAGGCCACCGTCGCCAAGTTCCAGACCCTGGGCATGGAGCCGCAGAACACCTGCCGCGACGCCTTTGGCGCGCAGATGGACCGCGAAGTCCGCACCTACACCAAGCTGGCCCAGGACCTGAACCTCAAGGCCGACTGAACCCGATCCCGGCTGCGGACCCGCGCCGATAATCGACGCGCAACCTGAACCCACCATGTTCCTGCTCAAACCGCCCACCGTCCGCAGCCTGGAGACCTTCACCTCCATGCCCGCCAGGTTCCGCCGCACCGGCGAGCGCAGCCTGTGGGCCGACGCGAACATGGGCGGGCGCCTGATGGACTCCTTCCTCGAGGGACCGGTCTTCGACGAGGCGGGCAACCTCTTCGTCACCGACATCCCCTTCGGCCGCATCTTCCGCATCGACCCGAAGGGGGAGTGGGACCTGGTGGCCCAATGGGCGGGCGAGCCCAATGGCATGAAGTTCCTGAGCGCCACCGAGCTGCTGGTGACCGACTATCGCAACGGCCTGATGGCGGTCGACATCGCGAGCGGCCAGGTGCGCCCCTACCTGGAGCGGCGCAACAGCGAGCGCTTCAAGGGCGTGAACGACCTGGTGTTCGATTCGCGCGGCAACCTCTACTTCACCGACCAGGGCCAGACCGGCCTGCACGACCCCACCGGCCGTGTCTACCGCCTCGGCGCCGATGGCCGGCTGGACCTGCTGGTGTCCAACATGCCCAGCCCCAACGGCATCGTGCTGTCGCTGGACGAGCGCTTCCTCTTCGTCGCCGCCACCCGCGGCAACTGCGTCTGGCGCATGGCGCTGCTGCCCGATGGCAGCGTCTCCAAGGCCGGCCAGTTCTTCACCTCCTACGGGCCCAGCGGCCCGGACGGCCTGGCGATGGACGAGGGCGGGCGCCTGCTGGTGGCCAACCCCGGCCTGGGCTATGTGTGGGTGCTGGGCCCGCGCGGCGAGCCCGAGGAGGTCCTCACCGGACCGACAGGCGCCTCCACCACCAACCTGGCGTTTGGCGGGGCGGACCGGCGCACGCTCTATTGCACTGACTCCACCCACGGCCAGATCCTGCGCGCGGAGATGACGAGCCCGGGCCGCGTGATTCACCGCCCGAACTGAGGGCGGGAGTGAGGGCGGGCGCGCTACGCCCCCGCCCGGTCCCTCACGACCGCGTTACTGATCGCCCAGCAGCCAGCGGATGTTGTCCTGCCACTGGGGCAGCTCGATGCCGCAGGCCATGTGCCCGAAGGGGCTGTCGATCTCGATGTAGCGCGTCGGCGCCGGAATGCGCGCCAGCAGCTCCCGCGACTCCGCATTGGCCGGGAAGGGCTTGTCCGTCGTGCACTGGACCATGAGCGTCCGGGCGCGGATCTGCGCCACCCGGTCGCTCACGTCGAAGCTCGACGAGGCGCCGGCGAGCACCACCATGCTGTTGGCGTCGAACTCCCGTGCCCACACCCGGCTGGGCGCTTCCATGGCCTCGCGCAGCTGCGCGGGGTCGGGGTAGCGCTCCTCGTAGAGCCGCTCCAGGCCGTAGCTGGCCAGGGTCTGCAGGCGGGTGGCCAGCAGGGTCTCGTACATGCCGCCCTGGTCGTAGTACCAGCCGCCGTGCCATTGCGGGCTCTCGGCCAGCTTGGCGCGCTGGATCTCCTTGGTGAGGCCGGCTGGCGCGCGGAAGTTGGAGGCGACGACGCCAATGGCCTCCACCATGTCCGGATGGTCCAGCGCCCATTGCAGGGACTGGAAGCCCCCGTAGGAGGGGCCCAGGACCGCACGCAGGCGCTTGACGCCCAGGGCGCCGAGCAGCCGGTGCTGCGCCTCGACGATGTCGGCGAGGGTGATGTCGGGGAAGTCCGGCCCCCAGGGCTTGCCGGTGGCCGGGTTGGTGCTGCGCGGGCCGGTGGTGCCGAAGGCCGACCCCAGCATGTTGGAGCAGACGATGAAGTAGCGGTCGGTGTCCAGGATGTTGCCCGGGCCCACCAGCTGCGCCCAGGAGCCCTCGGCCACCAGGTGGCCGGGCTCGATCATGGTGTGGGCGCTGGTGAAGCCGTGGGTGATCAGGATGGCGTTGCCGCCGTCCGGCGCCAGCGTGCCGTGCGCCACATAGGCCACGTCCACCGAGGGCAGTACCTGGCCCGAGCGCAGGGCCAGGCTGCCGATGTTGAGGCTCAGGCTCATGTCGGCGCCATCACTCCTTCTGGATGCCGGCGGCCTTCACGGTCTGGCCCCACTTGACGAGGTCGGCGGCAAAGAACTTGCGCGCTTCGTCGGGCGAGGAGGCGACGATGCGCGAGCCCAGGCCCTCGATCTTGGCCTTGACCTCGGGGTTGGCCAGCACCTCGCGGATGGCGGTATTGAGCTTGTTCACGATTTCGGCCGGGGTGCCGGCGGGCAGGAACATGCCGTTCCACTCGTAGGCCTCGTAGCCCTTGACTGCCGCTTCAGAGATGGTGGGCACGTCCGGATACAGCGGGTGGCGTTGGCCCGAGGTGATCGCCAGGGGCCTCAGCAGGCCGGACTTCACCTGGGCGCTGAGCGCGGGCAGGTTGCCGAAGCCGGTGTCGACCTCGCCAGCCAGTGCCGCCGCCAGGGCGGGTCCGCCGCTCTTGTAGGCGACGTGCAGCATCTTCATGCCGGTGGCCTGGTTGAACAGTTCGGCCGCCATGTATTGCACGGTGCCCTGGCCGCCCGAGCCGAAGGTGATCTTGCCCGGCGCGGCCTTGCCGGCCTTGACCAGGTCCTGCAGCGAGTTGTAGGACGAGTTCTTGTTCACCGTGACCAGCATGGGGGTGAGGGCCACGATGGTCAGGGGCGTCAGGTCCTTCTGCGGGTCAAAGGGCATCTTGGCCGTGAGGTGCGGATTGATCGCCAGCGGGGTCGCGTCATAGAGCACCGTGTAGCCGTCCGCCGGTGCCTGGGCCACGGCGGCTTCGCCGATCAGGCCGCTGGCGCCAGCCTTGTTCACGACGACGACCGAGGTGTTCAGCTTCGGGCCCAGGTACTGGCCGATCAGGCGCGACAGGGCGTCGGCGGTGCCGCCCGGGGCATAGGGCACGACGATGGTGATGGGCTTGTCGGGCCAGGCGGCCAGGGCGGGCGTGGCGGCGAGGCTGGCGGCGGTGGCCAGGCCGGCAAGCAGCGCGTGGAAGGTGCGGCGTTTCATGGGTGTCTCCTGTAGTGGGGGCCGGGCGTGGGGCACGTCCGGCTGGGGGTCACTACCGTTGCGCCGGCGTTGCCAGTACGGACGGTGGATGTGCCAACTGCCAATTTAGACAGGACCTTCATTTGGCGCAATGGTGTTGCGCAGAATGAAATTCTCTCCACGGGGCGCAATGCCCCGCAGGTCGGTGGCCCCGGGGCAGTCGGGATGGCCAGGCGGGCCTCAGAGCCGGAACCGGTCCGACTGGGCGCGGGCGCAGTTGGAGAGGATCTGGAGCGCCCGGTCGACGACGACCGGGCTGGTGACGAAGGGGTTGGGGCCCTTGCCGCCCGAGGCCGCCATGGCCCGCATCTTCGGGATCGACTGGTCGAAGCTGGAGTGGTTGGACAGCAGGATGTCGACTGATTCCTCGGCGGTGACCTTGCGCATGCGCTCGGCCGAATCGGCGTAGGCCTTGAGGCGCCCGAAGTCCTTGCCGAAGTTGAAGCTGGTGCCGCCCCACAGGATGGCCTTGTGGTGCTTGTCGCCATTGCGGACCTCGAAAAGGGGCGAGATGGTGCCGGGCGAATGGCCGGGGGTCTCGTAGATCATCACCGTGGTATCGCCCAGGCGCAGCCGGCCGCCGTCGTTGAGGGTGATGTCGCGCGCAGGCGGACGGCCCCAGATCGGCGAATCGGCCTCGAGGTGGCCGTGCATCACGTTCCAGTCCGTCTCGCTGGCGACGACGCGGGCGCCGTACTTGCGTGCCAGGTAGCTCGCACCGCCGTAGTGGTCGCCGTGGCCGTGGGTGACGAGGATGTACTTGATCTGCTTCGGGTCCAGGCCGAGCCGGGTCAGGCCCCCCTCGATCAGGTCGCGCGCCTCCTGCTCGTTGTTCAAGGCGTCGATCAGGATCAGACCCTCGGAGGTCTGGAGCACCCAGGCCGCCACCCAGTCGCCACCGACGTAATAGAGGTTATCGAACACCTTCATCGGCGGCGGCGCGGGCCGCGCCATTAGGCCGCGGATGTAGTCGTCCGACTCCGCGCCTTCGGCCCTGCGCTCGGCCGGCTGGGGCATGCACACCCGCACGAAGGCCTTGAGGTCATCGCCCGCCAGTGCGTTGGCGCGGTCGACGTAGGCCTGTACGGTGGCGGGCGTTGCGGCGGGTGCCGGCTCGGAGGGAGTCGCGCAGGCCGCGAGTGCGGTGGCGAGGGCAAGCATCGCCGATTGGAACGCGATCCGGTGCATCAGGCTGTCTCCTTCTGTTTGTGAGGAGCAGTGTAGGGACGCAGACCCACCGAGTGGAATGGGCTTTCGCCTGATGCAGCGTCTTTCGCCCGTTGAACATGGGCCCGCTCTCGCCCTGGCGGTGTGATGCCCCGGGCAGCCGTGGTCTCAGGCCTTGCTCTTGTGGCCGTTCTTGTGCGCCACCTTCGAGTCCAGGATCGGGTACGCGATCGAGCAGATGTGCGAATTGATCCGCTTCAAGTCGCTGATCAGGTCGATGTGCAGCGAGCTGGTCTCGATGCTTTGCATGGTGTTCTCGGCCAGCCGCGCCAGGTGGGTGCTGGCGTAGGCCCGCTCCAGCTCCGAGAAGCGCGCCTTCTCCTCCAGCAGGCGCTGCGCGTCGCGCAGGGACCCGCCCAGGAACACGCTCATGGCCAGGCGCAGGTTGTCCAGCAAGCGGGCGTGCAGCTCGCGGATCTCGGCCATGCCGGCCTCGGAGAAGCTGCGCCCTTTCTTGATCTTCTTGTCCTCGACGTCGATCAGGATGCGCTCGGCGATGTCGCCGATCTGCTCCATGTTGATGGTGAAGCTGATGATGTCGGTCCAGCGCCGGCTCTCGTCTTCACCGAGCGACGCGCGCGAGATCTTGGTGAGGTAGTACTTGATCGAGGAATAGAGCCGGTCCACCTCGTCGTCCATCTTGCGCAGCTCGTGCGCGAGCTCGAGGTCGTTGCGCTCGATCACCGGCACGATGCCGCGCAGCATGGTCTCGACCAGGTCGGCCTGGTACATGGCCTCGCGCGCCGCGCAGGCCATGGCGAGGGACGGCGTGGCCAGGGCTGAGGGGTCCAGGTGGTTTGGCCGGCCGCCTGCGCGCGCCGGGTCGGGCTGGGGCAGCAGCCGCTCCACCATCCGGGCCACCGGGCCGGTGAAGCAAATCATCGACAGCGCCATCACCAGATTGAAGGCGAGGTGGAAGCCCACCACCTGGCTGGTGGCGTCCGGCAGCCAGGCAGGCATCTCGTTCAGCCACAGCCGCACCAGGGGCAGGGTGATCAGTACACCCGCCGCCTTGAACACCAGATTGCCCAGGGGCACCTGCCGCGCCGGCACGTTGGCCTTGGCCGTCACCAGCACCGCCAGGATGCCGCTGCCCAGGTTGGCGCCCAGCACCAGGCCCAGCGCCACGTCGACCGGCACCGCACCGGTGCTGGCCAGCGTCGCGGTGACCAGCACCACCGCCAGGCTGGAGTAGGCGGCCAGGGCCAGTACCGCGCCGGTGAAGATCTCGAGCAGTCGGTCGCTGGTGAGCGAAATGAGCATGGCCCGCACCGCCGGCGACTGCACGATCTGGCCGGTCGATTCGCCCACCAGGCGCAAGGCGAGCAGCATCAGTCCCAGGCCGATCAGCACCCGGCCGAAACGGCCGGCCGGCTCGGAGGCCCGGGTGAGGAACAGCACCACGCCCGAGAAGATGAACAGCGGGGAGAGCCAGGAGAGATCCAGGGAGAACACCGCCGCCATGAGCGCGCTGCCCAGGTCGGCGCCGAGCATCACGGCCAGGGCGACAGGCAGGGCGACCAGGCCCTGGCCGACGAAGGCCGAGACGATGAGGGCGGTGGCAGTGCTCGATTGCACCAGGGCGGTGACGCCGGCGCCGGCCAGGGCGGCCGCGGGGCGCAGGCGCAGGCTGCTGGCGAGCAGGGCGCGGAGGTTGCCGCCGAAGAGGCGCAGGATGCCGGTGCGCACCTGGTAGGTGCCCCAGACCAGCAAGGCCACGGCGGCCAGGAGGTTCAAC
>JACCDQ010916033.1_pt1 | contig 11308 bp, 8 predicted proteins | sample 7446031 | NCBI WGS metagenome assembly JACCDQ01 (sample SAMN15323442, study PRJNA562643) | freshwater metagenome | isolation source: river surface water | place: USA:Blue River Watershed | collected 2017-08-17
CGCATCAGCTCAAATGGGATGCGGAACTGCGCCCCATCCGAAAAGCCAATTTCCAGCACCTTGGTCTGACCATGCACGGTCAAGGACTCGGGCGTGGGGGTCTCTTTTTTCAAACCGGCCATAGTGACTTTCGTGTGTTACTTTCGGACGCTTAGACCAGCACGCGCTCAATGCCACCGGCATTGGCGGCGCTGACGTATTCGGGCATCCAGTTCTCGCCCAGGATGTGCTTGGCCATCTCGACAACGATGTAATCGGCTTCGAGCAAACCGTTTTGCAGGTCATCGCCATAGCGCGACAGGCCTTGCAGGCAGCTGGGACAGCTGGTCAGGATCTTCACGTTGTCCTTGGGACCTACAGCACCGCTGGCGCGCAAAGCGGCCTCGCCTTTGCGAATTTCCTCTTCCTTGCGGAAGCGCACCTGGGTCGACACATCAGGACGCGTAACGCCCAGCGTGCCCGACTCGCCGCAGCAGCGGTCAGACTTCAACACCTGATCGCCCAGCAAACCCTTCACGGTCTTCATCGGGTCCTGCTGCTTCATGGGCGTGTGGCAAGGGTCGTGGTACAGGTAAGCGCCCTGAGCCTCCAGTTTGATGCCTTTTTCGAGCAGGTATTCGTGGATGTCCACGATGCGGCAGCCCGGGAAAATCTTGTCGAACTCGTAGCCCTGCAGCTGGTCGTAGCAGGTGCCGCAGCTGACCACCACCGTCTTGATGTCGAGGTAGTTGAGCGTGTTGGCCACGCGGTGGAACAACACACGGTTGTCGGTGATGATTTTTTCGGCCTTGTCGAACTGGCCCGAGCCCTTTTGCGGATAGCCGCAGCACAGGTAACCCGGCGGCAACACGGTTTGCACGCCTGCGTGCCAGAGCATAGCCTGCGTGGCCAGGCCCACCTGGCTGAACAAGCGCTCGGAGCCGCAACCGGGGAAGTAAAACACCGCTTCGGTTTCCGATGTCGTGGCCTTCGGGTCACGGATGATGGGCACGTAATCGTTGTTCTCGATGTCGAGCAGGGCACGCGCCGTCTTCTTGGGCAAATTGCCCGGCATCTTCTTGTTGATGAAGTGGATCACCTGCTCTTTGATGGGCGCTGCGCCCACGGTGGCGGGCGGCGCACTGGTCTGCTTGCGGGCCACACCCTTGAGCAAACCGGCCACAAAGCGCTGTGCCTTCATGCCCACCCCCACCATGGCGGCACGCGCCAGCTTGATGGTCTCGGGGTTGGTGGCGTTGAGCATGAACATGGCCGCAGCATTGCCGGGCCGGAAGCTCTTTTGGCCCATCTTGCGCAACAGGTTGCGCATGTTCATGGTCACCTCGCCAAAGTCGATGTTCACCGGGCAAGGCGTCAGGCACTTGTGGCAGACGGTGCAGTGGTCGGCCACATCTTCGAACTCTTGCCAGTGCTTGATCGACACACCGCGGCGGGTTTGCTCTTCGTACAGGAACGCCTCAACCAACAAGGAGGTCGCCAGTATTTTGTTGCGCGGGCTGTACAGCAAATTGGCACGCGGCACATGGGTCGAGCACACCGGTTTGCACTTGCCGCAGCGCAGGCAGTCTTTCACGCTGGCCGCGATCTCGCCAATGTCGGACTGCTGCATGATCAGCGACTCGTGACCCATCAGGCCAAAGCTGGGGGTGTAGGCATGCGTCAGATCGGCCGTGTGCACATCGTCACCCAGGCCCGTGAGCGCCGCGCCGCGCAGCAGCTTGCCCTTGTTGAAGCGGCCTTCGGGGTCTACTTTGGCTTTGTAGGCCGTGAAGTTGGCCAGCTCGACATCGGTCAAAAACTCCAGCTTGGTGATGCCGATGCCGTGCTCGCCCGAGATCACGCCGTCCAGGCTGCGCGCCAGCACCATGATGCGGGCCACCGCTTCGTGCGCGGTTTGCAGCATCTCGTAGTTGTCGGAGTTGACCGGGATGTTGGTGTGGACATTGCCGTCACCGGCGTGCATGTGCAGCGCCACCCACACGCGGCCCTTGAGCACACGCTGATGAATGGCGGTGACTTCGGTCAGGATAGGCTGAAAGGCCGAACCCGAGAAGATGTTCTGCAAAGCCGGACGGATTTGCATCTTCCAGCTGGCACGCAGGCTGTGGTCCTGCAACTGCGGGAACAGTTCGTCGACTTGTGTCAACCAGCCTTGCCACTGATCACGCACCTCGCGCACCACGGCCAAAGCCTGTGCCACACGGTCTTCCAGCAATTCGGCCGAAGCGATTTCGTTGACCTCGTCTTGCTTGCCCAGCGGCAAGTTGCCCCGCTCCAGGAAGCTTTCCAGCTCGGCACAAAACTTGAGCTTGTTGCGCAAGCTCAGTTCGATGTTGATGCGCTCAATGCCATCGGTGTACTCGGCCATGCGCGGCAGCGGAATCACCACGTCTTCGTTGACCTTGAAGGCGTTGGTGTGGCGCGAGATGGCCGCGGTCTTTTTGCGGTCGTGCCAGAACTTTTTGCGCGCCTCGGGGCTGATGGCGATGAAGCCTTCGCCGCTGCGCGAGTTGGCCATGCGCACGATCTCTGACGTCGCCTTGGCCACGTCGTCGGCGTTGTCACCGGCGATGTCGCCGATCAACACCATCTTGGGGAACCCACCACGCTTGGACTTGGTGGAATAACCCACCGCCCGCAAATAACGGTCGTCCAGGTGCTCCAGTCCCGCCATCACGGTGCCGGTGCGCTTTTGCTCGGCAAACATGAAGTCCTTGATCTCGACAATGCTCGGAACCGCGTTGCGGGCATGGCCAAAGAACTCCAGGCACACGGTGCGGGTGTGGGTGGGCATGCGGTGCACCACCCAGCGGGCGCTGGTGATCAGGCCGTCACAGCCTTCTTTTTGCACGCCGGGCAGGCCCGACAGGAATTTGTCGGTCACATCCTTGCCCAGACCTTCCTTGCGGAAAGTCTTGCCCGGAATGGCCAGGGTTTCGGTGCGGATCGGCGTTTTGCCGTCAGCCTTGAAGTAGCGCAACTCAAAGGTGGCCACGTCGGCATCGTGGATCTTGCCCATGTTGTGGTCCATGCGGACCACGTCCAGCCATTCGGCATCGGGCGTGACCATGCGCCAGCTGGCCAGGTTGTCCAGCGCCGTACCCCACAACACGGCCTTTTTGCCGCCCGCGTTCATGGCGATGTTGCCGCCAACGCAGCTGGCTTCGGCCGAGGTCGGGTCCACCGCAAAGACGAAACCGCCGCGTTCGGCCGCATCGGCCACGCGCTGGGTGACCACACCGGCTTCGGTGTAGATGGTCGGGATCTTGTGCGCAATACCGGGCAGGTCAACCAGCTCGACCTCGGTCATGGCTTCGAGCTTTTCGGTGTTGATGACCGCGCTCTTCCAGGTCAGCGGGATCGCGCCGCCGGTGTAACCGGTGCCGCCGCCACGCGGGACGATGGTCAGACCCAAGTCGATACAGCCTTTGACCAGCCCCGCCATCTCGGTCTCGGAGTCAGGCGTCAGCACCACAAAGGGGTATTCGACGCGCCAGTCGGTCGCATCGGTCACATGGCTGACCCGCGAGAGGCCGTCAAATTTGATGTTGTCCTTGGCCGTCAGGCGACCCAACGTCTTTTGTACCTGGCTGCGCAGCCTGGCGCGGTTGGCAAAACGCTCGTTGAACTGCGCCACCGCCTGCCCGGCCAGCGCCAGCAGCTGGCCCACCAGAGCGTCACGAGCAGCGTCCACATCGGGGGTGCGGCGTTTTTGCACTTCGCCCAGGCGGTGCTGCAAGGCGTCCACCAGCAGCTTGCGGCGGCCCGGATTGTCCAGCAGGTCATCCTGCAAATAGGGGTTGCGCTCGACCACCCAAATGTCGCCCAGCACCTCGTACAACATGCGGGCCGAGCGGCCTGTGCGGCGCTCATCGCGCAGCTGGTTCAGCAGATCCCAAGCCCTCTCACCCAGCAGGCGCACCACGATTTCGCGGTCTGAGAAGCTGGTGTAGTTGTACGGGATCTCGCGCAGGCGCGGCGCATCGGCGTCGGCTTGCATCAAATGTTGGAGCGTGGTGGGTGCATTCATAGGGATAGGCGCGGTCAGCAGCGTGTCAATACGCATTCAGCCAGACACGAAAACTGGCTTGAACCCGGCTGAGGCTGAATGTTACCGCAGTGAAACAAACACGCGCCGCCCGCATGGACACCTGTCCCCCACAGGTCTCAGGTCATGGAAACCCCGGGTTGTCGTCTGAATTTCACATGGCTTTAATACCTTTGACATCTTCGGAGATCAAAGTCAGCGCCAATAACTGCCCCAAAAACAGGCGGTTTTGCGTTTTCAGACCTCTCATTTTCAGGAACTGCCATGAAACTCAAACACACACTTTCCGCACTGACCCTTGGCTTGGCTGGACTGTCGGCCCAGGCCCAGACCGAAATCCAGTGGTGGCACTCCATGGGCGGGGCCCTGGGTGAATGGGTCAACGACCTGGCCAAGGACTTCAACGCCAGCCAGAAAGAATACAAAGTGGTGCCCACCTTCAAGGGCAGCTACGACGAGTCCATGACGGCCGCGATTGCCGCCTACCGCGCAGGCAACGCCCCCCACATCCTGCAGGTGTTTGAAGTGGGCACCGCCACCATGATGGCCAGCAAGGGTGCCATCGTGCCCGTGGGCAAGGTCATGACCGACGCAGGCCTCAAATTTGACCAAAACGCCTATGTGCCTGCCGTGGCCGGTTACTACACCGCCCCCAACGGCCAGATGCTGAGCTTCCCCTTCAACAGCTCCACCCCGGTCTTCCACTACAACAAGGACGCTTTCAAGGCGGCGGGTCTGGACCCCAATGTCCCGCCCACCACCTGGCCTGAAGTGGCATTGGCAGCCGCCAAGCTCAAGGCCAGCGGCCACAAGTGCCCCTTCACCACCAGCTGGATCAGCTGGACGCAGCTGGAAAGCTTCTCGGCCTGGCACAACACCGAATTCGCCACCAAGGGCAACGGCATGCGCGGCATGGACGCACGCCTGTCCTTCAACACCCCGCTGCATGTGCGCCACATTGACAACCTGGCCAACATGGCCAAACAAGGCCTGTTTGTCTACAAGGGCCGCGGCAACGCGGCTGACGCCACCTTTGTCTCGGGCGAGTGCGCCATGGCCACGGGCTCCTCAGCCCTGTACGGCAGCGTGGTGCGCAACGGCAAGTTCGGCTACGGCATCGGCACCCTGCCCTATTACCCCGATGTGAACGGCGCACCCCAGAACACCGTGATCGGTGGTGCCAGCCTGTGGGTCATGAACGGCAAGAAGGCACCTGAGTACAAAGGCGTGGCCCAGTTCTTCGCCCACCTGTCCAAAGACAATGTGGCCGCCGCCAGCCACCAGCGCACCGGCTACCTGCCCGTCACCAAGGCTTCGTTTGAGGTGACCGATAAATCCGGCTTCTACAAAAAGAACCCCGGCACCGATGTGTCGGTGACGCAGATGATCCGCAAGACCACCGACAAGTCACGCGGCGTGCGTCTGGGCAACTTTGTGCAGATCCGCACCATCATTGACGAGGAACTCGAAGGCGTGTGGAGCGGCAAAAAGGGCACCAAAGAAGCCCTGGACATGGCCATCAAGCGTGGCAATGAACAGCTCGAACGCTTCGAAAAAGCCAACAAGTGATGCCTGGCCGCTGCACGCAGCGGCAGGCCTTTGAAAAAGCAGAGGCTGTGCCTCTGCTTTTGCGCATTTTGGGGTGACACTGCACACCCCGGTTTTGCAAAGCATTTATGGAAAAACGCGTCCGTTTCAAATCCCGCTGGCTGCCCTGGCTGCTGATCGCACCTCAGCTCGCCATCGTACTGGTGTTCTTTTTCTGGCCAGCCGGGCAAGCGCTTTACCAAAGCGTGTTGCAAGAAGACGCGTTTGGCGCGTCGCGCGAGTTTGTCGGCCTGGACAACTTTGCCCGCCTGTGGAACGACAGCGGCTACCTGGACTCGTTCAAGACCACCGCCGTGTTTTCTCTGCTGGTTGCGGTGGTCGGTTTGTCGGTGTCTTTGCTTCTGGCCGTGATGGCCGACCGGGTCGGGCGCGGCGCGGGCCTTTACAAAACCCTGCTGATCTGGCCCTATGCGGTGGCCCCGGTGGTGGCGGGCGTGCTGTGGCTGTTCATGTTTGCCTCGCCCATGGGGGTGGTGGGCTACGCCCTCAGGGCCATCGGCATCGACTGGAACCACCTGCTCAACCCCAACCACGCCATGGCACTGATCGTGATGGCAGCGGTCTGGAAGCAGATTTCCTACAACTTCCTGTTCTTTCTGGCGGGCTTGCAGTCCATTCCCAAGTCGCTGATCGAAGCTGCCGCCATCGACGGGGCCGGGCCGTGGCGGCGCTTTTGGACCATCGTGTTCCCGCTGCTGTCACCGACCACCTTCTTTTTGCTGGTGATCAACATCGTCTACGCCTTCTTTGACACCTTCGCCATCGTGGACGCCACCACCCACGGCGGCCCCGGCAAAGACACGTCCATCCTGGTCTACAAGGTGTATTACGACGGTTTCAAGGCACTCGACATGGGCAGCTCGGCCGCGCAATCGGTGGTGCTGATGCTGATCGTGGTGTCGCTCACGGTCTTGCAGTTCAAGTTTGTCGAAAAGAAAGTGCAGTACTGATGTTGCGCTCACCCATTCATTTCGGAAGCCTGTCATGATCGAAAGACGCCCCGGCCTGCAAATCCTGCGGCATGTCATCTTGCTGATTGGCGTTGCCATCGTGGCCTTTCCGCTGTACCTGACTTTTGTGGGCTCCACCCAGACGGCTCAGCAAATCAACCAAAGCGTGCCCATGTCCATGCTGCCGGGCAGCCACTTTTGGGAAACCTACCGTCTGACGCTTTTGGGCGGGCCCAACTCGCAAGGCAGCCCGCTACCGGCCATGTGGCCCATGATGCAGATCAGCCTGGTCAGCGCCCTGGGCATTGCCATTGGCAAGATCGCGATTTCGCTGCTGTCGGCATTTGCCATCGTGTACTTCCGCTTTCCGCTGCGCAATCTGGTGTTCTGGATGATTTTTGTCACCCTGATGCTGCCGGTCGAAGTGCGCATCAGCCCCACCTACGAAGTGGTCGCTGGTCTGGGCCTGCTCAACAGCTTTGCGGGCCTGACAGTGCCACTGATCGCCTCGGCCACCGCCACTTTCTTGTTCCGGCAGTTTTTCCTGACCATCCCGGATGAACTGGTTGAAGCCGCCCGCATCGACGGTGCGGGGTCCATGCGCTTTTTCAAGGACGTGCTGCTGCCCCTGTCGGCCACCAACATCGCGGCGCTCTTTGTGATCCAGTTCATTTATGGCTGGAACCAGTACCTGTGGCCGCTGTTGGTCACCACCAGCGAAGACATGTACCCAGTCGTGCTGGGCATCAAACGCCTGATTTCGGGCGAGTCCTGGACCGAATGGAACGTGGTCATGGCTGCCGCCATTTTGGCCATGCTGCCCCCGGCGCTGGTTGTGGTCCTGATGCAAAAATGGTTCGTCAAGGGCCTGGTAGATACGGAAAAATAATGGCCTCCATCACCCTCTCCCACATCCTCAAAACCTATGGCGCTGGCGCCAAGGCCAACACCGTCATCCACGACCTGAACGCCAGCATTGCCGACGGCGAGTTCGTCGTCATCGTCGGCCCGTCGGGCTGCGGCAAATCCACCCTGCTGCGCATGGTGGCGGGTCTCGAAGACATCTCGGGCGGCACCATCTCGATTGGCCCCCGCGTGGTCAACGATCTGGAGCCGGCCGAGCGCGACATCGCGATGGTGTTCCAGAACTACGCGCTGTACCCGCACATGAGCGTGTTCGACAACATGGCCTATGGTCTGAAGATCGCCAAACGCCCACCCGAAGAAATCAAGGCCCGCGTAGACAAGGCAGCGGGCATTCTGGAACTCTCGCACCTGCTGCAGCGCAAGCCCCGCGAGCTGTCGGGTGGCCAGCGCCAGCGCGTGGCCATGGGCCGCGCCATCGTGCGCCAGCCGCAAGTTTTTTTGTTTGATGAGCCGCTGTCCAACCTCGACGCCAAGCTGCGCGCCCAGACCCGTTTGGAGATCCAGAAACTCCACCGCGAGTTGGGCATCACCAGCCTGTTCGTCACGCACGACCAGGTCGAAGCCATGACGCTGGCGCAGCGCATGATCGTGATGAACGGTGGCCACATGGAGCAGTTCGGCACGCCCGAAGAAGTCTACAACCGGCCCGCCAGCACCTTTGTGGCCAGCTTCATCGGCTCGCCACCCATGAACCTGCTGCAGCACGCGCCGGGCGCGCCCGAAGGGCGCATTCTGGGCATCCGCCCCGAACACCTGGACATCACGCCCACATCCCAAAACGGTGGCTGGACGCTCATCGCCGAAACCGTCGAACTTCTGGGGGCCGAGCGCCTGGTGCACGCCCGGCTCGGCGATGAAGCGCTCACCCTGCGGCTGGACGAATCGCTGCCCGCACCACAGCCGGGCAGCACCTTCTGCGCCACGCCCCGCGCTGACCGCGTGCACTGGTTTGACGCAAAAACACAAAAACGCATCGCCTGATGAACCGAATGAAAGCCTGGCCTTACCCACGCTGGATCGCCCACCGGGGCGCTGGCAAACTCGCCCCCGAAAACACCCTGACGGCTTTCAGGCTCGGTGCCGCGCACGGGTACCGCATGTTTGAATGCGACGCCAAACTCAGCGCCGATGGCGTGGTGTTTTTGATGCACGATGCCACACTGGAACGCACCACCAACGGCCACGGCGTGGCTGGCGAGCAGACTTGGCATGCCTTGTCGCAGCTGGACGCAGGCAGCTGGCATTCACGCGCCCATGCGGGCGAGCCGCTGCCCACCTTGGAGGCGCTGGCCCGCTTTTGCCTGGCCAACCGCTACCTGCTGAACATCGAGATCAAGCCCACCCCGGGCACCGAAGCGGCCACCGGCGCTGCGGTAGCCACACTGGCTGCACAACTGTGGCAAGGCGCAGAAGTGCCGCCCCTGCTGACCTCCTTCAAACCCGACGCCCTGGCCACCGCCCAGACGGCTGCGCCCGACCTGCCACGCGGCCTGCTGGTCGACACCTTGTGGGAAGGCTGGTTTGAAAAAGCGCTGGAACTGAACTGCGCAGCCGTGGTCGCCAACTACGCCCTGTGGGACACCACCACCGTGGCCCGCGTGCATGCCGCAGGCCTCAAGTGCCTGAGCTACACCGTCAACGACGACTGGGCCGCCCAGCACCTGCTGGCCCTGGGCACCGACGGCCTCATCACCGACCGGGTGGACTTGTTCAGCCCGGTCTGAGCCGAACGCCCAAACCCAAATCGCCGGAGCTGAAGCTACCGACCTACGAGGCGGTATTTGAAGGTCAGTGACTTGGCCATGGGCACGGCTTCAATCCAGCTTGGCGCCTGATTTCTGAACCACCGCTGCCCAGCGCGGCATTTCAGCCGCCAGAAATTTGGCAAAGTCGTCCGTCCCCAAAAACGCCGGATCGGCTCCTTGCGCCACCATGCGGCTCTTGATGTCAGCTTGGTTCATCACTGCTTTGAAAGCATCGCTGAGCTTGTTCACCACGTCTTTGGGCGTGCCCGCCGGGGCCAGAAAGCCGTAAAAGCCCACCACCTCAAAATTCTTGATGCCGGTTTCCATCACGGTGGGAATGTCGGGCAAGGCCGGGTTGCGCTCGCGGCTGGTCACGGCCAGCGCGCGCACCTTGCCCTGCTTGTGGTACTGCGCGGCCTGCGGAATGCTCTCGGCCATGAACTGCACCTGACCCGCCATCAAATCAGTGAACGCGGGGGCACTGCCCCGGTAAGGGATGTGCACCATGAACAGGCCTGTGGCCGACTTGAACATCTCGGGCACCAGATGGCTGCTGCCCCCGTTGCCCGCAGAGCCATAGTTGATTTGTCCTGGCCGTGCTTTGGCATAGGCCACAAACTCCTGAAGATTGTTGACCGGCACCTTGGAATTGACCAGCAAGGCCAGCGGCTGCATGGCCGTGCGGGCCACCGGCACAAAGTCACGCAGCGTGCTGTAGGGCAGTTTGGTGTAAAGCGCTGGGTTGATGACCATCACCCCGGTGTTGGCCAACATGAGGGTGTAGCCGTCGGGTGCGGCCCGCATGACTTCTTGCGCCCCCACGGTGCCGCCCGCGCCCGCCTTGTAATCGATGATGATGGGCTGCCCCAGCTGGGCCTGCAGCCGGTCGGTCAACAAACGGGCGTGCTGGTCCAGCGGCCCACCCGCCGGAAAGCCCATCACGATGCGGATCGGTTTGGTCGGAAAAGCCCAGGCACTGCCCAGACTTGCGGCCAAAGCCAAGCCCCACACCAAACGGTGAAGCGCACCCTTGGCGCTGGAAAGCCTGTTCAGATTCATGTTTTGTCTCCTGATACGGGGCTGCGCCCGGCGTCGTTATTTTCGGGTCCAACCTCGGTGCAGGGCCCACTCGACCGTAGCGGCCACCAGCACCAGCGCCATGTAAGTGCTCATTCGCCCGTCATGGCCTTGCACCAGCAAGCCCGCCACCAGCACCAACACCCCGGCCACCGCATGGATCACCATGCGACGGCGCAACGGCGCGCCACCAGAGCCCATCACCCAGCGTCCGGCCCAAGGCATGAGCACAGCCATGGCCAAAGCAGGCAGCACGAAGTTGAACAGGTGCAAGATGAATTGCCAGAAAGTCATGGGCACAAATAAGGTCAATGCGAACCGCCACCCAGCGTGGCGGATTGCGATCAGATTGTGCCTTGAAAGGCCTCTGCGGCTGGGCCTTGTCATGCCGACGCGGGTGGCTTTCTATAATCGAAGGATGGCTGTCTGGACCCTCGGTTTGAACCACACGACTGCGCCGCTGGATTTGCGCGGCCGGTTTGCGTTCGCCGTGGACCAATTGGCCCCGACTTTGCAAGGTTTGCGTAGCGACTTGGCCCAGCGCACCGACCAGACGCCCGAAGCCGCGATCTTGTCCACCTGCAACCGCACCGAAATTTATTGCGCCGCCGACCAAGCCGCCGCCGCCGATACCCTGCGTTGGCTGGCGCAAGCCGGTGGCGTGTCGGCGCAAGAGCTGCAGTCACACACCTATTTGCTCGAAGGCAATGAAGCCGCACGGCATGCCTTTCGGGTGGCCAGCGGACTCGACTCGATGGTACTGGGGGAGGCGCAAATCCTGGGCCAACTGAAAGACGCGGTGCGCGCTGCCGAGCAAGCCGGTGCTTTGGGCAGCACACTCAACCAGCTGTTTCAGCGCACCTTTGCCGTGGCCAAGGAAGTGCGCACGGCCACCGAAATCGGTGCCCACTCGATCAGCATGGCCGCCGCCTCGGTGCGCCTGGCCAGCCAGC
>JACCDQ012097435.1_pt1 | contig 11308 bp, 9 predicted proteins | sample 7446031 | NCBI WGS metagenome assembly JACCDQ01 (sample SAMN15323442, study PRJNA562643) | freshwater metagenome | isolation source: river surface water | place: USA:Blue River Watershed | collected 2017-08-17
GGGACCGAAATCGGCCTGGCGTGGAAAGTCTGGGTTCCGGCTGGACTCGTGCTCTGGTGGTCAGCTGGCCTGTTCTTTAACGATACCGACAGCTTCGCCAACGACGTCACCGAGCCGGCCGCACCCGCCGCCCGCACCGAGCAGGCCAAAGCCGACCTGACTTCTTCGGGCGACGACCAATCGCTGCAGTCCGCCGTGGTTGAACTCACCAAGCAGCTCCGTAGCAAGGAAGCCTTGGTCGAAAATCTTCAAAAAAGGCTGACCGAACGCGAATTCCGCCGAAGCCTTTCCCGGCTCGCGACCATCCATGAGACGCTGGCCTTCACCTTGAATCTCGTGGGCCAAGGAAAGTTACCCCACTCCGAAGCCCTGGAACAGATGCGGCAAGAGATCGAATCCGCGATCAGCGACCTCGGGCTCGAGCATCATGTCATCCAAGCAGGCGCTACCATCTCCACCCTCCCCCTTGGCAGCTTCGTCGTCCTGCGCACCGAGACCGCCGGCGAGCCTGGCCTCGCCGGCACGGTCAAGGAAGTCGTCTCCACTGGGCTGTGCGCCCAAGATCAGGACGGTAAGCTGCACTTCATCTCCCCCTCCAAAATCCACGCCTACAAACTCTGACCATGGCCAACATCATCGGCATCGACCTCGGCACGTCCACGACCTTGCTCGCCCGCCTGAGCAACTCCGGCGAACCCATCCTCGTACCCAACAAGGACGGCGAATCCCTGACCCATTCGGCGGTCTGGTTCGACAGCGAAAAAAGCGTCATCATCGGAACTCAGGCCAAGATGATGTACGATGTCGCCAGCGACATCTTCATCGAATTCAAACGCGACATGGGCGACCCCAAGGTCGTCCATAACGTGCATGGCAAGGAATGGCATCCGCGCGATTTCAGCGCCCTCGTCCTCCGCCAGGTCCGCGAACACTTCGAAGCCAACAACGGACCGATCGACGCCGTGGTGATCACCATCCCGGCCAACTTCTCCGACGAAGCCCGCGTCAACACCATCAACGCCGCCAAGGAAGCCGGCTTCAACCTTGGCAATGACGCCCTCGTCAACGAACCTACGGCCGCCGCGATCTATTACGCGAGCACCTCCGGCACCAAGCTTCGCGGCAAGTACCTCATCTACGACTTCGGCGGCGGCACGTTCGACGCGACCATCCTCGAAGTCGACGGCGACGACATCAAGGTCCTCACCAGCATGGGCGTCCAGCAGCTGGGCGGCAAGGACCTCGACCAGAAGCTCATCGGCATCATCGGACAGAAATACACCCAGCTGACCGGCAACCCGTTCAAAGGTCGCGAGACGATGAACGAATTGCAGATGACCCGTTGGAACGTGGAGCAGCTCAAGATCACCCTTTCGGCCCGCGAGAAGGTCTCCGCGCAGTTCAAGACCGACCGCGGCATCCTGCGGGCGGACATCACCCGCAACGAATTCAACGAGGCCATCTCGACCCTGATCACCCAGGCCGAGCTGGCCGTCGATACCGCCCTGGACAACGCCAAGCTCGAGGCCAAGGACCTCGCCGGCGTCTTCCTCGCCGGCGGCTCCACGCTCGTCCCGGCCGTCGCCCAGAGCATCGAACGCCATCTGGGTATCAAGCCGATCAGCCGTGATCCGGTGGGATCCGTGGCCCTCGGAGCCTGCATGTATGCGGCCATCCGCAACAAGGCGAAGTTGTCCGGCGCCCAGACCGTAGCCGTCGGCTCGAAGCAGGTGCAGGACGTCACCCCGCACTTCTTCGGCACGACCTACCGCGAACGCGCCAGCGGCAAGCTGATGGTCGACACGATCATCGCGAAAGACCGCCCCCTGCCCTGCACGGAATCCAAGAGCTTCTCCCGCGGCCCGAACCAAGGAGACAGCATCAAGGTCCAGATCACCCAATCCGGCTCGGAACAGACCGACCCCGACTTCGTCGACATCATCTGGACCGACCACCTCAAGGATCTCCCCATCGTGACCGACGACACTGAAGTCAAGGTCAGCTACACCTACGATACCAACGGCGTCATGCAGTGCACCATCGTCGACGTGCTCTCCGGCAAGCAGCTGAGCGTGACGCTGGACAAGAAAGGCATGTCCTCGGCGAAAAAGTCGGCGGGCGGCGTGAACATCAAGGACTACACCCTGGAATAATCCGCCATGGAAATCATCTGCGGGCTGGTCGCCGTCTTTTTCGTCATCGGCTTCATCAGCAATCTCTTTAACGGCAATAGCTCGTCTTCCAGCGGCTCCACCGGCTCCGGCGGCGGCTCCTACGGCGGCAGCCGAGCCCCCAGCATGGGTCGGTTCGAGATCCGCGCCCGGCAGGTCATGCGTGGCACCAAGAAGGATCTGCGCGTCATCGCCATCGAAGGACGCGGCCTGCTTCCGGTCATGAGACCCATGGCCATCGAATTCGTCACCTGGGCGGAAGATGTCACCGATGACTCCAGCGGTGAGCCGATCTTCTGCAGCCTATCGAACTTCCAGCACCACGAGAATCCCGTCTACCAGAACGTCCAGGACGGAGGAACGCTGGCGCCGGACCAGGGTTTCGCGGACTGGGTTGAACTCGGCGTCGCCCCGCTGGACGCCATGACCTTCCCCCGGAGCGGCTCCCGCAACATCAAGTTTTACTGCTACATGACCGAGAAGACGGCCCCCAGCCTCCGCCGGAGCCTGCTCGGTGACAGCTGCCATTTCCGCCTCAACGTGGAGGAGACCGGTTAGAAGGAATGGAAGGACAAGCGCATCGAGGCCCTGACCCTTTCGCTCCGCCTCGGCATCGCCATGGCGCATGCCGACGGCGAATTCGCGCGCACCGAAGCGGCGGCAATCAAGGCTTGGCTGAAGGAGCGCGTCGATCGGCTGGATGACGCCGAACAGGCGACGGCCAAGGACAAGCTCAACACGGCGATGTCCGCCGCCGTCAGCGAGGCGGCCGCCCGGACCCTCAACGTGTCTCTGGCCGCGCGCAGCCTGCGCGCCTCGCCCATCCGCAACGCCACCTACGACGCCCTTGAGCTCTGCACCATCATCATGGCCGCCGACGGCGTGATCGACCCAGCCGAGATGCGCCTACTCCGTGAGATCGGCGATCAGCTGGGCATCCCCGCCCAAGATATCCAAGGCCTGACGGATAAGCACACGCCCGCCGCCAAGACTTCCGGCAATGACGGCGAACTCAGCGATGAGCTGCTCGTCGGCCTCGACGCGAAGCTGCCGCCCGCCGAAGCCAAACGCAAGCTGCGCGAGATCTTCGCAAGATATAACAGCCTGCTGACCACGGAGCGCGACCCTTTCAAACGACAGCGCTACCAGGACTGCATCGACGCCGTGGCCCGCCTCCGCAAGAAGTATGGATGAAGCGCTGGCCAAGGTCAGGCTCTGCCGCGAACGATTGGCACCCTGCCTCTTCCGCATCCCTTCCAGCAGCCTGAGCAAGGAACTGGCCGTCACGCCCACCTCTCGCGACGGCGCTCACTCCTCCCACATGTTGCGGGTCACGGCAGAACTGACCCCGACGATGGAGGACGCCGTGCAGCTCGCCTGCCACAACCTCGGCTTTCCCCGGGAGATCCTGGATGTCTACGTCCGTCCTCGGAACGAAAACAACGCCTTCAGCAGCCTCGACGGCGGCCGCGCCAAGCTCGTCTTCAACTCCTACCTCGTCGAAATCTCCGACCGCGACGAACTCGCCTACGTGGTGGGGCATGAGCTGGGGCATTACCTGTTCCCGGAGGCCAATGTCCGCCAGCTGACGCCCAACCTGGAGGGCTGCATGATCTCGCGCTACAGCGAGTTCACGATGGACCGTATCGGCCTCATCGCCTGCCGCAGCGTCGACAAGATGGTTTCGGCCGAACTCAAGAGCCTGAGCGGACTCTCCAGCAAGCATCTGCGCATGGACGCCACCGCCGTCGTCGCGCAATGGCGCGAGGCCTCCAAGGCGCAGGATACCACAGCGCTTTGGCTCAAGGCGACGCATCCTCCCACGGGCATGCGCGCGAAAGCCCTCATCCAGTTTTATGGTTCCAACGCCTATCGCGCCGCCATCGGTGAAGCCGGCGGCGAACCGATCGCCCAGGTCAACGCCGCGATCGGGGCCGAACTGGACCGATTGCTCGACCAGCACGCCAACCAGCTGATCGCGGAAAAACTGGATAAGCTCAGCGGCTGGCTCTGCGCTTTCGTCGCCTCAAGGGGCATCAAGCTGCGCCTGACCAACCTGCGCCATGGGCTATGCACCGCACCCGAGGAGATCATCCGGCGCTGCCTCGGCATCGTCATCGAGGAAACCCCTGAACGCGAACGGGAGAAGGTCAGCAACGAAAAGCTCCTGCTCGCCTTGCAGGAAGCCTGCGAACTCGCCCCGGGGCACACCCGTGTCTACCTGCAGTCCGTGGCGGCGACCAGCGATGAGATCAAGCCTTTGCTGCATCAGCTCGACGGCTTAAGCCGACAACAAGGCATCATGATCGTGCCTCCGGCAGGCTGAACCGAGCCGAAGAGCATCCGGCTGGTCAACCCTGCCCTAGGTCACGCAGGAGTTTGCCCTCCACCACCGACTCAAGGCCTAGGTGCCTGATGGTCCGGATGACCTCTTGGACATCATAGGACGTACGGCGCAGCGTAATCTCGCCCTCCGAGGGGTCATAAGTCGCCCAGGAGGCCCGTTTGTCATCCCCGCGAGGCAAACCCACGCTTCCGACGTTGATGACCGTCTTACGGCCTGCCTCGAGGCGATAGACCTCCGACTTCGGCAACGGCACGGGGTCTTCCCTGCCCTCGGTCCAGATCTCCGGGACATGGGTATGTCCGACGAAGCATAGCGGAGCCTTCTGAGCTGCGAAGTGGGCCTTCAACGCCCTCGGGGTCAGGAGATACTCGAACACCGCATCAGGGCTCAAGGAAGCATGAGCCAGCTGGATGCCCTCAAAATGCCCGGTCGGCCGCCACTTTGAGATCAGTTCTCGGTCGGCGTGGGTGAGCTTCTTGCGGGTCCATTCGATCGCCCCCCAGGCCGCGTCATTGAACCATCGCTCACCCAAAGCGCCGATCACTCCGGCCTCGTGGTTACCCTGCAGGCAAACCTCAGCCTTGGCGACCATCCGCAGACAGTCGTTCGGAAAAGGACCGTAGCCGATCACGTCGCCGAGCACCAGCAGGCGCTTGACGCCCAGGTGATCCAGCTCAGCACGCACCGCCTCAAACGCCGGACGGTTGCCGTGGATGTCTGACAAGACCGCGTACATCCGGATTCAGGCAAGCCTCAGGGGCAGGCAATCCTGACGGAAGTGAAACGGTCCTCCTTACCTGCGTCGACATCGGTAAGCTCGACGGATTCCCCCTTCTTGAAGTAGTGCTTGATGACCTCGCCGACGCCGCTCTCCTTCGTCGAGCCGAGCAACCCGGCAGGCTCAAGGGTCAGCGGAAACTGTTTCTTCGTCTGCACGCCCTTGGCGTCATAGATGGAGACCAGCAGCTTGATTGATTTATCCGACGTGTTGGTGATCATCACGAACTTGTCCTTGTTGAGCAAGGACTCCCGCCACCGCACCACGACCGGCATGGTCGCCTTGATCTGCTCAAGCCGGGCGCCCAACTTCCAAGCCTCGGCCTGCACCAAAGCGGTCCGCTTGACCTGCTCTTCGAGATTGGCTTGAGCCTGGAGCTCGGCCTGCTTCGCAAGTGCGGCCCGTTCAGCGAAGGCCTTAGCCTCGGCTTCGGCCTTTTGTTTTGCCACGACGGCCTGCTGCTCCTTCACGACGGCCTGCCGCTGGGCCTCTTCGCTCGCTTCGATGCGTTGGCTGGCGTCATAAGCCGGCAGGAGGAGGCTGACGGAGATCAGGATGAACCCTAGCACGCCGACCACCAAGGCCGCCGCCAAGATCCAAAAGTTCTGCCTTCTCAACTTACGGGCCGCTTCATGAGCGGAAGGTCCGCTGAATTCGGGAAAAGCCGCGATGACTGCCCATGCCTCATCCTTTTCGTAGATGACCCAGCCCAGCCGCTTGAGCTCATCCTTGTCGCCGACTCGTCGCTCCTTGATCCACAGGGCAACCTGCTCGGCCGTTCCTTGGATCAAGGTGTCTCCCGAACGGCTCTTGATCTGGTAAATGGGTGCCTCCATGTGCGCGGCCGGAATCCGATCTTATTCCGACGAAAGGCCGAAGACCTTCTGGGCGATCGATTTTTCGCGCTCCGCCTTCAGTTGCTCGTTGGCGCGGATATAGAGGGCGTAGATGGAATCGCTCTGCGCCTGCAGTTCGGCGATCTTACGTTTAAGCGGCTCGACGGTAGCCCGGTCGGCCTGGCGCTGCGCCGCAAGCTGGCTCTTGAGTTCGGCGATCGTGGCGTTGGCCGACTCGAGTTCGGCCGCGACCCGACCGGCTACGTCCTTCAGCTTACCTTTGGCATCCGCGAGCTCGCCGGTGGTCTTGGCCAAAGCCTGGTTCAACCTCGCCTGAGTCGTCTTCAGCTGCTCGTTGAGCTGGGCGATCTCGGCGTTGGCCGCCGCTTCCTGGTCGCGGCGGGCGGCTTCCGCTTCCTCGCGGGTCTGCTTGAGCTTAGCGTAGGCTGTTTTCTCGAGCTCCTTGGCGCTCCTGGCCTCAGCCTGGGCTTCGCCGACCTTGTTGGATTCAGTGTAACGCGGGATAAGCTGGTCGTAGCAGATCAGTACGAAACCAAGCGAGGCCAGCACGATGCCGGCCGCCATGGAGAAATAAGCACGGTTCCGGGCACGGTAGAGGGCCTGACGACCCTGCCGTTCCGTATTCGGGAATTCGGGGAAGTCTTTGACCCTGCCCCAAAGCTCATCTTTTTCGAGCACGTAGAAACCCAACCGACGCAGATCGTCGTCGGAGTTGATACGCTTCTCGCGCAACCAGGCGACGATGTCGTCGAAGTCGCCCTCTTTTTCGGTACGTCCGCCGCGGGATTTGATGCAGTAGACAGGCTTGGGGTCGCTCATGCGGTTTTTTTGTCGAATTTTTCGGCAGCTTCGTCGCGGGCCTTCCCGGGGGAGGCGGGTTCGACGGTAGACTGCTCGACGCCCGGCACCTGCACCGGCGGCGCGATGCGCGTGCGAGGCTTGATGATACGCACCTCGTCTCGATCGACCACGACGTCCTGGGTCACCTCACCATGGAGATCCCCCTTAGGCGAACCGTACTCGATGCGCACGGAATGCGGGCCGACGCCCAGGCGGACGCGGAAACCAAGGCCGGGCGAAACCGCGACCGGCTGCCCGTCGACGGATAGGCGCTCGACGCGTACGCCGGCGGGGAGATTCAAGGTGAAGTCAATATCCTGCGCCTCACCTCCCGGCAGAACGGTGATATCGCGAATCTGTACCGAGGGCACGGGCAGAGTAGGCACGGCGTTGCCGGGTCTCTTCCCGGGCGGCACCGAAGGTGAAGGCATAGGCTCAGCAGGCGGGCGCATCTTTCCTCCCTTGCTTTCATCAGGCTGAGGGCTCTTGGGCTGCGTTGCCGGCGAAGGCTTCCCGTCCATTGGAGACAGCATCTTTCCATTCTTGTCTTTCTCTTCCAGCGGAAGCTTTGGCATCGGCGAGGGCTGGCCATGGGGAGTCGGGACGCCATCACCTGGCTTCGGAAGTTTATCCGGATCAGGCTTAGGTTTCAGACTGTCGGAACTATTACCGGACGAACGCGGCATCTTCTGGTCGTCTGGCACTGGGGATTTGCCGTCACCATTTCGACGATCGCCCGGGTTAGAACCATTGTTCCCTCCTTTAGGACCGGGCATCGGCTGGCCATCTATCGGCGAGGGCGCGGCTTTATCCTGGTCAGGCAATGGAGCGCTGGGCTTCCCATCCCGATCAGGCATGCCATCAGGCAAAGTCCCGCGAGGGAGTTCAGGAGCTTTCGGCGGCATGTCTCGTTTGTCGCTAGGATTAGAAGGCGCGCCACCCGGAGGGTGATTATCAGGAGCACCGCTGGGAGGCATTGGCCTCGGAACTCCTCCGCGTGGGGCCTCAGGAGATTTCTCAGGGACATGCTTATCGCCCCCAGGAGACTGGGGAAGCCCGCCATCCCTCCCTAGATCCTTAGGACTATCGCCATTAGGTCGATTACCAGGCTTACCCTTCTCAGGCTGAGGCATTGGTGGAGCAGTGACTCCGATCACCTTGGACAGCGTTTCCGTCTTATACAGCAGCCCCCACAACGTCGACTGAGTAGCCTCGAGCGTGACCTCATGATCACCCGCCTGCGCCCAGATCGGGGCAGGTTCGAAGTCGGTCGAGAACCCAGGCTTGGCATCCTTGAAGATCCAGAGGTTCTCGCGCGAACCCCAATCGAGGGAACGGTCTATGGTGGTCAGGTTGACGACCTTGGCTGGCTTCTCCGCTTCTGCGCTGACCGTGAAATCGACGACGGGTCGGGGCAGGCAGAGCCAAAGCAGGAACAACAAGAGCGCCAAGCCCAGCAGGCAGACCAACACGAGCTTCAGCCAATGCAGAAGATTACCGCTGGCTTCCTGGCTGTCGGTCTCGGCCCGGGCGGTGGCCTCGGTGATCGCCTCCTCTGCGGTCAAGCTGATGAAATCGGCCCCTCCGACGGGCTCCAAGCCCCAGAGAATGAACAGACGCGGCTTGGAGTACCAATGGGGTCGGTAGATGCGATAAGCCGCCGGGTAGCGCTCCACGGAGGGCGGGCCGAACTTCAGGATAAAGTTACGTACGTCCTCAGGCACGTCGGTCCGGTCCGCCAGTCGCTTGAAGTTGGCCCAGGTCTCCATGAATCGCTGCCACTCCCCACGGGGAATCCGTTCGCCGGGGCGCAGGGAGCGCGTCTGCGCAAGGACCTCCACCTTATCGACGAACTTGGTAAAGATGACCTGATTACCGTTGTCGGAAAACTCGGCCTGGGGAAAAAATTCCCCAAAGGCGCCTTCGACCCGCAGGATATGCTGATAGGTCGGCTGCCAGTAGAGATGCTGGTCACCGGACTCCACCCTCAGGGCGCGGAAGTTAGCCACCCCGGGAGGGTTGACGAACATCATCCCTCCCTTGGCGGAAGGCTGGGCGCTGGGAGGGTGAAAGGCCATGGGTCAGGCGACGTCGGCGAGCGAGAAATTGGCGCCGACGGCATTACGCACCTGCCAGCAGAGGACCTCGCGGACGGTGGTGGCCGACGTAGCGCAGGCCATGCGGGCGCGGTCGATGGGCGTGCCCAAGCCAGGGACGAAGAGATTGTAGCGTCCGTCGGCGTGTTCGTTCAGGCACTTGGCCCAGACGGACAGCTGCTCGTGACGCTCCTTCTCATTCAGTCCCTTGTGCTTCCAGGCCTGCACGAGGACGATTCCTAGCCGGCGGACGATCTGGAGCTGGAAGTCCTTGGCGCCTGGATCGGCCTGGGCCGAGCCGAAGCTGGTCAACGTCGACCAAAGGGCGACCGAGGGGGCTTCCCCCGCCATGGCCAGCTGATAGGCGTCGCGGAGCTGGGCCTCCAGTTCTCCGCCCATGAGCTTGGCAGGCGCGAGATGCACGAAGCAGAGCTGAGCCTCCTTGCGCAAAGCGGCGGAGACTTCCCTCTCCTTGGCCGTTTCTGCGTTGGCACGATCCAGTTTGGCGCGCTCTTCAGCCAAGTTTTTGTTCAGGCTATCGCGCTCGGAAACCAGGGAGGAAGCGTCTTGCTTTAGACGCTCTCCCTCCACACTCATGGCCTTCAGCTGGTCGTTAAGCTGGGATACGGCGGCTTCATGCGAGCCTGCCGCCGATGTGAGCCTGGTAATCTGACTTTCAGCGTCCTTGAGCTTCTGCTCCAGGGCGTTGCACCTCTCGGCAAACGCGCCAACCGGTGACTCATTGATCGCAGCAGCAACGCTCACGGACAGTTTGGAAGAGAGATTTCCGGGAAGTCCCGCCAAGGTAGTGGCGACGCTAGATTGGGCCGAAGAGACCGAGCCGATGGCTTGTGCGAGCGCTTCGACCTTGGACTTCAACTGCGCGACGCCCTGAGTCAAAAGGCTTAGATCTCCAGCCGGAGATGCAGCAGAAGGCTTGATCTGCTCCATTCGTGAAAGAAGCTTCTCCTTCGATTCAACGATGCCTTGCCTCGCTTGGCGCAAAGAGAAGATGGCGTATAGAATCAAGATCGAAACAAAGGCCTGCACTGCCAAAACCATGACCATATTTCCCGGCAAAGCCTCCTCATTGGCTGGAGCCTTTTCGGGCGGATTCAAGACATATTGACCGGAGGTTGAAGACGGCATTGTCACCTGGCCTTGCTTCAACGCAGAAGAGCTAGCTTGCCCTGCACCTGCAGATTTATCCGTATTCAGAGCCTGACTCGAAGCCGGAGGGGTTCCGCCCGAACTTTTCTGACGTGCGACACCGCGGTTGCCGAATTCATCATGATTCTGTGCATCAGAATTTGACTTACTGGCGTTGGCCTGGGAATCCTTGGCTGCAGGCGTAGGAGGTTGCGGCTTGCCTACCGGCTGACCATTAAGCACGGCAGCGCCGATGAGGCATGCCGCAAGAAGGGTAAATTTCATAATCTTACTTGTCGGAAATGGTGGATTTGAAGATTTCGAGCATGCCCGTGTCCTGCCAGTGCAGCGAATGCTCGCCGACCGGATAGAGCCGGAGGATGACCTGGCCCATCAGATCTGCGCCCGTATTAACATCGGTGACGCTGACGAGCTCGAGTCCGTCCGTGGTCTCGGACTTGACCTCGCCGCTCGGGGTCAGGCGCTGGAAGATGGCCTTGATCGCGGTCACCGAGCCTTGGGCCGGATCCTTCCAGTCGAGTCGGTAGACCGGCTCGGGGAAGCAGGAGTTCGCGTCAAACATCTTTCGTCCGATCCGCGCGCCGGTTTGCAGTTCGACCTCGGCCGAGAGGTCTTCGCTCTCGCGCATGATGCGCGTGCCGAAGCGAGGTCCGGAACGAGGCATCTCGCCCCAGATGTTCCGGTTGCCCGATTCGTTATGCACGTTGATCTTCCAGCCTTGGACGATGTTGAGGTTCATGGCGCGCTCGAGGGCGGCGCCGACGCAGGTGACGCTCTTGGCGTCGGCGATCGCGGCGTCCTCCCCTTCCTTGAAGGGATACCACGTGCCGGCCTTGAAGCCGCGCGTGAACAGGATGCGCTCGGAGGGCACCGGCACCATGCGCTGGATGAGCGCCGAGATGGCCGGCTGCTCGGACGGCTTGCCGCACACCATGAGCAGGTCGACGTCGAACGAGGCCGCATACTTGGCGAGGGAGCGCACGAACTTGCCGAAGATCTCCTCCAGCTGGCGGTCGAAATCCGCCGCATCGACCACCATCGGACGGAAC
>JACCDQ011340445.1_pt1 | contig 11307 bp, 13 predicted proteins | sample 7446031 | NCBI WGS metagenome assembly JACCDQ01 (sample SAMN15323442, study PRJNA562643) | freshwater metagenome | isolation source: river surface water | place: USA:Blue River Watershed | collected 2017-08-17
CAGCTCGTGTGAATCAAACTGCAACGGAACTTGGCATTACCAATGTCATCACTATTCCAACCAGCGCTTTGACAGGCGATTTCGTCACTGAACGCACTGACTCGATGCCTTGGTACAACGGCCCAACATTGCTTGAAGCTCTTCGCAGCATCAACAAAGTGTCGACCACCATCGACGGTGCAGTTCGATTGCCAATTCAGGTTATTCTGCGAGCTCCGGACTACCGCGGATACGCAGGTCAGCTTGTTGCAGGTTCTTTGAGTGTCGGCGACACCATCAAAGTTGGTCGCTCGGGTGTGACTGCAAATGTTGCATCGCTGACTGCTGCTGGCGAACCCGTTCAAACCGCAGTCGCAGGTCAGGCAGTTGCGTTCACCACAGACAACGAAATCGACGTGGTTCGCGGTGACGTGATTCTTGAAGCGAGTTCAGACAAACTTGCTAATGATCGTTTCGCAGTCGAACTCGTGTGGATGCATGAAAAGCCACTCGCTCGCGGTCGTAGCTACTGGTTGATCAGCAACTCTGCGACTGTCCCAGTGACAGTCACCAACATCCGTGACAAGGTTGAAGTCGAGACCGGTCACCGCCACTCAACTCGCGATTTGCAGATCAACGAAATTGGTCATGTGGAACTCGCGCTCGATGCGCCAATTTTCTTGGATCGCTATGTCGATGTCCGTGAAACCGGCGGTTTCTTGCTCGTCGATCGTGGCACCAACGACACCGCCGCTGCGGGCATGATGCTCCACGAAATGCGTCGCGGCATCAACATCCACGAACAAGTGTTTGACGTCAATCGTGAAGCTCGTGAAGAACTCATGGGCCACAAGGGACGTGTGCTGTGGTTCACCGGTTTGTCAGGTTCTGGCAAGTCGACCATTGCCTCAGAAGTTCAGCGTCAGTTGCATGCACGTGGAATCCACACGTACGTGCTTGATGGCGACAACGTCCGTCTGGGTCTGAACAAAGACCTCGGATTTACTCCAGCGGATCGCGCTGAGAATGTGCGTCGTGTAGGTGAACTTGCGAAGCTCATGATGGATGCTGGTTTGGTTGTTCTCGTGTGTCTCGTCTCGCCGTTCAGCGAAGACCGTGAAGCTGTGAAATCTGGCTTTAACGCTGATGATTTTGCTGAAATTTTCGTTGACACTCCTATCGAAGTGTGTGTTGAGCGCGACGTTAAAGGACTGTACGCACGAGCTCAGCGTGGCGAAATTCCGAATATGACAGGTGTCGGGCAGAACTACGAAAAACCACTCAACCCAACTTTGACGATTAACGGTGCAGGCAAGCTTGAAGAAGCTGTCGCAGCCGTTGTGACTGTCGCGACCAAGTAGGACTCGTGGAAATTTTCCAGTTCGCCATCGCTGGCGGCTTCGCACAGTTCATTGACGGCATGCTGGGCATGGCCTTCGGTGTTATTTCTTCAACACTTTTGGTCGCACTCGGTGCAGCACCAGTGGGTGCGAGTATGGCTACACACTTCGCGAAGGTCGGCACGTGTGCAGCTAGCGGTTTGGCGCACTGGAAAGCGGGCAACGTCGACAAACGCATCGTTGTTCGACTTGGTCTTGCAGGGTCTGTCGGCGCGCTCTTTGGCGCTGGGTTTCTCGTCCATGTCAGTCTCGGTGGAGCCGCAATCTGGATGTCGGCGGTACTGCTTTTCTTGGGTCTTTTGATCATTTTGCGGTTCGGTGCAGACATTCGTTTGATTCCTGCGATCACAGGTCGTCCTCGATCCAACATGCTGATTCCACTGGGTCTCATTGGTGGATTTGTTGATGCGACCGGCGGTGGCGGTTGGGGTCCTGTGACCACACCAACTCTGCTGACTGTGACCAAAACGGAGCCACGACGAGTTATCGGCACTGTCAACGCTGCGGAATTCGTAGTTGCACTGAGCGCCACCACCGGATTCTTAATTGCGGCTTCATTGGAAAACATCGTGTGGCAGCCAGTCATTGGTTTGATCATCGGTGGTGTTTGTGCGGCTCCATTTGCTGCCAAACTCGCCGGCAAATTCCCACATGCACCTCTCGGCACTTTGGTCGGCGGTCTGGTTGTACTCACCAACTCGCGCACCATCATGCTCGGCGTGGGAGTGGCTGATCAGGTGCGCGCATGGATCTTGACGATTCTGTTCTTCGGCACCATTGCACTAGCGATAGCAGCGTGGCGACGCGAAAAAATCGTTGATTCTGAACCGAATTTTGCTGAGTAGTTAATTTTCTAGATAGCGGACGTTCGTTAAGTCCATGCTGACGTTCCACAGTTTCGCCGCAATATCTGCATCCCGTGCTGCAGCAAGAGGCGTCGACATTTTCGGGTAACCACGCCATTCGCCGTATCCGTCAGGTCCGATGTAGCTACCACCAGGAATGGGTTCAGTCGCAGCGAACAGTTGCGGCAATGCGCCGAACTCAGCGCTCTGCGCGATTGCGCGTTCTATTGTTTGAAATGCGGTACGTGCAAGACCTTTGATACTCGGAACAACTGAAGCCGACAAATTGGACGCGCTGTAGCCAGGGTGCGCAGCAACAGATGTCAGATTCAAACCTGCCTTGTCCGCCCGACGTTGTAATTCAAAAGCAAAAAGCAGATTTGCGAGTTTGCTTTGGGCATAAGCACCCCAGGCGCTGTATCCCTTTTCGGCGTTGAGGTTTTCGAAGTTCATTGTGCCGACTTTGTGTGCATTTGAAGAAACTGTGACAACGCGCGGGTTGAGCGCTTTTTGCAGCCCGCTCATCAAATGTCCCGTCAATGCAAAATGGCCGAGGTGATTAACACCGAACTGAGTTTCAAATCCATCGCGAGTCTGGGATTGGGGCGGAGCCATGATTCCTGCGTTGTTCATCAAGATGTCAATCGGCGAGGTCGCCAGAGCTGCCGAGAAATCACGAATGCTCTCTAGTGATGCGAGGTCAAGTTCACGAATGTCAATCTCCAGCGGGCCGAATTGATCAGTCAGTTCTTGACGAATTTCTCGTGCTTTTTCAAGATTTCGAGCAGCTAATGTGACGGTAGCGCCGCGGCGAGCAAACTCGCGCACGCTGATCAATCCAAGGCCGCTGTTGCCGCCTGTTACAACAACATGTTTGCCTCGAACATCGGTCATGAGGTCAGTTGTCCAGCGAACGCGAGCGGTTGAATCAGCCATGGCAGAACTCTCTCACTTCAACTTAGGGAGGGCGATTTCAGCCTCGCAGGGTTTGTCCGCTATTGTTCGCGCGCTGCTTCACAGAAAGTCTTGTGAAGATGCGCCCCCTTAGCTCAGTAGGCAGAGCGTCTCCATGGTAAGGAGAAGGTCTGCGGTTCGATTCCGCAAGGGGGCTCTGAACCGAAAGCCTTGGCTTTTGTTTCGGGGCGGGGTAGCTCAGCCTGGTAGAGCAAGCGGCTCATAATCGCTGTGTCGCCGGTTCAAGTCCGGCCTCCGCTACACAGAAACCCGAAAGGGTTTCGACCACGTTTCGCATCCGCGGGTCGTGTCCCTACAAGGCTAGGAGTCGCTCATGGCCAAGCAATCAGATATTCGTCCAAAGATCACTCTCGCCTGCGGCGATTGCAAGGGACGTAACTACATCACCCGCAAGAACCGTCGCAATGACCCAGACCGTATTGAGTTGAGCAAGTTCTGCCCAACCTGCGGCAAGCACACTGCGCACAAGGAAACCCGCTGATCTTTCGGCGTTGATCTTGCGAAAGGGCTGCTCTCTTCGGAGGGCAGCCCTTTTCCCATCCCCGCTTGTGGTTCACAACGCCTGCGGCGCTGTGTCGTTTTCGTGAACCACAAACCGGAAAACCGTTTTGTGGTTCACGGGGTCCTCACGGCAATGTCGTTTTCGTGAACCGCAGCGCGAGGGGGAGGGGATAGGGTTCGGGGGAAAGTTAGCTGTGCAAGCGTTCAAGGAGATGCCACGTGGCACTAGATCCAGCCAACATTGGTCGGCGTTTCGAGTCCGACCAGACCTATCTCGTCGGCCGAGAAAAGGTGCGTGAATTCGCCCGTGCAGTCGGCGAAACCAGCCCGTTGTGTCACGACGTGAATGCTGCTCGAGCTGCCGGATACGCAGATGTTGTCGCAAGCACCACATTCCCCATTGCGATCACGCTTGAAATTGTTGGCGCTTTTGTCACCGACCCCGCTGTCGGGCTCGACTGGTCGCGCGTTGTCCACGGCGATCAGCGCTTTGAATACATTGCACCGGTCGTTGCAGGCGATGAACTTTCTGTAACCACCGAAATTGAAGACATTAAAGCAATTGCGGGCAATGACATGATCACCGTCCGCAGCGACCTTATTCGTCACGGTGACGTCATTGCAAAAGTTTGGACAAGCTTGGTAGCGCGAGGAGAGGCAGCATGAGCAACCCAACACTCGCAACAGTTGCAGTCGGCGATGTTTTGCCATCCATCGATGTCACATTCACTCGCGCTGATCTCGTGCGCTATGCAGGAGCTTCGGGTGACTTCAACATCATCCATTGGAACGAGCGCACCGCCCTCGCTGTAGGACTGCCTGGAGTTATCGCACACGGCATGCTCACCATGGGTCATGCGATTCGTGTTATTACCCAGTGGACTCAAGACCCCACAGCAGTTCTCGACTACCAAGTGCGTTTCACCCGCCCAGTTGTTGTGCCCGACAATGATGAAGGTGTAGTTGTCACTTTCACAGGCAAAATCAGCGCGATCAACGACAACGGCACCGTCAAAGTCGACATCGGTGCTGTGTTTGAAGAAAAAACTGTGCTTGCTCGTTCGTCAGCGATTGTGCGTCTGCCTGCATGAGTGAAATTCCAGCAGCTGTAGTAGCCATGGCAGAGTTGCGCGCGCAGGCTCGGGTCGCAAAAGATTGGGCAGAGTCCGACCGATTGCGTGACGAAATTGCGGCTGCAGGGTTCATCATCAAAGACACTGCCGCTGGTTTTGAACTTTCAGAAAAACCGCCGTTTGAAGTTGTCAGTTTTGCGCAAGCATTTACAGACAACTCGGCTGCAGCTCATACCTCAGGCGTTGTGGTTTCGCTCGTCGTTGATGGTTGGCCAGACGATGCAGTGGAATGCCTCAACGCGCTGATTGAGCACACGCCAGCTGATGTGCGATTAGTTGTTGTGGACTGCGGCAATGTTGATGGTGCTGGGTTGTCGGTTGAGAAAACTGCGGACGCAGTCGACAATCGCAATGTTGAAGTGATTCACCTCGACCAAACTCTTACTGCGATTGGTTGGGCGAAACTCAGAACAGCTCTGCTTCAACATTTCACTGAAGAGTTCCACACCATCTTGGACATGAGCACGGTGTTTGATGGTGATGCGCTTTCGCCATTGATTTCTGCGATTTCTGGCAACGTGACAGCTGCTGGCTGGCGTGGAGTTATGGTGAATCAAGACGACGCCTGGCGCTCTTTTGCCGATGCAACTCCCGGTTCAGTCGACGCGCTTTTGTCATATCTCATGGTGGTGCGGCGTTCAGCGGCACTTGCAACACCCATTAATCCCAAAGCAAAGTTTTATCGCAACGCAGATCTTGAATGGGGCTTGGCACTACGCGCAGCAGGCGGAGATCTTGTGATGCCTGAGGCTGACTTGCCATGTCATCAGACTCGTCATCATGGATACCACGACACTGACGCTGAGTATCGAGATCGCGAATCAAAGAAGACCTACGACCGACTGTTACAAGCATTTCGCAATCGGCCAGAAATTCTCGTTAAGCGGTCCTGAAATGCCACGCTTGTCGCGCCGGGCTATCAGCATCGTTGGCATCGCGTTAGCCGCAGGAATGTTTGCAACGACGGTCAATTGGTCTTTTCTTCACCCGGTTGAGACTTCTGGTTTGATGAAAATCGCTCAGCGTGAATTTCGCAGCCACTGGGCCGTGCGCAACACTGGCAAAACTCAAGATGCGTTTATGTTTATGGAAAATGCATCGGAGTGGGCAGACCTTCGAGTGGCTGCGCAAAAGTGGTACCGCGATGTAGCAAAAGTTCGCGGTGACCGCACTCTCGATGAATTCCCCAACACTTTGTGGGTAGTGAGACTTCGAAATCCGGAGCGCATCGATTCGCTGACTGAAGTGAAAATTCAAGCCGAAGTCTTTGTCGACGCCATTGATTGCTACTCCGAGATTGTGTCCGAGGGGCTGTGTCCTGGCATTCCACACCGTACCTCGCGCGAGATTATTCATCTCACTTTTGAAGAAATTGAAGGACAGTGGCAACTCGTTGATCTTGAAACGCGCAGCAAGTTTTACAGCGACAATCAAGACCCCATGTTGTGGCCATGTCTCGCACGTGGCGTTGAAGCATGTCCGACGAAGGCGTAATGCGCTTTAGGCTTTGACTGTGTCCATTGTTTCGCATCACGAAGATCTTGCAGATCACACCACTCTCCGAGTAGGTGGCATCGCCGATCGCGTAGTTGTGGCACAAACTCAACAAGAAATCATCGATACGGTCATTGAGGCCGACACTTCAGAAACTCCGCTACTCGTACTTGGTGGTGGCAGCAATGTCGTGATTGCAGATGACGGATGGCGCGGCACTGTATTGCTCATTCGCACCCAAGGAATTTCAGTGACAGCTGATGCATGCAGTGGAGCATTTGTCACTGTTGAAGCCGGCCACAACTGGGATGATTTTGTTGCACACGCAGTGGAACATGAGTGGTCTGGTATCGAGGCACTCTCAGGTATTCCAGGGTCGGTCGGTGCAACTCCTATTCAAAACGTTGGCGCGTACGGCCAAGACGTGTCTCAGACAATTGCGAACGTACGCACTTACGACCGCACCAACGGACGCATCACGACCTTTTATTTTGCGGATTGCAAGTTCGGTTATCGCGATTCGATTTTCAAACAAATCCCTGGCCGCTATGTGATTCTCGACGTGAGTTTCCAATTACGGCTAGATCACCACTCGCAGCCGGTGATGTATCCAGAACTAGCTAAAAAACTAAACGTTGAAGTTGGTAAGCGCAGTTACTCGCGTGAGGTGCGAGCAGCGGTGTTGGAATTGCGTGGATCAAAAGGCATGGTGCTGAATCCCGTCGACCACGACACCTGGAGCGTTGGTTCGTTCTTCACCAATCCAATCGTCACAGCCGAGTTTGCGGACAAACATGCGACTGCCGGACCTCGTTGGCAACAACCAGATGGCACCGTGAAACTCAGTGCCGCATGGCTCATTGAAAATTCAGGTCTCCCAAAAGGTTTTTCACTCAACGAACGCGCATCGCTGTCGACCAAGCACACTCTCGCTGTCACCAATCGTGGAAATGCAACAGCAAGTGATGTTCTGGAATTAGCGCGTCACGTGCAATTCACCGTAGAAACAAAATTCGGCATCAAGCTAGAGCTTGAGCCGAATCTTGTAGGTAATTTTTAAGCAGAAATCACTTTGCTTCGGAAAGAAGTTTCTGGATGCGGGTTACACCCTCAACCAAATCTGCATCGCCAAGTGCGTAGGACAAACGAATGTAACTCGAAGGGCCAAACGCTTCGCCAGGCACAACGGCAACTTCAGCTTCATCAAGAATCAGTGCTGCGAGTTCGGTAGATGTATTGCAGACCTTGCCGCGAATTTCTTTGCCGAGCAAACCTTTAACAGATGGGTAGACGTAGAACGCGCCCTGCGGTGTTGGGCAAACCACACCAGGAATTTCATTCAACATCGAGACCATCAGTTTGCGACGGCGATCGAATGCAACTTTCATTTCATCAACTGCTGTGAGATCGCCATTCAACGCCGCGATTGCTGCACGCTGTGCGACGTTATTGACGTTTGAAGACAGATGTGACTGCAGGTTAGTTGCGGCCTTGATGACGTCCTTAGGTCCGATCATCCAGCCCACACGCCAACCAGTCATCGCGTAGGTCTTAGCGACGCCGTTCAAAATGATGCAGCGGTCTGCAAGTTCAGGAACAACAACTGGCATTGAAGGTGCAGTCGCACCGTCGTACAAAAGATGTTCGTAAATTTCATCAGCAATCACCCAGATGCCATGTTCAAGAGCCCATTCGCCAATGGCTTTGACCTGTTCCGGTGAGTACACCGAACCAGTTGGGTTTGAAGGGCTGCAGAACAACAAGACTTTGGTCTTGGGAGTACGTGCAGCTTCGAGCTGTTCAACGCTCACGAGGTAGTTCTGAGTTTCGTCTGCAACGACTTCAACACTGACACCACCAGCAAGCGCGACAGCTTCGGGATAGGTCGTCCAGTATGGCGCTGGCAACAGCACCTCGTCGCCTGGATCAACGATGGTTGCAAATGCTTGGTAGACAGCCTGCTTGCCGCCATTCGTTACAAGAACCTGCGAAGCGTCGATTGCATAGCCTGAATCGCGCAGCGTCTTGGCGACAATCGCATCCTTCATTTCGGGCAAACCAGCGGCGGGGGTGTAGCGGTGGTTTGCAGGGTTTTCGCACGCGGCCTTCGCTACTTCAACGATGTAAGCAGGAGTCGGGAAATCCGGTTCACCTGCACCAAAGCCGACAACAGGGCGACCAGCGGCTTTGAGAGCCTTGGCCTTGGCGTCGACTGCGAGGGTTGCTGATTCTGCGATAGCGCCGATGCGGCGTGAGACACGAGGGAATGCTGAGGCTGAAGTCATGGGCACATTGTTCCGCATATCCCGCAGATCCCTGACGCGAGTTGGAACTCTGGCCGTTTGAGTCGTACACTCCGCCGGTCGGTAGCCCTGTTCTACTGTGCGCAAGCATGCCTTGACGGTGTGATTGCTCATGAGGCAGACGCTATTGAAGGGCAGTAGCTCAATTGGCAGAGTAGCGGTCTCCAAAACCGCGGGTTGGGGGTTCAAATCCCTCCTGCCCTGCTAGGAAGAACCGAAAGAGTCGAAGGACGAACATGAGCGAACAGACTGATTCACCAGTCGAGTCGAATAAGGGCGGTGGCCGTGCAGACGATGCGCGTACCTCTAGCTTCTTCTCGAACCCTCGCGAATTCGTCCGCGAGACAATTTCAGAACTTCGTCGAGTGGTGTGGCCCACTCGCAAGCAGGTAGTGACGTACACCATCGTTGTGTTGGTGTTCGTCGTCGTCATGTCGTTGTTCGTAAGCGCTATCGACCTCCTCGTGGGTCGCGGCGTCTTGCGAATCTTCGGCGCTTAACCGTCACAACCGATACGTTTCAGGAGATACCAAGTGTCTGAAAATTCAGAACTCGATCTGTTCAGCAGCGCTGAAGTTGCTGAGTCAGTTGAGCCTGCGGTTGAAACCGTTGAAGCCGAAGCTGCAGTCGAAGAAACTGTCGTTTCTGAAGATGTTGCAACTGAAGAAGTTGCTGCTGAAGAAACCTCAGCTGTCGACGCCGATGGTGACATTGAACCAGCCGATGATGAAGATCCAGTCGCTGCTTTCCGCCGCGCGCTCGAATCAAAGGCCGGTGACTGGTACGTCATCCACTCTTACGCAGGTTACGAAAACAAGGTCAAGACAAACCTTGAAAACCGTACCAAAACGTTGGGTATGGAAGATTTCATTTTCGAAGTTGCAGTTCCTTTCGAAGAAGTCACCGAAATCAAGAACGGTAAGAAGAAGCTCGTCAAGCGCAACAAGTTCCCAGGCTACGTTCTCGTGCGCATGGACTTGTCTGATGACAACGCATGGGGAACCGTTCGTCACACCCCAGGTGTGACTGGCTTCGTTGGTCACGGCCATCAGCCAAGCCCACTTGATCTTGCTGAAGTTGCAGAAATGCTCGCACCTCGCGAAACCAAGACTGAAACTGACGGCACCAAGGTTGCAGTTGCTCCAAAGATCGAAGTTCTCGACTTCTCTATCGGTGACTCTGTCACTGTGATCGACGGACCATTCGCCACCCTCCAGGCAACGATTTCTGAAATCAACATCGAAGGCCAGAAGGTCATCGGTTTGGTTGAAATCTTCGGCCGCGAAACTCCGGTTGAACTTTCGTTCACCCAGGTCACGCGCAACGCCTAACCCACAGATTCCCAGTCAGGTCACTGATTGGGTGAGAAAAGAAAGTAAGGACCCACCACCATGGCCCCCAAGAAAAAGGTCACTGGCCTGATCAAATTGCAGATCGTGGCCGGTCAAGCCAACCCTGCACCGCCCGTCGGTCCAGCGCTTGGTCAGCACGGTGTCAACATCATGGAATTCTGCAAGGCCTACAACGCTGCAACTGAAGCGCAGCGCGGCACTGTTATTCCAGTTGAAATCACCGTTTACGAAGATCGCTCATTCGATTTCAAGCTCAAGACGCCACCGGCATCTCGCTTGATCTTGAAGGCTGCAGGTCTCGAAAAAGGTTCAGCAACTCCTCACACCGCCAAGGTTGGCTCGCTCACCAAGGCACAGGTCAAGGAAATTGCCGAAACCAAGATGCCTGACCTCAACGCAAACGATGTTGATGCAGCAATGCTCATCATCGAAGGTACCGCTCGTCAGATGGGTATCACCATCAAGGAATAGTCACAGAGTGACGACACATCACTTCATTGTGATGTGAGTGGAAGAACCTCTGCGGGTTCACACCACGAACTGCATAAGGAGCAGAAATGAAACGCAGTAAGAATTGGCGCAAAGCCGCCGAGCTCATCACCAAAGATGAGTTGTACGCACCGCTTGCAGCGATGCGTCTGATCAAGCAGACCGCGACCACCAAGTTCGATCCCACCGTTGATGTGGCATTCGTTCTCGGTGTTGATCCTCGCAAGGCTGATCAGATGGTTCGCAGCACAGTGAACTTGCCTCACGGCACTGGTAAGACCGCTCGGGTCCTGGTCTTCGCCGGTGGCGAAAAGGCAGAAGAAGCACGTGCAGCTGGAGCCGACCACGTCGGCGCAGACGACCTTCTCGAAAAGGTTGCTGGCGGCTGGACTGACTTCGACTCAGTCGTTGCAACTCCTGACATGATGGGCAAAGTTGGTCGTCTCGGTAAGGTCCTCGGCCCACGTGGTCTGATGCCAAACCCTAAGACCGGCACCGTCACCATGGACGTCGCGAAGGCAGTTGCAGACATCAAGGGCGGAAAGATCGAATTCCGCGTTGACAAGCATGCAAACCTTCACGTCATCATCGGTAAGGCTTCCTTCACCGATGTCCAGTTGACTGAAAACTACGCAGCTGTTCTTGACGAAATCCTTCGTGTGAAGCCTTCTTCATCTAAGGGTCGCTACATCAAGAAGATTGCAGTCGCTTCGACCATGAGCCCTGGCATCCTTGTTGATCCAGCTCAGACTCGTAACCTGACTGAAGAAGCGTAAGCACCTTCAACACTTCGAGTGGGTGTCGGCCATGTGCCGGCACCCACTTTTTGTTGCCCA
>JACCDQ010264983.1_pt1 | contig 11306 bp, 10 predicted proteins | sample 7446031 | NCBI WGS metagenome assembly JACCDQ01 (sample SAMN15323442, study PRJNA562643) | freshwater metagenome | isolation source: river surface water | place: USA:Blue River Watershed | collected 2017-08-17
GGGCCTACAGGCATTGGGGCTTTGTATGGCAAAAAAGCCTTACTCGAAGCGATGCCTCCTTATATGGGTGGTGGAGAAATGATTAAAGAGGTGAGTTTTGAAAAAACAACCTACAACGACCTTCCCTATAAATTTGAAGCTGGTACGCCTAACATCGCCGATGTTGTTGCGATGAAAACGGCTTTAGAATATACTCAAAGCATTGGTCGTGAGCGTATTGCGGCTTACGAAGACGAACTTTTACAGTATGCTACAGCCCAACTTTCGGGCATAGAAGGCTTACGTATTGTAGGACAAGCGGCTCAAAAAGTATCTGTTATTAGTTTTGTCATCGAAGGAATCCATCACCAAGATATTGGCGTATTGCTCGACAACCAAGGCATTGCCGTAAGAACGGGCCATCACTGTACGCAGCCATTGATGAAGCGTTTCGGACTGTTGGGTACTTCTCGTGCGTCATTTGCTATGTACAATACACACGAAGAAATCGACCGCCTTGTGGCTGGTTTACAGCGTGTAAAGAAAATGTTGAGCTAGGTACTAAGTTTATGGAGTGAATGAGTGATTTTTGAATTAAAGTTTTCATTTTCAAACGATTATTATCTAATTAACTAAATCTGATTTTGTATGATAACCTAAGTAGTAGTGCAAAACTATTGTTTGATTAAAATGAATTATAAGTAACTAAAGATGAAAATATAATTCATAATTTTGCATTAATACTTATATTAACATCCCTTGCCAAAGGACTGATTATTTATGACTATCAACGAAACTCAAGACGAAATTATCGAAGAATTTGCACTTTTCGACGATTGGGCAGATAAGTACGAATATATTATTGATTTAGGTAAAAAATTAAAAGGTTTGCCTGAAGAGCAAAAAACCGAAGATAACATCATCAAAGGTTGTCAAAGTAGGGTGTGGCTCAATGCTACACTTGAAAATGGCAAACTCATTTTTGAAGCCGATTCAGAAGCTGTGATTGTCAAAGGCTTGGTAAATATGCTTATTCGTGTGTTGTCGGCTCATACGCCGCAAGAAATTGCACAGGCTGATTTGTATTTTATCGACCGCATTGGCATGAGCCAACACTTAGCCCAAACCCGTTCAAACGGACTGGCTTCGATGGTGAAGCAAATGAAAAATTATGCCATTGCTTATCAACTCAAAGCATAATCCTTAAATCGACTACTACCATGAGCGAAGAAGAATTAAAAGAAGAGGTTATCAGGGCTCTCAAGTCTGTCTATGACCCCGAAATCCCAGTTGATGTTTATGAATTAGGTTTGATTTATGACATCAAAATATTTCCTGTCAATAATGTATATGTACTCATGACGCTCACCTCGCCTTCTTGCCCTTCTGCCGAACAAATTCCGGGCGAAGTAGAGAAGAAAGTTCGTGAGATTGAAGGGGTTTCTGATGTGAGTGTGGAGCTTACTTTCGAGCCACCTTATTCGCAAGATATGATGTCGGAAGTAGCAAAATTGGAACTTGGATTTATGTAATTTTGTTGTGAAAATACGGCTTGTGGTATCGCCCAAGCCTATAGTCGCTCAATTACTTGTTGTTATAAAATATTTTAATTTTTTCCATTATGTATCCAGAACATTTGGTAGCTCCGATGAGAGCTGATATTGTTGAAGGTGGTTTCAAAGAACTAAAAACGCCTTCTGAAGTAGAAGATGTATTAGCAAAAGAAGGTACTACGTTGTTGTTTATCAACTCGGTTTGTGGTTGCTCGGCTCGTACTGCTCGCCCAGGCGTGAAAGAAGCCGTTTGGAACTCGCCCAAAAAGCCCGATAACCTTGTTACGGTATTTGCTGGTGTTGACCAACTTGCTACGCAAAAAGCACGTGAATACACCTTGCCTTATCCGCCATCTTCGCCTTCGATTGCTTTGTTCAAAGACGGCGAATTGGTTCATTTTGTAGAACGTCATCATATAGAAGGCCGTTCGGCAGAAATGATTTCGTCACACCTCGAAATGGTATTCGACGAGTTTTGTGCTTAATTTTCTGGCAAAAATGCTCATAAAAAAGAGGTCGAAAAGTAAATTTTCGACCTCTTTTTTATGACTTTATTTCAACCCTACTTTGCCTTCAATATTACTGCTCCCAAAGGAGGTAAAGTCAGCGATAAAGAATAGGCTTTTCCTTGCCAAGCGATTTGGTCAGCAAACAATGCTCCTGCATTGACTTTATTGCTTCCGCCAAATGCTTGAGCATCGGTATTGACAACTTCTTCCCAAACACCTTGCAAAGGCACACCAATGCGATAATCTGTGCGAGGAATAGGCGTAAGGTTTAATACCACAAGCAATTGGTCTCTGTAATCGTTGCCTTTACGCAAGTAGCTCACAATAGAGTTTTCACGGTCGCTGGTGTCAACCCATTCAAAGCCTTCTGGCGAGAATTGTTTGTCGAACAAAGCCCCTTCGCTGCGGTATAGCTGGTTGAGCTTTTTCACTAAGCTTTGTACACCTTTATGATAGCCGTGGTCTAACAACCACCATTCTAGCCCTTTGGCGTAGTTCCATTCGCTTGTTTGACCAAACTCGCCTCCCATGAAGAGCAAATTTGTACCCGGATGCGTAAACATATAAGCAAACAACAAGCGTAAATTCGCAAAGCGTTGCCATTCGTCACCTGGCATTTTTCCAGCTAATGAATGTTTTCCATAAACCACCTCATCGTGCGAAAGGGGCAACATAAAGTTTTCAGAAAAGGCATACACCGTCGAGAATGTCAACTGTTCTTGGTGATACTTACGATACATCGGGTCTTTTTCAAAATACTTCAACGTATCGTTCATCCAACCCATCATCCATTTTTGTCCGAAACCTAAGCCTCCCGTATAAACAGGACGAGAAACGCCTGTAAAGGAAGTAGATTCTTCGGCAATGGTTTGTACATCAGGGAATTGCAAATAAATCACTTCGTTTAATTCTCTGAACAAAGAGATGGCTTCCAGGTGATGATTTCCGCCAAACATATTAGGTTCCCATTCGCCAGCTTTTCTCGAATAATCAAGATAAAGCATCGAAGCCACGGCATCTACTCGAAGTCCATCGGCATGGAAGCGTTCTAACCAATACACCGCATTAGAAATCAAAAAGCTACGAACCTCAAAGCGACCATAGTTGAAAATATACGATTTCCAGTCAGGATGATACCCTTTACGCATATCTGGATGCTCGTATAAATGTGTGCCATCGTAGTTATATAAACCATGTGCATCGCCCGGAAAATGCGAAGGCACCCAGTCGAGTAGCACGCCAATATCGTTTTTATGGCATTGTTCTACCAAATACATAAAGTCTTGTGGTGTACCAAAACGTGACGATGGTGCAAAATAGCCCAAAACCTGATAGCCCCAAGATGGCTCGAAGGGGTGTTCCATCACAGGCATAAATTCGATGTGCGTAAAGCCCATTTCTTTGACATACTGCACCAACTCTTCGGCAAGCTCTACATAGGTCAATTTTTCTTCATCCGCTTTCCGTTTCCAAGAGCCAATATGTACCTCATAAACCGACATGGGGGCGTTAAGGCTATTTTTTGCCTTTCTGGTTTCCATCCATTCGGTGTCGCTCCATTCGTACCAGTTATCCCAAACAATAGAAGCCGTGCGAGGCGGTACTTCAAAATAATGTGCGTAAGGGTCTATTTTTTCTAAATGCTGCCCTTCTTGTGTCTCAATACAGTATTTGTATGTTTCGCCCTTGCCTACGTGCGGAACAAAACCTTCCCAGATACCCGAAGAATCCCAGCGTACAAACAATTGGTGGCTGAATTTATCCCAACCATTAAAATTACCAATCACCGATACATTTTTAGCCGAAGGAGCCCAAACGGCAAAATACGTACCTGCTACGCCTTGGTACTCGGTCAAATGCGAACCTAATTTTTCAAAAAGACGATAATGCTTACCCGATTTAAAAAGATGAACATCAAAATCGGTAAAACGGCTGAACGTTTCGACGTTCTTGAGCGTTGGCAGCACTATGGGTTCTTGGGCAACGGGCGTTTCTACGACGGTTTCATCGACGGTTGCCTTTGCTTTTTTTCTTGTGGTTTCTTTTTTCACAGTTGTTTCTTCTGATTGATTTTTTACCTTGCTGGTCTTAGCCATAATTTAAAAATGGTTAATGGATGGTCATAATTTGAATACTAAATGGTCTATTTTCATGGATGTTTTTCTACCAATACACGTTTATTTGTGTTGAGTATTTACTTCAAAACTAAAGAGATACACTTGTTTTTAGCTTTCTTTAGGATTTATTACTTCGTAAAAAGATATTTTTGTACAAGTAAATATAGTGTTTTCTGTACAAAAACTCTAAGGAAAGTCCTTGGTTTAGCCGTTATTTCTTTGTTACATTTTTAGTTTTTCAATCTCTCGAATCACATTGACAATGCCTTTGAGCGGAATTTTCACCCAATCGGGGCGGTAGCTAATTTCGTAGCCCAACTCATACACCGCTTTTTCTAACAAATAAATCAACAGCAAAAAGTTGATTTCGTTGTTGTTTTTGAAAAGCGGATGCGGATGCCCAAACGTGTCTAAATACTTTTCCATAAAGGTTTGCAGCATCAATTTATACCATCGGTCGGCGGCGGTTTGTACTCTTGATGCCTCTAATCCAATGGTAGAAGGGTCATTAAACATCTTTGCCGAAATGGCATAATGATAACTTCGTATCATGCCTGCTACATCTTTGAGGGGCGAATGTTTGATTTTACGGTCTGTAATACTGCTTTCTGGCTCGCCTTCAAAATCAATGATGATGTAATCATTTCCTGTGGCAAGTACTTGCCCTAAATGATAATCGCCATGAATACGCACCCGCAACGATTGTAAATCTTTGGTCAAAATTTGTCCAGCAAATTCGTCTATCAATTCTTTGGCTTCCATAAAATCCCAAGCCAGTTTTCTTGTCACGGGGTCGGTAATACTCGTATATTTCTCTATCAACAAATGATAGCGGCTATCGAGCAGATGGCTCAAACGCTTGTGCAAAAAGCTGCGATACGCAGGCGTAAACACTTCCGAGGCAAACAAAGGTGTAGCTTCGGGGGCATACAAAGCCAAGTGCATTTCGGCGGTACGCTGTGCCAATAGTTCTACTTGGTCGAATACTTGCTCTTCGATGGCAAACGTTTTTTGGGTAAATGCTGCCACAAAATCGTTTAGTTCCTTCCCTATCATTTCCCAGCTATCCGATTGGTTATCAACCACTCGCTGCATCATGCCAAGTGTAATTTCGGGCATACCTTCGGGTCGCCAAGTGAGGCTTCCAGCGAAGGCAGGAATAAAAGCAAACTCGGAATATTCGGTTAGAAATTCGATCATTTCTACCTCGGGGTTGGCTTCATGAAAGAGTTTTCGGTACAATTTCATGAAATATTTTTCCCCAAAAATCATGGCCGAGTTCGACGACGAGAGCGTAAGGGCTTTAGAACTGATGGGCGTATTGATGTCTTCACCAGCCAATCCTTTTCCTCTTACAAAATCGACTTTCCCTGTTGGTTGTGCAATCGCTTCGGCATGAGCTACGTGGTAAAACAAAGCCTGTTGAAAGCCCGTATCATAGAGTGCATCTATCAAAAAACCTCGTTTCCCTTGCAAATACGCCAAGGCAATAATGCCTACGGGCGTAATTTCTTGTGCCTGTGTTGCTTCTATAAAAGACAAAGGCAACAAATACGTTTCGGTTGCTTGGTCATCGTATAATACCTCTACCATGCAAAGCAAGGCTTTTGTTTCTTTGGTAGGGATTTCTAGCACGGTCTGCAACCTGAAATGCCGTTGCGTCCGTGCTTTGCCTGCAAACCAACGGCAATTATTAAAATAAGGTGGTAGCACAGCCGTTTCGAGCAAAGCAAACAATGCTGTATCTTGTTTGATACGCTCCCAAGGGTAGTCGGAATGCAATGATACCTGTATGGTTTGATTCATAAATAATTGTTTATTAAAATGGTATTTTGGGTATTTAAAATTAGAATATATTTAGTAGAAAAGATAGCGAAGCCCTAAAATTTTATCAAAAAAGAACAAAAACCAAGAGAATACCTCAACTTTATAATTTTAATCCCTTTCCTGTTTAGCTCAAGCATTGGAGTCGAAAATAAAATCATTGTAACCTATTAACAAACAGTATATTATGAAATATTTTCATTTTTTTGTTAAAAAAACTTGGAGTGTATTACTCAAACTACTAATTTTGCACCACGAAAAACGACAAGGACATTATTTCTTAACGCTTTTCTCCCCGAAGGTCCGTTCGTCTAGGGGTTAGGACACGTCCCTTTCACGGATGAAACACGGGTTCGATTCCCGTACGGACTACCAAGCTTTCAGGCTTCAACTCACACTTTAATGACCCCACGGTCCGTTCGTCTAGGGGTTAGGACACGTCCCTTTCACGGATGAAACACGGGTTCGATTCCCGTACGGACTACCAAGCATCTTCTTTACAGAAGGTGCTTTTTTTATGTACACTTTCTATTGTTGGTTTCTTTTTTCACTATTTATTTTATTAACGACATTAAAAGTAGTACAGTTGAGTACTATACGATACGTATATTAGTAAAGTCAAACAAGTATTCTAGTATGAAAATAGTTCAAATATTTATTGGGATAAGTTTTGAAAAACAAAGATAAACGAATAATTTTCCATTATTTATTAACCATTTTTAACTTGAACAATTATCATATTATGAAAATCTACATTCAATTACTTGTATTATGTTTATTTGTAAATTTCATTTTGATGATGCTCCTTGGGCTATCATCATGCAAAAACGCAGACGTATTTAAGCCTACTTGTACCAATGTCGCATTGACAAAAGTTGACTGGACTTACTGTAGCCTTTTTCAAGATAATATTCCTATCAAGTGTAATGACAAAAATGACACCCTAACATGGCGGATAGTAAAAACTTTTAATCGTGTAAACGCTACTGTAGTAAATAGCATCGAGCCTGATGGATACGTTTTTTATTATATTTCTTTAGATGAAGTCTTCTGGGGAGATAGAGGCATTGGCAAAATAGAGGCATTTAAGTTACTAGCACCATTAAATTTTCCAGTATGTTTTAAAAAAGAAAATTTAAAAGTCATCATCAGTGGAACGTTGAGAGCTACTTACAAACAAAGCGTTGGACCAGCAGAACCATTTGAATTAACATATATAGAAGAAATTCCTTAGTTTTTCTAAAGCTCCGTTTATTCTATAGTTGGGCGTTTTTACAATGCCCAACCTTTACCAAATTGAATAAGCCGCTAATGCTTTTCCACTCAATTTTTTCTAATATTTTCCCTTAAATTTCCAGCATTTTACATCATGGTACATCCTACCGTTATGTACCTTTTTCTTAAACAAAAAATCTTTCACCGCATAGAGTATAAATTCGGAGTGTATCACTTATCAATTGGAAGCCATTGCTGCTGCATACCAACTTTTCGGCAATTGCTTGTAGCTCCCAACTTAGATACTTTCGTTTTTGAAATCCGTGAAAAGAACTTTTTTGCAAATCAATCCAACCGACAACGTGTTGGTAGCACTTACCGACCTTTCCAAAGGTACAAGTGTAGTGTTTGAAGAACAAACCATCGTATTGCAGGACAACATTCCTGCCAAACATAAATTTACCATCCACTACGTGCCACAGGGAGAGCCTATTACCATGTACGGCGTGTTGGTAGGAAAAGCCCAACAGGACATTCCAGCAGGTGGTTTGATTCATACCTTTAACCTCAAACACGCTTCTGAGCCGTTCCAAGGAAAACTCAAAGATTATACTTGGACAGCCCCTGATGTATCGAAATGGGCTAATCGCAGTTTTATGGGCTATCATCGTTCCGATGGACAAGTTGGTACACAAAATTACTGGTTGGTGATTCCTTTGGTATTTTGCGAAAACCGCAACATCAATGTCATGAAGCAAGCCTTCTTGAAAGCACTGGGCTATGCACAACCCGATATTTACCAAGACCAAGTACATAACTTACTATCGGCATACCAAACGGGTGCTTCTTTAGACGACCTAGCAACCATTCCGTTTACGCAACAGAAAGCTGATTATCGCCAAAATCGTATTTTTAAACATGTGGACGGTATCAAGTTTTTGACCCACGAAAGTGGTTGTGGCGAAAACAAAGATGACTCCGAAAACCTTTGTCGCTTATTGGCGGGCTACTGTGTCAATCCCAACGTAGGTGGTATTACGGTTCTTAGCTTGGGCTGTCAGCACTCACAGGCAAAAATACTACAAGATGCCATCAAGGCTATTTCACCTAATTTCGACAAACCCTTCTATTTGCTTGAACAACAGCAAGATACAGGTTTTGGCGAATCGAAATTATTAGCCGATGCCATTCGTCAGACATTTATTGGCATTGCCGAAATCAACAATTATACTCGCCAACCTGCTCCTTTGAGTAAATTAAAAGTAGGTGTTAAATGTGGTGGCTCGGATGGTTTTTCGGGCATTTCGGCCAATCCTGCTATCGGTCATACAGCCGATTTGTTGGTCGGCTTAGGTGCTCAGGTAATGATTGCCGAATTTCCAGAATTGTGCGGCGTAGAGCAAGAATTGCAAAACCGCTCGGTTACGCCAGAAGTGGCCGAAAAATTTGGCTATCTGATGACAGAATACGCTCGCAGGGCGGCAGCCGTTGGAGCAGGTTTCGACATGAACCCTTCGCCAGGTAATATCAAAGATGGCTTGATTACCGATGCCATTAAATCGGCCGGGGCTGCCAAAAAAGCAGGCACTTCGCCCGTGGTAGATGCCTTGGGCTATGGGCAATACGCTACGCAACAAGGACTTAATTTGGTATGTACACCTGGCAACGACGTACTCGCCACTACAGGCATGGCTGGGGCTGGGGCTACCATTCAATTATTTACGACAGGACTTGGCACGCCCACAGGCAACGCCATTTGTCCGATGGTAAAACTCGCCACCAATACAATACTGGCTAAAAAACTGCCAGAAATCATTGATATTGACTGCGGAGCAATCATCGAAGGCGAAAAATCAGTAGAAGAAGTAGGCGAAGAGGTTTTAGAATATATCATCGGATTAGCTTCTGGCGAATACGAAACCAAAGCTATGCAATTAGGACAAGACGACTTTATGTTCTGGAGAAGAGGCGTAAGTTTGTAAGAAAACAATCATCAAAAAAGAGAAGAGGTTGGCTCAATAAATTAGACGTTCCGACCTTTTCTATTAAGCTATAAAAATAAAACGTATGTTTAGTTTAAAAGGAAAAACAGTTGTTATTACTGGAGGCGGCAGTGGCATTGGTAAAGCCATTTCTGTACTATTTGCTCAACAAGGAGCATTCGTCAATATTATCGAATTGTCTGAGGCTTCTGGGCAAGACGCTCTTGCTACCATCGTAGCCGCAGGCGGCAACGCCAAGGTATTTGCCTGCGATGTATCGAATCAAGCACAGGTGATGGCTACTTTTGAAGCGATTGGCAAGGTTGATGTGTTAGTCAATAACGCTGGGATTGCCCACGTAGGTAATGTAGAAAAATGTGCGGCGACCGATTTTGAAAGAGTATTTAATGTGAATGTAAAAGGTGTTTACAATTGCCTTTTTGCTGCTATTCCGTTGATGAAACAACAAGGCGGAGGCGTTATTCTCAACATGGCTTCTATTGCTTCGTCTATCGGTTTGCCCGACCGTTTTGCCTATTCTATGTCGAAAGGAGCTGTATTAACCATGACTTTATCTATTGCCAAAGACTATATCAAGGATAATATTCGTTGTAACTGTATTTCGCCTGCAAGGGTACATACGCCTTTTGTTGATGGTTTTATTGCAAAAAATTACCCCGGCAAAGAAGAAGAAATGTTTGCCAAATTATCGGCAACACAGCCTATCGGACGCATGGCAAAACCCGAAGAAGTAGCACAATTGGCCTTGTTCCTTTGCTCAGACGAATCGGGCTTTATCACAGGTTCTGACTATCCGATTGACGGGGGCTTTATTCGTTTAAATAATTAAAACCTTATAACTATGTCAACTATGAAAAAAACCTTCATCCTATTAGCGGCTGTCTGCCTATGCTTTGCTTTTGTTGTGGATAAGCCGAAAAAAGTCATTTTCTTTGGCGATTCTATTACGCAAGCGGCTGTCAAGCCTAATGGCTATATTGTGCGAATAGGTGAAGCCTTAGAAAAACAGGGCAAAAAAGAAGCTTACGAACTCATTGGGGCAGGTATTGGAGGCAATAAAGTCTATGATTTATTTTTGCGTTTAGAGTCGGATGTTTTAGAAAAAAAGCCTGATGTGGTGTTTATTTATGTAGGTGTAAACGACGTTTGGCATAAAACTACGTCGGGAACGGGTACAGATGCCAACAAATTTGAGGCATTTTACCAAGCACTTATCAATAAAATCCAAGCCAACGGAGCAAAAGTAATTTTATGCACGCCTGCCGTTATTGGCGAACGCACCGACTTTCGCAATCCGCAAGATGGCGATATGAACCATTATGCCAACATCATTCGTAAAATAGCAGCGAAGAATAATGTAAAACTTGTTGACCTAAGAAAAGCATTTTTAGCGTACAACAAAGACCATAACCCTGACAACAAAGAATCGGGTATTTTGACGACCGACCGTGTGCATTTGAACGATGTAGGAAACCAGTTGGTAGCCGACCAAATGCTAGAAGCATTAGTACAATAATATCAAACTATTTATTATTCAATTTGTATGAAATTAATTCGTTTTGGAGCAGTAGGACAAGAAAAGCCAGGCGTTCTTATCGACGACGTTCGTTATGATGTATCGGCATATTTTCAAGATTTTAATGAAGCATTTTTCGCAAACGAGGGTTTGGCACAACTCGAAGCCTTGTTGGCTACCAAGCCAAGCTTGCCTGTAGTAGCTGATAGCGAGCGCTTGGGTTCATGTGTGGCTCGTCCTTCTAAAATTGTATGTATTGGGCTCAACTTTGCCGACCACGCCCGTGAAACAGGGGCTGCCGTGCCAACCGAACCCGTAATTTTCTTCAAGGCTTCTACGGCTTTATCAGGACCAAACGACCCTATCGTTATTCCTAGAAATTCAACAAAAACCGACTGGGAAGTGGAGCTTGCTTTTGTTATCGGAAAAAAAGCACAGTATGTAGAAGAATCAGAAGCATTAGACTACGTAGCGGGCTATTGCTTGCACAACGATGTGTCGGAAAGAGAATACCAACTAGAAAGAGGTGGCAACTGGAGTAAAGGAAAAGGTTGTGATAGCTTCGCTCCTATTGGCCCTTTCTTAGCAAC
>JACCDQ011590462.1_pt1 | contig 11306 bp, 8 predicted proteins | sample 7446031 | NCBI WGS metagenome assembly JACCDQ01 (sample SAMN15323442, study PRJNA562643) | freshwater metagenome | isolation source: river surface water | place: USA:Blue River Watershed | collected 2017-08-17
AGGCGTTGGACTCAAGTCCGCCAAGGAAGGCGTATACGGAGTACTTGTAGTAACACCGTCCACAACTGTACGCAGCTCCAGAGAAGGAACAGTAGCAGACAGGTCCAGAACTTTCACGTAGTAAGCGATGTACACTGTACCGTCATGTGTTTCTGCTTTACGAAGACGATACTTCGAACGTTGACCAGCATCCAAATCTTCGTTAGGTAAACGAAGAACAAAAGGAAGATGGTTGTACAACGCAGCATGAGTAGTCTCGTGAGGAACGCCTTTGAGTTTACTAATACCATTAACACCCGTCACCACCTTCACACCGCCGTTGCCAATGGTCACGTATTTCACCGAAGGATGATCGTCTTCAGCGATAGCTACGTTATCTTGGATACTGAACTTTTGGTTCAAAGTAGTATTCTCTTGAATAACTACAGGCTTACCGAGGTATTGCGCGGTCTGCAAAGCAGCACCAGCAGCAGATCGTACGAACTCTTGCATAAATATTCCTTAACTGTAAAAGCTTTTAATAGAATTCTTTTGTTCATCGGTTAACGCGTTAAATAATTCAACGCCGATGAAATCTTCTCTACTGGATAATACGGGATCGTAATTATCGTAAGTAACGTGAAGATAGAACGGACTCATAGGGTATGCTGCATCAAACCCCCAATCGATGGACGATGTTGTATGAAGTGCTACATCGATGTCAATTTGTGACTCTAAGTCATATTTGGATTTGTATAAACAAATACCGCCTAAGTCTACTGATCCGTCGTTAACAACAGAACTATTCTGCCCTATGGCTGAAATATTACATTCCAACCAAATGTTAGAAGTAGCGTCTACTGGACCTTTACTCTGACGAATAGCTGCCCAGTTAACTGGACGGATCTTACTGTCATTAATTTCCCGTATGAATTGCACCGTGTAGCTGCTAAGACTTCCAAGTAGCTCAAGCATGTTTCTTTGAATGTTCTTCAAGATCTTAGTCTCATCAACCACTAAGCCGGTAGAAGCATTAAAGATATTTGCCATCAGTTCCTGAGCCTGATTATACGTGTAGTTATAAACAGGTAGGTTCTTATTGACAAGCCATGTTTGAATATCAATACCGGTATCGTCTAGTTCTGTTTTAACATCGCCGTACAAAGTACTAATAGCGCCGTCTAAAGCACCACGAGTCTCCATGTCGTGAATGTTTGCCAACGTGAACCAATGAACTAATGATTCAGAATGCAACAGATAACAAAGATCAAAGAACGCTTTAGTAGAAAACTTTGGCAAGATCTGCGGTTGTCTATTCCAAATAGCAATAGCTGCTTTCTTGGCATCGACTAACCTATTATCAATCACACCTAACATTCTTTGCAATGTAGGTTTAGTTGGCAATCTAAACTTCTCAACGTAGATCGGTGAGATTGTGTTTACTTTGATGTTCAAAGATTCCAACAGAATGTAATTGAAATAGATCAAAGAATCTTTAGTTGTCATGTTGCGAAATTCGCTAGACTTGGGATCTTTGAAACTTATAGCAACGTTATACAGCCCGTGACTGGACATGTACGCCCACTGACGAAGAAGAATGGCATCTAAGGGATCAGGTACCGCATCGTTATAGTCAACCATATTAGACTCTAAAGCCTTGGTTTGAATAACGGATGAGTTAGAGTTCTTGAACTTAAGGGTATCCGCTTTGGATTTACCGAGATGGTAATTGTAATTACCTTCAACGATCTTATCTTCTTTGTCAAACAACTCTTGAACTTCAACGTAACTCTTCTCCGCTACGTTGTATTGGTCGTTGATAGGTTTACGACGTGCACGCACCTGCGGGTAGTGGTTCTCATCAAAACTATTGAGATGTCGAATACTATATTCAGCCAATGGTATCTGACGGTCTGTCAATACCTTTTGAACCAGTAGGTTAAATGTCTCAACCTTACCGATGTTACGTTCTAGGTAATTAATGTTACGATAGAAGAACAAAGCCTGTTTCAAAGTCATGTAAGGTAGAAACCTGTCTAACCTTCCGTGACTTGCTAAGTATTGACGGATGTGAAAACTATGAACTTCATTGGTTTTACAACGAAGTGTTCTCAAATTCAACAGCTTAGGAAGAATATGCAAGTACAAAAGAGCATGATAACTCACATTGTACAGGGTATCGGTTAATCCAAATGCTTGAACGTTCCAACGAAACAGATATCGTTGAATGAAACCTTCTAAGTCACGGATCAATGTTTGTTCCTGAGGTTCCACTAAAGCCTTAGGGTACCCTAGGATACTTCCGTCTTTAGCATCTATTGCAGCAACTATATCCACAGGGTTAAGAATACCCTGGATAAGTTGTATTTGATCAGGATACTTGTTAACCAAGCTTAAATAAAAACGACTGCTTAAGTCACCATATGCCTGTGCCGTGGCAGTATGATCCACTAGGTTCTCTTTGGTGAAGTTTATTTCCTCGAGAGTATCTAATGATGTGACTGTCATCATGGTGTCCGTATTATGGTACTGACCACTGATGTTCAAATAGTACTTCCACGTCTGTGGAGTATTCTTATCGACACTACCTTGTCCATGCAATGCGATTAGTCTGTCATTAATCGTTGAAGCACTTATAGCAGATTTGACACATAGCGATTTCGCTAGCGCCATATTTGAATCCATATAAGCTCGGACAAAGCTATTACCGTATGAAGGTTGCATAGCCATGGAAAATAAAGATGGTTTGAGAAAAGTAATTACGTCTCTTAATAAAGATGTTTCTTACCCTGCGTTGGATTTGATTCGACACAATCCTAATGCCGCTGCGGTCATTAGTAAACTGGTTCAGTCTAACGACCCTGTTAAAATTGACATAGAAAAAAAGAATGCTGAACAAAACTTGAATCGTTCTCAGATTCAAGCTGTTGGAGAGTCTACACGACAGCGCGTAGTAGACAACGAGAGCATTCGTCAGATGTTTCCGGATATTGAGTTAGCCACTCAAATCCTGACTAGTTCTATTCTGTCACCAAAGGATATGGTGAAGATGGATTTAATATATCGTGCAAAAGAGCCTATTCTTCCCGCTGAATTATTGCTCAAACTCGATACTGTTGCACGTACCGAACTAGAGTCACATTACAAGATTCACGAGGAGCCTCCTCTTATCTTGCGCGATTCTTTGTTTGATACAGGTAGCTATGTTCGCGTAGTTTTACCTGAGTCTGTAGTCGATGAGGTCATCAATCAACAGGTTGGTTTAACAACTGAATCTTTGAGTGAAATCTTTACAGTTAGCAGTAAAGATAAGACTGAAGTTCGTAGTCTGGGTATTTTAGGATCTCCTAACGAAACTCCTGCCGGTAATAAAGTATCAGTTTCGTTGGAATCATTTTTTAATACCAATAGGACACCGGTACATGAAGGAGCCATTGTTGACAAAGATGACAACATAACCTTAGAACATATTGAAGTTACCGATAACTTCAAGTTATTGAAACTGCCAGAAATTGCAAGAGTTGGAATTAAAGAAACCATAAAGTCTATTGTTAAGAAAGACTCTAGGTCGATTTCTACTGAGGCTGAAGCTAAACTCAATGTATCTCAGATGCAGAATGTGACCTACAAGGGTCCAAATGCACAATCGCAGAACTTCCTAGTCATTCCAGACAAGATCAATAGCAAACGTATGTCTATTGGTAGGCCATTGGTTCTTAAAGTTCCATCTGAAGCTGTTGTGCCAGTCTACATCCCGGGCGACGAGAAGAAGCACGTTGGTTACTTTATCCTCGTCGATGTCGACGGTAATCCAGTTAACCGTAATAGTGTTAACAGTACCAATGAAGCCATTGCGGGTCTTGCAGGTTTACATCAAGGCAGTACTAATCAAGGACAGCAAAGCCTCTCAGGCGCTTTGATCGCAAAGGCTAAACGTAATTTAGCCAGTAACGAGATAGTGCCAACCGTTGACAACATCGCTAAGGTTTACTCTTCGATCGTCGAAACAAACCTGATGCGTCGTTTGTCTAACGGTATTTATGGCGGTAACGTTGAGATCTCTAATAACGAGGAGATCTATCGTATCATGTTGGCACGCTCATTGAGTTCTAAGTTCACACGTTTGATCTTTGTACCGGCTGACCTTACTGCTTACTTTGCTTTCGATTACCATGCTAACGGCGTTGGTAAGTCGTATCTGGACAATGTAAAGAACTTGACATCGCTTCGTGCTATTTTGCTTTTCTCCAAAGTAATGGCCCAGGTTAAGAGCGCTATCTCATTAACACACGTACATATGACGTTAGATCCTCGGGATCCTGATCCTCAGAAATCTATCGAGGTGGCTCAGCATGAAATTGTGAAGATGCGTCAGAACTACTTCCCCTTAGGGATTAATTCTCCGAGCGATATCACGAACTGGATCCAACGTGCAGGTATAGAGATGTCTTTTGAAGGACATCCTAAGCTTCCTGCTACGAAGTTTGATTTTGAAGCTAAGACTCTTCAGCGTGATATACCTGACAGTGATCTAGATGAGATGCTACGTAAACAAACGTACATGGCATTTGGTCTAAGTCCAGAAACTGTTGATCAAGGTTTCAATTCAGAATTTGCAACATCTGTAATAGCTAATAACGTTTTGCTCTCTAAACGTGTTATTCAGTTGCAAAGTATCTTTGTACCGCAGTTCAGCGATTATGCTCGTAAACTGTTGTCTAACGACTCTATCGCTTTTAACAATCTTAAAGCTATTGTTAAAGAGAACATAGGTCTGATTGAGAAGTCCTTAGATGAGACTGAGAAGAAATCACACGCCGATAATCCTGAGAAGTTCTTAAACGATGTGGTGGAACGTTATCTCGATAACCTAGAGATCGGTCTACCTTCTCCTGATATCACCTCGATTGAGAATCAGTCTGATGCTTTCAGTAAGTACAAGGAAGCTCTTAACGAAGCCATCGATAGTTGGATCAGCAGTACATTCATGACTAGTGATCTTACCGGTGACCTCAGTAGCAATATTGACAGCATCAAAGAAGTTGTCAAAGCTTACTACCATCGTCGTTGGATGTCTGAGAACGGTTATCTCTCCGAACTCAATGACATTGTCACATCTGACGATGACGGTAAACCTACGCTCAATATCTTGGATGTGAATAAGAACCACATGGAAGGATTACTGCGCAGCTGCCTATCATTTATTAAGAGTTTGAATCCGGCTGTAGCTGCTGCAAATGCCGATGTTCAAAAGCTTGGTATCGCCGAAGGCTCCAGTACTTCCAGCTCCGATAGCTCCGGATCCGATGGTGGTGACGGTGGGTTTGGTGGAGATATGGGCGGCTTCGATGATCTTGGAGGAGGTGGCGGTATGGATGGTTTAGACGGCGGTGGCGATGGAACCCCGCCACCTGAAGACAGTTCAACTTCAGATGAACCTAAACCGGACGAAACACCTAAGCCTGATGAAACTTAACTAAAAAAAGAAACATATAGCTATCAAGGATCCTAAGGATCCTTGATAGCTTATGCCGTCAGCTCTTGAAAGAAACCCAAACCTTCTTTCCCCACTGCACTTGCCGAGCAATGACAAAACCGATAATAGGCGTTACACAACCAATGAAGACCATGGCTTGCAGATCGCTAATAGAACGGTTGTTAGCGACATCATGCATTGCCGCAAACAGAAATCCGCACAGCGCAGAGAGAATGAAAGACACCAGAACAAACAAAACGAACGATTTGACTTTAGAAGACATTTTGAACCCCAAGATAGTTATTGATAAAGAATACAACTAAGTAACCTCAAATGAAGTATATATGACTGAAAACGTTTATAAGAGGTTTGTCAGATCTTATGTATAATGAAGGGATTAGCATGACACCAACGTTTAGAATAGCACGTGTTAACCAATTACCTACAGTTCGTAGTCGTAACACGTTATACCTAGTAGACACACCAGACCCAGAAGTGTTCGATATTCATCTAACATCTGTTAACGGAAATACCATTGAGCGTAGTTTCTCCAGCTCAGATGCAGTAGCTTTAATAACATCTTTGAAGAATACTCCTAACGGAGTAGCAGGTCTGGACTCTAACGGTCTTATACCGGTAGATATTCTGCCAGGTAGCATTGATGAAATTATCATCTCCAATGACTACACAAGTTTGCCGAATTTTGGTTTGATAGGTAAAATATATGTAACCGCGGACACCAACCTGGCCTATCGTTGGACTGGTTCCGCATACATTGAGATCTCGTCCTTAAAAGGAAACGCAGACACAGCAACTAAGTTGCTTACATCGCGGACCATTAACGGTGTTCCATTCGACGGAACCCAAGGTATTGTTATCAATGCAGTTGATGCAACGCCTCGTATAGCGGTATCGCAGAAGGGAGCGCCTGACGGTGTCGCCACTCTGAATGAAGAAGGATTGCTGCAAGTTGAGCAATTACCTGTTGAAGTTCAAGATGTCTTCATATTCGATAACTTAGCTCAAATGCCTGAACAAGGTATTTTCTCTAAGATTTATGTTGCGGCAGATACATTTAAGCTTTATGCTTGGATAGGTGAGTCTTACGCTGAGGTTGCTACAAATGCAGTCAAAACTGTAGCTGGAAAATCAGGTATTGTTCTTTTAGTTAAAGACGATGTCGGTTTACCTAACGTCGACAATACTTCGGATTTAGATAAGCCTGTTAGTACTTTACAGCAAGCTGCGATAATTACTGCCGAGAACAGCGCTAAAGCTGCAAGTGCTCCTCTGAGCCACGTAGGCTCTTCCGGTTCAGCGCACGCATTAGCAACTACTACAACAGATGGTTTCTTCTCAGCGGTAGAGAAAGTCAAGTTAGCCGCTATCACCGGAACTAACACAGGTGATGAGACGGGACCTGGTATTCGTGCTAAACTTGGTATTACAACCTTATCTGGGGTCAATACCGGCGATCAGACGAACATTACTGGTAATGCTGGAACAGCTACTAAGTTGTTAAATGCACGTAACATCAACGGTGTTCCATTTGATGGAAGTGCTAACATTACCATCACTGCGGTAGATACTGAAGGTCGTGCTTTAATGGCTGCCAGTATGGGAACTCCTAACGGATACGCCACGCTTGACAGTACCGGTAAAGTTCCATCCTCTCAGTTACCTGCTTTTGTGGATGACGTTATAGAATTTAGTTCTTTAAGCGCGTTCCCAACCAACGGTGCTACTGGTAAGATGTATGTGGCGTTAGACACTAATAAAGTCTACCGCTGGTCTGGATCAGCATTTATTCATATCACCTCTGGTGCAGTGGATACGGTAGCCGGTAAGACAGGCGTTGTTGTATTGGACAAAACAGATGTCGGTTTATCTAACGTTGACAACACGTCTGACGTTAATAAACCTGTTAGTAGTGCGCAGCAAAATGCCATTCTGACAGCTGAGAACAACGCTAAAGCTGCAAGCACTCCTATCTCTCACGTAGGTACCGCTGGCGCAGCTCATGCTTTAGCAACTACTACTGTTAATGGTTTCTTTGCAGCAACTGACAAAGTTAAGTTAGATGCCATCACTGGAACTAACACAGGTGACGAGACTGGTCCCGGTATCCGTGTTAAGTTAGGTATTAGTGTTTTGTCTGGTGTCAATACCGGAGACCAAACAAGCGTTACCGGTAACGCAGGAACGGCTACTAAGCTGGAAACAGCTCGCACAATTAACGGTATACCCTTTGATGGTTCAGCTAACATTACTATTAATGCAGCCGACACCGTAGCCCGTATTGCAGCTTCAGAAAAGGGAGCAAACAACGGCGTTGCTACGCTGGACGCTACTGGTAAGGTTCCGTCTGGTCAATTGCCTTCGTTTGTGGATGACGTTCAAGAGTTCGCTAATCTTGCAGCATTTCCAGTTACAGGTGAAACCGGTAAGATGTATGTGGCGTTAGACACTAATAAAGTCTATCGTTGGTCTGGATCGGTTTATATCTTCATTACTTCTGGCGCAGTTGACAGTGTTAACGGCAAAACAGGAGTAGTGGTCATCAACAAAGCAGATGTAGGTTTAGGTAACGTCGACAATACGTCAGATGCTAATAAACCTATTTCATCCGCTACACAGATAGCTTTGGATTTGAAGTTACCTTACTCCCAACTAGGTGCACCTAATGGGGCAGCTAGTTTAGATGCAAGTGGTAAGTTGCTGTATAACCAGCTCCCATTGAAAACTTTATTTGCCTTCATCGGAGCTTTCAACGGAACCGCTACAATTCCAGGTGACAATACCACACCAATCAGTACTGAAGGTACTCAGATCGCATCTGCAACTCTTGGTCCTTCTGATGCAACTGGCAGACTGCATATCAGTGGAACCTTAATGGTTGATTGCGGAACTTCTAACCGTAACATGGTCATTAGTTGTTTCCGCGGAAACGTCTGTATTGGTAGTATTTACCATAACTTCGTAACTGCCGGTAGACCACAAACAATTCCTTTGGATTTCTTTGATCCGGACTTTGGTAGTTTATTCGGTTCGACTGCAACTTACAGTATTCGATTCGGAACTACAGCAGCTGCAACATGGTACGTTAACCGTATGGCGTCGCAAGTTCTCAACGGTATGATGAACCTTAATAGACCCCTTCGCTTTGAGGAAGTTAATCAATGACATATTTAGAAGCCATACAAAAAGGTTTCCCGGGAGTGCAATGTTATTCCCAGGGAACTGATGATTCATACGAAAGTATTGTTTGGGAGGGTGGTAGCCCTCTTCCGTCTAAGGCTACATTAGACGAATGGATTGCAGCTAACCCTAACTTTACCAATAGCAGTAAACGTATTACTACCTTGGCATTTCGTAATCGTTTCACGCAAATGGAGAAAGTTGCAACTGAACTTGCATCTATTCATAATGCTGAGTCGTCTGCGCCTGTCCAACAGTTTGCAGCAGCTATTCGTTCAATTCTTCGAGATATCGATAATGCTACATATATCGACTTGAACCGTGTTGATACACGACAAGGCGTTATGCTTTTAGAGCAGCACGGTATCATAGGAGCAGGACGTTCTCTGGAAATCCTGGACAATCCTATTGAAGAATTTGAAAGACCTCTTACTGTAGGATTATTCCCATGATGAAAACTCTTTTGACCCCATTTACCAAGTTTGTAGCCTGGTTAGGTAAAGTCGAATGGAAAGCTTCAAAAGAGATTTCCGTTGAAGACAAAGCCTTGATTCGTGAAATGATAGCAAAGGACTACTACGTTATTTTGACACGACGTAGTAACCATCTATCAACTTACGCAATTGGCTTAGCGGATATCGTATTGCGTTTTAAATACGGGTTCTGGTCACATTGCCTAATGAACTTAGAAGATGCAGTTACTAGCGATGCCGATTTCCGTTTGGTTCAAGCAACCGGAATAGGTACTCATTTCGCTGAATTCGATAAAGTGTTTGATGTTCAGGCAGTTGCTCTACTCAAACCTAAGTCCATGACTACGGATGAATGGACAACTACGCTAGACGCCGCTAAATCTCAGTTAGGTAAGCCTTACGATAGTCTTTTCAATATTGCGGATGAATCTCAACTCAGTTGCATCGAATTGGTGAGAACTGTTTTGAAATCACAACCCAATTATGAAGAGGATTTTGCTAACTTCGAGAAGATGATCGCAAAGAGCAAGAACGTAACACCGCAAATGTTGTACGATTGTAATGACTTTGAAATTGCTTTTGAAGTACGAGTTTAAAAAATAAAACTTATAGACACACCTAGGACTATAATGCCCTAGGTGTGTCTTTGTTTATTCTTTGAAATCTGAACCAGTTCTGATATGTTTGAATGCCGGTATCTTATCGGCAGTGACAATATCAAAACAATAAATTTCACTCATACGTGGAATAGATTCTTTGACAGCATTCGTATTTCTTGTTTTAAACCAAGCACTGTATACAGTATCAATGATTTGACCACCTTTTAGGATTACTTCTTCTAAGTTTTCCAGTTTACTTCGTCGGTTATCGAGCTTTAGCTTAGCGATAACGTCTTTGAAGATAGTGAAAACGTAGATATCTCTAACCGATAGATCCAATATTGAGTCCTCTCCAAGGAACTCCTGTAGACTAGTGATGGTCCTTAGGATTTCTCTGAGACTAGGAAGCATTGGAGTAACTGCATAACGATAGGGTCCGTGTTGAACAGTGCCCGTTGTTGCTCGTTTGACATAACGGTTAAACTCAAGCCATGCTATCAACGATGGATCTTTGTTAGAAATACTTGCTAGATTCTTCCCCCTGCTTTCTATTTCTAAAGAGAACTTCTCAGCAAACAAGTACACATTGAAAGGAATCTTAGAGATTAAAGCGATACCGTCAAGTACGAACAAGGTATCTTTCTCTATATCCCCTCTCAGAAATGCTAGATGTTCTTGATATCTCTCGCTTTTATGCACAGACCTTCCCTTTCTAGTTAAGGCTTGCAACGTAGTCCTCCCTGCGTTTATTGCAGTCTACTGAGATATTTCTCAACAGTGCAAAGATATCATCAGTCTTACGAGATGTAATGACTTTGTCAACATCAACTCCATTGATCTCGAAACCACGATACAGTGCCAGATGGTATATATCGTCAGGTTTGAAGATCAACATATTTGGACGCAGGATACGCGCAACCCATAAGATGTCCTTGTACGACGGAAAGTAAGGGTACAAGTTAAACAAAGGAATTGTTGTAATGTCGATAGGTTTACTATCAACAGCTTCCAAAGGTGTAATCAGATCTTGGAGATGCAACCAATCCAGGAAATCTGTGAGTTTAAGACTATCGTCGGACAGACCTAGGTTCTCTCGCAGCTCATTGAATTCACCTCGTTTGACATACAAGTTAAAGGGTGAATTGGATTTGACAGCGACAGAGTTCAAGATAAATTCTTCGTTAGTGTTCATGTGACCAAGAAGAATGTTGAAATGCGCTTCTTTGTCCAATTCCTCATGGCTCTTAACTGTACGGGGTTTTACGGCTTCTTCTATCATGGTAGACTCCTCAGACAAAAAAGAATACTGTCAGAAGGGCTTTAGAGGCCCTTCTGACAGCTTAACGTTAATACTTGCTAATCAGGTACTCGGTATCCTTGATATAGCTACGGTGTAGGCGATACACCACGCCATCTGCGGTTACCAAGAGATCGATCATGGTTGGGAATTCACGCTGCTTGGAATGCGTCTTGATAGTCTGCGCAAGACTATACAGGACAGGAGCTGTTTCTTTTTCGATGACAGCTGGTTTATTCGCTAGCTTGTATCCCAGTTCACGATCGTTCATTGCGATCAGTGTC
>JACCDQ012131687.1_pt1 | contig 11306 bp, 11 predicted proteins | sample 7446031 | NCBI WGS metagenome assembly JACCDQ01 (sample SAMN15323442, study PRJNA562643) | freshwater metagenome | isolation source: river surface water | place: USA:Blue River Watershed | collected 2017-08-17
AGCTGAAGAAGCTCGCAGAGGATATGGCTGAAGAGGCAAAGACAACCGGTAACTCAATCAAGTTGAAGCCAATGAACGCCTTTGAGCGCAAGATCATCCACGACACAATCCAGGATCTTGGCCTAAGCAGCGAGTCTGATGGAGAAGATCCAAACCGCTTCGTAGTTATCTACCCTGCGTAAACTCCCAATTGAGTAATTCGGCGCAGGTTTCACGTGAAACCCTTATCGCTCGACACTTTCCAGATGTTGAGCGGGTTCACGCCTACGCCAAATTCCTAGAAACAGCGGGAATTGAGCGTGGATTGATCGGTCCCCGCGAGGCGGATCGCATCTGGGAGCGCCATATCTTTAACTGCCTACCCGTAACCACCCTTTTCACAGAGGGAGCTACCGTCTTTGATATCGGCTCAGGTGCAGGCTTACCTGGAATTGTGATCGCTTTGGCCCGTCCGGATCTTAAAGTTACCCTCATTGAACCCCTGGAACGCCGTGTGGAGTTCCTCCAAGAGGCGGTCGAGGGCCTTGATATTGAGGTTATCCGTGGCCGTTCCCAAGATGTGAAGGCAACCGCCCACTATGTAACCGCTCGCGCAGTGGCTCCATTGGAAAAGTTGAAGAAGATCAGCTGGCACCTTTTAAAGACAAATGGCTCACTACTTGCCATGAAGGGCGAAAAAGCCCAAGAAGAGATGAAATCTGTACCAAAAGCGCTCCTCCACGAGGTAAATCTGGAGGGAATTGAGCTCGGCCGTATCGTCGAGGTCAAAAAAGGTGCTTAACTACCCACGTGAATGATTCACGTGAAACCAAGAAGGTCGTAGGCACCCGTCGCCTTAAAGAGGCGATGCCTAAACCCGCCTCCCTTCGTATCCTCACCGTGGCCAACCAAAAGGGTGGGGTCGGCAAAACCACCACAACTGTGAACCTCGCAGCAGCCCTTTCGATGGGTGGTTTGAAGGTGGTTGTCATCGATCTTGATCCACAAGGAAATGCATCAACCGCATTAGGTGTTGAACATCTTGATAATGCAGGAATTTATGAAGTGTTGATGGGTCAATCAACAATGTCGCAGGTAATTCAAAAGGTTGCAGGCTTTCCATCACTTGAATGTGTTTCATCAAATACATCGTTAGCACAAGCTGAAATTGAATTAGTTCCAATGGTTGCGCGCGAGATGCGATTGAAAGAAGCAATTGAAGAGTTGGTTGCAGATCGTGCAGCAGTTGGTGAATCAATTGATTACATCTTTATCGATTGCCCACCATCACTTGGTTTATTAACTATCAATGCATTTACATCTGCAAAGGAAGTTTTAATTCCAATTCAATGCGAGTACTACTCGCTTGAAGGTTTGTCACAACTATTAAAAACATTTGAATTAGTAAAGAAGCGTTTGAATCCTGCACTTAAACTTTCAACACTCGTATTAACAATGTTTAACAATACAAACCTTGCAAATGATGTTGCTAATGAAATCAGAAAACATTATCCAAATGAACTAATTGATATTCCTATCCCCCGCACAGTTAGAGTGTCAGAGGCACCTGGTTTTAATCAAACAGTAATGACATACGATCCAGTTTCTCCGGGTGCAATTGCATACATGTCAGTTGCTCGCGAGTTAGCAGAACGCGGAAAACCATTTGATTCAAATGTTGTTTCAATTAATTACAAACGTGAAGGCGAGATCGCTTAATGGCACGTCGTGGTGGACTAGGTACAAACCTTGATGCATTAATTCCAACTTCATTAACAGTTGGTGACAAAGAGGTTGGACAACAAAACGAAGTTGCAATCAGTGCGATCTCACCAAACCCACGTCAACCACGCACACACTTCGATCCAGTTGCATTAGAAGAGTTGATTGCATCGATTAAAGAGATCGGTATTTTGCAACCACCTGTAGTGCGCCAAACAAAGCCTGGTAAGTATGAATTAATCATGGGAGAGCGTCGTTTCCGCGCGGCAAAGGCTGCAGGTTTAACAACAATTCCTGTCATTATTCGCCAGACTCCAGATAATGAATTACTCCGCGAAGCGCTTATTGAAAATATTCACCGCAGCCAACTAAACGCTTTAGAAGAAGCAGCTGCATACTCCCAACTGTTAACAGATTTCAATTGCACACATGATGAGCTTGCACAAAAACTTGGACGATCACGCCCACTAATTTCAAACACAATCCGTTTAATGAATCTACCAACATCCGTTCAGCAAAAGGTTGCATCAGGTGTTTTATCTGCAGGTCACGCACGCGCACTACTAGGATTAAGTGATGCTGCAGCGATTGAAAAGTTAGCGGCCCGAATTGTTTCCGAAGGTTTATCTGTTCGTGCTACTGAAGAGGTTATTTCATCAGGTGCACCCAAGGGACAATCTGCAAAGAAACCAAAAGGTGCAAAATCTGCCAGCCCAGAGTTACAAGAGATCGCAGAACGCATTGGTGATGCTCTTGATACCCGCGTAACTATTCAAGGCAGCGCGAAAAAGGGAACAATTGTTATTGAGTTTGCAGGAGCACAAGATTTACAACGAATTACAAAGGCTCTTGAAAACTAACCGTTAAGTTCAAAACCTTTACGGCTTGCCATTTCCTGTTTGATAACTCCACCAAGTGCCTTGACGCCTTCACGGATTCGTTCCGGTGTTGGGTAGCAATATGACAAACGCAAAGACCATGAACCAAAACCATCTGCATAAAAAGCGGTTCCAGGAACATAAGCGACCTTTGCAACAATCGCCTTTGGCATCATCGCTGTTGTATCAATTTCAGGTGGCAAGGTAACCCACACATAAAAACCACCGCCAGGCTTTGTCCATTGCGCAGTTGCTGGAAAATGCTCATCAAGTGATTCCAACATCGCATCACGACGAGTTTTATATAGCTCGCAAAATGAAGCGATCTGATCGCGCCATGGCTGATCAGCCAAGTAACTAGAGATAGTTAACTGTGTGAAGTTTGATGGACACAAAATCGAAGATTCACTGGCGATAACCAGTTTTTCCTTCAGTGAAGGAGGCACTAACGCCCAGCCCACACGCAATCCAGGTGCAATTGTCTTAGAAAATGAGCCTAAATAGATCACATTCTCTGAATCCTCAGCACGCATCGCATTTGGAGATGGCTTATCAAATCCCAACAAACCATATGGATTGTCTTCCACTACAAAGATTCCTGCTTCGCGACAGATCTTTAAAATCTCTGTACGGCGATTAGCTGGCAATAAAACACCGCTTGGGTTTTGATAATTAGGAATCGTGTACAAAAACTTAATTTTGCGACCAGCAGCACGCACAGACTTAATCGCCTCTTCTAGCGCTGATGGAACTAAACCATTGTCATCTGTTTCTACGTGAACTACAGATGCTTCATATTGATGGAAAGTTCCAAGTGCACCAACGTATGAAGGCGCTTCAGCAAGTACAACATCGTGTGGATCTAAAAAGATGCGTGAAATAAGGTCTAGAGCTTGTTGTGAACCAGTAGTTACTAAAACATCATCAGGATTAGCGCGAATTCCTTCCAGCGCCATTACCTCACAAATTTGTTCACGAAGCTTTGGATGACCTTGGCCATTTCCATACTGCAAAGCCTCTTGTCCATTGTCGCGAACCAAGTTGTTTACAACATCAGCCATCATTCCCATTGGAAGCGCTGAAAGATTTGGCATTCCACCTGCAAGTGAAACGATTTCAGGACGTGACGCAACAGCAAAGAGAGAACGAATCTCACTTGGCTTCATGTGGGCCGCTCGAGATGCAAATCTTTGTTCAAGATTTTGAGGAGCACCTGTTGAGTAGCGTTGCGTGATATCGGACATGGAGTAAGTCTCCCATACCCAACCCATAGGTTGAGTGTTATTTAGCGGCGAATGCCAGCTTTACGAAGATCTGAAATGCGTAATGTTCCAGTTTTTGCATCATCTTCAGCCGATAAGTACAACCGTTGGATAGCAATTACCAGCGCTTCGGCAATTACATCGCGAAAATCTGGTCTCGAAAGTCGAGCTGAATCACCAGGGTTACTTAAATACCCCAAATCAATGCGGACCGTTGGAGCGGTTGTTAAACGCAGTAAATCCCATGTTTTTGCATGAATTCGGCAGTTTGTTAAATCGGTGCGGGCACAAATTTCTCGTTGAACAAGGGATGCAAATCGTTCACCAACAATTGAGTGAACACCATGCGCATCACTGCCATAAAAGTAAGTTGCAGCGCCATGTGCTTTTTCATTCGCATATGAATCAACGTTTAAGGAAATCATTAAATCTGCGTTGCTCTTATTACTAAATTCAATTCGATCATGTTCAGATGGATTGTTGTTAGCACCGCGAGTTAAGAACACCGATGCACCAAGTGCTAACAAGCGACCTTCAGTACGAACGGCAACATCATAAACAAGTTCATTGTCACCATCTGGATTTAAAACAATAACCTTATTGGCAAGTGCAGGTCCGCGACTTTGCTGTGTTGCATTTTGTCGAAGGGTTGATGGCGCTCCCCCAGAAACAATCTTTGTTAAGCGAATCAATCCGATAATTGTTGCGGGACCACATTTTCCATCAACTGTTTCGCCAACCGATTTTTGAAACTCTTTAACTGCAGATTCAGTACGCGGTCCATAAATTCCATCAACGCGACCACAATCAAAGCCCATCTCAGTTAAACGAGATTGCAATGCAGCAACATCATCACCACGCATTAAAGGAGATTGTTGCAAATATAAGGATCGATCACCGAGCTTCCATCGCGCCTCTTCTAATGCGCGAGCGGTGACCGCATCAACAAAACCCGTGACATCGAGGCCACGGGCTTGTTGAAATGAGCGGATCTCCGACTCAGTTAAATCTGACATGAAGTTACGCTAAGAAGCTTTCAAGTTCCTTCAATAGTGCTGGCTTTGGCTTAGCTCCAACGATTGTCTTTACAACTTCACCATTGACATACACATTCATTGTTGGAATTGATGTAATTCCATACTTAATCGCGATCGCTGACTCTTCATCTGTGTTGAGCTTTACGATCTTGATCTTTGCGCCGTACTCATCTGAAATATCTTCAAGGATTGGGCCAACCGCACGGCATGGACCACACCATTCAGCCCAAAAATCAACCAAAACAGGGGTGCTGCTCTTAAGAACCTCTGCATCAAATGTTGCTGTCGTTACCTTGCTTGTTGCCATCATGTACTCCTTGTTGTTGTGATTGTTAAAGATTACTAGTGAGCTAAAAACTTTTCTGCATCAAGTGCTGCGGCACAGCCAGAACCCGCCGCGGTAATTGCTTGACGGTAGGTGTGGTCCACCAAATCTCCGCAAGCAAAGACACCCTTTTGGCTTGTGCGAGTTGAGCGACCTTCGCAGATCACATAACCCTCATCATCCAATGCAATTTGTCCTGTAATTAATTCGCTGCGCGGAATATGTCCGATCGCAACAAACAAACCTGTAAATGCGCGCTCTGACTCTGTTCCATCAACTGTGTTGCGAAGCTTTAACGCTTCAACCTTGTCTGCACCAAGAACATCGATAACTTCTGTGTTCCATAAAAATTCAATCTTTGGATTTGCCTTCGCGCGATCAGCCATAATCTTTGATGCACGTAGTTCATCGCGACGGTGAATCAAGACAACCTTTTCAGCAAAACGAGTTAAGAAGGTTGCTTCCTCTACCGCGCTATCTCCTCCACCGACAACTGCAATTGTTTGTCCGCGGAAAAAGAAACCATCGCAAGTTGCACACCAAGAAACACCATGTCCAGATAAACGCTTTTCATTCTCTAAACCAATTTCACGGTAGGCGCTACCTGTTGCAAGAATGACAGCCTTTGCCTTAACAGTATTTCCTGAACCATCCTTCAAAACTTTAATATCGCCAGATAGATCCATTTCAACAATGTCATCTGTAATTAATTCAGCCCCAAAGCGCTTTGCTTGCTTGCGCATGTTGTCCATTAAATCTGGACCCATCACACCATCGGTGAAGCCAGGGAAGTTTTCAACCTCAGTTGTATTCATCAAGGCACCGCCGGCGGTGACCGAACCTTCGTAGATGATTGGATCTAACTGTGCACGCGCCGCATAAATTGCAGCGGTGTATCCAGCTGGACCTGATCCAACAATTACAAGATTTCTAACATCACTCATGGTGCCCCCTAGACCCCGAAATCTATTCGTTTTCCGACGGTTTTGCTGAACGTCGGGTGATTGATGAACCAAGGTGGCGGACCATTGATATCTCCTCGACACCGACCGCCTTTGCAGTTAATAAGTAGCCAAAAAATGCGATGACCATCACAAGTAACAACTCACCTGCACGTCCAGCGCGCGTCATATCAGGTGCAATCCATGAGATGTACTTTGTTAATGCGTATAAAGGCAACATCGCCAACAATGATGCAGCAAGCAAGCGAATGTGCTGAGCGAGGAACTCAGAAATCGCCAACTTTCCAACATGCTTTTTAAGTAAAGCAAGAGTTACAAATAAGCCAACAAGGTAGCTGACAGAGAATGCGATTCCCAAACCAACTGTTACCCACTGATTCTTCAAGAAGTATAAGAAGACGTAAGACATCGCAACTGCGACTACATTGATGACGAGAATTGAAACAACCTGTGTCTTTGTATCTTCAAAGGCGTTGAAACCACGAATTAAAATTAAATTAATCGAAAATGCAACCAAACCAAAGCTAAGTGCTGATAACACATATCCGATGTAACGAGAATCCTCGGTTGGAATTCCAATAAAGATACTTTGTGTAATTAGTGGACCAAACAATAAAAATGCAACAGCACTTGGAACTGTAATCACACCAACTAATCGAATTGCACGTACTAATTGAGCTTTAACCTCATCACGCTTTCCATCGAGCGCTAACTTTGAAATGTGCGGGAGGATCGCGGTAATAATTGAAATAGTCACAATTGAATATGGAAGCAACATGACAAAGTAGGCGTATGTGTACGGTGTATAACCAACACCTGTTTTAATTCCCTCTTGTGCACTTCGCACCGCAGCAGAGGTAGCAACATTTACTGTCACTAAATAACCAAGCTGTGAAATTAAAACGTAAACCAATGTCCACCCAGCTAAATTAAATGACTTACCTAAACCGTTTAAACCCAACTTCGGTTTAATTGTGATTCCAAGTCGCTTTACAACTGGAACTAAAACCAAGTCTTGGACCACAACACTAAAGGTTGTTCCCCAGCCCAAAATCTGTACCTGCGATGAGGTAATTGATGAGATATCAACATTAGGAGAAAAGGCTAGAAAGCCGCCAAATAAGGCGATTCCCACCAGGTTATTGGCGATCGGCGCCCACATAAGCGGCCCAAAAGAGCCACGAGCGTTAGCTACCTGGCCCAACATCGTGAACAAACCTAAGAAGAAAATTTGAGGCAAGCAGTAACGAGTAAATGCAATTGCAATCTCTTGTTCTGTTTCAAAACCTGTCGTGAAAAACTCTGGTGCGTATAAACGTACCAATGCAGGCGCAAACACCATTCCAAGTGTTACAAGCACCAATAAAATTAAAGAGATCGTTGTAATTAAGCGTGATGCAAAATCATCTCCACCATCTTCATGCTCAAAAGATCGAACAAGCTGTGGAATAAAGATTGCGGTTAGAGCGCCACCAACTAATAAGTTGTACAAAATGTTCGGCATTGTGTTTGCAACGTTGTAGGTATCTGCCAGCAAAGTTGTACCAAGGACAGCAACAATTAAAATTCCACGGATGAATCCAGTGATTCGAGAGATTATTGTTCCAAGCGCCATGATTCCTGAAGCGCGGAAGAGATCATGTGATTTCACTTGGACCTCTTTCTAACTCGACGAACACTCTGAGCAACAGCTGCCAATAGAAGAAGTATGGCCGCCCCAGTTGTAAACCAGGTGACCTTAGAGTCAATTACGGTTGAATTTAAGGTAAGTGTCGCTTCAGGCACAACATCATTTCCCTTGTCATCTGTAATTAACGCAGTCACGGTTGTTTGACCGGGTGCAATTACCTCAACCTGCATTTCAAGTTGTTTCTTTGAGCGAGCAGGGATTGTCACATTATCAAAGCCATCTACAACAACACGCGAGTTAATTGGAAGCATTGAAACATCAACCGTTACATCTGAATCAAACTCATTAATTACAGTGACAGGCAACTTAACTCTCGACGTTGTTATTTGATATTTGCCGCTATTTATTCGAAGCTTATGAGTTAAATTTTCTACAGCAGCTCGTGCACTATATGAATAGAACTCACGAGAATCCTTATCCATTTGTGGCGATAAAAGCTTTGCAAGTTGTGCGCGTACTAAAATCAGTTCAGGATCCTCAACAACCTTAGATAGGCGGGTTAAAGCCTTGCGGTTATCGCTATATCCCTTGCGTAACTCATTGCTTAAACGGGACTTTCCTGTGCTCCAACCACCACTTGGCTCGCTTCGTACAGAGCGACCTAATGCTTCTTCGAGTTGTGATTTTCCAAATGCAAAATAATTTTTCAACTCACTTGGAGCAAGTCGTTTAGCAAGAGCAACATCAGGATTTCCATATGCAAGAGCAACTACTTGTTGACCATATGTAATTTGGCGCAACTGTTTTAACCAAGCCGCCGCAATTTCCTTACCAATCGTTGGAGCTTCACTTGCCAATTTGTAATCACCTGTCATTGCAATAACTTCATCAACAAGTGCTGCATCTATCACCCAAGTCGTATGTGCAACTTTGGGTGTAAACACCAAATTTCCTAAACGACCAGATGGAATTAACTCTTTCGCCAAATCATCATTACGGAATTCGCCGGAAAAAGTTTGATGAGCGTAAGAAGTAATTCGCACAACACGTTCTGCTGCCTGCGTTGGAGTTAATGGAAGAACCACCAACAACATCACTAGAAAAGCGATAAATCTTTTCATGAGTCAAGACCGGCTGTATTAGCGATTAACTTCTTTTCATCGGGATAAGCAAGACGACTCACAATTTCATTCAGTGGAAACCAAGAAACCTCATCAACTTCACTTTCCTGCGCAAGCAAAGTTCCACCAACTTCTGTAAACAAGAAGTGGTGAACAGTTTTGTGAATTCGCTTTCCGCCAGCCATAAACCAAAAATCAATCACACCCAAAGATTTTGTAATAGAAGAGGTAATTCCGGTTTCTTCAGCAACCTCGCGAATTGCAGCTTGTTCCGGAGTTTCACCCTCTTCAATGTGTCCCTTGGGCAACGACCACAACACACGCTTACCTGTTGCATCCTTATGGTCGTAACGACCAATTAATAAGCCCATGGTTCCGGTTGTATCAATTACTAAACCGCCAGCACTAACCTCATCAACGCGTTTGGCATACGGACGCTTGGTTTGTGGGCTCTTCTGTGCAGCCGCTTGAGTCTGTGGTTGAGGACCGCGGGGTTTGCCGGAACGCTTGCGCTTCCGCTTTTTCTTCGTACCTTCGCTGCCCGCACCAGGTGCAGGGATCATGGAGCAAGGGTAGTGCTTTAACCTTACTTATTGTGAGTAATGCATTAGGCGCCGCAGGAGAGTTAGCGATCCGTTCATTAATTGAACGCGCACCGTTAGCAAGCTCCCTAGCCCAGGCTTTTAAAGCCAAGGGCTTTACCTTGGCATTGGTCGGTGGTCCTGTACGCGATGCAATTCTTGGACGTCTTGGTAATGATTTAGATTTCACAACAAATGCGCATCCACTTGAAACAAAAAAGATTTTGCAAGTGTGGGCAGAAAATGTTTGGGATACAGGAATTGAATTTGGAACAGTTGCAGGAAAACGCGGAGATACAACTGTTGAAGTAACAACGTATCGCACTGAAAGTTACGATCCAGATTCTCGCAAACCAGAGGTTGAGTACGGAACATCTATTCACGGAGATTTATCACGTCGTGATTTCACAGTTAACTCAATGGCATTGGAATTAACTGGAGACAAACCCGAGTTCATCGATCCATTTAATGGATTACAAGATTTAGCTGCAAAGATTTTGCGTACACCTGGCCGCCCAGGAGATTCATTTAATGATGACCCATTGCGCATGATGCGCGCTGCGCGTTTTGCAAGCCAATTAGATTTTGAGATTGCACCAGAAGTCATTACATCGATGAAGGATTTAGCGCACCGAATCAGCATTATTTCTGCTGAACGTGTTCGCGATGAATTTACAAAGATGTTGATGTCTAACAATCCACGCACTGGAATTACAATTTTGGTAGATACCGGACTTGCCGATTTAGTTTTACCTGAAATTCCAAAGTTACGTCTTGAAGTTGATGAACACCATCACCATAAAGATGTGTATGAGCATTCAATTACAGTGCTTGAACAAGCGATTGAGCATGAAGATCGCTTGGGTGGACCAAACCTTGTCATTCGCCTTGCAGCTTTATTGCACGATATTGGTAAGCCAAAGACGCGTGCCTTTATCGAAGGCGGTGGCGTCTCCTTCCACCATCACGAAGTAGTTGGTGCGCGTCTTGCAAAGAAGAGATTACAAGCGCTGCGCTTTGATAATGAGACGATTGATGCCGTCGAACTATTAACAACATTGCACCTACGTTTCCATGGATATGGCGAAGGTGAATGGACTGATTCTGCGGTGCGCCGTTATGTGCGCGATGCAGGCGAATACATCATCCATTTACATGTTTTAACACGCGCAGATTGCACCACCCGTAACAAGGCAAAGGCGGCACGTTTATCTGCAACATACGATTCCCTTGAAGCACGTATTGCAGTGTTGATGGAACAGGAAGAGCTTTCAAAGATTCGTCCAGATTTAGATGGACAGCAGGTGATGGAGATTCTTAACTTGAAGCCATCACGCGAAGTTGGACAAGCAATGGATTTCTTAATGGAGCTACGCCTTGATCAAGGTTCAATTGGTGAGGAAGCAGCAAAAGCTGAGTTATTAAAATGGTGGGCTAATAGGTAGCTTTGAACTTTGCGGTGCGCAGGACAACAACCGCAGCGAGCAGGTAAGCCGCCGAAACAACCAATGGAACATTTGGTGTTAAACCAGAGGTTGGAAGTAATAGCGCTGCAATTAATCCGCCACTAACAATTGCTCCATTTACAACAACATCGTAAACAGCAAAGACTCGACCACGGTAGTAATCATCAATCTTTGATTGAACAAGCGCATCATTTGTAACCTTTATATTTTGCCCAAAGAATGATGCCAGGAATGCAGTGACTGATAGCGCGATCTCTGTTTGGTATGCAGCCAAAATCAACGGTGCAGCAGCACTTGCAAACATTGCAAACTTAATCCATCGATGACGACCAAACTTAGCTAC
>JACCDQ010922554.1_pt1 | contig 11305 bp, 13 predicted proteins | sample 7446031 | NCBI WGS metagenome assembly JACCDQ01 (sample SAMN15323442, study PRJNA562643) | freshwater metagenome | isolation source: river surface water | place: USA:Blue River Watershed | collected 2017-08-17
CAACCCGCTGGAATCCAGCACCAGCGAAGACATGGACCTGGCCGTGCGCGCCTTCCAACACCTGCTGCTGCAAGTGGCCGCTGAACACAGCTCCCAGACGACCGGCCACTGACTGCCCCATTCACTCCACCCCCAAGCACCATGACCGCCAACAACCCCAGCGCCCCCGAGGCAACCTACGCCGCCCTGGACCAATGGGTGAACCAGCACTTCGACGACGAAGTGGCCTTTCTGCAAGAACTGGTGCGCGTGCCCACCGACACCCCGCCGGGCAACAACGCCCCACACGCCGAACGCACCGCCGATTTGTTGCGAGGCTGGGGCTGGGAAGTGGAAGCCCATGCGGTACCGGCCGATGAAGTGCAAGCCGCCGGACTGCAAACCATCACCAACCTGATCGTTCGGCGCCGCTATGGGAGTGGCGGCCGCACCATCGCCCTCAACGCCCACGGCGATGTGGTACCACCCGGAGACGGTTGGACCCACCCCCCTTACGGTGGCGACGTGGTGAACGGCCAGATGTTTGGCCGCGCCACAGCGGTCAGCAAAAGCGACTTTGCCACCTTCACCCACGCCGTCAAGGCCTTGGAGGCGGTGGCACGCCCCACCCAGGGTTGCATCGAATTGCACTTTACCTACGACGAAGAATTCGGCGGTGAAATGGGGCCCGGTTGGTTGTTGAAAAACAAGCTCACCCAACCCGACTTGATGATTGCGGCGGGCTTCAGCTACGAGGTGGTCACCGCCCACAACGGTTGCCTGCAGCTGGAGGTGACCGTACAAGGCGAAATGGCGCACGCCGCCATCCCTGACAGCGGCACCGACGCCCTGCAAGGTGCGGTGCACATCCTCAATCAGCTGTACGCCTTGAACGAAGCCTACAAATCGGTGCGTTCCAGCGTGGCGGGCATCGACCACCCCTACCTCAACGTGGGCTTGATACAAGGCGGCAACAACACCAACGTGGTGCCCGGGAAGGTGACGTTCAAGCTGGACCGCCGCATGATCCCCGAAGAAAACCCGACCGAAGTAGAAGCCAGCCTGCGCCAGACCATTGCCAGCGCCGCCACCAGCTTTGCACCGCCGCGCGGCGGCAAACAGCTGCAGGTAGACGTCAAACGCATGTTGTTGGCCCATGCCATGAAGCCACTGCCCGGCAACCAGCCCTTGGTGCAGGCACTGCAGGCCCACGGCGAAGCGGTGTTTGGCGAACCGATACCGGCCGTGGGGACGCCGCTGTACACCGATGTGCGGCTGTACGTCGAACGGGGCATTCCGGGCGTGATTTACGGTGCCGGCCCGCGCACGGTGCGCGAGAGCCACGCCAAACGGGCGGATGAGCGTCTGGACCTGAACGACCTGAAGCGCGCCACCCAGGTGGTGGCCCGCACGCTGCACGACCTGATGCGTTGAGACGCAATCGAGGTTCGCGGGATGGGTATCTTTAACATTATGTGTTTTTTGCATACATAGAGAAACACTCGGCCTTGGACAATCGCTTGCCGGGCGCCTACAGTGCGGCATCCCCATAACAAAAGGAGCATGCATGTCCCACCCGGCTTCCACCCTCGCCATCCCCTCATACCTCAACGCCGACAACCTGGGCCCTTGGGGCACTTACCTGCAGCAAGTCGATCGTGTCATTCCCTACCTCGGCACCCTGAGCCGCTGGGCCGATACCCTCAAGCGCCCCAAGCGTGCGCTGATCGTGGACGTGCCGATCCATCTCGACAACGGCACCGTCGCCCATTTTGAAGGCTACCGCGTGCAACACAACACCTCGCGGGGCCCCGGCAAAGGCGGCGTGCGCTTTCACCAGGATGTGACGCTGTCTGAGGTGATGGCCCTGTCGGCCTGGATGTCGATCAAGAACGCCGCAGTGAATGTTCCCTACGGCGGCGCCAAGGGCGGCATCCGTGTCGATCCGCGCACCTTGTCCATGGGCGAGCTGGAGCGCATCACCCGCCGCTACACCAGTGAAATCGGCATCATCATCGGCCCCACCAAGGACATTCCTGCGCCCGACGTGAACACCAACGCACAGATCATGGCCTGGATGATGGACACCTATTCCATGAACGAAGGTGCCACCGCCACCGGCGTGGTCACCGGCAAGCCGGTGGACCTGGGCGGCTCGCTGGGACGCCAGGAAGCCACAGGCCGCGGTGTGTTCACTGTCGGCTGTGAAGCGGCCAAACACCTCGGCATGGACGTGAGCACTGCCCGCGTGGCGGTACAAGGTTTCGGCAACGTCGGCGGCATTGCAGGCAAACTGTTCGCCGAGGCCGGTGCCCGTGTGGTGGCTGTTCAGGACCACGGCGGCACCATCTACAACAGCAATGGTTTTGATGTACCCGCCCTGCTCAGACACGTGGCCGCCACAGGCTCGGTTGCAGCGTTCCCGGCAGCCGATGTGATTGCCAACGAAAACTTCTGGGATGTGGACTGCGACATCCTGATTCCCGCTGCGCTGGAAGGTCAGCTCACCGCTGTCCGCGCACGGCGCATCAAAGCCAAGCTGGTCATCGAGGGCGCCAACGGCCCCACCACCCCAGACGCAGACGACGTGCTGCAGGAGCACGGCGTGCTGGTGCTGCCTGACGTGATAGCCAACGCCGGTGGGGTGACGGTGAGCTACTTCGAGTGGGTGCAGGACTTTTCCAGCTTCTTCTGGACCGAGGAAGAAATCAACAACCGCCTGGTGCGCATCATGAAAGACGCCTTCAACAGCATCTGGCATGTGGCACAGGACAAGAAGGTGACTCTGCGGACCGCCACTTTCATCGTGGCTTGCACGCGCATTCTGAATGCCCGGGAACTGCGCGGCCTGTACCCCTGATCACTTCATCAGGGTGACCTTGACCGTGCACTTTTCAGACACATCACGGGCCACCGAGCCGATCAGCGCCTGCAACAAGCCGGTGCGACCGTGCGTACCCATCACCACCTCGTTCATGCCTGATTCCGCTGCAAAGCGGCAAATCACATCGGCGGGGTGCCCCACCAGAACGTGCTGCTGGTAGGGCACGCCGGCTTGCTCCAACACCTGACGGGCACCGGCCAGAGCGGCCAACCCCTCTTCGCGGTGGTAAGCGTTGAGTTCATCCGCATTCACAAACGTGCGCACGTTGCCATCCACGGGCAATTGCACGCTCAGCAGGTGCACTTCGCGCCCAGCGCCCTGGGCGTTGTCGGCCAGCCATTGCAACACAGCGCGGTCGGCATGTTCAGAACCGTCCACCGGAAAAAGTACTTTGCTCATCTTGGGTTTCCTCAGTGTGCGCTATTGTTGTCAGAAGGGGCTGCCAAATCCACCAGCGGGGTTTGTTCGGCGGTTTGGCGTTTGGCCAGCCACGTGCCCACAGCCACCACAAAAACAGCGCCAGCGGCAGCCGTTACGTAATGCAACCAAGACGGGGTGCCTTCCAGGTACGGCTTCACGAACACATCTGAAACGAACATATCGCCGGCAATCCAGCCCAGCAAAGCGGCACCGAAAGTGATGACGATGGGGAAACGGTCCATCAACTTCAACACGAATTTGCTGCCCCACACGATGATGGGAATGCTGATCAGGATACCAAACACCACCAGGCCCATTTCGCCCTTGGCTGCGCCTGCCACGGCAATCACGTTGTCCAGGCTCATCACCGCGTCGGCAATCACAATCGTCTTGATCGCCCCTGCCAGGGTGGTTGCGCCCTCCACGTTCGAATGGCCATCTTCGTCTTCGGGCTGCAGCAGCTTCACACCGATCCACAGCAGCAGCAACGCCCCCACCACCTTCAGAAAGGGCAATGCCAGCAGTTGCAAAGCAAAGAAAATCAACACCACGCGCAGGGCAATCGCACCGGCCACGCCCCAGGCAATGCCTTTGTTGCGTTGCGACTCGGGCAGTTTGCGGCAAGCCAGGGCAATCACGACCGCGTTATCGCCGCCCAGCAATATGTCAATGGCAATGATCTGCAACACCGCAGTCAAGAACGCCATGCTGAAATAGTCCACATTCACCTCGTTTCTGTTGGGTACCCGCAAGCCGATATGCCAGCGGCAGACGCCGGGATGGTACCGCACCCTCAGGGGCCGCGCCATGTGGGGATTACGCACACCTGACCGTGAAATCCGGTTTGAACCCCTCCATTTAGTTGCGCACGCAACCAAATAAGCATAAGATGGGCTCGCCCACCCCAAGACCACCATGACCCAGACACCCGTTGCCCACCTGTTGCCGCTTCGCCCAGACACACTGCAGCGAACGCTGACCTACCGCCTGCACTTGTTGCACAAGCTCACAGACCAGACCAGCCAACAGGCCTACCCGCAGGCAACCGGGCTGTCGTTGAGCACCGGCCGCTGCCTGGCCGCTGTGGGCGCTTTTGAGCCCCTGTCGGTCAAAACCCTGGCTGAACGCGCCAACCTGGACAAGGGGCAGGCCAGCCGTGCCGCCCAGGCCTTGGTTGACCAAGACCTGGTGGCCAAGCACAACAGTCCCGACGACGGGCGCGGTGTGGTGCTGACGCTGACCGAAGACGGGCAGCGGGTCTGGCAACGCACGATGGACCTGATACACGCGCGCAACCAACAAATCTTCGGTTGTCTGGACGAAGCCGAGCAGGACGTTTTGAGCCTGTTGCTGGACCGTTTGATTGCCAGCGCCCAACACAGCACTGGCTTGTGAAGCCTTTGAACCCACCGAGCCTTGTCATGCACCACCCCACCAGCACCCCACGACCGTCGATTTACTATCCTTACCACGTGCATGCACCTTGGCTGCCCAGCGCCCACCCCGTGCAAAACCGACACCGGGTGGTGGTGGTGGGCGCAGGCCCAGCAGGCATGGTCACGGCCCTGGAACTGGCGCGTTACGGGGTGCCCAGTGTGGTGCTGAACGCCGAATTGCAGGTGTCGCAAGGCAGCCGGGCGATTGTGTTCACACGGCGCAGCATGGAAATACTGCAACAAGTGGGGGTCGCCGATCGGGTCAGCGCCCACGGCCTGCCTTGGCGTTTTGGGAACTCCTACTACCGGGGGCAACACGTGTTTCGGATGGAGGCCCCGCACAGCCCGCACGACCGCTTTTATCCCATGATCAACCTGCAACAGCAGTACCTGGAGGAATACCTGATCGACGCCTGCGAGGCGAACCCCTTGATCGAACTGCGCTGGGGCAACAAAGCAGGCACGGTTCAGCAACTGGACCGTGGCGTGCAACTGGAAGTGGACACCCCCGAAGGCCCCTACACCCTGACCACCGACTGGCTGGTGGCTGCGGACGGTGGGCGATCGGGCCTGCGTTCGGCCATGGACCTGCAAATGGAAGGGGCATCGTACGAGGGGTTTTTCGTGATCGCCGACATCAAGATCGACCTGCCCCTGCCCACCGAGCGCCTGGCCTATTTTGACCCCGACTGGAACCGGGGCAACACGATTCTGATGCACCGGGAACCGCACGGCATCTGGCGCGTCGACTACCAACTGCCACCGGGCGAAACCCCCGAAGCGGCTTTGCAGCCCGAGTCGCTGAAGCAGCGCATAGACGCACAGCTGGCCATGATCGGCTTTGCAGGCCTGCCGTGGGAAATGGACTGGTGCTCGGTGTATTCGGCCCGCACCCTGACCCTGCCGGACTTTGTGCAGGGCAACGTCATTTTCACCGGAGACGCCGCCCACCTGCTGCCGATTTTTGGGGTACGCGGGGCCAACACCGCGTTCCAGGACGCCCAATCCCTGGGTTGGCACCTGGCCTTTGTGGTCAACGGCTGGGCCGGCCCTGTCCTGCTGGCCAACCACAGCGCGGAACGCGTGGGTGCGGCCCGCGAAATCATCCATGAAGCGGGCAAAAGCACCCGCTTCATGGCCCCGCCCACCCGGGGGTTCCGTCTGCTGCGCGACGCGGTGTTGTCGCTGTCACTCACGCAGGATTTTGTTCGCCCGCTTTACCACTGGCGCACATCGCGCCCACACGAATACACCCATTCGGTGCTCAACAGCCCCGGTGACGACAACCTCCTGTTCACCAACGGGCCGGCCAAGGGTGCCCCGCCCACCAACGCACGCCTGGGACCAGACGATTTTTTGCTCGACCATCTGGGGGGTGGCTTCAACCTGTTGTACTTCACGCAGGCAAGCCCGCTGCCGCAAGAGGTGTTGCAGGTGGTCAACCAAACCAGTGCTCGCGGTGTGCCCGTGCGGGTGATTGCGGTGGGCAGCGGGCACCCGGTCGAGGGAGCAGACACCACACTGACTGACGCGCAAGGCAGCTGCCGCGAACGCTACGGCGCAACATCCAGCGGGGCCGCTTATTTGCTGCGCCCAGACCAGCACGTTTGCGCCCGCTGGTTGACGCTGGATGCCACAAGGCTGAAAAACGCTTTGCACGCCGCCCTGCCCCAATAAGGAAATCCAAATGCCCGCCTTGCACACATCCGGTCTACCGATTGCCGATCTGGAAACCGTTTACGACAGCCTCGCCACCGCGCTGGACGCGGTGCCTGCCGACAAAACCGAACTTTTCCTGGTGAAACTGGCGCTGCTCAACGCACAGGCGCTGGGCAGCGCAGACCGGTTCGTGCAGCAACTGCAGGTCGCACAGCTGGACCTGTAGGCCAGGGCACCGGGGCTCGCCTCGGTCAACCGAGCGTTGGTGTTTCCGGGGCCTTTGGCGGCTTCGGCACCGGTCCCTTTTGGAAATGCACGGGGTAGAGCTTTTCCACCAGGGGTCCGTTGAAGTCCCAGGTCAAGCATTTGCCCAGGTGCAAAGGGGGGCGGCTGGGGTCGGCCTTGGACAAACCACCGGGCAGGGTTTGAAACGCGGCCGTGGCCATGTTGAACAGCAACTCCCTCAAATGGGCACACCCCTGCACACCCCCCAGGTGTTTTTCAATGGCCTGACGCCAACCCGGCCCCATGGTGGCCCCCACCATGTTTTGCATGGGCAGCATGGTTTTAGGGCATTCGCCATGTGGCACATCGTCCATGGCCACCGCAATCGCTTGCACCACCATTTGACGGTTGATGGTCACGCGAATGGTCATTCCGTGTATGGTTTCGCCCGGCGCCCAGGTGCGCTCGTTCGGTATCACCAATTCATGGGATTTGGAGTCGTGCAATTCGCCTTCGATGTCCCACAGGCCATCGTCGCGCTGGTAGCCACGGAACGTGACCTTGCGGGTGTGGGCCAGTTGGCGGGGGGCGGGTGTAGGAAGTGGCAATTCAAACCTCGATCAAACAACATCAATGCGGGTGCGCTGCGGGCTTGGTCAGGTCAACCAGCAGGCGCTCGACCTGGGCCTGCAACGCGGCCGACCATTCGCGCCGTTCGCGCCCCAATGCGGCCTGCGGTTGGGCACAGTGCAAAACCGCTTGCAAATGCCGGGCCCGCAAGGTGCGCCACACCGAAGCCACCAGGGTGTCGTCGCCCACGTAGAGCGGCGCCCGGTGGGCTTGACCGGTGAGTGCATGGCGGTAAGCCAGGGCCAACGGCTGCACCGGATGGTGGGTGGCCACCGCGGCCTGCAACAAATTGGCATGGAAGGGCAACACCGCGGTGCCATCGCTGGTGGTGCCTTCTGGGAACACGGCCAGCACATCGCCCGCTTGCAGGCGTTCGGCCAAGTGGTGCACCACACGCATGGCATCTCGGGGGCGTTCGCGCTCTATGAACAGGGTGCCGGCCCCTTCCACCAACTGGCCCACCACGGGCCAATGTTTCACATCGGCTTTTGAAACAAAACGGCAGGGGCGCACCGCATTGATGACCAAAATGTCCAACCACGACAGATGGTTGCACACCACCAGCAACGGGCCCTGGCCAGGGGGTTCGCCTTGCAACGCCAGCGACACGCCCATGTGCCCCAGCACACGGCGCGACCACGCCTGCACCGCTGCCTGGCGCTGCGGCTCGGTCCAGGCGGTGAATTGGGTGCGCAGGGTCCACAAACCGCGCACCAACTCGGCCAGAACACGCAACAGCCGCCAGCAGGCGACTTCAACGCCAACGGTCGGAGGCCGCATCGAACGCCACTTGACCACCCACCAAGGTGGCACGCACCGACACCGGCATTTCATGCCCGGCAAAAGGGGTGTACTTGCCTTGGCTGCGCAGGGCGGTTTCGTTCACACGCCAGTGCGCAGCGGGATCGAACATGCACAGATCGGCCACCCCGCCTTCCACTACCCGGCCCACGCTGGCCTGCAAGGTTCCCAGGCTGCGCCCCAGCACGGCGGCCGGCCCTTGGGTCAAGGCGGACAGGGCGCGCATCAGCGGCACCTTGTCTTGTTCGGCCCATTTCAGGGCCAGTCCCAACAGCAGCTCCACAGCGGTGGCCCCGGGTTCGGCCTCGGCAAACGGCAGGGTTTTGGCGTCGGCCTCCACAGGGTTGTGGTCAGACACCAGGGCGTCGATGGTGCCATCGGCCAGCCCCTGGCGCAACGCGTCGCGGTCGCGTTGCTGGCGCACCGGTGGTTGCAAACGCAGGCGGCTGTCGTAATAGCCAATGTCGGTGTCGGTCAGGTGCAGGTTGTGCACGCTGACATCGCAGGTAACGGGCAAACCCTCGGCCTTGGCCTGGCGGACCAACGCCAACCCGGCTGCGCTGCTGATGCGACACAGGTGCAGATGCACACTCTCGCCGGCGGCCTTGCTCACACCTTTCAACAGCTCAAAAACGGTTTGCAAGGCAATCACTTCGGCGGCCACGGGTATGCCACCCAGGCCCATGCGGGTGGCCAAGGGCCCGCTGGCCACCACGCCTTTGCCCAACCAGAAGTCTTGCGGGCGCAGCCACACGCTGTATCCAAACGTGGCCGCGTATTGCAGAGCGCGCTGCAGCACCTGGGTGTTGACGATGGGTACTTCCGCCTGCCCAAACCCCACGCAACCGGCTTCGGTGAGTTCGACCATTTCGGTCAGCACCTCGCCTTTGAGCCCCCGCGTAAGCGCCCCCAGGGGGAACACGCGGGCCTGGTGCTGCCTTTCGGCACGGGCCTTGAGCATGTCCACCAGGCCGGGCTCGTCCAGCACCGGGTCGGTGTCGGGCGGGCACACCAAACTGGTCACGCCACCGGCCACGGCGGCGGCCATTTCGCTCTCCAGCATGCCGGCGTGTTCCTGGCCCGGCTCGCGCAAGCGCATGGACAAATCCACCAAACCCGGCACCACCGTGCAGCCGGTGGCATCAATGGTGCGGCTGGGCGTGAAATCGGCAGGCACCTTGCCGATACCGATGATGCGCCCCGCCGCAATGGCAATGTCCACCACGCGGTCGGTCTGGGTGGCTGGGTCGATGAGGCGCCCGTTTTGAATCAGGATTTTCATTTTTTTGTCCTCATGCAACATTTCCGGCGACGATACCCAGCACCGCCATGCGCACAGCAATACCAAAGGTCACCTGCGGCAACACCACGCTTTGCTGGCCATCCACAACGTTGGAATCAATTTCCACCCCCCGGTTGATGGGCCCCGGGTGCATGACGATGGCGTCGGGTTTGGCCCAGCGCAGCCGCTCGGGGGTGACGCCAAAGCTCTTGAAATACTCCTGGCTGGACGGCAGCAGCGCGCCGCTCATGCGTTCGTTTTGCAAGCGCAGGGTGATCACCACGTCGGCGTCCTTGATGCCTTCTTCCAGCGTGTGGCACACCCGCACGCCCATCTGGGCAAAGTCGCTAGGCACCAGGGTGCGCGGGCCCACCACGCGCACGTCTGGGCAGCCCAGCGTGGTCAGGGCATGAATATCGGAACGCGCCACACGCGAATGCAGCACGTCGCCCACGATCGCCACCGACAGGTTGGTAAAGTCCTTTTTGTAGTGGCGGATGGTGTACATGTCCAGCAGCCCCTGGGTGGGGTGGGCGTGGCGCCCGTCGCCCGCGTTGACCACGTGCACGTGCGGGGCCACGTGTTGCGAAATCAAATACGGCGCCCCCGATTCGCTGTGGCGCACCACAAAAATATCGGCCGCCATGGCGCTCAGGTTGGCAATCGTGTCCAGCAGGCTCTCGCCCTTGGAGGCCGAACTGCGCGCAATGTCCAAGGTGTAGACGTCGGCACTCAAGCGGGTGGCGGCAATGTCGAAGGTGGTGCGGGTGCGGGTGCTGTTCTCAAAAAACAGGTTGAACACGCTTTTGCCGCGCAGCAGCGGGACTTTTTTTACCTCGCGGTCGCTGACGCTCACGAAGTTGGCCGCTGTGTCCAGTATCTGGTTGAGGGTGGCTTTGGGCAGGCCTTCAGTCGAAAGCAGGTGGATCAGCTCGCCGTTTTTGTTGAGTTGTGGGTTTTTCATGGGGTCACGCCCTCCCGTCGGTCTGGGGTTTGTTTTCGACCACAAAGCGCAATTCGCCCTGGTCGTTCTGGGCCAACTCGAACGACTGGGTGGCGGGCAAGGTCAGGCGCACGGCGGCAAAGTTGGCTTCAATCGGCAATTCGCGCCCGGCACGGTCCACCAACACAGCCAATTGCACACTGGCGGGTCGGCCATAGTCGAACAGTTCGTTGAGCACCGCGCGCAGCGTGCGGCCGGTGTAGAGCACATCGTCCACCAGCAACACATGCACGCCGTTCACATCAAAAGGCAGGCGGGTTTGCTGGGCACTGGTGCTCAGGCCCCGTTGCTTGTAGTCGTCGCGGTGCATGGCCGATGAAATCACGCCCACCTCGCCCGGCAGGTTCAAATCGCGTTGCAGGCGCTCGGCCAGCCAAGCCCCCCCCGAAGTGACCCCCACCAGCCGCACAGGCGCTGGGGCCATGGCCAAAATGCCTTTCACACCGCGCAGCAGTTCGGCATACAGGGCGGGTGCGTCCAGGGTCAATGCACTCAAGGCAAACTCCTCAAAAATTGTTCCAGAATGATGCAGGCGGAAGCTGCGTCCGCGTCTTTGGCACCCAGGCTGTGTGCCTCGGTGGTGCTGTAGCGCTCGTCCACTTCATACACGGTTTTGTTGAAACGCCCGCGAAGCTGGCGCGCAAACTTCAGGGCACGGGCGGTGTTTTCGTGCGGTGCGCCATCGGGGTGGGTGGGTATGCCCACCACCAGCGCGTCGGGCTGCCATTCTTTCAGCCGTTCGGCCACCAAAGCAAAGCGGGCATCGCCCTCGGCCTTGATGGTGGCTTGCGGTGTGGCGGTGCGGGTCAGGCGGTTGCCCGTGGCCACGCCGGTGCGCTTCAGGCCAAAATCAAACGCCAAAAAGGTTTGCTGCCCCAGCGGCACGTCGGTCGGCGTCATGCATGCCCCGAGCCTGGGGCCAGCATCCACGGCTGCAAACCCAACAAGGCCATGGCCTTTTCGTAGCGCTGCTCCACCGGGGTGTC
>JACCDQ011238914.1_pt1 | contig 11305 bp, 2 predicted proteins | sample 7446031 | NCBI WGS metagenome assembly JACCDQ01 (sample SAMN15323442, study PRJNA562643) | freshwater metagenome | isolation source: river surface water | place: USA:Blue River Watershed | collected 2017-08-17
TCTACAAAGGGGTTTGCACGAACAGAATGTTTTGCTATACTCGCGGTCTTGGCCTGGTAGCTCAGTCGGTAGAGCAGAGGATTGAAAATCCTTGTGTCGGTGGTTCGATTCCGCCCCGGGCCACCAATGAATTCAAGGGGTTACAAGTTTCGGCTTGTAGCCCCTTTTGTTTTATTGAGTTTCGTGTAATCGCTGTGTAATCAGTTTTGAGAAACACTGCGCGCTGCCAACTCGATCTGCCGATGAGATGACGTTCCGAAATGTGGGGCCATCCTTTCTATTTCAGCACCACATCCCTCCAAGTCCCGGCCTAGCAATGCGGTACCCCAATTCGTCAAACAGGATGAAATGGAGATTTAATTGACACCGTTTTCGGTAGGTTGCTGCACTCGAAAACGAATCTGCATGACCGTGCAGATCGGCTCGGCCTCGTAATGCTGTCGGTACTGATCGATAAAGCGCTTTAGCTCTTGAAACGGCGTTCGAGCTCCGCCTGGGGGAAAAACGCGCTGGCGCGACGCAACTCCTTGTTCTCGCGCTCGGGCTGCTTGAGCCGATCACGTTCCGTGCTGGTCAGGCCGTCGCGCTGCCAACAATCCACCCCTTCGCGTTTAACCCAGTCCAGCAGCGTCTGCGGTACACATCCGATTTCGGGGCGATCGACTCAACGGCAGCCCATAGCGATGGATACGCGCCTCGATGCTCCTGCACAAGTCGTACCGCACGTTCACGGACTTCCGGCGAAAACTTGTTCGTCTTGTGCATTGCCCCATTCTCTCAACGGAAGGAGCCTTCTCAAAACCCGGAGCAATTCAACTTCCTTATCTCGTGGGGACGTTAGTGGACTAAGATTTATATTCCTAATTCCTCTTGGCGCTGGACCTTGATTACTCGAAGGTGCCGCTTCTTCCCCCCAGGAATGTCGAGAATTCCCTCTTCGCCTTGGGACAGTCCCAGTAGAGCTTGGGCAATAGGAGCATCCTCGTTAACCAATCCCATCTTGACATTGCTCTCGCTGTCAACAATGAGAATGCTGTGGCGATCACTAGGATCGTCCACTGGGCAATAGGTGACACGGTCACCAACTTCCACAAACAGATCCTCTGTTTCTCCTGATGACTCCGCAATTTTCTCGGCAAGTTCGGTGGCTTCGGTCTCGGTAGTGATCTCGAAATCTTGATCAGCTTCATCGGAGAGGATATCGCTACTATCGTCCGCAGAATTCTTTTCCAAGGACGACAATCGTCGTCTTTCTTCGATGAACGATCGCAAGCGCTCTGTTTCTTGGCGTGGATTGTAGAACCAGTCGGTGGACCAGATGCGATAGATTCTTCCTTTCCATCCAAGTGACTCAAGTATTTCTTGGCGAATGCGGTCGCGGTCTCGTACCGAGAAGCCGCTGTGATATGTAGCCCCGTCGCACTCGATGCCTGCAAGGAACTCGCCGGGCCGATCTGGGTTGCGAACTGCCATGTCGATAAAGAAGCCAGCTACACCGAGCTGCGGCTTCACTTCGTATCCCATGGATGTCAAAACATTGGCTACGGAAACCTCGAAATCACTGTCCGGCTCCCGTTCTCCCTCATCCGTGGTAACCAGCACACCTCTCTTGGCGAAATCCAGATAATCGCGTAGAGCCTTCGTACCCAATGGTGTCTTTTCGTCGACGACGATATCCCCGGCAGACATTGACGTGAAAAGCTCGATTCGGCGCTTTGCTCGAGTGAACAGGACATTAAGTCGCCTCCATCCATCAGGGCGGCTGATGGGACCAAAATTCTGTCTGATTTTGTCTGTCCCGGCTGCTTTACCGAAAGTGGTGGATATGAAAATTACATCTCGTTCGTCACCTTGAACGTTTTCAAGATTCTTGACAAAGAAAGGCCAGCCCTCAGCGTTCCATCGGGACATGAACTGCGCTCCCTCGACAAATGATTTGAGTTTTTTTTCTAGCAATTCCTCGATCAATTCTTTTTGCGCTTGGTTTAGAGTTACGACGCCTAAGGATTCGCCTTGTCGCTTTAACATGTGCTCGAGTACCGCATCGACGATCCTCTGAGCCTCTGGAATGTTCTGCCGGTCCTTATACACGCCGCTGCGGACATAACGATATTTCACGCCTAGTCCTGAGTTTCTAGCGTAAGGTGACGGGAACACCACCAGATTTTTATAGAAGTGATGGTTCGAGAAGGCTATCAGGGACTCATGATGCGATCGATAGTGCCAACGCAGACTTCTGACAGGCGTGAACAACTGCTGACAGATATCCAAGATGCTCTCCATCCCGGCCGTTGTGGCGGGAGCCTCGTCTTCATCCAATTCCTCTCCGGAATCCAGCATGCGGTCGAAGAAACTCGTTGGTGGCAACTGTTTGGGATCTCCTACTACAACAAGTTGTTTTCCACGAGCGATAGCCCCTAGGGCTTCCTCCGGACGTAACTGCGATGCTTCGTCCATGACCACAAGATCAAATTTCAGGGCTCCTTGCTCAAGATACTGAGCCACGGACAGCGGACCCATCATGAAACAAGGCTTCAATTCCTGCAGTGCGCGGCCGGCCCGTTTGACTAGCTGTCGGATGGGAATATGTCTACGTTGCTTGTTTATTTCGCGGCGTAGCAGGTGCATTTCGGTGTAATCCCCGACTGTCGCGCCACGTTGACCTTCAGGGACTCTGGTGTTTTTGTCGATCTGATTTGCGAAGTCCTTGCCGGTGAGTTCGACGATCTCTGCATCTAGCGCTCGGTAGGCGTCCCTAGTTTTTTCATGTGACGCACCATTAAACTGAGAAAGCTCTGGGAACGACTGGTAGACGGATCTGCCGATGGACTGGTATGCGGCAAGCTCAAAGGCAGGGGCAAGTGCATGGGAAGGTAATTTCCCATCCTCTAATGCCACGACGAAATCTCCCAGACCTTCTTTTTGAGCCAGAGTTCGCAGGGAAAGATATTTCGACCAAGGAAGCACTGATTCGGGATTTTCAGCAGGGACGTGTAGTCTTGCAACTATCTCTTCTGGCAAATCGCGCCCGCCCACGCTTCTCGCTGGTCCTTGCCACTCATCCCAAGAGAACGAGCCGAAAGATACCAATCCTTCCATGGATTTTCTTGCGCCTCGACATCCAGCATCAATACGTGTGAACAAACGTACTGCCATTTCGAGGTTAGCAGGCGCATCCCGGGAAAGGAGTTTCGTCTTGATCTGTATTGGCAGATCTAACGAACAGATTTTTGCCCCCCAAACATGGGTTGTCGTCAAACCTGCCAGATCCGTCTCGACCCCAGAAAAAACATCGCCGAGCAAAGTCTGTACCTCTATGGAATCTGAGAAACGGGAGAGAATACTTTCCGCCTCAGCTTCTTCTGCGTCTGCAGAAAATATTTGGGTGGCAGAAGCTCCTTGCCGCGCGATACCTGACAATGTTTCAAGGACTTCTCTTGCTGCAGTCGAATCTTCACGCGCTGCGACGATTGAATTATCCCAATTTTGAAAACGATTCCAATTAGGCGGTGAGGCTACCAACTTCCATGTCGAATCAAGCGCCAATTTTGCTTTAGCAAAGGAAAGAGCTAATCCCAAGGGGGCCTCTGAACTACCGAAGTGCGATGCCATCTTTGCCACCGAAGCAGCTTTAGCGTTCTTCTCCGATATTTCTTCAAGTGCGCTATTCCAAGGGCCGATCGCTAGCGAGGCCAACTCACCTAACTCGTCGCCGCCGGCTTTCTTTATCGCGTTCTTGGCATCTTGCAGGGCCAGCAGTTGCCCAGAGGCCTCTAACAGCTCTACTTTAGCCTCCATCAATCGGAGAGCCTCTCGGGGAGAGACTCTTGAATTAGCGTGGCTGGAGAAGAAGCCTATGACCAGCCCCAAGTTTTGGATCGATTTCTCCAAGACCTCGATGGCGGAATTCCAACTAGTAGTCAATGCATTGTGAAATTCGGCCAGATCTGCTCCAAAGACATCTCTTACAGCAGCATCAGCTCCACCAAGGCTTTCAGTATCTAGACGTACTTTCGACGCTTTTGACGCAAGCTCAGCCAGTCTGTCGGCTCTAATAGATGTTAGGTCTACCTTTTCACTCAGGCCGGGACATTCCGCCAACCGCGTTTTCGATTGCTGGTACCAGAAATATAGGCGTGCGGCTTTATCTGTATCGGTTTCAAATCCCCTAAACAATCCGCCAAGAGCGTTTTTGATCTCTTCGTCTCTGAGGAAGGACTCATTGGCCTCGATCCATGACACAAGTCCTGTCAATTCTTCTGAGCGCTCCTTTGCACTCAGGTTTCGCTTTTGCCGGCTAAGCCTGGTATGCAAGCGTTTAGATTTTCGCCACTCACCATCGAAGAAGGCAAATAGGCCATCTTTTGATCGCAATGATGTGACGGCAGCCTTTAATTCGCCGATGGACGGCAAATCATCCAAATAAAAAATCTCGCTGAACGTTGATCGCCCATCCCTCTCCGCCATCAAGCTGGAACGCGCCTTGCCTATTAACTCCACCGTCCGTGGATAACTGAATGAATGATTACGATATTCAAGAAGATCGGAAGGTGCATCTACGAAAACCTCCGCCAATACTGCAAGTTCGGATAATGAAGCTTTGGAAGAGTCAAATTCCATTCCGACACGTTCTGCCGCGATACCGCATCGTCTAAGTGCCTCTCTCCAATCGGATACATACTTCTCAAGACGCGATCGAAGTTGCGAAATTTCGTTAATCGGTTTGTCGCCCAACTCGAACGCGGCTAGGTGCCGCGCGTTTGCCAACATTTCTGGGTCGACGGAAACCCCTTTGGTAAGGCCGTCCAATCCGTCTGGATCGGCCAGACGTGCCACGGCATCTGGAGTCGAATCGAAAGACAGTCCCCGCCGGTCAGCAATTTCTGAAATATGCCTTAAAGCAGCGCCAATCGATTCCACCGCTAAAGACACTGCCGCAGCTCTGCTGGCCAATGCAGCACAGGCAAACGGCGACAAGCTAGCCACAAAGTGATCCTCGAACTGCGTAACGAACTCTGACAACTCGGAATGCCCGAGCTGCTGATAGCGAGGCAGGGCCGAACGGGATATAGACTCGAACGTCTCTATTGCCTGCTCGAAAGCCCTCACGGACTCCAAGGCTAACGCAATGTCTATCGAAAGAAGAGAGGCGGAGAGTTGCCGTTTCTCGGAAACGCGTCTGGCCTCTGCCATTTTCTTTTTCGACAATCTGGATCCGTCAGCTAGATAACGTGCCGCTGACGCGAACAAATCTCTGCTTCTGGTCACTCCCTCTGAGACATCCGATATAAGTCTCGAACTCTGCAAACCCTTCGGGTCCGAACTCTGGTCAAAAAGCCTTTCCAAAAGTCCAGCGACCAAGCCGGCTGGCACTGGAGGCGCGCTATTCAGAGTTATTGTCACTTTTCCCGCTAAAACGGAATCCGGCTGCTCTTTTAGTCCGAATTGCGTTACCGCTTCGTTTGCCGCGTCGTCAGCATCTTGCGCGTACTCAAGAGCCATAATAATCGAGCGCGCGATGGCCTCGTCATCCGATGGAGCCAGCGGTGAGGGCCTGAATCCCCACCATGGATGCGTGGTGCCATATGTCTCTGTGCCGTCGTAAATCTTTGCCAGACCGGCAAGCCTCGATTTTTTGCTTTCAATTTCGTCATGTGTCCAGCGCGAGGCATTCTGAAAGCCAATAGCGTTGACATGTGCTGACAAATCTCCAAGCTCTTGGCGACGGCGTTCTGCAGCCCAGAATAATTCGTTGACGGTAAGTCCAAGTGCGTTGCCGACTCTGCTGCCTATGAGTTCGGCATACCTTGCCAACTCAGCCTTTTGGCGCTGCAGGATAGCGAGTTTCGCTTGGAACTGCGAAGGTGCGCGAAAGCGCTCCTCGATTCGAGCCTGAATGTCTTCAAGAAACTTCTTCTTTTGCGTCTTGTGTGAATGGAGTTCCAAGCAGAAATGCCCTAGAGCAGCCTTGTTCAAGCGGTGCCTAACTACCTCGAGAGCTGCCAGTTTTTCCGACACGAAGAGAACCTTTTTTCCCTTCGAGATTGCCGAGGCAATGACATTGGTAATGGTCTGGGACTTGCCCGTACCAGGTGGGCCGTTGATTACGAGGTTCTTGCCTGAGAGTACGTCAATGATCGCGCTGTGCTGCGAAGAGTCAGCGTCATAGATCAAGGGTTGGGAGGCTTCTGGCCTCTCATCGATTTTATAGTCCTCTGCGTGGAGAGCGCTGTGACCCTCGGAAGATCCTCCGGAAAAGACGGATTTGATCAACTCATGCGAAGGTAGCCCTTGGTTTTTCTTAGTGTCCAGATCGGCCCATATTGCTAGCTTGCCGAAAGAGAGCATGCCGAGGGTGATTTGGCGCCGTACCTTCCAGCGCCTCTTGGTTTTGACCGCCTGCTCGATTTGGGAAAAGTACGTCTCAGGCTCGTCTTCCTCCCCGAAGTCCGGAATAGAGATAGTGAAATCTCTACGTAGTTTCTCGCGTAGGGTGTGGTTCTCGGTCAAGTCCTCGCCGTTGTGCTGAACGGAGTACTGATACGTGCGAGTCTCTTTGTCTATTTCCCCACGAACAAGGTTCACTGGCAGTGACAGCAACGGCGCCAACATAGGTCTTTCCGAGTCTTCGCTGTCATAAAACTCCAAAAAGCCGAAAACTAGAAACAGCATGTTTGTGCCAGTTTCCTCGATGGCAGTTTTGGCTTCCCCAGCAATCTTGCGGAGTTGTCGCTCAAGTTCCGGAGGGTATAAAAGAGTCTGAAGACCGTGGAGCCTGCGGCCATTCGAGCTCGATGTATTTGGCGGGAAGTCAAACGAGGTGTCGATCCCGAGGCGGAGAGACCAATTACGTGCCTCAGGCCGCTTACCTTCGTACTCTTCTGGAGACGGTTCTGGGACGCATTTGAATGGAACACCCTTGCCATCCACGTAAAGGCGGTCGAAAACCAGATTGATGCTCGGCTTATCGACAATTTGAATACACCGGCCCTTGGGGTATCGGTAATTGAGCAGGCGGTTGCGTGCTGAGAGATCGAGGAGACGGTTTCTCAGCCGCTCGATAGCCTCCTCGACGGCTATGCTTCCCGAAAACAGCTCTCCTACGACAGCGTCTGCATCATTTGCCTTGTACTCGCCGGTCTGTTGTTCTTTTTCCATATCCAGCCTTGATTTGGGCTTGTCTGAATTTTTTAGTGAAGAGTTTGAAATTGATTTTTTGACAGCCAATATTCCAACTGAATAGTAAAACGAGAAGGCGAGCCTTTCCAAGCCTGCATAAAACTTGGTAATTTATTGTGGGGGTTGCGCCGTGTCGGATGAGCGGAGTTTAGAAGTGCCTGGTATTTGGAAAGGCGAGCTACGGGGTTTGGCGCTTGATTATGATTGCTTACTGAGCAAGCCTTCACCCGGTTATGTTCAAATTTCCATCAGAAAGGTTGATGCTACTGACAGCCGTCACACCGATCAGTTGAACCAGTGTATCGTTTGCCGCTAAGCCTGAAATCCCGTCAGAGATAAACAAGTAGTAATTGCCAGAGTTGTTGACTCTGAAAAAAGCGAACTCTCCGGCACTTGTCATTCCCGACGCAACGTCATTCAGCGCATCGGTCAGTGTCGTGCCAGATGAAGCGGCGAAAATAGCCACCCCAGTCGACGCATTAATGCTGGCTTGTGTGCTGGTCGCTGGCGCAGCCGAGCCACCGATTTTCAGATCCGCGGTGTAGTCGATCACGTCCCCGGTACCGACAGCCCCCTTTTCAAAGCCAGTGATGAGGTCGAATCCGGTCGACTGTCCAGTATCGCCCGCAGCAAATACAAAGGTGTCGCTACCGCCGCCGCCGTTAAGGCTGTCGGCGCCCAAACCGCCTATAACAGTGTCGCTTCCGAGGCCGCCATTGATCGTATCTTTACCGTCGTTCCCGACAAGTTGATCGGCACCGCTACCCCCGGTGAGTATGTTCGAGCCGTTATTGCCAGTGATCGATACGCCGGCAGTTAAGGCCGCCGCATTCACGTTGATCGACAGCGTTCCGGTAGTCACTGCAGTGGACGCCAAGCCGGTGCCTACGACGATATTCTCGATACCGTTCAGGCTAGATGCGAGAGTTAAGGTGCTGGATGTCAGGGTGGCAAACCGAAGCTCATCGGTACCTGTCGTGCCCGTGTCAGCGATGACTTCGCCGGTCGCGTATTCGGCCGATAGATTGATGACGTAGAGATCTGAGCCGTCACCACCGTTTTGCGTATCAGCTCCCGCGCCGCCCACCAAGAGATCATCCCCGGCGTTTGCCACCAGCGAGTCATTACCGGCGTTACCCGTCAGACTATCGTTACCGCTGCCGCTAGTCAGTGTGTTGACGCCGGCGTTTCCAATGAGCGCGATCCCTGTTGTTCGGCTTGAAGCATCCACATTGATCAGCGTCGTCCCCGTCGTGACCGCCGAAGCGGCTGTGCCCGTGCCAAGGGTGACAGCCTCGATTCCAGCCAGGTCATCGGTGACTGTCAACGTCCCAGCGGTCGATACCGCGTAGCGAAGCTCGTCCCTATCGGTTAGTCCAACGCCGGTATCGGAGTAAATGTCTCCAGCCAGATCGCCAGCTACCGTGACGACGTAGATATCCGACCCTTCACCACCGTTGAGGCTGTCGGCAGCAGCGCCGCCGATAAGCAAGTCATTGCCTGCGCTTCCAGACAAGGTGTCACTGCCCAAACCCCCAAGCAAACTGTCGTTGCCTGTACCGCCGGTCAAGGTGTCGTTTAGCGCAGAACCAGTCAATGTGGTGGCTAGCCCGGTATTCGTGACATTGAATCCATTGGTGCTTCCGACGGTCGAGACTGCCGCCAAGTTGACTGCAAATCCACTGGTCGTGATGTTGACTGCCCCGAGGTTGATCGTTGCAGAGGAGGCCGTCCAAGCCGCGGCGACAGTCGCATTGGCAGTCGCGCCGGCTGCCACCTTCAGTACATCCGCACCGCCTTTGCCCAGGTCAGTGATCGTATCGGTGCCGCTGCTAATGTTGAAGGTGTCGACTCCAGCATTGCCCGTCAGCGTATCGGCACCCAAGCCACCCGTCAGACCGTTGGCACCTGCATTGCCGACAATCTCGATGCCACTGTTCAGTTCCGACGCATTGACGCTAATGGCGGTCGTGCCTGTCGTCACTGCCAATGCAGCCGTCCCGGTGCCCACCACAATGCGTTCGATGCCTGACAGGCTGTTAGTAATAGTCAGTGTTACTGAGCTCGTCGAGGCATACCGTAGTTCGTCCATGCCACTCGGGCCTGTATCGGCGAACACGTCACCGGCGATGTCAGCCGCGCTCGTTACGAGGTAGATGTCGGAACCGTCGCCGCCATTCATGCTGTCAGCGCCGGCGCCCCCAGTCAGGAGATCTGTGCCAGCACTGCCGGACAAGCTGTCATTACCTGCGCCGCCCAGCAGACTATCGCTGCCGTTCCCACCCGCCAGGGTGTCGCCCAAAGCGGAACCGGTGAGGGTGGTGGCAGCACCGGTATTGATGACGTTAAATCCCTTGGTACTCACAGCGGTGGTCACCGCGGCCAGATTGACTGCCAGGCCGCTGGTCAGGATATTGGCGGTGCCAAGGTTGAACGTAGCGGTCGAAGCCGTCCAGGCGGCGCTGACGGTTGCATTGACTGTGGCCCCTGACGAGACTTTGAGCACGTCGATCCCGCCGCTACCGAAATCGACGACGCTGTCGGTACCAGAAGAGATCGTGAACGTGTCGGCGCCGGCATTTCCAGTCAGCGTGTCATTGCCGGTTCCACCGGTCAGGACATTGGCACCCGCATTGCCGATGATGCTGATGCCGGTCGATACCGCTGACGCGTTGATATTGATGGCTGTCGTGCCTGTTGTCACAGCGGACGCGGCTGTGCCCGTGCCAATGATGACAGTTTCGATGCCGCTGACGCTGCTGTTCAGCGTGAATGTGCCTGAGCTTGTCGAAGCGTAGCGAAGCTCATCCGTGCCGGTTTCGCCAGTATCGGAAATGACTTCACCGGCGGCATAGTCAGTTGCTACTGCGATCAGGTAAACGTCCGAGCCATCACCACCGTTCAGTGTGTCGGCGCCGATGCCGCCGACAAGAAGATTGCTCGCGTTGTTTCCAGTTAGCTCGTTGTTGAGGGAATTGCCAGTTAAATTGAGACGGCTGCTCCCCGTTTGGCTGGCATCGAGGTTTTCGATATTGGCTACAAGGTTAATTGTTGAGGCCAGTGCGTTGGCGGATGTGCCTCGAAGCTGAATTCCATCGGTTCCTTGTGCGGCGATTTCTGAAACGGTATCTTGAAGAGCGCCAGCGGCGGTGAGATTTACGATGTACGTGTCGTTTCCCAACCCTCCGACAAGGCTGTCGATTCCGGCAGCACCGTCCAGGACGTCGTTCCCGGCACCAGCATTGATGGTGTCATTGCCGCTTGTGCCGACGATCCACTCATCAGCAACTGTTCCGACGTAGGAGGTCGTCACCATCTGAATCGGTACAACCACTTCGGTTTCGGCACTACTGACGCTCTCGAGGTTTCCGATGCCATCGGTGTAGCTTGCAGTCACCACAATGGTTTTGCCGACATCCGAAATGCCAAGCGTGTAGCTGTCCCCGGTGCCGACTGTGGTGCCGTTGGACCTCCACGTGTAGGTGATCGTGCCGAGTCCATCGAGATCACCCAAGGTATTGCCAGCAGTCAGAGTAGCGCCGAGCGTAGCGGTGCCAGTGATCGTCACGCTGCCGGTAGGTCTTGCGTTTCGTTCGACTGTCAGCGTGTAGCTATCCGAGTTGTAGTAGCTATCAGGAATATCAACTGCCAGATAGTAGGTGCCTGCAGTGGCAACGGCAGTTTGATAGGTTTTGTCCTCGCTGGTCTCGAATTGGTTGAGCAAGGATCCATCGGCTGCATACAAGCTGAGGCGGAAGTATGAATTCCAAGGATATTCGACGGTTGGGACATCGAAATTCAGGGTCAGCACTCCGGCTGAATTGACAGTGACCTGGAAATAGTCCTTGTCGGTTTCGCTCATCAACTGCCCGACAGTAGTCGTGCCAAGCGTCATGGCGCTGGCCGTGGCGATGCTGTCGTTAACCTCGAATTCAAATCCAGCCACTGACCCTACTGTGTGGGTAGTAGTCAGCGTGTAGCTATCCGAGTTGTAGTAGCTATCAGGAACATCAACTGCCAGATAGTAGGTGCCTGCAGTGGCAACGGCAGTTTGATAGGTTTTGTCCTCGCTGGTCTCGAATTGGTTGAGCAAGGATCCATCGGCTGCATACAAGCTGAGGCGGAA
>JACCDQ011732980.1_pt1 | contig 11305 bp, 18 predicted proteins | sample 7446031 | NCBI WGS metagenome assembly JACCDQ01 (sample SAMN15323442, study PRJNA562643) | freshwater metagenome | isolation source: river surface water | place: USA:Blue River Watershed | collected 2017-08-17
AGTGGGCTTTTCGCTTTCTGGGCGTCTTGCGCCAACTTCTTTTCAGCCAAAGCATTCTGCTTCTGACTAATATCAGCAGCCAGAGCCATGACATCCAGTAAACGCTTGCGATCCATATCTTGGATTTCTTTAACAGTCTTCGCATTATCCAAGAGGGCTTTGGCGTAGTTTTGCTCTCCTTCAGAGATTCTTTCTCTAGCCAAGCCGATATCCGCAAGGACTCTGGCTCTTCGCTCTTCAGCCAATGCGGTGTTCTGGTCAACCTGTGACATTTCAAGAGCAAGCTTGACTTGCTCTGCTTCTTCCATTTTCTGCTGAGCAATCTGTTGCTGTTCAGCCTGAGCAGCCATCTTCTCAACAAGATTAGTTTTGCCTTGTAGAGGTGCAGCCTCAAGAATGTCATCCCATGGGATAGGAGCGCCCAAAGCAACTAATTGAAGTAATTGATAGTAGTACGCTTCTCGCTGAGTTGATGTCTTGACAGCTTGTTTGATCGCACAATCGTATTCACCAAACTGACCGGAGAAGAATTCTTCTGTAGGCTCTTTTCCTGTAATTCTCCAGATCTTTCCAGGTTGATAGTTCTTTTGAACGCACTCCAAGACAAGCATTCCGATATATTTTTTAGCCTGTTCAAGGTTGTCAAAAATGCCTCTATTACCCTTAAGACCGTTAGATGATCTGACCTCTGCCAGTTTCCCAGACACTTGCGAATCACCAGTGGAAGAGAGTCCCAAGAGTTCTTCTGAACCACCTGGAATTTCAAAGATATTTTTATCAATGATATCTTGATACTGGAGGTATCCAGGAGGAATATTAGGTGGAGAGATTTCCCTAACGTCAGCATTGACATCGTATCCGTCGTTAACAACGATTTGTCTACCCTGTCCAGCTTGCAGGAGCATTGTTGGATCAAGCACAGCGCCATTCTTCGTAATCCATCCTGTATTAATTATTGATTCCATGAGGTCTATGATCTGGCTATGGCGGCGGTTATACTGACGTTGGGCGTCAACTATAGAGCGCACAAGGCCTTGTATCTTAAGCTCATACGTATCAATTAGAGGCTCATGGTATAGCAATATCGGCATGAATGGAAACGTGTCCAATCCAGTCGGATCAGGGCCAGAATAGAGAAGCTTTCCTCCAACAATGATGTTAAGTTCAACAGTTCTCTTATGAGAGGTAATGAGTTTCACTTGAGGTGTATAAGCAAGAGTCTTTTTCAACTCCCTCTCTTCAGCTCTCGTTCCTTCCCATTCCTCGGATACACCCGTCTCTTCATCAACAAGGTACTTTTGAACCTTGTTATATCTACGCCAGTATTGGTCATACGTAACCAAATTCTTGGCTATGTAGGTAGAGTTGTACTGGCGATAGATGCCCAAATATTGATATTTATTGTCCCTAATCCCTGTAGGAATCATGTCTATTTCTTCAGGGTCAATCCATGGAAGAAGGGCTTTTACTTGTTCTTTGCTAAGTAGATCTCTAGTAGAGGCTTGATCGCAGTCGGATAGATCTCGTTTTGTAAAATATGGGTCAAGCATAAGGGCGTTAAACGGCTTCCAATAAAACTTGATATCGCCGTTGACCTTATCTTTCGAGTAGTCCATGTAGATGCCAACAATCGCCAACCCCGTCTTAAGCGCGTGCTCAAAAGCTTCCGAGATGATGTAGTCAGCATTTCCCTTGTCATAGACGTAGTACATAACATTAGAAAATAGATCCGCCGTAATCTCATCACTTCCTTCCACTGGGGCAGTGACAGTCTGCGTTCTATTTTCACGTTCGTACCCAGAATACAGATTGATGACGCGGCGAATTTTGTTGAGCTGAAGAACCATCCTATTCTGTCGCTCAAGCTTTGTCTTCTCAAGGTTTGTCCATTGATCGCCGGCATACATCCTTAAATCGCGATAGGCGGCAGCGTAGTAGACTCCCCACGTGCGATAAGCATCGTAGAAGAACTGCTGCCACTGGAACACCTTGTTGTTGTGATCCAGGGCTTGATAGCTTGTTCCGTCGTACTGCGCTGCAAACATTTAGCCGCTCTTCTTAAAATAATTAGTTGTCATTTGAGACAAATTTTTTTTGGTATTCCCCACACCAACAATCATCTTCAACAACGGGAAAACCAGACATTGTTCCATCAATTCTCTTAGGGGGATTACGTCTGCACATTCCATAGGTTCGCTCGTAAGTGACATCGTCTTCTTCATAATCTTCGGAATAGTAAAACCGGCAATTACTGCACTGGTCTACAACCACTCCTTCCTCATTCGTTTCCATTCTTCCGCCGACATTCCAGTTCCACCAACCAATCTTTGGATTGCTTCAGCGCCATAAATCATGGCTTTAGATCCGTGGGAAGCCCAGTCGTGGTAGCTTCTTTCCCTGTAGCATCCAAGTTTTTCGTTCCATTCCTTTCGGAAGTTTTCAAGGGCTTTGATCCCCTTATCACACTTTTGATAGTCAAAAAAGATCCTTGGGAGCATATTTCGTAGGCACTCAATACCGAACATTTCGTTAGCTTGCCTTGGGACAATGTCAACTTTGAGTCCTGACTCTCTTGCGATGTCGGCAAAGGATTTTCCGCTTCCTTTTTCTCTTGCGGCTGCGTCATGGGGGAGGAAGTGCTTTTCAAACAGGTATGGTTTTCCTTTAAGCCACCGCACGTAATGGGCCAATCCCTCGTCATTGTTTTCGTAGTAGTCAATGCAGTGGATTTCTTTCCCAACAAGCTGCCACACCCAGATCGCACACGAATCGCCAATCCCGATATCCCAGCTCGAATATGTTTTAGCATGTTCATCGTATGGGAGATGACAGATTCGCTTCTCTTGGCGAGCTTGGGAAATTTGTTTAGCAAAATAAAAACCTTCGTTAGCAGTTTCAAATGCCTCCTCTGGAGTCGAAGGGTATTCCCTCTTCATGTATTCGCCCTGAGTCTGCATCTTTTTCATGTACCATGCTTTCTGCTCGGAACTTAAAAAAATTTCTTTACTTTCTAATTCATCAAAATACTTCTCAACGTCTTTACTTATCAAGATATTTTTTGAATCTAGGACATAATCTGGATGTTTCCACCATGGGAAGAACCAAAGCTTCCAATCTAGCTTGCCTAACTCCAGTCCAGCATCTTGTAAAGCTTGAGCTTCTTTGCAGAGATTGAAGAAATGTCCTTCTTTTCCACGAGCGGTTGATTCAATACAAACAAACTGGCCAGCTTGGACGGCGTTAAGTGCACCTGATACGATCTCATTGGCTTTGCTAGGATTCTCCTGACATATTTTAGCAAACTCGGTAATGTGTAGAAGCTGTAGCGTTCCACCCCGTAGTGAGGTAGCAACACGAAACACTGAGCCGTTACTAAAGCGCATTTCATGGACGTTATCCCTGTGGGCAGGGCACATATCTCTGACAAATTGAGGCAAGTTGTCATAAGCAAATTTCACCTTATCTATAAAAATCTCACGAGCAACAGGCTTACTATCCGCAACAATCGCAGCGTTTACGTTGTGATTAAACAAACAAGTATCCAAAAACAGTAAAGCGTGGTAAGTTGTGATTCCAAGCTGTCTAGCTTTAAGAATGATATTGAGGTAATGAGGGCAAGCGAGAGCTTGCTGCGCCCAATTCGGCTCAAAATCAGCAATCAACCCTTGCTTGTCTTTGATTTTATAAAGATTTTTAAGTCGCCATTCCTGGTTTCCCAAAGTCGTGGCCAACTCTTCCTGATTTTCAATCATTCCAATCCCAGCTATAAACCTTTCTCCCTGTGTAAACTCTTTTATATAATTAAAGAAATCACTTTACACGAAAAAATTTCTTGCTGTATAAACAAAGATTTGATAAACCAGTGGTAGAACCGGAGGAACCGATGGACATTAAGGTGAATAGATCAGTGCGCGAGAAAGCGTTGGTGTTTGAGATAATCGTTACCAAACCCCATGTAGCGCCATTCTCAGAGCAAGATGAAGCTATTATGAACCTTTTAGAGGATGCTAAGAATAAGTTTGATAATATCGCCGACCCAGAAAATGCAGCGCGCATTTTAGCCGAAAGTGGTATTCATCTAGCCAAAGAAAAAGTATTCATACGCATCCTAGAATCCTTACGGTTTGCCATAAAAAATCAGCTCGAACCCAAATTCAATCCTATCTGCCAAGAAATTTACAATTGGATTCGTGACAATCAAGAGGGTAGAACCAGCCGATGGATGTCAGAATTTGACCCTCAAAGAACGAAGTATTACTTTGATAATGATAAGAATATAGAAAAAGACTTTGATGAGGACGAAGAGGAAGAGGATGATTGATTTGATGGTTACAAAATGGAGCGTAAAAAACCCACTAACTATTGAAGAAAGAAAGAAAATATCGGAGGCTCTTGAATTAAACATGTCCTATGGCCAGATGGCTGTATATGTCGGAAGAAGCAAATCCACGGTGTTGCGAGAATGTAGACGTTTAGGGCATACCGAAGATTATGATCCAGATAAGGCCCAAAAACACTTTGAAGATATACAGCTAGCGAGAAGAAATGGCCAAAAAAAAGACTCTAGAAGAAGAGATAAACGAATTTCTGGAGATATGGGGATGTAGGGAAATGACTACTTTCCTTAGAGATATTATCCCTCTATTTGAATTATATGACGTAGAAGAAGAAGCGGACTGGGTAAAAGATGCCGTAGGCGAAGAAGACGAGCGAAATGTACGGTTAATTCGTACAGTTTACCTTGTTTCTAAGATTGCAGAATTTCATGCAGGTCGCCTATGTTCTATAAATGTCCGCTTTAAGAATCTTTGGAAAAGAATGGAAAAACATGGCGTAGGCCAACAAACTGGAGAAGAAATATGCGACAATTCTTAATTTGCATGATGCTTTTAGCTTGTGCTGGTGCAACAGGCCCATCCGGCCCAGGTTATCCACCTGAACCCCCAAAAGGCGCAAACGGCCCTGCGGAACCTAGATAGGAGGCATATGTATAAAAGATCATTGTTAATATTATTAGCCTTCATGGGCTGTTTTAGCGCTCTTAGCGCATCAGCTTTTCATATAAAAGACAAAATGTACATTGACCCAGACTCATTCAAAGCCAACACTAAAGGCGATGAGTTTTATGTCCATGTAGGTAATAACGTATGGCTCGTTACCCACACCATCAATCGTGATGCTTCAGGAATGTTTGCATACGAATGCAATCTTAGTAAGTCCATGAGTGGGCCAAAAATGGAATATGAACGCAGATGGAAGTGTCCATATTGCTATAACTACTGGCCTATTGGGAAACCTTGTGGCAATCCGGATTGTCCCTCAAAATATAAATAATAATGATAATTGATTGTATTTCAGATCTTCATGGTTTTAAACCGAAGCTATCCGGTGGTGATCTTCTGATCGTCGCCGGAGATCTGACTGCTAAGGATCTGGCCTCTGAGCATGGAATGTATTGTCACTGGCAATACGATCTTCCTTATGAGAAGATTATCTTCATAGCCGGCAATCATGACGGATACATAGAAAAAAGACCGGATTTATACATAGATGGCTGTGATAACCAAGGGAAGATCGCTTATCTTCAAGACTCAGGTATTGAATACAAGGGCTTGAAGATATGGGGATCTCCATGGACTCCCACATTTTACAATTGGCACTTCATGAAAGATAGAGGTACGCCAATCAGAAAGATGTGGAATCTGATCCCAGAGGACACGGATGTCCTCATTACACACGGCCCTCCCTATGGAATCCTTGACAAAGTGGACATCTCCTCAAAAGGCGACGATTTCAAACGCGCCGGCTGCATGGATTTAATGGACACTATTCCACGCCTTAAAAATCTCAAGGCACACATCTTTGGCCATATACATGGCTCCTACGGACAAGAAGTCATCCGAGGAGTGCAATTCGTTAATGCCAGTATCATGGATGAAGACTACCATCCCATCAACGCCCCCATCACCATTGAAATTTAATGCTTCCAACGCAGCTTTTTCATTACTCTCCTAGAGAATTAGGTGAGTTGAATCCCGAATTTTACGAAAAATACAAACTGCACTGGCCTGAACAAGGCGCTATGAAACCTACAGGTTTATGGGTAAGTATAGAAGAGCCAGATTCTGATACCTCGTGGTATGATTGGTGTAAAGCCGAGCAATTCCGCTTAGATTCCTTGCGCTATAAATACAAGGTCACATTGGACTCGAACTCTAATATTCTTCACCTAAAGTCCCCTGAAGAAATCCGCCAGTTTTCCATTCAATATGCAGCTAACGATCCTCTAGACTTTGGCCGTACGTATGGAAGAAAAGACCCTTATGTCTACATGATTAATTGGCTACAGATAAAAAGCCAATACGACGGAATTTTCATATCCCCCTACCAATGGGACTGCCGATTCTGTTCAATAGCTAATTGGTATTATCCTTGGGACTGCTCAAGCGGTTGCATATGGAGTTTAGATAAAGTGAAGCTTACTCTAGACTCAATGATTGACGTAGAGGCTATAAAGGATAAGGAGGAGTCGGAGGAGTTGGGGGAGGTGGAAAAGGCGAAGGATTTACGATGGGAAGATCTTGGCCGGTTAGCGTGAAGAGTCCTCCTGCCACGTAAGGAGTGAATAACCTGCCATCCACAGGTAAGCCGCGGTTATTATAAAGCTGAAAAGTGTCAGTTGTGGCCTGCTGAACAACAAAACTGCCGTTATTGAGCTGCTCCATACCAGTAGCGAGAGCCAAAGGTACGGAAATAAACTTCGTCGCCCTAAGCGATTGACCGTTTTGGAGTCCGTGGTTTGTGATAGTGACGACCATTGGTAAGGCCGCCGTGATTCCTTCAGGGACATATTGCCTATTGGTAAAATGACTTAGTGAGCTATCTCCGATAGCTGGTTCCACAGGATATTCATCCGCCGGCTGCTCGTCAATGAATAAATACATTGGATCAAGCGGATTAGACGGATCGGGCATTGGATTAAGTGGACTTGTCATAAAAAAAATCCTTTACATAAACTCATCCTAACCAATAAAAGTAAAGAAAACAAGAGGTAAAACATGGCTAAGATGAAATCAGATCCAGTTGCCAAATTTGTCACTGGAAGCAAACAGACAAAAGCTCCAAAACCTAAGAGCTTAACACCAAAAACTCAGTCCAATAAAGCTGGCGATAAAAAAAGAGCAGGGAAATATGGAAAATCAGTCTCCTATTAATTATACAATTGAAGCTCTACCCGAAATTTTCGCTGAGCACGCACAAAAAAATGAAGAAATTCATGCAGAACAGGTAAAAACTTACCTAGAAATCAGCTCTCACTCTGAATTACCCGATCACATGAAGAATCCTTTCAATATTTCACGAGCTTTACAGGTTATTTGTGAAGAATTGAGAGCTTTGAAGCAGAAATCATAAGAAAGCGTGAAGTGGGATTCGAACCCACGGAATCGGATGCCTCCTAATCTCAATCTCTACGAGACTGACGCATTCAGCCACTCTGCCACTCACGCAAAATACACACAGCCAGAATCTCACTGGCTCCCTCCGCGACGATAGGTTTACACCTAGTCGGTATGCTCCGTACACCAATGTGTAAAACGGGGGCCTTTTACCGTGACTCGCCCCAGCACCATCCGTTTCTTCCCAAGCTCCGGACAAACACTAAGAGAGTTTGGCGCGTCTGACGCCCAAGCGCTTGAGCACTACGGCTATTCGTCTTTTATACTGGCAGTAAACACCAGACCAAACATTGTCCCTCGGCCGCGCGGGCTACTCTTAATCTTCTTCTCCCTTGAGAGATCCAAAGACGTCCCAAAGGATATCTTTTATGCAGCTTAACTTGCAACGAGTATCGTAAAGTTTCTCTGACTCTATCTCGTGCTCAGACTCCCAATAAGGATTATGTTTAGACAAGTCTCTAAACAGATCGTTCTCTAAAACTTGCAATAACATGACTTCTGCGCGAGCCATATCCTGAATCTTGCGTATAACAATATTAGACAAATTAGCCAAAGGGTCGCATCCTTGAGACTTCATAATCTCCTGAATGTTCTTCTTGTGGTCGCCGTACATCTTCAGAGAATCCAAATACTTCTTCCATCCCTGCATCACTTTAAGCATCGCACGAAAAGACTCATCCGGCCGGCTAGATGGCTTACAATTCTCCCACCCTTGGGCAATGATGTCTTCCAATGAATCAATACATTCCTGTGTTAAATCCGCACATTTTTGCGATTCAGGAGATTTTTTCTCGTATTCACCCAATAATTCCTCTGAAACACCAGCAATTTTCAATCTTTCAGGCCATTCTTCATAGGGAATTCGCTTTCTCATCAACTGAGTAAAGTCGTCAAAACTATCGCTTATCCGCTGATAAGCTTCCAGTACTTCATTCGAATATGCTTCATTCAATGGCTGTTTCATTATCGCTTCCCTTTGTGGTGGACGAGGAGGAACAATAGGCTGTATATTACAAAGATGACAATCCCCACCGCAGCACTCACACATTACTCTACTTTCTTCCATTTTTGTCCCGAAGAATCGGTATAATATTCTACATCTTCTTTTTCAATAGTAATAGTAAACTTAGGCTCTTCCATTCCTTCATGAAGAGTTTTGGTTATAGGAAAATCCTGTTGCTCGTGATGTGATAGGCAGAACTTAATCGCTCTAATCAACTCACTTGGCTTTCTAAATAAATCCATATCCATATCAACCTCTATTACATTCTCTTTCTAAATACCAGATCGCCTTGCGGATGTCCTCAACCCGATCACCTTTCTTGCCAGCGCGTAGGATATATTTGATCGCATTGCCTAGATGGAATCCGAGATCAAAGTCTTCAATGATATCAATGGACTCAAACTTTTTTCCTTTGTAATGAGGAGGATGGTTTACAAAATCTGGAATAGGTAAATCCATAGGCGGCGCTAAAAAGCTCACAGAGATATGCGTTCCTGGAGGGTCAATCGCTCCCTGCGCTATCGGAGTTGGCATACAATGTAAAGCAGCTTTACATCCATCGCACATTTTCTCGGGAGTGCAATCAGTCATGTGGCGTAATCCTAAGCTTGTCTGATAAAATTACATACTCCATCCTCGTAAGTCTGGGGTAGTACTTCTTTACCGCCTGGTACTCGTATTCAAATACACAGGCGGCAATGAATAGCGCGAAAAGGCAAAACCATATCTTCACGCTCAGTGGAATGTCAATTACGCCGAAGGCGCTTCTGTTGGAACTTCCGGAACAGGCTGCTCAGGAGGTGGCGGAACAGGCATCGCAGACTGCACCGCGTTTACCGGTGGGTAAACAGGAGTAGCAAGCATCTGAAGCTTGTTCTCGCCATTCAAATTTAATCCCTGAACTTCTAAAAACTCTAAACCTGGAAACACTGCCTCAAACGCGGCTTTCGTGTTGTCATTAACCAGAAAAAGGTATTGCTTCATGATAACTCCTTGGGTTTTTCTGAAATTTCAATGTCTATATCCGTGATCTCTGTAAGAGAATCAATCCGGAAAGCTTTTACGTTCTTTCCATCACGGAAAGCATGAGCTACATCAAGAATAGAATCCGTGAAGATAGGTGTGTAGGTGTGCTCCGTTCTTCGTCCGCACATAGAATCCTGGCCGTTTAAAAGAATCAAATACATTATTCGTCTTCCTCATCTTCGTCATCATGATCGCAGCCCTCGCAATGCTTAGGAGGCTCTACTTTCTGAATCAAGTTCTTAAGCTTTCTCTCCATCATCTTGCGCTCTTCATGCACCTTGATGAAGTCCTTCATAGAGCTGACTAGCTGATCTAGCTTGTAACCCTCTTGCTTAACCAGATGCTCAGAAGCATCTTTATAAACCTTTAACAAATCCTTCAGCTCTTCACTGACATCTACTGGCATTCTGCCCTCCCATGCTTTTTTTAATTCTTCCGCTTTACCATCAAAGCCTTTTAAGAACATGTCTAACATCAAATTCTCCTTTGGTATTTCTCTTAAGTTAATCGTCCAAGAGTCGTTCAATATAGCATGACCCTGAGCGAATTTACAGCCTAGCGGTTCCAATAAACCTAGTAAAGCTTTTGTTAAAATATCTTCAGGGTATGAAGCATACTCAGGCAGCTCAAGACGAGGAAATCTCCGAAAGGTCACTGTATTCGCATTTTTCTCAGGCAACAACTTCTTCTCAAAATACCTGGCAATCTCTTTAGGTATAGGATGACTCAGTAGCTTAGGACAAAACTCAGGTAACGCAACCTCACCGTAAGCTTCCTTCCCAATCACCGGCGCCCAATAAGCATTCCTCACAGGCGCTGTCCCGAAACGCTCAAAAGGACGATCAGGGTAAAACCTCTGGATGTAAACGTCCGATAACGTATTACTCTCTTCTACAGGCCCGCACTCAAAAAAAAGCTTCCAAGGTTTCATCGCCTCTTTGTACTGCCTCTTCATCTCACGATACGCATCTACATCACTCTGATTCACTGTCCAACTCGCTGTGTTGCCGCTTATCTTGTTAAACTCATATTTTGCGTCCCTCAAGCGCGCTCTCCAAATCATCTAACGCCTCCTCTTCGCTCTTATACCCACAAGATATCTCAATCTCCCCTCCAATCGTTCTAGCTATAATGTTATACACGGGAGGTTGATCCACAGGATACCTAGCCGAAACTCCAAAGCTATGCACCTGGTCAAGGTTTATCCAATCACAAAACGAATCACAAACAAAACCACCCTTAATCAAAACCATCTCCCCCTCCACCAGTTTTTACACCATAGCTCATAAAAAAATTCTTAGTAAACATTTTTTTGAAAGTATCTCAAAGAATTTCTTGAACCATTCTCACACACATGTATAATGAAGTTGTTTTTCATAGACCTCCTTTTTGTTGTTATTGGTTCACAGGGGAGATGCACACCTCCCCTTCTTTACCTCTCCGGATATTCCGGACAACTCACATAAAGTCACTCCATGACAAACCCAAACAATCCATACATCTCCCACAAGGATTCACACTACAACAAGAACAACTACACTCCCCCTCCTCACACCGCATCTCTTCGTCGCTATCGTAGTCATAATCCTCCCATCCCTCTTCCTCATAATCCACTTCCATCCTCCGCGCGTAAATAGCTTTGTTTAAACTATCAAAAAATTTTTTGAAAAGTTTTTTTCTGAAAGCGTAAGCATCTCTTACTTGTTCACAGGAGAATCCGAAGAGTTTTTGTTTGTCTTGAAAAGTGGAATGAATGTGACACGAGGATGGGATAAACATAAACATGTAACCGGTACTACTTAAGGATGACGGGGGTCAC
>JACCDQ010970160.1_pt1 | contig 11304 bp, 8 predicted proteins | sample 7446031 | NCBI WGS metagenome assembly JACCDQ01 (sample SAMN15323442, study PRJNA562643) | freshwater metagenome | isolation source: river surface water | place: USA:Blue River Watershed | collected 2017-08-17
CCAGAACGCAGCCTTGACTGGGCTGCGTTTAAAGTTGACTCGCAATGCGTCTACTACCTGAGAAACATTTGACTCTGATTTGATGCGTCCGTTGGGAGCGTCGAGAGCCGCGATTAGCACGAAAACTCCCGCGACCAACCCAGATAAGGCAAGAGCAGAAAACGCGGATGTCCAACCGTAGATCGCGAGACCGGCAGCAAATGGAATGGCCGAAACAATTTGTCCAAGCTGCCCGATCGTTGCTAACCATTGCTGCGCCAGGGCGGCGGCTTTGCCAGACATCCAGTTATTCACCATGCGGATCATTGAGATGAAAGTGAAGGCATCCCCCATTCCAACCAACATTCGACCTGCGACAGCCCACTCGAGGCCGGGGGCAAATGCAACGATTAGCTGACCAGTAGCCATGATTAGAGCACCGCATCCGAGCATGAGCCGTGGACCGAAGCGATCTAGTGCGATACCAACTGGAATCTGCATGGACGCGTAGACAACTAGTTGGAGTACGGCCAATGAAGCTAATTGCGCTGCAGTTGTGTTGAATCTTTCGGTTGCTTCGAGAGATGCGACAACCATGCTGCTGCGTTGGGTTACCGCGATCAAATAAGCAGAGTTGGCGGCAACAAGAGCGACAATGCCTCTGTTAGTTATGCTTTTCAGTTTTCTTCGCCGTCTGCTTTATTGCGACGCCGCGCCGCTAAATACTCTTCGATGTCGGCAGCTAGATCATCCGCGCTAGGAATCACGGGAGTAACAGGGTTCACACTTGCGCGCATAGGAGCATTTCGCTCGCTCTGATAACCCTGCTCGAGGTTTTCGACCATTCGAGCGAGATCGGCATTTTCAGCAACTTGCTTGTCTAGCTTGGACTCAAAACGAACATTTTGTTCTCGAAGATCGTCGGTTGGAAACACCAACCCCGTTGCTGCAGAAATTAGCTCGAACGCGGTGAAACCCACCTTTGGATACTCCGAGTCAGAAATGTAGTGCGGAACCAGTAGAACGAAGCCGGTGCAAGGCAATCCCACGCGAGTCAGGTTGTACTCGAGCAAGTGCAACACATTTCCGGGAACCTGAGTCTCTGGTCGCCATTCGCTGAATCTCGTTGCTAGGTCTGCTCTATTGCCGCTGACGGTTACGCCCAAAGGGCGTGTGTGAGGAACTGGAAATGGAATCGAATGGACCCAGACAAACTCTGAAACTTCGAGCTCCTGGACTATCTGCAGAACGGCTTCAGCAAAGGCATCCCATTTGAAATCTGGTTCATAACCGTGCAGAAAGAGAAACTGTTGACCGGCTTCATCTTCACAAAGGTAAAGACCCAAGACGGCGGGTTCATACGAAGCTATGTGATCTTTTTCGAAATACATCAGCGGTCGTCGTGAACGGTAATCAAGTAGCTGGTCGTTTTCAAATTGGATAACCAGCTCGCAATCAAGACTCGCAAAGATGCTGTCTGATACCTGCGAGATGCTGCCGCCCGCATCTGTGAACCCGTTTAAACCCGCCAGCATCTTGAGTTCGCGGGGTATGCGTAGCTCAGGGGCGACGATTTTGTAGAGGGCTTGCGTGTTCACCTGACCATTGTAAATCGAACGGATACGATTGCAGAATGACCAAGCTAAACATTGACGTTTCGAACAAATCAGTACCACTAGACAGCGGTGTTGCATATGTATTCGGGATCACCAGCCTCAAAGACAAGCTTCAGATTGCGGACAGCCTGATTGAGACATCCGCCTTATCGAAGGTTGACCTGAAAGCGCTCGGTGCGAGAGACACCTTTGAGCACGTGACTCGTATTCAGGGGCCTGAAGGTTCGGTCTACCTGGCAATCGGCCTTGGTGACGAAGAGCTAAGTGACGAACACTTCAGACAACTTGCTGGTGCCGCAGTCAGACACCTCACTGACTTCGAAAAGGTAGTCATTGGATTACCTACCAAGTCATCGCACTCCTCCCTAGCGGCTATCGAGGGATCGCTTTTGGCTCACTACGAATTCAACGAGTACAAATCGGTAAAGAAATCGCGCAAGCTTTCGAGCGTCACCATTTTGTCGAGAGAACTACCCGCTACTGCAGAGATTGAAGAGGCAAAGCTTGTCGCTGAATCGATCAACTTGGTTAGAGACATGGTCAACACTCCTCCAAATGACCTATACCCTCAGACTTTCGCCGCACTGATGCAAAAGGCTGCTCGTGGCAAGGGCGTGACGGTCGAGGTTTGGGACGAAAAACGACTGACCGCAGAGAAGTGCATTGGAATCTTGTCTGTAGGTAAGGGTTCGGTTCGCCCTCCGCGCCTAGTAAAAATCGAATACAAACCACGCGGGGCAAAGAAGCACATTGCGCTCGTCGGTAAAGGCATCACATTCGATACCGGTGGGCTCACGCTAAAGCCGGGAATCGGAATGCTGGGCATGAAATATGACATGACCGGTGCAGCCACTGTCGGCCATGCGGCCCTAGCAATCGCGGCCTTGAAGTTGAATGTTCGCGTGACCGCCTACATGTGCGTGGCCGAGAACATGCCGTCAGGCACTGCCACTCGACCAAACGACATCATCAAGTACCGAAATGGAAAAACCGTTGAGGTTACGAACACAGACGCAGAAGGCCGACTAGTTCTTGCCGACGGCTTGATTCTCGCCAGTGAACAAAAGCCTGACCTAATCATCGACGTGGCAACGCTCACTGGTGCGGCGCGAGTTGCTCTTGGTGTTCGCACCACAGGCCTCATGGGAGTCGGAACTGGAGTCGAGACTCTACAGAAGGCGGCCCAAGCATCTGGTGAAGCCCTCTGGGCAATGCCTATGCCGAAGGAGTTGCGCGCGCTACTGAACTCAGATACCGCCGACATGATCAACAGCAAATTGGGCGACCCAAGTGGCGGCATGCTTGTCGGGGCGCACTTCTTGAAAGAGTTCGTCGGTCATCACGATCGTGAGAAGAAAAACCAGATCGACTGGGCTCACCTCGACATTGCTGGCCCAGCTAGCAACGATGGTGCACCTTTTGGTTACATAGGAAAAGGCGCAACCGGAGTCATGTTGCGAACCCTCGTTCAGGTAGCCAAAAGCCTCTAGTAGGCTTGTGTAGTCCCTCACAACAAATAGATGGAGTAAGTCGTGGCTGACCACAACTTTGACGTAGTTATTCTCGGTGGCGGAAGCGGCGGATACGCAGCAGCCCTTCGATCGGCCCAATTGGGTAAGAGCGTGGCTCTAATCGAGAAAGACAAACTTGGTGGCACCTGCCTACACCGAGGCTGCATCCCTACCAAGGCACTACTTCACTCTGCCGAGGTCGCAGACGTAACCCGCGAAGCTGCCAACTACGGCGTCAACGCCCAGTTCCAGTCGATCGACATGAGCGTTGTGAACAAGTACCGCGACGGCATCATCGACCGTCTATTCAAGGGCCTGAGCGGTTTGGTTGCCTCAAAGCCGATCACCGTGGTTTCTGGAGAGGGAAGACTCACCGGACCTAAGACAGTCACTGTCAACGGTGACACCTACACCGGTGCAAACGTCATTCTGGCTACCGGCTCTTACTCGCGCTCGCTTCCTGGTCTTGAAATTGGAGGTCGAGTCATCACTTCTGACCAAGCTCTGGGTCTTGATTTTGTACCAAACAAGGTTCTGGTGCTCGGCGGCGGTGTCATCGGCGTTGAGTTCGCCTCAATCTGGAAGTCGTTCGGCGCTGAAGTAACCATCATCGAAGGGCTTCCTCATCTAGTACCGAACGAAGACGAGAGTCTTTCAAAGGGTCTAGAGCGCGCGTTCCGCAAGCGTGGCATCGACTTCAAACTCGGAGTTCGATTCGCAGGCGTTGAACAGCACGAGAGCGGCGTCGTCGTATCGCTAGAAGATGGCACGAAGCTCGAGGGCGAACTTCTACTTGTTGCTGTCGGACGTGGCCCAAACACTGCAGGTCTCGGATATGAAGACCAGGGCGTTGCCATGGATCGCGGATACGTTCTGACCAACGAGCGCCTTCAGACGAACATCCCAGGTGTTTATGCAGCTGGTGACATCGTGCCTGGTTTGCAGCTTGCTCACCGCGGTTTTCAGCAGGGCATTTTCATTGCCGAAGAAATTGCTGGTTTGAACCCAGTAGTCATCGACGAAACCGGTATTCCAAAGGTGACCTACTGCGAGCCAGAAGTTGCAAGCGTTGGTCTAAGCGAAGCTAAGGCCCGCGACACGTATGGCGCTGACAATGTCTCGGTATACGAGTACAACCTTGGCGGAAATGGCAAGAGCCAGATTCTTGGTACTGCTGGTTTCATCAAGCTTGTTCGTCGCAACAATGGTCCGGTCATTGGCGTTCACATGATCGGTTCACGCGTCGGAGAGCAAATTGGCGAAGGCCAGCTAATCGTTAACTGGGAAGCATATCCAGAGGATGTTGCGACCCTTGTTCACGCCCACCCAACCATGAACGAAGCCATCGGCGAAGCACACCTAGCTCTAGCCGGCAAGCCTCTTCACGCACACGCTTAGTATTTAAGACGAACCCACAAGGAGCAAAATGAGCGAGAACGTAGTTCTTCCAGCACTCGGAGAGAGCGTTACCGAGGGAACCGTAACCCGTTGGCTAAAAAAGGTCGGCGACACCGTCGCAGTTGACGAGCCACTAGTTGAAGTTTCAACCGACAAGGTTGACACCGAGATCCCATCGCCATTCGCTGGCGTAGTCGAGCAGATTTTGGTTCAAGAAGATGAGACCGTCGAGGTCGGTGGCGTTCTTGCCGTTATTGGTTCAGGAGATGGCGCGGCCGCTCCAGCAGCACCGGCAGCACAAGAACCAGTTGCTGAGACTCCTGCCCCGGTTGTTGAAGCACCAGTCGCACAGGCGCCGGTAGTTTCTGCCCCAGTGGTCGAGACTCCGGTTGTCGAGACACCTGCACCGGCAGCGGCGCCTGTCTACGTGCCCCCAACAGCTCCTGTTGCCCCAGTTGCGGCTCCTGTTGCTCACAGCACCTCAACCGATCCTGGCTATGTCACTCCCCTAGTTCGCAAGCTTGCCAGCGAGACCGGTGTAGACCTTGCTGGTCTCAACGGAACTGGAGTCGGCGGAAGAATTCGCAAGGATGACGTTATTGCAGCCGCAAGCGCACCAGCCGCTGTTGCAGCGCCTGTGGCGTCTACTAATGCTGCAGCACCTGCAGTTCAGGTCGAAGCGTCGGCACTGCGCGGTACAACCGAGTCGATGTCTCGTCTTCGTAAAGTTTTGGCAGAGCGAGCCGTTGCTTCGATGCAGCAAAGCGCACAGCTCACCACCGTTGTTGAAGTGGATGTCACGAAGATTGCCGCTCTGCGCGCCAAAGTTCAGCCTGCATTCGTTGCAGCTACTGGCACAAAGCTCAACTTCATGCCTTTCTTCACCTTGGCCGCGGCCGAGGCTCTGAAGGCCCACCCGAAGTTGAACGCGAGCATCGACGGCGAAACCATTACGTACCACGCAACTGAGAACATCTCATTTGCGGTAGATACCGAACGTGGACTGCTAACCCCGGTGATTCGTGATGCAAGCACCTTGAACATCGCTCAGATTGCGTCTCAGATCGCAGACTTGGCATCTAGAACTCGCGAAAACAAGTTGAAGCCAGACGAGCTTGGTGGCGGCACCTTCACCTTGACCAACACTGGCTCTCGTGGAGCACTGTTCGACACTCCAGTCGTCTTCTTGCCTCAGGTTGCCATTCTCGGCACTGGCGTGGTCAGCAAGCGAGCTGTTGTCGTAAGCACACCTGAAGGTGACAGCATTGCCGTTCGCAGCATGGTGTACCTAGCTCTGTCATACGACCACCGTTTGGTTGATGGTGCAGACGCAAGCCGCTACCTGGTCGATGTGAAGACACGACTTGAAGAGGCCAACTTCGAACCGAATCTAGGTATCTAGTAACTCTAGGAATCGGGCCTGATCTCTGGATCAGGCCCTTTTCTTTTTAACTGACAAGACTCGCCCATCAGCGTTGGCCGTCTGCGTGACGATGAAGTCTTGCCCGCCGCACTCAATCGCACCCGTCTCCACGATGATTCCTCCAAAGCTTGCCTTGCTTCTTGAATTGGTTTGGGTTTCAGAAAGTGAGAAAAGACAAGGCTCCGTCTTAGTTGATGCTGGCGATTCAGAACTGGGCAGTTGCGCGTTCGACTGCGAAAAAGAGCAAAACACCAGGTAGCACGACGCGCATACAACCAAGGCCAGAGCAGAAGCAGAGGCAACCACTCCAAATCTCTTCGCAAACAATCTGCTCGTTGGAATGTTCGCATTTTCAAGTGCGGCTGATCTTTCGCCCACCGAATTCGTTGCGATGTTTTGGGTAAACACTTTGTACGTAATCTTTACGTCAGAGACAGCCCTTCGTCGTGGTTTAGGCCTCGACTTGATTGACTCGGTTAACACTCGAGTATCTTCTGCCAAAAAGGTTCCAAGAGAGAATCGCGCCTGAAAAATGTGGAGAGTTTCAAGACTTACAATTACGTAGTGCCAGAGTTCACAATCGCCGGTTTAGACCCCCACTTCGTTGACTACAACGACGCGTGGAAACTGCAGCGCAGCATCCACGCTGAGGTGGCAGCGCACACCCGACCAGACACCGTAATTCTGCTCGAACACTCGAGTGTTTTCACTGCCGGTAAGCGCACAGAAGATTCAGAACGCCCAACCGATGGCACTCCAGTCGTCGATGTTGACCGAGGTGGCAAGATTACTTGGCACGGGCCCGGGCAGCTAGTTGGCTACCCGATTATGAGGCTTCCTGACCCGATTGACGTGGTCGGCTATGTTCGCTGGCTCGAGCAGGTGTTGATCGACACAATCGCCGAGTTTGGACTAGAAACCGAACGCGTTGCTGGACGCTCGGGTGTCTGGGTGTCGACCGAAACGGGCTTTGAAAAAGTCGCCGCTATCGGAATTCGAGTCGCAGAGCACACCACCATGCACGGTTTTGCGTTGAACTGCAATAACTCCCTAGACCCATACGACACCATCGTCGCTTGCGGTATCAGAGACGCAAAAACAACCACCCTCACAAAACTCCTCGGCAGAACGGTTACCCCCGCGATGGCCGCAGAGGTCATCCAAAAGAAATTGACCACGATTGGCAAGGTAGCCGCATGACCGAGAACCAAAAACCAGAGCGAAAGATGCTTCGCATAGAGGCAAGAAACGCGGCCGTGCCAATTGAGCGCAAGCCCGACTGGATTAAGACTCGAGCCAAGATGGGCCCTGAGTACCAGGCAATGCACGCCCTGGTGAAAACCGAAAATCTGCACACCGTGTGCCAAGAAGCTGGTTGCCCGAACATTTACGAATGCTGGGAAGACCGCGAGGCCACGTTCTTGATTGGTGGAGCTCAGTGCACCCGCCGTTGTGACTTTTGCCAAATTGATACGGGTAAGCCAAGTCCGCTCGACGTCGACGAACCTAGACGCGTTGGCGATTCTGTGACCAGGATGCAGTTGCGCTACGCCACCGTAACTGGAGTTGCTCGTGATGACCTTGAAGATGAAGGTTCGTGGCTTTATGCCGAGACCATTAGACAGATTCACTTGCAGTCACCTGGAACAGGTGTAGAAATTCTGGTTCCTGATTTCTCAGGAAACCCAGAGCACCTCAAGCGCGTATTCGATGCTGCGCCAGAAGTTTTTGCTCACAACGTTGAAACCGTTCCACGCATCTTCAAGCAAATTCGCCCTGCCTTCACCTACGAGCGATCACTGAATGTCATCGAACAAGCTCGCGATTACGGGCTGGTAACCAAGTCAAACTTGATTCTTGGTATGGGTGAAACACGAGATGAAATTAGCGACGCCCTTCGACACCTTTACGAGGCCGGCACCGACATCATCACAATCACCCAGTACTTGCGACCGACACTTCGCCACCACCCGGTAGACCGTTGGGTCAAGCCTCAAGAGTTCGTCGAATTGAAAGAAGAAGCTGAAGCACTTGGCTTCTTGGGTGTGCTCAGTGGTCCGCTAGTTCGTTCTTCTTACCGCGCGGGTCGCCTATGGGCTTCGTCAATGGTGAAGAAGGGACGTGCCATTCCGGCTGAACTTCAGCACCTTGCCGATGCCGCTGTCAAAGACGGGTTTAGCCAGGCTGTCGGCTAGGCTTTCAACCATGGCTAAAGAGAACAAAACACCAAAAGAACCAGGCCGCTGGGGTCAAATCTTCAGACTTTTCCGCGAAACCATCAAGGTAGATAAAACAGCGCTACTGCTAGTTGTACTAGCTGTTGTTTTGAGCCTTGGTGTTGGTGTGCTGCTTATTCTCACTTCGCTCAACAACCTGATTTTGGCCATCATCTACGGTGTTCTTTCGGTCACCGCGGCCATGATGATCGGTCTACTCATTCTCTCGAGACGCGCCGAGCGCGTGGCATACTCGCGTATCGAAGGGCAACCCGGCGCTGTTGGCGCAGTGGTTACATCTGCAGTTCGACGCGGATGGCGCACCAGCGAAGTTCCAGTTGCCGTCAACCCTCGCACCAGAGATGCGATTTACCGCTGTGTTGGCGCCGCCGGTGTGGTGCTAATTGCCGAAGGTTCCCGAAATGGCAGCAAGACGATCCTTGATGAAGAGGTGCGCAAGCTAAAGCGAGCTGTACCGGGTGTGAGCATCCACGTTTTCTATGTGACTGGTGATGAAACTGGTACTCCCCTAGCCAAACTTGGACGCGAAATCACCGGGCTCAAGCGCACACTGAACCGCAGTGAAGTGAGCCTAGTAAACGCTCGACTTCAGGCGATGGGTACGAAGCTACCGATCCCTAAGGGCATCGACCCGAAGCGCATCCGCCCGGTTCGTCGCTAACAAAAGTTTTACATTCACGAAACATTTCGTGACGGGCTAGGCATAGGCGCGAAGGTAGAATTTAGGCAGACGGCTTCGATGGTGCGCCGTTTTCTCCCACTCACCTTTTTGAAGGGATTTCCCTATGTTCAAGACCGCCTCAGAGGTAGTCAAGTTCATCAAAGAGAACGACGTAAAGTTCCTTGATGTTCGCTTCACCGACCTACCTGGTGTGCAGCAGCACTTCAACCTTCCAGCCGCAATGATCGACGAGGATTTCTTCCGCGACGGTCAGCTATTTGATGGTTCGTCGATTCGCGGTTTCGCATCGATTCACGAATCAGACATGCAGTTGATTCCAGACGTTACCACTGCTTACCTCGACGCTTTCCGCGCCGAGAAGACTCTGGTCATGCTCTTCGACATTTACAACCCACGTAACGGTGAGGTTTACGGTCGCGACCCACGCCAGACCGCTAAGAAGGCAGAAGCCTACCTAGCCAGCACCGGCATCGCAGACACCGCTTTCTTCGCCCCTGAGGCTGAGTTCTTCATCTTCGATGACGTTCGCTACCACTACGGCCAGAACAGCTCAGGTCACTTCATTGACTCAGACGAAGCTGCCTGGAACTCAGGCCGCGACGAGCGCGTCAACGGCCTAGGTGGAAACCTTGCTAACAAGACTCCTTACAAGGGCGGTTACTTTCCGGTCACTCCAGTTGACCAGCACGCAGACATGCGCGACAACATCGTTCTAGAACTTGAGGCCGTAGGCCTGCAGGTTGAGCGCAGCCACCACGAGGTAGGCACCGCAGGTCAGGGCGAAATCAACTACCGCTTTGACACTTTGGTCAAGGCAGCCGACGACGTGCTGAAGTTCAAGTACGTGGTCAAGAACGTTGCACACCAGTGGAACAAGACGGCAACCTTCATGCCTAAGCCACTTTTCGGCGACAACGGCTCGGGTATGCACGTGCACCAGTCACTCTGGAAAGATGGCAAGCCATTGTTCTATGACGAGGCTGGCTATGGTGGCCTTAGCGACCTGGCTCGCTGGTACATCGGTGGAATCCTAAAGCACGCACCATCGCTACTAGCTTGGACCAACCCATCGGTTAACTCTTACCACCGCCTAGTTCCAGGCTTCGAAGCTCCGGTGAACTTGGTTTACTCGGCTGGTAACCGTTCGGCTGCTATCCGCATCCCGATGACCGGAACCAACCCGAAGGCTAAGCGCATCGAGTTCCGCGCTCCTGACGCATCGAGCAACCCTTACTTCGCTTTCGCAGCGATGTTGATGGCTGGTCTCGACGGCATCAAGAACCGCATCGAGCCTCACGAGCCAGTCGACAAAGACCTCTACGAGCTCCCAGCCGAAGAAGCCAAGTTGATTCCTCAGGTCCCAGGCAACCTCGAAGACGTTCTGAAGGCTCTTGAAGCCGATCACGATTACCTGCTTGCAGGCGACGTGTTCACCAAGGACCTAATCGAGACCTGGATCGACTACAAGCGTGAGAAGGAAATCAAGCCATTGGCCCTTCGTCCTCACCCTTACGAGTTCGAACTGTACTTCGGCGTCTAAACGCAGTTTCAAACGAGAAGTCCCCGTGCACATCGCGCGGGGACTTTCTCTTTGTCTCAAAAGTTCTTGAGCCGCTAGTCAGCGAAGAACAGGCGCTCAAACACCGAACGTGCTCGGCGCGTAAAGGCAAGATAGTCCTGCTCTAGAGCCGACGCGGAGCCCTTTGGATATTCCAGGATGCGCGCCAAACCTTCGAGTTGACGGCGATCGTTCGGTAGAACATCCGTGCGCTTATTTGCCCACAAGACAGAAGCCGACCGAACGCGGGAGGCCAGCAACCAGGCTTCTTCGAGCACCCTTGCGTCATGTGCCTCGATCAACCCCGCCGAAACGCAAGCATTCAAAGCATCGAGTGTTTTTGGGGTTTGAATCTCGGGATGCTTGGAACCATGCCTCAGCTGCAATAGCTGAACGAGCCATTCAACGTCACTAATCGACCCACGACCGAGTTTGAGGTGGCGTTTTGGATCGGCACCTTGAGGCAAACGCTCGGTCTCAACTCGCGCTTTGATGCGCCGGATTTCAGTGACGGTAGCGGCATCGAGTGATTCTGGGTAGCGATAGCGATCGATTAGCTCGACAAAATCGGCGACCAACTTGGCATCGCCGGCAATCGGCTGCGCGCGCAACAGAGCTTGCGACTCCCAGGTGCTAGCCCAGCGCTTGTAATACTGCTCATAGGCGTCGAAAGAGCGCACAATCGGGCCATTCTTGCCCTCTGGGCGAAGGTCGAGGTCAAGTTCGAACTCTAAAACCGGGTCGGCGCTCAGCCTGCGGAGTTCAGAGACGATGCGCTCAGCAACCTTGTGTGCTTCTTGACCGTCTTCTTGAACCGAACGGTAGACGAACATAACGTCGGCATCGCTTCCGAAGCCCAACTCCCCGCCGCCAAAACGGCCCATCGCGATGATTGGGAAC
>JACCDQ010405526.1_pt1 | contig 11302 bp, 12 predicted proteins | sample 7446031 | NCBI WGS metagenome assembly JACCDQ01 (sample SAMN15323442, study PRJNA562643) | freshwater metagenome | isolation source: river surface water | place: USA:Blue River Watershed | collected 2017-08-17
CCTCGAGACGGGCGCCAGCGACGACGGCCTGGATATCTGGGACGAGTGGTCGAGCCATGGCAGCACTTACCAGGGCCGCGACGACGTCGACTACAAGTGGCGTAGCTTCGGCCACAGCGGGGGCGATGTCCTGACCGGTGCCAGCTTGGTGCGGATGGCGAACGAGAACGGCGCAGGCATCAATCTGAACGCCCCGGCCAGCCCCGACGAGTTCGAGGACCTGGTAGGCGCGGCGGTGTCTCACGCCGAGGCTGAAGGCCCCCGCTTCCGCTTCGAGCCAGTGCACCAGTTCTCCAGTGCAACGGCGCTGCCTTGGATTGTGAAGGGCGTACTCCCCCGGGCCGGGCTTGCTGTGGTTTACGGCGCCTCGGGCTCGGGCAAGTCGTTCGCGGTGCTGGATATGTGCTTTGCGATTGCCAGGGGCCAAGAGTGGCGCGGCAAGCGCGTCAAGCAGGGCAGGGTGGCTTACATCGCCGCCGAGGGCGCGGAGGGCTTCCGGAAGCGCCTGGCGGCCTACGCCCAGCACCACGGCGTCGACTTGTCATCGGTGCCCATGACCGTGCTCAACGCAGCGCCCAATCTGATGGAGCTAAAGGACGCCAAGGACCTCGCGGCGGGCGTGCGGGTCTCGGGTGGCGCCGATGTCGTGGTGGTCGATACGTTCGCCCAGACCACCCCAGGTGCCAACGAGAACGCGGGCGAGGACATGGGCCTAGCCCTTGGCCACTGCAAGCGCTTGCACGAGGCTACCGGGGCGCTGGTGGTGCTGATACACCACAGCGGCAAGGACGCCAGCAAGGGGGCCAGGGGCTGGTCTGGCCTTCGCGCGGCGGCCGATGCCGAGCTTGAGATCGTCCGGGAAGGTGATACCAGGGCCATCCGGCTGTCGAAGTCAAAAGACGGCGAGGATGGCCAGGTGTGGGGCTTCGCGCTTGAGGTGGTGCAGCTCGGGGTGGACGAAGACCTGGACCCGATCACGTCTTGCGTGGTGGTCGAGGCGGCGGTGCCAGTGGGTGGGGTGCCAGGCCGCAAGCTAGGGGCGGTGGAGAAGGTGGTAAACGATGTGATTCAGGAGTTTGCCTTGGCGCAGACCGAAGGCATTGAGGTGGCGCACGTGTTGGCCGAGGCAGTGAAGCGCTTGGATCCACCAGCGGATGGCAAGCGAGACACGCGGCGCATGAGGGTACGAAGGGCCATTGAGGGGCTTTGCAATGGGGACGATGCGCCGTATTGGCTTGGCGACGATGGGTGCATCGCCATATGCTGAACGCGCAAAACTTTGCAGATTCGGCGGTGCAACACGCAACGTTTATGCAACGTTGCACTCGTGTTGCATGTTGCGAAGATACAAAAACCGCAACGCAACGCAACAGCGGCTTAGAAGCTGTTGCGTGTGTTGCGTGTATCGGGGGTTGTTGCGTGTCTAACTTGCAGTTCTATGCGGATTCGTTGGCTGGTCTTAGAAAGGTGCAAAAAAATGCAGATAACGATCTCCTTGAACGAAAGCGGGCGCAGGATTGGCGAGAGCCATCCTCGGGCGAAGTTGATGGACCACGAAGTCGATCAGGTGCTGGCGCTACTCGAGGCTGGCATGAGTTACGCGCAGGTGGCTGGCAAGATGGACGTGTCCAAGTCCTGCGTAGCGCACATCGCCACCGGCCGGCGGCGTGGGCAGCCGGCTATGCGGCGTGTCCGTGTTCTGGTGCCAGCGGGCTAAGGTACCGCCATGGCCCCGAAGCCCATCAACTGGAAACCCGTCTACCTGGAGGCCCTGCGCCACATCCCGGTCATCAAACACGCCTGCGAAGCGGCGGGGGTGGACCGTGTCACGGCATGGCGCGCAAGGGAGTCCGACGAGGCCTTTGCGCAGGCTGAGCGCGATGCCATGGAGGAAGGCATCGACCGAGCCGAGCAGGAAGCCTTTAGAAGGGCCGTGGTGGGCTTCGAGGAGCCGGTCATAGACAAGGGCCGCCTGACCTATCGCTACGAGCGCTATGAGGACGATACGGGCCAGGAGCGCTATCGCCCGGTGCTGGATGCCAACGGCCAGCCTGTGCCCCTGACCGTGCGTAAGCACTCGGACGCTTTGCTGGCGCTCTTCCTGAAGGGCCGGCGCAAGAAGGTCTACGCCGACCGCACCGAGGTCACCGGCGCCGACGGGGGTCCTGTGGCGCAGGTCGATGAGACCGCGAAGGCTGCGCGCGTTGCGCAGTTGCTGGCCCTGGCGCAGCAGCGCAAGGCGGCCGAGGATGAATTCGGGGATCTGGCATGAGCATGCTGCTCATTGTTTTTGAGTTCCTGCCGATCGTTGTGGCGGCGGTATTTGTGGGGCTATGGGCCGCCGACGTGCTGGGCATGTTCCGACGATGACCCCGCAGCAAGCGCGCGATCTGCAGCGCTATCTGACCCCTGAAGAGCGCGACGAGTTGGACAGCCTTGTAGCCGCCGACATCGCGGAACACCGGTGGCGCCCGCTGCCCGGACCGCAGCAGATGGCCTACGACAGCCAGGCCGACGTGATCGGGTTCGGGGGCGCCGCAGGCGGCGGCAAAACAGACCTGGCCATCGGGCTGGCGCTCACACAGCACCATCGCACGCAGGTGTTCCGCCGGGAGGGTCCGCAGCTAAAGGGCATCATCGACCGCCTGGCCGAGATTTTGGGCGGCCGGGGGTTGATCAACGGTAACCCACCGGTGTACCGCGACGACGATGACCGGCAGATCGAATTCAACTCGATGCCCAACCTGGGCGACGAGACGAAGTACCAAGGCCGGCCCAAGGACCTGCTGGTCATCGACGAGGCAGCCAACTTCCTCGAGCAGCAGGTCCGCTTCGTCAAGGGCTGGGTCCGCACAACCAGGCCCGGCCAGCGCACGCGCACGCTGCTCACGTTCAACCCACCGACCACGGCGGAGGGCAGGTGGGTCATCGACTTCTTCGCGCCCTGGCTGGACAAGAAGCACCGCTTGTATCCGACTGCGCCCGGTGCCCTGCGGTACGTCTACGTCGACCCGATCACGGGCGACGATGTGTGGATCGACGAGGATGACCCGAGGCCGTTCGTATTCGCGGGCAACGACCGATGCTACGAGTTCAACCCTCTCAAGCACAGGCCAGAGGACATCGTGCGCCCCGAGTCGCGCACGTTCATCCCCTCACGCATCACCGACAACCCATTCCTGGTATCGACCGGGTACATGGCGCAGCTGCAGGCGCTGCCCGAACCCCTGCGCAGCCAGATGCTGCTGGGCGACTTCCAGGCCGGCATCGAGGACGACCCCTGGCAAGTCATCCCGACGCGTTGGGTCGAGATCGCGCAAGCGCGTTGGCGGGAGCGCGACCGCAAGGGCGAGATGATGAGCCTGGGCGTGGACGTGGCGCGTGGCGGCAAGGACAACACCGTCATATCCGCGCGCTACAAGACCCCGGACACTGAAATGTGGTTCGACCGGCTGCGGATGCACCCGGGCAGCGAGACGCCGAACGGGCGCACGGTGGCGGGCCTGGTGATCGGTGAGCACCGCGACCATGCGCCGATCCACATCGATGTGATCGGCGTGGGCGCGAGCCCATACGACGTGCTGGCGGACGCCGGTCAACCGGTCTACGGCGTCAACGTGAGCGAAAAACCAACGGCGCGAGACAAGTCCGGCCGGCTGTCGTTCTACAACCTGCGCAGCCAACTTTGGTGGCAGATGCGGGAAGACCTTGACCCGGACGCCAACAACGGGATCGCGCTGCCTCCCGACCCGGATCTCCTCAAGGAGCTGTGCGCGCCGCGCTGGGAACTCACCGGCATGACCATCAAGGTCGAGTCAAGGGAGGACATCATCGACCGCGTTGGACGGTCGCCCGACAGAGCCAGCGCGGTGATACTGGCAAGGATTGAGACGCCGAAGGTGCCACAACTGCGGTACCTCGACCGGGAGGCCACGCCGGACAACGTGCTTGATTGGGACCCGTACCAGAAGATATAGCGGGGTATCCGTGTCCGGGCCGAGGCAACGCACAATGCGGCGAGCCTCATCGGAGCCCGTACCGTGTGCCTATCGAAACCCAACATCCCTGCACCGCCGCCCCCGCCCCAGGAAGTGAAACAACCCGACAGCGCCATGCTCGCTGACAAGAGTCGGCGCAACCGGGCAGGTGGCATGATCAGCGGGTCGCTTCTGACCGGGCCGGCTGGGGTCGCGCAAAGCGCTGTCAACACCGCTAAAGCCACTCTGCTCGGCCAGTGATGGACGGCACGCCGATCAACAAACGACATCGCATCCTCTCGCGCAAAAGCGCGCTGTGGAGCGAGCGGTCTAGCTGGGTCGCCCACTGGAGGGAGATCAGCGAACACCAGCAGCCGCGCGCAGGCCGGTTCGTTGTGACTGATCGGAACCGAGGTGACAAGCGCGCCAACAACATCCTGGACAATACCGCCGTCTTCGGCGCCCGCACCCTGGCCGCCGGTCTCATGTCTGGCGTGACCAGCCCGGCGCGCCCGTGGTTCAGGCTGGAGATCCAGGACAAGGACCTCATGGAGTCCGGCCCGGTCAAAGCGTGGCTGCACGATAGCGCGGCGCTGCTGCGTGCGATCTTCGCAAGCTCCAACACGTACCGAAGCCTTCACACGCTCTACGAAGAGCTCGGGCTCTTCGGAACCGGCTGCGCAATCGTGCTGCCAAACTTCCAGAACGTGATCCATCACTACCCACTGACGGTGGGCGAGTACGCGCTGGCCACTGACAGCGAAGGCAACGTGAACACGCTTTGCCGAGAATTCCAGCTCACCGTCGGGCAACTCGTCGAGCAATTCGGCCGGGACAACTGCAGCCAGACGGTGCGCGACCTGTGGAATCGCGGGAACTACGATGCGTGGGTCGACGTGGTGCACATGATCGAACCGCGCCGGGACCGCGATACCAGCAAGCGCGACAGCAAGAATATGCGGTTCGCGTCGATCTACCTCGAGCCTGGCAAGGACAATTCGGACAAGTTCCTGAGCGATTCCGGCTTCCAACGGTTCCCGGCGCTTTGCCCCCGCTGGGTGGTTACCGGCAATGACGTCTATGGCACCAGCCCCGGCATGGAGTGTTTGGGCGACGTCAAGCAGTTGCAGCACCAGCAGCGGCGCAAGGGGCAAGCCATCGACTACCAGGTCAACCCACCCCTGCAGGTGCCAACGAAGTACAAGGAAGCACCCAAAGCACGGTTACCCGGCGGCGTCTTTTTCGTGGACGCAATGGGCCAAGGCCAAGGGGTTCGCACTGCGTTCGACGTGCAGCTAAACCTGCAACACTTGATGCTCGACATCCAGGACGTGCGCGAGCGGATCAGGTCGGCGTACTACGCCGACTTGTTCCTCATGCTGGCCAACGACACGCGGTCCGGCATCACCGCCACCGAGGTGGCCGAGCGCCATGAGGAAAAGCTGCTCATGCTCGGGCCGGTGCTGGAGCGCTTGCACAACGAGCTTCTGCAGCCACTCATCGACATCACGTTCGACTACGCAGCCCGCGCTGGCGTGCTGCCAGAGCCCCCGCCTGAGTTGCAGGGCATGGACCTGAATGTCGAGTTCATCTCGGTGCTGGCGCAGGCCCAGCGCGCGGTGGCCACGCAGGGCATGGACAGACTTATCGGGGCCGTGGGGCAGATTGCAGCCATCAAGCCCGAAGTGCTGGACAAAATCGACTTCGACCATGTGGTCGACAATTACGGCGACGCCTACGGGGTGGACCCGAAGGTCATCATCCCGGACGACCAGGTGGCCGCCATTCGCCAGCAGCGCGCGCAGGCCATGCAGGCGGCGCAGACCGCAGCCGTTGCCCCGCAAGTTGTGGACAGCGCCAAGACCGCAGGCGAGATCGACATGGCGAACCTGCAAGACGTTTTGACGTCATTGCAGGGTTACAGCAACGTGAGCCCAAGTCCGGTATAGCCGCGATGATCGAATCCGCAGACGTCCTGATCGCAAACACCGAAAACGCGATCCAGAACTGGAACCTAGGCCCTGCGGTCGTTGACCAGCCCGACGATCCTTACTGGCAAAAGGCGGCGCGCGTTTTCAACGTCCCGCTGGCTGAGGCCAAGCGCCGCATATGCGCGAACTGCGAGTATTACGACAATACGCCGGCTACGATGGCCGAGATGGAGTCCGTTCCGCTGAACAGGTTCGACATCTACAACTCGCAGGCACACCGGGGCTACTGCCACGAGTTGCACATCATCTGCCACACGACGCGAAGCTGCCAGGCTTGGGAAGAAAAGGATTTTGAACTCGAGGACGAGCCCAAAGACCCGGCCAAAACGATGTTCCCGGATATGGGCTAGACGCCCCGTGTCCGTGTGGTTTAGCACCGTGATTACTATGCGCCGGTGACCAACGTAGATCCGACAGACATTTTCCGCCAGGAGCGCGAGGCCGAAGCCGAGGAGGTGGTGGCACGCGAGCGCCGGCGCCGAGAGTTAGAGGATCTTCGATGGTTACTGGCGCACCCCCAAGGGCGACGCCTCTCAGAGCGCATTCTCAGCGAGTCCGGGGTCTTCCGCAGCTCGTTCAACCATAGCGGCAGCGTTATGGCATGGAACGAAGGGCGCAGACAGATCGGGCTCTGGCTGACAGCGGAGCTGATGGAGGCGTCGCCCGAAGGGTATTTCAAGGTACTGAAACAGGGCCAACAATGAGCGACGCACCAGCGGAAACCGGCACACCTACCCAGAACGCCGGGGGACCGACAAGCACTGAAAGCAACACCGCACCCGTTACGGGCAAGGCGGAACCGGCTGCGAACCCGGCGCCCGCCACTGAGACCAAGGACGAAAAGCCCGCAGAGCCTGCGGTGCCGGAGACTTACGATCTCAAGATGCCCGAGGGGGTGGAACTCGACAAGGCCGCAGCCGACGAGTTCACCGTGATCGCCAAGGAGCTCAAGCTCGACCAAGCGGCTGCGCAAAAACTCGCTGACATCGGCGCCAAGATGGCGCAGCGTCAGGTCGAAGCGCACGCCCAACTTGTCGAGACTTGGACGCAGCAGGTCAAGGCCGACAAGGAGATCGGCGGCGACAAGCTGGAGGAACACCTCGGCATCGCGCGCAAGGCTATCGACGCCTTTGGCTCTCCGGAGCTCAAGGCGCTGCTAAACAGCAGCGGGTTGGGCAACCACCCGGAGCTGGTGAAACTTGCGTACAGGGTCGGTAAGGCAATCAGTGAAGACCGCTTTGTGGCCGGGGCGCCGAATGGCAACCCGTCCAGCGATCCGGCCAAAAAACTTTTCCCCAACATGAACTGAAAGGTAAAAAATGCCTCTTCTCGCTGCAAACAACCCGACGCTTCTTGACGTCGCCAAGCGCCTCGACCCGGACGGTAAAATCGCGTCCATCGTCGAGATCCTGAACGCCACCAACCCGGTCCTGGACGACCTGACTTTTATCGAAGGCAATCTGCCGACGGGCCACCGAACCACGATCCGAACCGGCCTGCCTACTCCGACGTGGCGCAAGCTCTATGGCGGCGTGCAGCCTGCCAAGAGCACGACCGTGCAGGTCACCGACTCGGCCGGTATGCTCGAGGCCTACGCCGAGGTCGACAAGGCCCTGGCCGATCTGAACGGGAACACCGCCGCTTTCCGGCTGTCCGAGGACGCCGCGCATATTGAGGGCATGGGCCAGGTCATGGCGACCACGCTCTTCTACGGCAACGAAGGCACGACCCCCGAGGCGTTCACTGGTCTATCCCCGCGCTATAACCTCAAGTCGGCCGAGAACGGCGACAACATCATCGACGCAGGTGGCACCGGCTCGGACAACACGTCGATCTGGCTGTGCGTCTGGGGTAACCAGACTGGTCACGGGATCTTCCCAAAGGGCTCTATCGCCGGCCTGCAGATGAACGACAAGGGCCAGGTCACCGTCGAGAACGTGGACGGTAACGGCGGCCGGATGGAAGCCTACCGGACCCACTACCTTTGGACCGCGGGCCTGAGCATCCGTGACTGGAGATACTTCGTCCGGATCTGTAACGTCGACGTATCCGACCTCGACACGATCGCCAACACGAAGAACATCATCAACTGGATGATCATGGCCACCGAGCGGATCCCCGAGCTGGGCAAGGGCCGCGCTGCCTTCTACATGAACCGCCGTCTGCGCGAGAAATTGCGCCTTGGCATTCTGGAGAAGGTGAGCACCAACCTCACTTGGGAAACCGTGTCGGGCCAGCGCGTGATGACGTTCGACGACATCCCGGTGCGTCGCACTGACGCGCTCATCCTCTCCGAAGCGCGCGTGGTCTGATCGCAACTCTGACAAGGACAAACAACCATGATTCTCGACAAACGAACTGAATTCTGTGACGGCACCGCGCTGAACACCGGCGCCGCCGGCACCTACGTCATTGGCGACCAGGTTGACCTCGGCGTCGCCCGTGACATCGGCAACGGGCAGTCCCTGTCATGGGAGGTGCAGGTTCTAACCGGCATCAACGCCGCGGCGGCCGGCACTGTGACGTTCCAACTCGTGTCGGCCGATAACGCCGCGCTTACTACCAACCCGGTGGTGCACGCGCAGACGAGCGCCTTCACCACCAGCACCACCAGCGGCAACGCCGGTGGCGCGCTGGCCGCAGGGACCACCTTGGCGGTGATCGACCTGCCGCAGGAAGGCCCGGCGTACAAGCGGTACCTGGGTGTACGCCAGGTGACGGGCACGTCTGCTATCAGCGCGGGCGCGGTCGATTCCTTCCTGACGCCTGTGGCGGCCGGCTGGAAGGCCTACGACGCTCCGTGGCAGGCCTGATGAGGTGATGGCATGAAAGTGACCGTGATCAAGCCTGCTTTTTACGACGGGTCCTTGCTGAACGTGGGGCAGGAGATCGACGTCCCGGAGACCCTGAAAGGCTCTTGGTTCGTTCCCTCTGAAACCGCCAAGCCGGTGAAACCCAAGCCCACGAAGGAAGCGCCACGAGCGCTATCCGAGATGGGCAAGGATCAATCCAAGACGTTTGTGCAGGCCCACGCGGGCCAGTCTGACCTGGCTTAACTCGCGGTCTCTGACTGCCAGGGGCACCCTTCGGGGTGCCCTTTTTTGTTCCGTGTCCGTGTCTCGCGCGTGGGTGCCTACACTCACGCCAACCCTATCGAGGTACACGCATGGACATCACCCAGATCAGCGTCGTGGTCGACGACGGTGGCAAGTCGCAGGCCCTGGCCATCGGCGCCACAAGCGTAGCGACCGGGGCCATCAACGAAGACCAGGTGCTTGTAACGCTCACCGTCCCGGCCTTCGTGCGCAAAGGAGTGAGCCCGGTCGCAGTGGCCACCGGCGCGGATATCTACCTGATGGCCGATACCGCCTACCGGCTGACGATGGTGCGGGGGCAGCAACTGGCCTTCATCACGCAGGGCGGCGCTGGCGTCGCGTACATCACGCCAGGGGCCTGAGAGTGCTGCGAGTCGGCATCAGCGGCGCGGTCATCGCGCGCAAGCGGACGTTCTACCCGCTGGATCGAGTGCCGCAAACGGCGGTGGCATACGCGCTGCGCCGCCTGAGTGCAAGGTACCCAGGCCCACTGGTGCGCGTGCGCCGGTCTTCCGACAACGCGGAAACGAACATCGGGTCGGATAGCGCGGGTCTGCTGGACATCGACGCGCTTAGCATGTTCTGCGGGGCGCCGCGCCGGCCGCTGGATCTTGTAACCGCTTCGGCCGCCTTCAGCCTGCGGCGTCTGACATCTCGGTACTTCGGCCCGCTGGTGCGCATTCGGCGCTCATCGGACAACGCCGAGCGGAGCATCGGTGCGGCGAGCGGCGATCAGACGCGGCAGAACCTGAATCCTAATCCGACACTGAGCGGTGCTGTGGTGGGTACGCCCGGGACGTACCCGACGGGCTGGACGGGCTCTCAATCGCAGTTCGGGTGTGCGATCAATGTGGTCGCCACGGGCACCGATTCTGTGACGGGGCTGCCCTTTGTCGACATTCGCATCGTGGGCACGTCAACGGGCGGGCAGGTGCGGATCACAATGTTGCAGCCTCAGTCGCACTCTGCTGGGGCGCGTGGCTGTTGGAGCGTTGGCTATCAGTTGATCGCAGGGGCGCTGACGAATCTCGGCACTCCGCTCTTCAACATTCTGTACCGCGACGCGGGCAATGCTGTGGTCGGTCAGTTTCCGGTCGGGTATATACCATCGTCAACGTCGCGCCGGCACGGGCATTCTGCGGCCGCTCCGGCGAACACGACGAATGTGTATGTCGACGCGCTATTCAACACGACGGCCGGCGCTGTTGACGCGACGATCCGCTACATCGCGCCGAATTGGGAGGCTGGCGTCACTATCAACGCTAGGCCCCTGCTGACGACCAACGTCACGACCGTTGCGTCTGCTGGCGGCTTGGACATTGACGCGATTGACGCCTTTATCCCGTCTAACGGCACCGCTCAGGTCGTCACATGGTTCGATCAGTCCGGTGCGGCCAAGGACGTAACGAATGCCACGCCCGCCAACCAGCCGTTCCTTGCCACGACGGGATGCCTGGAGACGACTCAGACGGGGCGACCCGGGGTGCGGTTTGCTGGCGGGTCTGGCAGCTTGCGCGGGGCAACGACGGTCAATGCGTTCCAGGTTCACTCGGTGTCCAACACCAGCACCACGGTGGCCGGTTTTGAGTACATGACCGGCGGCGGCGCCAACGGGCTATTCGTAGATCGAAAATCGTCGACTCAGCGGCGTGTCGGTAAGTTCGGCGTTACTGTCAACAGCACAACGGACAGCGCCAACGGGCAGACGGCGGTTTACACGGATATCGCGTCAGACATTCGTCGCAACGGCACAAACCTGACAATGGTCTCGGACAGCATTGGGTCAGAATCTAATGTCTTGGAAATAGGTGGCCGCAACAGTCTGTCTGGTTTCATCGGCATCATGGCCGAGGTAATTCTGCTTCCGACCGTCACCGACGCAGCCACCCGCGACACGCTTGAGCAGTCGCAATCGGTCTACTACGGCGTGACTTACGCAAGCACGATTCCGAGCGCGAGTGTGGTGACGTGGTTCGATCAGTCTGGGGCTGGCCGAAACGCGGTACAGGCCAGCGCAGGCGCGCAGCCGGGCATCGTGAGCGCCGGCGTAGTCAACACGATCAACAACAAGCCGACGCTGCAATTCAACGGCTCGCAGTGGCTTGCGGTAACAGGGTTCTCACTCAGCCGGGCGGCGCTTCCCGACGTGTTCGTCTCGCAGGTCTTTGCAAACCCCCAGAAGGGCATTGCGGACGAGGCCGCGTGGGGTGACGACAACGGCACATTCGACCGGGTGCAA
>JACCDQ010564030.1_pt1 | contig 11298 bp, 5 predicted proteins | sample 7446031 | NCBI WGS metagenome assembly JACCDQ01 (sample SAMN15323442, study PRJNA562643) | freshwater metagenome | isolation source: river surface water | place: USA:Blue River Watershed | collected 2017-08-17
AATCCTCGTTTTAACTCTTTTGAGCTTGATACTCCTTGAATAAACTCTTCTAAGAGCTTAATCTTTTCTTCTTTGGTTAAATCTTTGGGACTCATTTTTGTTTTTACCTCTTTTTTAGCTTTTTATTGTACCATCTATCTCGCTCTCTCTATTCACGAACCATATAGGCCCGCTATAAGAGATCATTGTTTCGGCTCCAGTTACCATGGCACAGTGCTATTTCTGAAGATGATCAGTTATTTCCGGTTAAGTCTACTGACTACTAGGTTCACTTTGTGGACTTATTCAGCAGACCCTAATGGCATCTTTCATCACATTTAAATTCCTAAAAATCTCCATCAGCAACCTGGAGACAAGTTAACCCCAAACTACGCCAGAGGGCAACCACTTGATTGCGATCATCTAACACAAATTCGATGTTATAAACTCCCCGAATATGAGTATCAAAAATCTCCTGTTTAATGATAGCATCCTTGCGGCGATCGCCGGTTTTTCGCATCCAAAGAGCATGATATTGAATATTATGTTTCGCTAAAAACTTGAGCGTTGGTTCCCGGTATTTTTCTTCGCGCCCGGAGACCAATAAAACCGTTTTACCAACTAATAAAGAAGCAACAACTGGGTTCAACGCATCTTCATCACAACGACTAGCATCGTAGGGATTACGGTGATGAATTAAACATAACGTTCCATCGAGATCGCAGATAATTGCCGAGGGTAAACTGACCTGCCAAGGGTACGGTTCCGGTTTAGGAGCCAAAAATTGACGGTACATATCCCGAATTACCCTTTCTCCGACAGAAGCAAAACGGGTTAAGTCGCGCTGAATACAGGTTTCTAGGGGAACATTTGTAAAATCTTGGATCAAAACTTCCGCAATTCCCTTCACTAATTCTCGAATAGTTTGTTCATGTTTCGGATGTAAATTCGTGTCATCAATAATGACATTTTTGCCTTCTTTTAACGCCATTAACAACACTTGATCCCGCACAGCTAAAACAAAATTTTCATTGCTTTTAGAAAATTTACTGTTATCTAGCATCGCCCGCAAATCATCTTTATTGATGCGCTTATATTGTCCCGGATGCTCATCAATCAGCTTTTTCGCCCAGGTACTTTTACCAGAACCGGGTAAACCTTTACAAATAATGACTTTTAACATAGCAATGATACTTGATATATTTTGATATAATTTATCCCAGGAACCTAGACTAACTTAAGACTCAGTTTCCAGTTTAAAAGGTTTACTGTAGGGCGGTTTAATCATTTTCCAGATCACTGGACCCGGATCTTTACCATCTAACAAGCGAAACATCACATGGGGATATTTTTGGGTGAGGAAATAGGCGGCGGCTTCTTTGCGGTTTGGGAATGGTTTTAAGGCACGCTGGGCCTCGCTTAAAATTTCATGAAATTGCTCGTCTAGGGTTTGTTGCGTTTGCTTAACCCATTCATAAAATTCATCCGGAACTCGCTCTAATAATTCTTCAAAGCTTTTGCCTTGAGATAAATATTCCCAGACAATAGTGCTAGAAGTTTGGGTAATTAAGCGATGGAGTCGGACATATTCAGCAAATTTGAGTTTTAATCGAAAACCACTCTTAAAACGAATGACAAATCCTTCTTGATTGTCTTTTTCTAAGGCTTTTAATTGGGCTAAATCTTGAATGCCATCGTAACGAGTGACCACTGGAAAATCTAGATCAGTGGGTAAGGGTAAATCTTGACCGGTTTGTTTATCTAAAACGGCTAATAATAATAGATCGTCCCAGGCTCCATAATCCACAACAATACGATTAGCTGGATAAATAATTTCAAAGAGATAGGTCACATCAGGATCTAATTTTTTCCAGAGGTGGGTGTAGCGATCGCGGAGGATTTGGGTAGCATGAATCGCCTGTTCACTGGTAAAACTGCCCCTCGTGGCGATCGCCGGTTGTCCCTCTAACCAATAGAGAATTCCTAGACTACCATCAGCCTTATCAAAAACCTCAAAAGGCTCCTGGGGAATCTCCTTCGGATCATGTTCTTCCCAATTAAAAAACTTCTTAAAGGGACGCGCCATAATATTTCCCTGGGCATCCAAAATTAAGCCCCTAGTCATTAATGTGATTTCATTCCACAGTCTTTGATACTGAACTAAAGGACTATAATTATAGATAAATAATTCTGCATCGGGATGGCGTTGAACCGTGACTAATTTCTGTTCAACTAAGCTCTGGAGGGCATCGGGATGGATCATAAGCTTGAGATCATAACATTGAGATCATATTGAGATCATATTGAGATCATAAGGTTTAGATCATAAAGTGGACGGATCAATACCTAATTCTCGCAATTTGGCAAAGGCGCGATCGCGTTCCCGTTGAGCCAAATCCCTTTCCTGTTGAGCCAAATCTCGTTCCTCAAATAATGTCTCCGGATCCTGAAAGGGTTCTCCATTGGGATGAAATACGGCCAACCCATCCGCAAACATTTCAAAACGAACCCCTAGCAGTGGTGAAATCCAGGGAAAATTGAGGGGGGTAATCGGCTCGAACTCTTGGGCTTGATGGGTGCGTACCAGTCCCCAAAAGTCATGGGATTCGGGATCGTAGAAAAACATCTCTAGCACCCCGTATTGGCGATAAAACTGTTGTCTATTGAGCATATCGCGGGCTGTATTACTCTCTGAGAGGATTTCAAACACCACTTGAGGGGGAATGTTTTCTTCTTCCCATTGTTTGTAACTCCGTCGCTCTCCAGCAGGACGACCAAAAACCACTAGGGCATCGGGGGCTTGGGCGGGGGCGGGAGGAACCGTGACCTGTTGGGGATACCACAGGAGATCACCCGCGACAAAAACGGTTTGCTCTCGGAATAAATGTTTGAGATTAGAGACTAAGCGAACAATCCATTGATATTGCAGGGTATTATCAGCCATCGGTTTCCCATCGGATTCGGGGTAAAGAAAGGGGGAGTCAAGGGGGGGAAGAGGGGTTTGCACCATAGACTTTGCTGGTCAAAGAGGACTTTTATTTTAACATGGTAAATATTTTAACATGGTAAAAATCTGTGTGAAAATCTATGTGAAAATCTATGTAAAAATTCGTTTTTGTGCTTCTTGATCAAACCGCGATCGCCTTTTGTCAAGTTCACTTTTCATGGATTAACTTAACCAATTTTAGGATTTTATAATCCCCGGCCTTGGTGATTAAAGTCCTTAACCGTTTGTTCAGATAAATCCTGGGTAGTCATGGCTTGCAATAACGCAAAAGGCACCGTCAAATGATCGGCTCCGGCTAAGAGGGCAGAGGCGGCTTCCTGGGGACTTTTAATACTAGCGGCTAAAATTTCAGTTCCAGTCCCGCGAACCATATCTGCCATTTCTCGCACGAGTTTTAATCCATCTCCCATTAACCGGGTAGCCCGATTGACGTAGGCGATCGCATATTTGGCCCCACCTTCTACAGCGATCGCGGCTTGGATAGGATGATAAATCGCCGTCACAGAGCAGGGGATTTGGGACGATAACTGAGCAAGAGCCTGAAAACCGATGGCCGTGGCTGGAATTTTTAAGACCGTTTTGTTGCCGATTAGCTCAAAGGCCCGATGACCTTCCGCGACCATGCTCGGTACATCCGCGGCCATTAACTGATAATAAAGTTCACCTGGACTTAATTGGGCTAACTGTTGGAGGGTTTCGGTGGGGGAAAGGGGACTTTGGGCCAAGAGGGTCGGATTGGTGGTAATGCCCTTAACCCAACCCCAGGTTTGGACTGTCTGGGCTTCTGCGATTAATGCTGAATCCAAATAAATCATGTTTAACGCTTGAGCGATGTTGATAGGATCATTGACAACATCCTATTTTAGATTAGGATTAAACCTCTACCGATTAGCGATTTCCTAAACCTGGGAAGTATGAATATGAATAGTCTGATTCTGGATGTTCGCCATTTAACCGTTGAGTTTGTTTCCCCCGACCAAAAATCATCGGCGATTGCCGTTCAGGATATTCACTTTGCTCTGGAGCGGGGTCAGGTTTTAGGATTAGTCGGAGAATCAGGTTCCGGTAAATCGGTCACGTCTTTAGCGATTCTGGGTTTGCTTCCTTCCCAGGGTCGTCTTTCCCCCACCAGTGAAATTGATTTTTATCCCCAAAATGCCGATAAACCCGTGAATTTGGCGGCTCTCCCTGAATCCCAAAAACGTGCCTATCGGGGGGGACAAATTGCGATGATTTTTCAGGAACCGATGAGTTCTTTAAATCCGGTTTATACCATTGGTTTCCAAATTATGGAAGCGATTCAACTTCATCAATCGGTGACTTCTGAACAGGCTAAAAATCAGGCGATCGCCCTTTTACAGGAAGTCCGAGTTTTACCGAACGATGAGCAATTAGAAAAAGACTTTTTAGAACAAACTGTCAAGGAAAAACCCGGTCAAGCCGCCCTGAAGGATTATATTAAACAACGTAAAGAAGACTTTTTAAAACGCTATCCCCACGAACTATCCGGTGGCCAACTACAACGGGTCATGATCGCCATGGCCATTTCCTGCAATCCGAGTTTATTAATTGCTGATGAACCCACCACCGCTTTAGATGTCACAGTTCAGGCAGAAATTCTGCGTTTATTGCGGGATTTATGTCAATCGGATCGTAATATGTCCATGGTTTTCATCTCCCATGATCTAGGAGTCATTAATGAAATTGCCGATCAAATTGCAGTGATGCGTCAGGGGAAAATTGTAGAAGATGGTAACAAAGAGCAAGTATTATTTTCTCCCCAACATCCCTACACCAAAGGGTTATTAGCTTGCCGTCCCCGCTTATCTCCCCAACTGGAAAAGTTACCAACCGTTGACGACTTTCTGGAGAATTCTCAGCCAAAAACCTATGCCATGATTTCCCCAGCACAAGAGCAAGAACGCTTAGATCAGCTTTGTCAAAAGAGTCCTTTGCTAGCGATTAATCATTTAACGGTGGAATTTTCACGTTCTGGTTTATTCGGTAAGAAGCAAGTGTTTAAAGCGGTAAACGATGTGAGTTTTGACATTTATCCGGGGGAAACTTTAGGATTAGTCGGAGAGTCGGGTTGTGGTAAATCTACCTTAGCACGAACGATTTTACGGCTGATTCCTTGCACCCAGGGAGATATTGTATTTGAAGGAAAATCCCTTTCCCGTCTAAACCCAGGGGATAAAGCCTTGCGCCAATTACGACGAGACATTCAGATTGTTTTTCAAAATCCCTATAATTCTTTGAATCCTCGTTTAAGTATTGGTCAAGCGATTTTAGAACCGTTAATGATTCATCGAACGGGGGGCGATAACCAGAAACGTAAGGAGCGGGTGCAATACCTGTTAGAACGGGTTGGTTTAGATCCCCAGTGGTTTCATCGGTTTCCCCACGAATTGTCGGGGGGTCAACGACAACGGGTTTGTATTGCCAGGGCTTTGGCCTTAAATCCTAAGTTTATTATTTGTGATGAGTCGGTATCAGCGTTAGATGTTTCCGTACAGGCTCAGGTATTAAATCTATTGAAAGATTTACAAACGGAATTTGAGTTAACCTATATTTTTATTTCCCATGATTTTAGCGTAGTGCGTTTTATGAGCGATCGCATTATGGTAATGAATCGAGGTCAATTAGCCGAGGCGATTGATTCAGCCCAAAATATTATTGACCATCCAAAAAGTTCCTATACACAAAAGCTCATTCAAGCGATTCCGAGTTTTCCTGAAACCTTAAATATTGTTTAAACCACCCACGTCCATTTTAGAAACTATAGTTTTTTAAGATACATTACGGGGACAAGTCCGCTTTTTTAAAGGGAATTTAGGGGGATCGCCTTGGGCAATTCAAAAACGATGGGTTTCGAGTCAGACGGGGCTTGATTCAGACTCACCTCAAAAAAAGATGACTGGAACCAGCGAAAATGTGACTTTTTTCTACTTGACAAGAATCATTTACTGTGAATTAACAGCGATTTGGGCTAATGAGAGTGTGACCTGTCACCCCTTGACACGGCCAATTTCCGTATCCTAGACTCAGGACTATGCTCATTTAATTATATTGCTCAATAAAATTAACTTTTATCTTGTCAACCTTCTTATTTTCCGTACGTCAACGCAGGATAAGTAAACACCATGGCTAACTCCCCCTTCGATATTCTCCTCGACAAAACCAGTATCCTCGAAATCGCGGCTAACGGTACAGTGGTTGGAACCCTTGCCACCAGCGATGCCGATGCAGGCGATACTTTTACCTACGAGTTGTTGGACAATGCGGGGGGACGGTTTAGTTTAGTGAATGGCAACCAGATCGCCGTCGCTGATAATTCCTTATTGAATTACCAAAGCGCGATCTTCCACACGATCAAAGTTAAAACAACGGACTCAACGGGCCTATCCTACGAAAAAGATATTAATATCGGGCTGATAGATGCCAAACGGAATTTAGTTGGTTACTGGAAATTAGACGAAACGGCAGGGAGTTTTGATAATGCCTCCTTTGTCAATGGGAATAACGATGGCACAACCCAGGGGTCTTTAAATTTAGGACGAGAGGGACTTTTGGATGAAGGAGTTGGCTTTGGTGGTGGGCGAGTTAATTTAGGAAAAAATTTGCTGAATTACCAACCAGATAATTCCAATTATCAATTTACCGTTGCCGCTTGGATTAAACCAACCAATCTCAACGATAACCAAGCCATTTTTGCAGTGGATACTGCCGATGGTGGTTCTGATGGTTTCAGTTTCGGTTTGTCGGGCAACCAGTTGTATGTCTATGTACCGAAAATTTCCCGCGATTTGAAAGCGGCTTATACGATAGGGGGAACTGATGTCATTATTCGAGCCACCATACCGCCAGATATTTTAGTTAATCAATGGTTTCATGTTGCTTTAACCTATAACACCGATTACACTCGAACCATCTATATTAATGGGGTTAAAATTGCCTCGGAAAATTGGACTCAACAAAAAGTTTCTGGGTTGTTCGATTCTGTAACTGTATATACCTATTTAGGAGCATCTGACTCCGTTAGGGACTATCTAATTGGAGCACAGGATTCTAATGGTGGTGCGCGTTTTGTCGGCGATATTGATGAAGTGCGTGTCTATAATAAGAGTCTTTCTCAGTCCGATATTGTAGGGGTAATGGAAGAAACTAATTTTGCCCCCAAAAATTTGAAGCTGAGTAATAACGCTATTCTGGCCACTTCAATTACCGATGGAACGTTTGTTGGTAGCTTTACGGTTCAAGATAGCATCTTAGATGCGGGCAAACACACCTACAGCCTGGTGGATGATGCGGGGGGCTTGGTTGGCATTAATAATAATCGGCTGGTGATCAAAAATGCCAGTTTATTAGACTATGCTAATAATCCCAATCCCACCATTAAAGTACGCGCCACCGATCCAGCTAACAACATCACTGAACAAGAATTTACCCTGCAATTGATTCCCGAAGAGCGGGATAATATCAACCAGTCCTTAGTAGCTTACTACAAATTAGATGAGAAGAGTAACGATAACTACAAGCTGGCGGTTGTCAATTCTTCTCAATATAAGAAACCTAATGCGGGTCTCTTTGCCCAATATTTTGAAGATGGTGATCTGACGAAAAACATTTTAACGCGCATTGATCCCAGTATTAATTTCTTTTGGAATGGTTTCGCGCCCGAACCAGGATTAGTGAGTGATTTTGGTGCTCTTTGGAGAGGTCAAATTACCGCCCCCACAACGGGAAAATACACTTTCTATTTCAAAGGTGATGAAGCCGCATTATTTATTAATGATCAAGAATTACTTAATACTTTCGGCAATACTGATATCAACAACGAATTCGTTTCCCAAACAATTAATCTACAAGCGGGCCAGGCTTACGACTTCGAGATGGAGTATTACGATGGTGGTGGGGCAGGAGTAGCTCAACTCTCTTGGGCTGGGCCTGGGATTGAGGCACAACTTGTGCCAGCCAATGCCTTTTCCGTTCCGCCTTCGCTCCAAAACGCGGGTCTCTTTGCCGAATATTTTAATGATCAAAATTTAACCCGTAGTGTTTTAACTCGTACAGATTTTGGCATTAATTTTAATTGGGGTGGCTCTCCCGATCCTGGTGTTGTCAATGAAGACTACTTCAGTGTGCGTTGGACGGGGAAAGTTATAGCTCCTGTTTCAGGGGAATACACCTTTTTTGTCCGAGGTGATAATGGTGTTCGGCTTTGGGTCAATGGTCAACAACTGGTTGATGCCTGGCAGTCCCAGTCATTTGACAACGAACTCACTGGCAAAATTACCCTACAGGAGGATCAATCCTACGATTTTAAGTTGGAGTACTATGACGGAAGGGACACTGCTGCCGTTCAAGTTGCCTGGGAAGCCCCAGGTATTACCAAACAGGTCATTGATGGTGATTATTTTTCCCAACAAGTTAACAGCTATTCCAACCAAGCTTCAGGATACTATACGGGGTCTTTAAATGCTGTCACGAAACTAACCAGTGCTGGCCCGACCCGTAACCAAGAGGGTATCTATTCCAGCAGTGCTAAGTTTTCCCAGGGCAACTACATTGACCTCAAAATTAACGATAGTGATTTGCAGTACGATAAGCAATTCACTGTCATGGGCTGGATCAAACCCCAGAATTTTAAGGACTGGCAGTACATTTTCTCGGCTAGTCGTAAAGATACTCCTGGGATGGCCTTGGCTTTAGCAGGCAAAGGATTTCTTCTTCAGAGCTTCATCGGTACTGATCCCTACGTTTGGCAGCCTTTTCCCGATTCGACTTATGCTAACGAGTGGAACCATATTGCTATCAGCTATAACGATGGCAACGTCACCTTTTATCTGAATGGTACAAAAATTGGCACAGCTTATCAGTACATGAACTTTGCTCCTGATTGGCAAGTCTTCACCGACTATACCTACTTAATCGGCGCGTTGACAAAAGAAAATGCTGGTGATACTAATGGCTTTAAAGGCAATATAGACGAATTTCGCTTTTATAATCAAACCCTGACGGATACCCAAATTACAGAGATTATTAAGAAATACAATTCTGGCCCTTCGGATATTAAGATTGCCAGTAATGTAATTTCGACGGATACAACGGATGGCAGTGTCATTGGTAAGTTAGACACAGTGGGGATTCCCCTCGACAAAGGGCAATATACTTACGAATTGCTAGATGATGCAGGCGGAAAGTTTGCGTTATCAGGGGATCAAATCATCCTTAAAAATAAAAGTCTTCTGAGTTATCTGGACAAGCCTATTGAAACGATCAAGATTAAAAGTACCAATACCAGGGGTCAAACCACCGAAAAAGAAATCACGATTCAACTAATAGAATCTGAACCTGAAAATGGTTTAAAAGCCTATTATAAATTAGATGAAAGTAATAATCTGACCACCAAACAAGTAGCGATAGATTCATCAGGTAATCGTCAAAATGGTTTCTACAATCCAGGTGTGGTTGAAGATGCCCAAACCAACGGAGCGATTCGCGGTGAAGAAGGAATTGACGGAACCAGTGCCAGTTTTAATAATTGGCAGGATTATATTAATTTAGGCAATCAAGCCATTACCTATAACGATCAATTTACGGTTTCCACCTGGATTCGTCCCAGCACCTTAAGCGGTTGGCAGATGATTCTCAGTGCCGATGATAACGGTGGTGGTGCTGGTTTTGGCTTTGGGCTAATGGAAAAAACGTTAGCAATTATTGATTGGCAAAGCGACAAAATCTTTAAGGTAGATTTACCTGCGGAGATCACCCCTGACCTCTGGACTCATGTTGCAGTTAGCTATGCCGGACAACAAGCCACTCTCTTTATCAATGGCGTTTCCGTTGGTTCCCAGTCTTTTCCTATTACCAATAGCACGCGCAACTATTTAATTGGTGCAGGTCGAGCCAATGTCAATGATCCCAATGCCTACAGTGGTCAAATTGATGAAGTGCGTTTTTATAACGTTGCCTTGTCGTCTGAGACCATTAAAAAACTAGGCAACCAACCCCCTTCCGCCCTAGAGCTAGATAATACTTCTCTGGTTGAATTTAATGCGCGGTATCCCAACACCTTTGAAACTTTAGTGGGAACGCTTTCGACCACCGATGTAAACGCAGAAGCTCATACCTACGAACTGATTGATAATCCCAATAATCTCTTCAAAATTGAAGGGGACAAACTGCTTGTCAGCGAAGCTAATTTAATAGATTATGAAACGGCTCAAGCTCACGATGTGGTTATTCGTACCACCGATACGGCGGGTAATAGCTTAGATAAAAAATTCACCATTCAAGTCATTGATACACCAGACATTAATAAAGTCGCTGTATTTGACGGAGCAAGCGATTACTATACCGATGACGTGATGGTTCTTCCCGCTAAAACCTTCGGCGGTGCGGTTACGGTAGAATCCTGGGTTTATACCGAAGATGCTAATCGTTCTTGGCAACGTATCCTTGACTTTGGTAGCGGTGTCTATGGAGAAAACAATTTTGTCCTTAGTTTTAATGATGTAACAGGTAAAATTGCCCTGCAAAATATTGGCTCCAATGGTTATCAAATTCTTTCCACGGAAGAGGTAGTTTCTAACAATCAATGGGTTCATGTCGCCGCAAGTGTCAATGAAAATGGTGATGCTGCAATTTATTTGAATGGAGAATTAAAAGCATCAGGTAATGTGGGAGCCGTTACCAATGTAGAACGAATTAAACGAGATATTGGCGCAGTACGCTACGACAACAATGGAACTACAGTTTTAGGCTACTCCTTGAAAGGGAAGTTAGATGATGTGCGGATTTGGAATACAGCCCGCAGTCAAGAAGAAATTCAGTACAATATGTACCGCACTCTCTCTGGGACGGAACCAGGGTTGTCTGAATACTACTCCTTCGATGAAAAAGATGCCGATGCCAGCTTGAATGCAGTTGTAGATGGCACTGGTAGCGGTCAATTGGGAGGTCTGTATAATGGGGCAAAGATACAAATTGATAATTTACCCCCTGACCCCACCGATCCCGGTATTGCCGAAGAGTTAACGACAACGGAAATTCCACTACTGGGCAACCTCTCCTTAGATTTTGTTCCAGAGTTTGTACCCCAGTTTGAGGAAATTCTTGACTCTATCTTTGACGACCCCACTCTTAACTTCAGCGATGGGTTATCCTTTGCCGAATATGTTAAGGATTTGCTTCCCGAAGGAGCCACCATCGAAGAAGTTCCCTTTTTACCTGGTGAGGTTGATCGGGATGAATACAAGGTTTCTTTCACTGAAGTAAAGACCCTAGCCTCGGTTCCCCTCAGTAGTAAT
>JACCDQ011445902.1_pt1 | contig 11298 bp, 11 predicted proteins | sample 7446031 | NCBI WGS metagenome assembly JACCDQ01 (sample SAMN15323442, study PRJNA562643) | freshwater metagenome | isolation source: river surface water | place: USA:Blue River Watershed | collected 2017-08-17
GGCGCAATCGGTTGAAGCTAAAGGTTATGCGCGCTGGATTCGAACAGGTACTCGTGATGCAGCCGAAGAGGTCTACATCGAAGGTCTGGCTGTTGAACATACAGTCGTGCAGGTACGTGCAATAGCCCGAACGCTCTTTGATTCAATTCTTGAAGGTGGAATCGCAGATGTGGTTAAGAAGGATGTGGCTGTCGCGCTATCGGCTGCAAGCTATGCGGTTCAGGCACACATTGAAGATCCCGAAGATATCGTGGGATCAAAATCTTCGCCCACAGATGATGCGCGTGAAGCTAGTTCGCAATTATCTGAGCACCTCATTGAAGATGGGGGAGATGTCGACCAAGAACAGATTATTCGCGGCCTTTCTATTGTTGCCAATATCGGTGTGATTGCAGATTCCTTAGATCACACATCACCTACATTGACCGACGTCTTGACACCGGATGAACCAAATTCAGCGAAGGTATTTGCTGTATCTCCGGTTGATCAAACAACTACCTTTGTAAAACGGATGAAGAAGCTATTTTCTAAGCACGGCTAGGCATTCGCAGTACTGCTTTAAGTAGTGCCTGTGTGTATGGATGCTGAGGGTTTTGCAAAATCTGATTCTTATCCCCTTGTTCAACAATCTCACCAGACTTCATTACCAGAACTTCATCTGCGATTGCAGCGATGCTCGCCATATCGTGTGAAACGAGAACAATGGATGTTTCCTTGTTCTCAGTCAGCTCTGAAAGTAATTCAATAATTCGAACCTTTGTTGCCAGATCGAGAGCACTGACTGGTTCATCAGCGAGCAAAATCTTTGGTTCAGTGATGATGGCTCGTGCAATAGCAATTCTCTGGCGCTGACCACCCGAGAATTCACGAGCTCTCTTATCAAGTGCATCAGGACTTAATCCGACCGCTATGAGGGTCTCCACAACACGAGCTTCTATCCAGCTCTTGCGATCGTCTTCTGGTCCCAACTTAAATGAAATCAGCGGCTCAGCAATAACGCTTCGGATCTTCTGTCTGGGGTCGATAGATGTGTGTGGATCCTGGAAGATCATCTGCACATCTCTGCCGAAGGAATGATGGCTTTGACCATTTATTTTCAGCGTTCCAGCATCAGGCGCGAGAAGACCAACCGCAACTTTGAGCAGAGTGGATTTACCTGATCCTGATTCGCCCAAGATACCTAGATTCTTGCCCGCCGCTAGAGTGAAATTAATATTTTTTAGGGTTGGTTTATCACCATAAGAGAAGGAGAGGCTGTCGGCCTGGATAAGTGCGTTCTTAGCCATGGTTGAGAGTCCCATCTAAATAATATGCACTCTCGAAGAGGTCTTTCACATAATCATTATCGGTTGTCTTCGCTAGATCTGAAATTGATCCAGATGCCACCAGATGACCTTGATGGAGAACGCGAACATCGTTGCTCATAGAAGCAACAACGGGCAGATCGTGGCTGATGAAAAGTAGCGATCTGTCACGAGCTAAGTTACGTAGTAACTCGAGGACTTCACTTTGAATAGTGACATCGAGAGCTGTAGTTGGTTCGTCTGCGATTAAGAGAAATGGGTTCTTTGAAAGCGCCAATGCGATTGCCACACGTTGACGTTCTCCGCCAGAAAGTTCAAAGGGGTATGACTTTCTGATGCGCACTGTATCTGTAAGTGCAACTTGATTGAGGAGTGCATCGATATCGGCATCACGAGATGCTCGAGATATTTGCTTCTCAATACGCATCAACGGGTTGAGCGCTACTTGTGGTTCTTGGAAAACAATTGCTGCGTATCTGCCGCGAATGGTTTGAAGTTCGCGTTCGGTCGCGGTTGTGATGGATACCGGTTTCTCTCCAGGAATCGAGAAGATGATTTCTCCGCTGACCTTCATATCTGGCGGAAGTAATCCAAGAATGGCGAGAGCGGTCAGTGATTTACCTGATCCAGACTCCCCGATCAATCCCAAAGTTTGACCTTGCTCTACTTCAAAAGAGAGGTCAGAGAGAAGAGTGCGATCTCCCAAAGTTATTGAGAGATTTTGTACCGAAACAAGAGTGCTCATGATTTTCTCGCAAGCAAGGGATCGAGGCGATCACGGACCCCATCAGCAACAAAGTTCATACTTAATACGAGAGCAATCAAGAGAATCCCCGGAACGATTGCACCAGCAGGTGCAATAAATGCTGTCTCCTGAGACTCTTGCAGGAGATTTCCAAGAGAGGCGTGTGGGGGAGGTGCGCCAAGACCAAGGTAAGAAAGGCTTGCTTCGGCGAGGCCGGCAAGACCAAATTGCAGTGACAAGTTTGCAAGGATTGCTGGCCAGATATTTGGCAGCACGTGTTTGAAGGCGATGGAGAACGTGCTTCCGCCAGAGATTTGAGCAGCTGTGATGAAGTCCAGTGCAACGACTCTTTTAGTGAGCGTTCTTGTGATGCGCGCGAGCGAAGCGGCAATACCAAGGCTGATTGCAAGAATTGCAGATTGAAGCGATGCGCCCATAGAGGCGACTAGCAACATTGCAATCAGTAATGTTGGAAATGCAATCACAATGTCGAGGGTAGAAGCGGCCAAGCCATCAAGATATTTGCGAGCAAATCCAGAGGCAATACCAAGAGAAATTCCTAGAAGACCGCCAATAAGAGTTGCGAGAAGTCCTACTTGCATCGCAATGCGGCAACCAATCATGGCCCTTGTCAGCAAATCTCGGCCGAGAGTATCGGTACCAAATAAATGAGCAGAACTTGGTGGCGCCAAACGCTCGCCGGAGCTGTCATCAATTGAATAAGGAGTCCAAATTAAGGAGAGCACTGCAATCGCTATAAAAAGCGCGAGCACAGTTGCTCCGATGAGAAAGCTCCACTTAAATCTCTTCTTCATCGACGCGCCTTCAGTAAGCGAGGATCTGCCATATGTGTCAATACATCAGCGATAAAGCCAATGATTAAGACGGCAGTTGTTGTGAGAATTAATACCGATTGAATTACCGGATAATCGTGCTGGGCGATGCCTTTGATGAGAAGCGATCCCAATCCCGGTAGCGCGAAGACACTTTCGATAACTACAGCCCCGATAAAAGTGGTCGCGAGTTCGATGGCAAAGATAGGCATCAAGGTACTGAGTGCATTTCGAGAGCCATGAACCAAGATGGCCTTCAGTCGCGGTTGTCCTAAAGAACGTGCAGTACGTACATATTCACTGTCGAAGATCTCCAGAGAGATTGTTCTGACATATCTCGAGATCGAGGCCGACATCACTACAACGATGGTGAGAACCGGCAAAGTGAAAGATCGGATCGCCTCTCCGGGAGTGGCCCAGCCTTCTACGGGAAATCCACCGGAGGGGAATAGTGGACGCTTAATGGCAAAGGATTGAATGAAGAGGATGCCTACCCAGAAAGCTGGAACCGCAGAGCCAAGTTGAGAAATTCCGCTGAAGAAGGTGCCGATAAATGTATTTCGCATGTATGCGGCAACAAATCCAAAGAGCGAGCCAATGATTGCGGCAAAGAAGAAAGCGAGGAAAGTGAGGGGAAGAGTGACGTTGAGTCTGGAGATAATCTCATCGGCAACAGGAAAATAACCAACAAAGGATTCACCAAAGTTAAAGGTGAGTGCATCCCTTATCCAGGAGAAGTATTGAATCAGTAGGGAATCGTTGATGTGGAGGCTCGCCTGAATAGCTTCAACTTGCACTGGATCCATTCCAACTGAAATCAATGAATTTGTGGGATCACCAGGAATTGCACGCAGAAGAAGGAAGAGTGCGAGAGAGGCAACGGCGAGCGAAAACAAAAGAGTGAGGACCCGATGCACAATGTAACGTTGCATCGAGCCCCCACCCTTTTACTAGTTTTGACGTTTGGTCAACTTTAGTTCTTTACGATGTTGTAAGCAAAGAATTGTGAGTTGAGGCCGTTGATTGGATATCCGCTAACACCTGCCGCTGCCACCACGATTTGTGGGTAGAGGTAGATCCAGTCGCTTGCAGCTTCTTTAACGATGATGCGGTTTGCACGCTTAAGAATCGCTGCCTGAAGAGCAGTTCCATTCGTTGCCTCTGAATCTGCAACGAGTTTAATTACCTCTGGATTGTTGTAGCCCCAGTAGAAGTTTGGATTTCCGTACCAAACAACATCGCGGTCATTGACGTGCTCTTGAAGAGTCGCCTGGAAATCAAGTGCCTTGTAGACCTTTGAGTACCAAGTATCGTTTGTAATGACATTGATATTTACGGTAATTCCGACCTTTGCAAGCTCTGACTTAATGAACGCTGCAGCAGTTGGGTGTGGTGAGTAGTTTGGTGTTTCGAGCTGGAATGTGAATCCCTTTGCGTAACCAGCTTCAGCGAGGAGCTTCTTTGAACGTGCCGGATCATAAGGGTTTACATCTGTCAGCTTCTCGTACCAAGGATCTTTAGGTGGAACCATTGAACCTGTAAGTGTGCCGTAATCACCCCAGACTGACTTGAGGAGCTTAGCGTTATCAATTGCAGAGACAATTGCCTGACGAACCTTCACATTATTAAAAGGTGCTACACGGTTATTGAAAGCCATGAGCAACTTGGTTGTTGATGCACCGTTGTTAACTGTAAAGCCTGCCTTCTTGAAGGCTTCTAGAGAATCAGGGCTCTGTACGGATGTGATGATGTCAATCTGTTTTGTGAGAAGCGCTGAGTTGAGAGCGGTTGCTGATGTGTAATAGTGGAAGACAATGTTCTTAGTCTTTGCTTCTGTGCCCCAGTATGAATCGTTCTTTACAAGGCTCAGTGTTGATCCGCGCTTCCATGATGCAAGCTTGTAAGGGCCAGTTCCATCTGCATTATTTGCAGCATCCTTGTTAGCTGAATTCACAATCCAGACATAGCTAAGGTTGTAAACGAATGAGATTGACTTCGAGGAAAGAGTAAATACAACTGTCTTTGCATCAGGAGTTGAGATAGATGAGATTGCCTTCAATGAGCTCTTGCGAGCTGATTTTGATGCAGCAGCAGTCACCTTCTCAACGCTGTACTTAACATCAGCTGATGTAACAGCATCGCCTGAGTGGAACTTAACGCCAGAACGAATTGTGATCTTGTATGTGAGTCCACCATCCGTCTTGACAACCTTTGTTGCAAGAAGGTTTTCAACTGCGCCTTTATCGGTGAGCTTGAAAAGGCCTTCATATACGTTGCCATTAAGCGCTTCTGTAACACCCTGGCCACCACCAGCTGTGTTATCGAGGTTGACTGGCTCGTAGAGTGAACCGATATCAACTGTCGACTCTGCAGCCTGAGCTGCCGGAGTAATTACGCTGAAGCCGAGAGCTGCAGCAAGTCCGAGGGCAACGATTGCACCGCGGCGTCCTGTCTTGAGGTTCTTCATGTTCTTCCTTTGTTCGGTTCTTTAGAGGGAGGTGTAGATGGAGTGATTGTTCTTAAATATTGGTAGACGTTCACCAGCCTTGATTTCAATTGCGATTCTGTTCTCTCGTGGTGGGAGCGGACAGTTGTAACTAATTGAGAAACCGCACGGTGGAACAAATCCACGGTTAAAGTCAATGATTACTTTGTCGCTTCCTTCAATGCGCTGAAGGAATAAGAAGCGACCAGATTCGTATGTCTCTTTGCCATTTGTTGGATCTGCAAAGACCAGCAGAAGTGGCCCGCCGTCATCGAATGCATGGAGGTTGTATTCAGCCCCACCTATGGTCACAGTTGCGACTCCTGGAACTGCGAGATCGCGAGTTCCTCCGTTGTCACGAATGAATTCAAAAGCTACTGGTTTGTTACCTTCGTAGCTCTTATAAGTTCCTTCGAAAACAAAATCAGGGTTGTAGTCGTAAGTTTCAATGTGAGAGAAATTCTGAATGCTTGGTGACGCAGCATCCCAGAGGCGATACCCACGCGCTTCCACTTCACCCTTGAAGTTCTTCTTCTCAAGATTTGTTAATTCCACTGTTGCAGGTTGAGTCGCGAGGAGATCTTCTGCGCTAAAGGATTCACCTTCATTGAGCCAGGTGGTCTGAATCAAAGCTAAGTTGCCTTGTGGAGCAGTAACAGCTTTATGGCGATCTTGTACCCAGATACGCCACAGCTGTAATTGCTCTTGGTGCTTATCGGTCATTGGGGGAAAGTAACAACCTTCGAGAAATAGTTCTCAAGAGGTATATGTAGGTGCAGGGTGCTTGCAACAACTCACGCTCAAAGAGGCTATTTGGGTCTCTGCAAGCGATATAAATCACCCCCTTCTCAAGTTGTGTTAGTATTTCTATATACCCCCTGGGGTATCACGCAACCGAGAGGAATTTAAATATGTGTTCACGAGTTACCTGCGATAAGTGCAAGAAGTACACCTGGTCTGGCTGTGGCCAGCATGTTGAAGATGCCCTACGCGGTCTATCTGACGATCAAATCTGTAAGTGCTAATAAATGTCTAAGAGCCCTACCCACGTTCTTCAAGATGAAGAGCAGACCGAGGCGATTGCAAAGCGACTCAAGCGCGCTCATGGCCAACTAGCAGCGGTAATTCGCATGCTGGAAGAAGGTCGTAACTGCGACGAAATCGTGACGCAGATGTCGGCTGTAAGTAAAGCAGTCAATACCGCTGCGTTCACGCTGATCTCAACAAGTCTTCGCGAATGCATTGTCGATGACAAAAAGAACAGCAAAGAAGTTCAAGAGAAGTTACAGAAGCTATTTCTAAGCCTTGCTTAAAGAGAAGAGAAGAAAATGAAGAAACTCATCGCAGTTCTATTCACATCAACCCTCGCACTAACTTCCTGTGGAAGTTATGCCGCTACCAATCTAGATGCTGCAGAATTTCAGAAGAAAACTCAAGAGGCTGGAGTTGTAGTTCTCGATGTGAGATCTGCAGGTGAGTTCTATGGCGGACACATTGAGGGAGCTATCAATATTGATGTCGAAGGAATGACCTTTGATGCAGATATTGCAAAACTCGATAAATCGAAGACTTATGCGGTCTACTGTCACAGCGGACGCCGCTCTGGAATCGCGGTTGGCAAGATGGCAGATGTTGGATTCACATCTCTCTTCAATCTCGATGGAGGAATCCAAGTGTGGCAAGGCGCTGGCCTTCCCTTGGTGACCCAGTAATGCGCGTAGTAATTGTTGGGGGAGTCGCAGGTGGAATGTCTGCCGCAACTCGAATGCGACGCCTTGATGCTGCTGCAGAAATCATCGTGTTAGAGAAGAGCGGCCACGTGAGTTATGCGAACTGTGGTCTTCCATATTATGTCGGTGGCGTAATTGAAGAGGAAGATGCCCTGTTGCTGCAGACTCCAGCATCTCTTCATGCTCGATTTAATCTCGATGTTCGCGTTGCAACCGAAGTCACTTCGATTGATCCAGCTGCAAAGACTGTGAAAGTTAAAGATTGGCGGAAGAGCGAGGGGTATGAACTTTCATACGACAAACTCATTCTTAGCCCAGGCGCATCTCCTGTAGTTCCACCAATTCCAGGTATCGAACGCGCACTCACTCTTCGAACCGTTGAAGATGTTGAAAAGATTGCGAATCGAGTAAACGAAAAACCAAAGAGCGCGGTTGTAATTGGCGGCGGATTCATTGGCGTAGAAATCGCAGAGAACCTTGTTCACAAAGGTGTACCAACAATTGTTGTGGAAGCAGCTCCTCAAGTACTTGCTCCACTCGACCCGGAGATGGCAACGCTTGTTGCCAAAGAAATGCGCAAGCATGGAATCACTCTGCACCTTGGAGTCAGTGCTACAGAAGTAACACCTGATTCAGTAGTACTTTCAAATGGAACAGTTTTAGAAGCAGAACTTGTAATTATGGCAATCGGTGTTCGTCCAGATACAGCCCTTGCAAAGGCTGCTGATCTGACAATCGGTACTCGCGGTGGAATCGAAGTAGATGACTTCAATCGCACTAGCAACCATGACATTTACGCAGTCGGAGATGCAGCAGAGAAGACAGATGCGATCGATGGTTCTGCAACTCTGGTGCCTCTTGCAAACCTGGCCAATCGCCACGGCCGCGTAGTAGCAGACCACATTGCCGGTCGCACGACTCGACCTATCAAAACAATCGGTACTGCAATCGTGAAGGTATTCGACTTGATGATCGCGGCAACTGGTTGGAATGAAAAACGCCTATCAGCCGCTGGTCGCGAAGTCATGGTCATTCACACTCATCCCAATAACCATGCTGGTTACTACCCAGATGCAAAGCAGATTGCCCTGAAGTTGATCTTCGACCCAAAGACTGGCGAGATTCTCGGCGGACAAGGAGTTGGCGTTGAAGGTGTTGATAAACGTATCGATGTTATTGCGACTGCAATTCGTGGCGGCATAACGGCGCCCGAACTTGCTGATTTAGAGCTTGCTTATGCGCCACCTTTTGGTTCCGCTAAGGATCCCGTCAATATGCTCGGCTACATCGCAGAGAACATGATGAGCGGATTGTTAAAGACAGCACAATGGAACCAAACCCAAGAGCTTCGCAAGGCCGGATACCAACTCATCGATGTCCGCACACCGAGTGAGTTCAGCCGGGGGTCGATTCCGGGAGCGATCAATATCCCTGTCGATGAAATCCGCGAACGAGTCTCTGAAATCAAAAAAGAACCAATCCTTGTCAATTGCCAAGTAGGACAACGTGGCCATACCGCGACTATGTTGCTGAAAGAGCTTGGCTTCGATGCCACAAACCTCGATGGTGGTTATTTCACCTATTCAAATTCACCGGCTTCGATAAACTAAAGAAAAGAGAAGAAGAATGTGCCATAAGACAACATGCCGTAAGTGTGGAAAGCCAACCTGGGCTGGATGTGGAAATCACGTAGAAATCGCTCTCAAGGGCGTTCCAAAGTCACAGCGCTGCCAGGGCCATCAGAACGATCCCAAAGAGCCAGGCTTCTTCAGCAAGCTCTTTAAGAAGGCGTAATGACAACAGCTGCAGAAAAATGGAAGAGTGATTTAGCGCTCTGGGCGATTCCGCAAGAGATTCTTGATCAAGCAGTTGAGAAGCCTTGGATTCATCCACCAGCTCTCTTTGAAATTCCCGAAGTAATTAAAGACTCGCTCTCTCACCAACGTGCACGTGAGGCGATGCCAATTGGTGGAAGTGTCTTAGATATTGGTTGCGGCGGAGGCATCGGAGCATTTGCAATTACACCACCTGCTTCACATGTAATTGGTGTAGACGAACAGCAAGAAATGCTTGATCTCTTTACAAACAACGCAGCAAAATTCGGCACCTCAGTAGAGACTGTCTTGGGTCAGTGGCCAGCCGTCGCAGATTCAACGCCAGTAGCTGATGTTGTGACAGTTCATCACGTTGCATTCAACGTTGGTGAAATTGTGCCTTTCCTTGCTGCACTTAATGCTCATGCTCGTAAGCGCGTAGTCATTGAAGTTCCTGTCGTTCATCCGATGTCGAATATGAATGATGGTTGGAAGCATTTCTGGAATCTCATTCGCCCGACAGTTCCTGTCGCAGGTGATCTCATCAACGTTCTCGATGAGATTGGCATCGAGGCCACGATTGAATATTTCGAGGGTGAAATTCTGCTCGATAAGAAGGTTGATGGCGCCAACGGCTTCATTCGTCGCAGACTCTGCCTGCCAGAGGAAAGACAGGGCGAGATTGACGCCTTTATCGCGGCACATCCACTTCCCGAACGTCGCCATTTGGCCGTTATCTGGTGGGATGTTCAATAGATTCTGCAAATTTCTGCACAAAACTGTTCAATCTCAGCCCTTGGGAAGCACTTTTACGCGTAAAAGTAACCATTTCGTTACCCAAACTCCCTAGAGAATCCACGCTTGTGAGCCTAGATTTTACGCGTGTCGACGAATGCGCCGACGCAACCTTTCAAGAGGTTTTACTTCCAAGAAAGTTAGAGGACGTAAATGTCAGTAGAACAAAACGGAGTATCACGTCGTACCCTCATTAAGGGTGCAGCGTTGGGTGGTATCGGAATCGCTGGAGGCGCAACAGTGCTTTCATCATGCGGTTCAAAGGCATCAGGCCCAATGTCTTTCGGCGCGCGTACAGTTGACGAATCTCCAACAAAGCAGCTCAAGGGTCTTGTAGCTGCATACGAGAAGAAGTCAGGCAACAAGGTCACATACAACGCAACAGAATCAAACGCATTCCAGAACAACCTCTCACAGTACCTTCAGGGAACTCCTGATGATGCTTTCCAGTGGATGGCTGGCTTCCGTATGCAGTTCTTCGCAGAGCAGGGACTTCTTGAAGATATCTCAGATGTCTGGAAGGACCTCGAAGGTCAGTACGACAATTCATACAAGATCGCTTCAACAGGTCTTGATGGAAAGCAGTACTTCGTTCCACAGTCTTGGTACCCATGGGGTCTTCACTACCGCAAGTCAATGGTGAAGGAACTCGGTCTTGATCCAGAGAACATCGCAACATTCGATGACATGATCAAGATGTTCGATGCGATGAAGAAGAAGGGTCTTGTTGGATTTGCAGCTGGCGATAAGGGCGGCTGGGAAGCAATGGGAACATTCGACATCATCAACGCACGTCTGAACGGTTACCAGTTCCACGTTGACCTGCTTGCTGGTCGCGAAAAGTGGACAGATCAGCGCGTTATCGACGTCTTCAAGCAGTGGGAACTCCTACTTCCATACACAAATAAGAACGTTCTTGACCTCGAGTGGGATGGCGCAATGCAGCTTCTCCTACAGAAGAAGGCTGGATCAACTCTTATGGGTTCATGGTTCGGTGGAAACTTCAAGGAGAAGTCACAGGAAGATTACGACGATCTATGGATCGTTCCATTCCCAGAAATCAACCCAGAGCACGGCGTTGACACAATCGATGCACCTATCGATGGTTTCTGCGTAGCTGCTAACGGTGGAAACACAGCTGTTGGTAAGGACTTCATCAAGTTCGCTGGTGACAAGGAAGGTATGCAGGCAATGCTTGATACCGGAATCCCAATGACATCTGCTAACAAGAACCAGGACACATCAACATACGATGCGTTCCAGAAGCAGCAGTTGAACGTCATGTCTCAGGCTAAGTACATCACTCAGTTCTTGGATCGTGACACACGTCCAGACTTCGCTGGTCCAGTTGTTGGTCCTGCAATTCAGTCTTGGTACAAGAACCCTAAGGATGTCAACAAGATTGTTGATTCTCTTCAGGCACAATGGGAAGCACTTCCAGCTCTCTAATTCTTAATTGGTGAGATTTATTTCTCAACTAAACAATTAATGATTAATTAGAGATAAGGTAAAGGTATGAAATCGACGGCGACTAACTCAGATACTTCTAAAGTTAGTCGCCGTCGAGCCTTTTCCCCCAAGGATCGATTAAC
>JACCDQ011947556.1_pt1 | contig 11297 bp, 14 predicted proteins | sample 7446031 | NCBI WGS metagenome assembly JACCDQ01 (sample SAMN15323442, study PRJNA562643) | freshwater metagenome | isolation source: river surface water | place: USA:Blue River Watershed | collected 2017-08-17
GAGACAGGCTCTGCGCTGGTTGCAGGGTCCTGGGTCGTGCTGCTGGTGGTCATCGCGGTGCCGCTCTTGTCGGTGGCGTGGTGGCTCGAGCGCCGTTCGGAGCGAGCCTGGGTCGAGCGCACACAGCGCGTGCTCGAAGAGGTTCGGTCGTCCGCGCACACGTTGCGCGAGGCCGGACAGGATGAGCAGGCTCAGGCGCTGCTCGTCAAGGTTTCGACGACGGCAGCTGCGGTAGACGCCGCGCGTCAGCGACTCGGCATGCCTGCCCGCTCCTGAGCGGCGAGCAGCCCCCGAAGCGTCCAGGCGTTCATCGCGAGCGCCAGCACTGCGGCACCCGCCGCGACGGCCGAGCCAGTCACCAGGCCGTTGACGAGCCACAGCCCCTCGCCCACGAAGAGCGCCTTGCGCAGCGGCAGGTTGTGCAGGTTGAAGCCCGCCCAGGCCACGAAGAGCGTGGCGAGTGTCGAGGGCACCGACACGAGGCCCTGCCAGGTGAGCGCGGCACCGGTGAGCGTGAGCGCGAAGGCGAGCGCGGTGGCCCACAGGCGCTGCCGCTCGGACAGGTGCACCACCCAGGCGCCTGCCAGCACCCGCAGGCTCATCAGGCCCGACAGGAGCGCAGGCGTCCAGGCGCCGCGCAGTGCGAAGTGGACCGACCACAGCGCCACGCCGAGCGCCGCCGTGAAGGTGAGGCCCCGGTGGGTGCGCGCGGCGTAGCTGCCCACGCACAGGGCGGTGGCGGCAAGGCCCGCAAGCAGGTCGAAGAGCGATGTCGAGAACACGTCTTCTCTAGGTCGGGGATTTATCGGGTGCGTGGACCGTCTCGTTTCGTCTTCGTTCTGTATCGTTCGGCGCTCGGCCAGGCGCAGGGCCCGCCCGGTGAGCGCTTCCTCGAACGGTCGAACGAGCCGACGGGCGGCCCCGCCTGGCCGAGCGCCCCTGATGGGGCCTAAATCCCCCGGGCTAGCCGCCCGCGCTACCCCGTCTCACTGCACTCGCCGTCCCCGGAGGGCGCTCAGCGAGCCTCGCAGGCCCTCACGAGCCGCCGTGCGAAGAAGTACTCGAGCGGCAGCAGCGTAAGGGCAAGCACCGCCATCAGCTGCACGGTGCCCTGCGCATCGCCCCCCACCACGGCGAGCAGCGCGGCGAGTCCCAACGCGGCGAGCCGCGCCGCAAGCAGCAGCACCGAGCGGGCCATCGAGTTGGACTCCTTGTTGCCCACGCCGGCCGACATCCCTTGCAAGGTGAGCGCCGCCTTCTGCGCGGTGACCAGCGGAACCGCCAGGGCGTTGGCGAGCACGAAGCCCGCGAGAAGCCCCGGCCAGTGCAGCGCACCGAGAAGGCACAGCCACCCCAGACCCGTCACGGCCAGGCACAGCGCGAGCTTTCTGAGCGATGCGCCCGTATCCGGATGCAGCGCCTGCCAGGCGAGCACGCCTGCGGCCAGCGCATTGGCGCACGCCTCCAGGAGGCTGAACCGGCTCACCGAGCCCAGTACCAGCATCGCGCCGCTCACGAAGAGTGCGGTGCGCACCGCGTGCGAGGCGCCGTCGGTGATGTAGAAGGACGCCGTCTTCCAGTACGCGGGCGTTCGCATCAGGGCCAGCACCGACAGCGTGCCCGTGGCGGGGCCGGGCGGGGCGGGCCGACGCAGCTGCCAGACCACGACCGGAGCCATCACGGCCGCCGCAAGCCCGAAGACGATGCGGGCTTCGTCGTGCCAGGCGGCCAGGAGCGCCGCCGACAGCACCGGCAGCCCCAGCCCCAGCAGCGTCTTGCTCGCCTCGACTGCGTTCAGGTAGCGCTGGCGTTCCGTGCCCGCCGGCACGTGCATCTCGAGCCACAGCCGTGCACCATAGGACAGGCCCCGTGCAAGGCCTCCCAGCAGGCACAGGGCGGCCACCGAGCCCAGCCCGCGCGGCAGCAAGGCGCCCAGGGCGAGTGCGCCGCAAAAGAGCGCCACGCCCGCGCGCAGCACGCCCAGCGCCGAACGCGTCCTCATCAGGCGATACGCCCATCCGTGCCCGACAGTGGTGAGAATCTGCTGGCCCGCGATGAAGGCGAGCACCCCCGGGACCGCGAAGAGCTTGAAGGTGTAGGCGAGCGCCAGACCCGCGAAGAAGCCGTCACAGACGGCAAAAAGCAGCACCGCCCGCCAGAGGCGAGCGGAGGCTGCGTCCGCGCGAGCCCATTCGAGCAGCGCTCGGCGCTTCATGTGCGCCGGGCGAGTTCGCGCGCGAGCTCGATGTCGAGGAGGTCGGTGCGATTCGTGTGCAGCGGCAGCGCCTCGAAGGCACTCGTCTCTGCATCGGGCTGAAGCCGGCTCACCGCCTCGAGCGCCTCGGCGCCGAGCGCCCTCGCGTCGAGCAGTGCGGCGAGCTGCCAGGTGTAGGTGTCGTCGCGCACTCCCAGGCCCACGATGCGGGGTGCGGGCAGCGCAGCGAGCGCGGGCAGTTCCTCGGACACCAGGCGGCGGGCGACCTGCGCGAGGTCGGCATGAGCCGTGTCGGCGGGCTCCAGCACTTCCGTGAAGCCGCAGCTCCACGCCCCGGGGGAGACGAGCATGTTCGGGCTGCGCTGGCCTGCGAGCACCCGGTCTTCGGGCAGCAGCACGACGCATACGAGCGACATGCCCCAGCTCGCGCCAGGCAGAGGCTGTGGCTCGCCCAGACGAGTCTCCAGGAGTGCGTCGGTCTCACGAGCGCCCTTCAGCACCTGCTTGAGCGCGAGGCCCTGGGTGTAGGTGCGAAACCGGGTCTGCAGCGAGAGATGTCCCCCGTCTTGCGACCAGCCCACGAGGCAGGCCCGTTCTCCGTCGAAGCCACCGGGTCGGGCAAGCACGCGCGCGAGCACTTCGGGGCGAGCGAGCTCGAACCGTGTGTTCAGACGGGGGTCAACAGGGGCGGTGGCGCACTCGTGCCGGGCCGACACGGACAGGCCCCGCGCATCGAAGGCGAGAAATCTCAGGTGAGGGGAACGCATCTCCCGTGTAGACAGTCGGGGTGCGCATGCGTTCCCGCCTTTGGCCCCCTCGGTCAGGGTCCGCTCGGTGGTCCGTGGCTATTCGTGTGAACCCCCCTACTCGGAGCCCCTCATGACCGACATCGACGGCGACACGCTTGCCCGCGCCCATCGCATGAGCTATCGCAACCGCCCGATGCTCGAAGGCACCGGCCGTGCGGCCTGCTTCGGCTGTCTCGCGGAGGTGCAGACGGCGCGCGTCACCGAGTACGTGGACGCGGGCCAGACCGCGCTCTGTCCGCATTGCGGGCTCGACACGCTCCTTCCGATGAGCGAATCCGACAGCCTCGATTCGTCCCTGCTCACCGCGCTCAACGAGCGCTACCTCAGGCCGGCCTGAAGACGGGGCGCCGGGCGAGCGGTCGGACGGCACGAAAAAGAGCCCCGCCGCGATGCGGAGGGGCTCCTGGAAGGGTGAGGCTCGAAGCGGACTCAGACGACCGACCAGAGCTCCTTGCGGCCCCGGCGCTCGAAGAGCGTCAGGTTGCCGTGTTCGTTGACCTCGGCGACGTAGACGATGTCCGAGCCGAGCTGCGGCCAGGGGTCGCCGGCGGGCACGGAGACCACGCCGTTCTTCGCGCGGGCGTCCTCCATCAGGCTCTCGACGCTCGGCCAGATGCCGAAGTCGGAGCCGTCGCCCGGGTGCGAACCGAAGTAGCAGTAGGGCGGGGCGTACTCGTCGAAGAGCGCGGGGGCGGTCTCGTTCACGAACTCCATCATGGCGTCCTCGTCGTCCTCGCGGATGTCGAGGTCGGCCTGCTTCAGGGTTTCGCGAATGCGGCTGCGCCGGCGGGGGTCGTTGTCGCGGCCGGCCAGCGCACGCAGCTCCTCGACGAAGGCGAGCGCGAGTTCGCGGGTGAGCAGGGTGCGGTCGATGATGGTACCGATGCGGGCATGCATGCTGAGGTGTCCTCGTGGGGTGGGAAAAGTCGAAGTGGTCTGCCTCCGTCTAGCGAAGCCAGCCCGGCCGCCTTTCCTGGAACGCCGCTGCCCGGCACGGGTCCTATACCTCACAGAGCCGTCGGTCAGCTTGCAGTCCACAGCCCGTCTCCTTGGAGGCAGGCCTGGCGAACCCGACATTGCGCAACCGCGCGAATCCTGTGCATCCGAGGGACCTCACGGCCCCTGGAACGCGAGACAACGTGGACATCCCTCCGGTGCGCATCCCGCCGCCGGTGAGTTTCAGAGGCCATCTATCAAGGAACCCCTCCCATGACCGAATCCGTCACCACCCAGGCCCGTCTGCTGGCCCGATTCCTGCGCGACAAGGGCCTGGCCCAACTCACGCACTCCCAGGCGCTCGAGGCGCTCGCCCATGCGAGCGGCGAGAAGAGCTTCAACGTGATGAAAGCCAAAGCGAAGGCCGAGCCGCCCGTTCAGGACGTCGACCGCGCTCGGGCCCTGTTGCGCGAAGCGATGGCGCTGGGCCTTACCTCGGGCGACGCGCTCAACGTCTTTTGCGAGCAGCGCAGCCCCGAGGAAGCCGCGTTCCTGGCCGCCGCGCGCGAGCATTACACGAGCGAGGGCGACCTCGAGTTCGACGACAATGCCGTCGTGTCGCTCTCGGACGACAACGGCGCCTACGTGATGGGCTGGAAGTGGGTCTACCTCTCCGAGGTGTCCACGCCCCGTCACGTCGTCGATGCGCTGCAGATGCGCTTCGACCACGTCCAGGTGCTCATCGAGGACCAGGACGTGGACGACGACTTCACGCCGGCCGAGCTCACGCTCAACGACGAGGCGCTCACCGCGCTGCGTGCAGGAACCCCGGTCGAACCTTCGACCTGGGCCGTACGCGGGCTGAACAGCGACGAGGTCCGCTTCGAACTCACGGTGAGCGAGCTCGCCAGGCTCGTCTTCGATGAGGCCAACGACTGCTTCGCCCAGCCCGGAGACGATACCTTCGTGCTGTCGTTCTGCTACGACTGAGTCCTGCCTGATTTGACGACGCCCCGCTGCTTGCGCAGTGGGGCGTTTTTCTTGGCTCGGGTGGGGTTGCTGGCTATACAAGGCAGATGACCGCCCTGCATCGATGTCTTCGATGCGACCCGCCTTCTCGCCGCCCGGCGCGAATGTGCCTTTCGCTTTCACCGAGGTCTGGGACGGCCGCGTGAAGGCTGCGACGACATCGAACTCGTCGCGCTCCTGGAGCAACTCAATGAACCGTCGTTCTTCCTTCCTCGCTGCCGCACTCCTGGCGGTCGGCCTGTCCGCCTCGGCGCAGTCCGTGCACGATGCCTCCCAAGCGTCTGCCCTGTCGGGCGCGGGCCTGAGCGCTGCGGTCGCGTTCGTGCCGCTGTCGGTCGTCATCGGCGGCTCGGCCATGGCTTCGATGACTGCCGAGCACCTCTCGCGCCTGCTCACGCAGGAGACCACCTGGATTGTCGAGCAGGTGAAGGGCACCGGTCCTCGCACCGAGCTCACGCTGCGCGCGACCCGTCAGCCTGCCGTCATGATTGTGGGCCTGCCGACCACGCAGGTGACGCAGCACAACGTCGTGGTGAACAACCAGGTGCGCTTCGAGCAGCTCGCGCCCCAGAGCTTCGCGCTCAAGCAGGGCGACAAGACGCTGGGCGTGATGGCGCCCGAGAGCGCGAACATCGGCCACTCGAAAAAGAAGTGAGCCGCGCATGAGCGCGCATTGCTTCGAGCGCACCGCGGCCGCCCTGGTGCTGACCGTGGCGCTCGGCAATGCCTGGGCCGGCCGTGCCTGCGGGGAGGGCGGCCCGCCACCTGACCCGGGCATCGCCGCCAAGGCGATTCGCAGCGCAGCGAACACCGCCGCGCAGCTCTCCCGGTCCGAGGATTCCGTGGTGCTGCTGGCCCGGATGGGCCAGAACCTCTCCGAGTACGGGCTCACCTACTCGCACGTGGGCTACGCGGTGAAGACCGACGCCGGGACGTGGGTCGTCGTGCACAAGCTCAACGAGTGCGGCACGGCGCGGGCAAGCGTCTACGAGCAAAGCCTCGAGCAGTTCTTCATGGACGACCTCTACCGGTACCAGGCCGCCCTCTGGCGGCTCCACCCGGAGGTCCAGGCACGACTTCGCCCGCAGCTCCTGGGGCAGGGCAGCCTCGCGTTTCACACGCCTGACTACAACATGCTGGCCTATCCGTTCAGCACGCGCTTCCAGAACTCCAACGGTTGGGTGCTGGAGGTGCTCGCCCAGGCCATCGACCCGGCCATCCAGGGCCGGGCGCAGGCGCTCGACTGGCTCAAGCGGCAGGGCTACGTTCCGTCCACGATGCAGCTGGGCACCACCAAGCGGCTCGGCGCACGTGTCACGCAGGCCAACATCACCTTCGACGACCATCCCCCCGAGCTGCGCTGGTCGGGGCGCATCCAGGTCGTGACTGTCGATTCGCTGAAGGCGTTCATGCGACGGGTCGACTCGCTGTGCCAGGCTGCCGAATGCCAGGAAGAGGTCGTTCGCAACGACTGAGGCCGCCGTGCAGCCCTTGTTCGCCCCGCCCTATGCGGGGCGACGCCGTCTCGAAGGCGCGTCTGCTCAGGCCTGGTACCGGATGACCTTGTCGTCGATGTGCACGCTGCGTGCGGCAGCGAGCCGCTCGAGCGTCGTGGCGTCGACGAATGCGTCGAACCGGTAGGGGTTGTAGGTGGCACGCGGCGCGTCTGCCGTGAGCGGCGCACCGGGCCCCGAGGGCAGCGTATCGCAGAGGCGCTGCTCGATGAGCTCCAGCCCCGTCACCGTGCCCACCACGCCTGCGTGCACGTTCTTCGCCTTTTCTCTCAGCACCCGCTGTCGGCCCGCTTCCGAGACCTTGAACTGGGCGCGGTCCAGCGAGACGCTCCGGGCATGTGCAACCACCCGTCCCTTGTTCGGGCCCTCCAGGGCTTTGAGGGACAGGCAGTGCTTGTGCAGGTTGTAGTAGACGAAGGCGCGCATGGACGATGAGAGCCCCGTATAAACCGGGGGTTCCCTCGTCTAGCGGCACGCCTCGCGGACGGTCTCGATGAAGTAGGGCAGGGGCGCGGCGTAGAGCCCCGCGCAGTGCACGCTGTTGAACTCGACGATGCGCCACTCCTCGTCGGGCAGGCGCGCGACGTCCATCACGCAAAAGCGCGTGGGCGTCCAGTGCGCGGCCATCCGCCGGGCGGCTTCCCAGGCGTCTTCGGGCACGACCTCGCTCACCGCGAGCGCGCCGGCGTGCCGGTAACGCGAGGCCACGCGAGGCACGCCATCGAGCACCCAGAAGCGGTACTCCGCCTCGATGTCGGGGCGCAGCTGGCTGACGGCGACCAGCAGGCCCTCGCGCTGCTCCCGAGGCTGGCCCTGGGGTCCCCGTTCCACCACCGAGAGGTCCCGGCCCTGCACCACACAGCCTGCGAACGCCTTGTGCTCGAGCACCGGTCGCACGAAGAAGGACATCGGCACCGTGCCTTCGCGAACCGCCGTGCGCAGCGTGCCCAGCGTGAGGTAGGCCGCGTTCGGGTTCAGGAGCCACGGGCATGCGTGCCAGGTGCGCTGGTCGAAGGCCCCGGGGTCTCCGAAGAGCCGGCCCGCCCACCGGGAATCCTGGGAGAGCCGCGCTAGCAGCGCGGTGGAGCCGTACGGGAACGCGGGCGCGGCGTAGGCCTCCGTGGGGAACTCAGGAAGCGGCTCGCCCGGTATCAGCGAGAAGTCGTGCAGGGCTTCGCCCTGGGCTCGCAGAGCCCAGGCGAGGCGCGCAGTCATGCGTTCGACGAAGTTGTTCTGCAGGAGCCAGAGCATGAATTAGGACGGATTTCGACCTGCGGCTCGCGGCACGGCAGGAATTTGAGGAGGTCTGCACGGCAAGAATGCCGCGAGGGTGTGCCGCTTTGAGCCCCTCGGAGCGCCCCAGGTTCCGGGCACACGAGCTCTCCCCGGTCCGACGCAGACCCCGGCTCCCGTGCGGTCCCGTGCGGAACGCCTGCTCGCCCGCCGGCTCCAACAGCTCAGTGCGGCAGGTCCGCGAGAGAAGCGAGTCCCTCATGTCTGTCTTCATGGTCGATGTCGAAGCCGACGGCCCCTGCGCGGGCTTGCATTCGATGGTGAGTTTCGGAGTGGTCCGCGTGCAGCCCGAGCCGCTCGACTGCACCTTCTACGGCAAGGTCGCGCCCATCTCCGAGACGTGGGTGCCCGAGGCGCTCGCGGTGAGCGGCTTCAGCCGCGAGGAGCACCTCGCGTTCGAGGCGCCCGAGCTCGTCATGCGCCGCTTCACGGGCTGGCTCGCTCAGCATAGCCAGGACAAGCCCATCTTCATCAGCGACAACCCCTGCTTCGACTGGCAGTACCTGAACTACTACCTCTGGCGCTTCACCGGCGACAATCCGTTCGGGCACTCCGGGCGCAGGCTCGGGGACCTGTACTGCGGTCTCGTGAAAAACTGGCGTGCGGGCAGCCACTGGAAGGGGCTGCGCAAGACGCGGCACACCCACAATCCGGTGGACGATGCCCGCGGCAACGTCGAGGCGCTGCTTGCGATGGCGCGCAAGCACGAGCTGCGCAAGTTCCTCGAGAGCTGACGTGGCCGCCCTGGACTCTGACACGCGGCGTGCCGCGTGCCTGCGCACCCGATGGGTGCTTCGACTGGATGAGGCCGAGTGCGGCCAGATGCAGCTGTGGCAGGGCCCGTGCGGGCTCTTCTGGTTCTGGGAGCAGCCCCCTGAAGGCGTCGAGATGCCGCTGGGCGTCGTGACCGAGGGGTCTTCGCACCGGGCCTGGACGTTCGACGACGTCGAGCCCGCCTTCGAGCATGTCTGCCGGGCCCTGGCCGGGGCGTTCCCGGGACGCAGTGCCGGGCTCGTCGCCCCCTGAGCGGCCGGGGCTGGCTACACCTGCCAGACCCATTCCATTCTGAGGCCCACATGTACGACGCCACTACCCAGACCCCGCGCTTTTGCCACGACTGCACCCGCTGCACGTTCCTGGGCGGCTTCGATGCCGCTGACCTGTACTTCTGCTGCGGCTCGCTTGAGACGACCGTCATCGCCCGCTACTCGGACGAAGGCTCCAACTACGCGAGCGGCATGGCCTTCTCCTTCGGCTCCAACGCGCACCTCACCGAGGCGCGCCGCCGGGCGCAGAAGGTGGGTGTGCTCGAGTTCCCGCTGCGCGAGGCGCTCGCCTATGCCGTCTCGCACGGCGACGCCTCGAGCGCCGTGGGCGAGGAGCTGCGCGAGCATCTCTCGAAGCATCCGCTCGCGGGCATCCTCGCCTCGATGCGCGATGCGCCCGAGGCCGGCACGGCGGCGCTGCAGCGCTGGCTTGTCGAGAGCGCCAACGACCCGGCCCGGGACCTGACGCTCGGCACCCAGGAGGACCGCATCGACTGGCAGCGCACCGTCGCCTCCCACGCCTACGACTGGGCTCGTCGCCTGGAGCTTGCCCGGCCGGCGCATCGCGACTTCATCGTCGCGCTCTACGCGGACATCGCGAACCAACCCCAGGCCTGAGAAGCACGCCTTTTCGAGCCCGCCACCGGCGGGCTCTTCTTCTTTCAGCGGGTGTTACGCAGCAGAGGACCGTTCGGCTGTGCAATTTGCTGGGCCAGGGAACACGACAAGAAGGTGTTCCGGGAGTCCGCTGCCTCCGCTTAAGGCGCCGTTAATCGCGAGGTGGGTTTCACCGATTTCACAGCCGGCACCCCCAGAAGTCCTTTTCCGTGCTCGACGACCACCTTGTCGCCAGCGTGAAGCTGCCGAAGAAGGGGCAGGTCGTCATCCAGCAGAGCGATGCGCGAGGTCATCACGCCAGAAAGAGCCGCCGGCTGAGCCAGAGGCAGGTGATACATGCTCGGCCCCTTGCGCACCGACTTGTACTGCGGCGGGCCTGCCACCTCGACTTCCGTGTTCTGTAGACCGGTGACCAAGGAGGCGTTCAGGCCCACGGTCATCGGCAAGGCGCAGGTGAGGGCGGTCACGGCGCTAGCTGCGGCACCTGCTCCGAGGTAGGTAAGCGCGAAATGGGTTTTTCGTCCCACGAACCAGCAGAAGGCAGAGACGGCTCCGATGAAGCCGATGCCTATCGTGACTGCCCAGCCGAGTAGGCCTTCAGTGGTCAGGCTGTGCCCCTCCGGGTTGTGGCGCGACCAAATGTACAGGCAGATGCCCAGCACGAGGCCGGCTGCCGTCATGGCAATGTTGGTGCGACGAATGGATTCGTCTCGGCTGTCTGGCGTCAGATTTCCGAACGCTGCTTTCAGCCGCGGCAGCATGTCGTTGAGCTTGTCTCGCAGCGCTTCCAGGCGCTGGACCGCGCCATCGTTGGATTCACCCTTCGGACGAATGCGTCGGTGGGGCACCACCAGTCGAACACCTTTGGGCCCGAACGAGAGGTGGAAGGTGCTTTCTTGAGCGAGCTCCAGCAGCAGCGCGCGCAGGTCCGGGTCCGACTTGAGGACGCTCAGGACACCCGGATGGTGGGAACCGATGTGGATAGCGTCGTCGAACTCCGGAATACCGATGCGCTCTTCCTTGTCCAGCTTGGCCAGCAGCCCCGAGGTGGCCGGCTTGCGGGCCTCCGCTGCCAAGTAGAAGCTCGCTGCGAACGTGGCTGCAGCTGCGTGCAGCGTGACGCGTTTCTTGTCATCAGCCGACCAGGTGATGTTCAGGCGGTTCTTGGGCGGCTTTTGGCCCAGCAGTGAAAATGGCATGGCAGAGGCGTGGCTGAAGAGGGATGCCTGGTGTAGGCAGCCCAGTCTGGTCCCTGTCAGCCGTGCTCACGCCGGGCCGTCTCAGTGGTCTCCGAGTTTTGTGTGAGTAGTTGTTTTTCAAGAGTTTTACTCAACAGCCTGTTAACACTCCTGCAGCCCGCGCAACCGGTGCAAAAGCCGGGCCCTACAGACAGGCATGGCTTCCCGACAACCTCGCCCCCGCGCTGCGGCCGCTAGCGGCCCTGCGACACCTGTTCGTCCGTCCGACGCGCTAATCACGGCTGGACTGCGCCGGCTCATCTCCGAGCGGCACGCCGACGACTCGTCCGGCGTCGCGCGCGAGTGGGCGCTCTTCTTCGAGCTGCGCTCGGGCACGGGACATGGCGCGCGCACCAGCTACGTGGACGCATTCGCGCTCAACCTGTGGCCCTCCAAGCGGCACTGGCGCATCGCCTACGAGCTCAAGGCGTCCCGTTCGGACTTCCTGCGCGAGCTCGGCTCTCCGGGCAAGCGGGCCTGGGCGACCGACATCTCCCACGAATTCTGGTACGTCTGCTATCCCGGGGTGGCCAAGCCCGAGGAGATTCCCGAGGGCTGCGGGCTGATGGTGTGCGACGAGGCGATGGCCAAGTTGCGCA
>JACCDQ010157071.1_pt1 | contig 11295 bp, 8 predicted proteins | sample 7446031 | NCBI WGS metagenome assembly JACCDQ01 (sample SAMN15323442, study PRJNA562643) | freshwater metagenome | isolation source: river surface water | place: USA:Blue River Watershed | collected 2017-08-17
CCCAGGAGCCGATGTAGTCGATGTATTTTTGGCCGTTGGCGTCCCAGAAATGGGCGCCTTGGGCGCGCTGCACAAAGCGCGGGGTGCCTCCCACGGCTTTGAAGGCGCGCACGGGAGAGTTCACACCGCCGGGGATGAGTTGCTTGGCGCGGTCGAACAGGGTTTGGTTGCGGTCGGTCATGTCGTTCAACAAGGCAAGGGCCGGGTGGCCCGGTTCAATGGGAGGTGCCCGAGAGTGGGAAATCGGCCAGGGTGTTGGCGCTGGGGGCTTCGTCGTCGCTGTCGTCGGCTTCTTCGTCGTGGGCCCAGAACAGGCGGTCGGGCACGGCGTGGCCCATGCCCGGCTGGAAGCCAGCGTCCAGGCACTGGTCCAGGTAGGTCAGCGCCTCCGCGCAGGCGGCTTGCAGGTCGTGTCCGCTGGCCAGCAAGGCGCACAGCGCGGCCGACAGGGTGTCGCCCGCGCCGCTGAAGGTGGCCTCAAACCGCTCGTACCGTGCGGTGGCCAACACCGTTTCGGGCGAGGCGAGGTGGCTTTCCAGGTACTGGTCGGGCGCGTTGAAGCCGGTGACGAGGGTGTAGGGCACGCCGTGCTCCGCCGCCGCCCGGGCCACCTCGCGCGGACCGGGGGCGCGGTCTTCGGCCCAGTCGGGCAGCAGCCAGCGGCACAGGGTGTTGTGATTACCCACCAGCACCGTGGTTTGGGGCAGCAACAGTTCGGTCGCGGCGTCCAGGTAGTTTTCGCGTTCCACCTCGTCCCACCAGGCCAGTTCGGGCAGGTAGGTGACGACGGGAATCTCGTGGTAGTCGCTCAGGATTGCGGCGACGGTGCTGGCGTTTTCGGCGCTGCCCACAAAGCCGACTTTGAACGCGCTCACGCCCATGTCCTCCAGGGCGCAACGGGCCTGGTCGTCCACCAGGTCCGCGTCGAGCGCGTGGTGGTGCTGCACACCACGGGTGTCGCGCACGTAGGTGCCCGTCACCACCGACAGCACGTGGCACGAGGCGCTGCTCATGGCCGTCAGGTCGGCGGCCAGGCCGCCCGCTCCGCTGGGGTCGTTGGCATTGAAGGCCATCACGCAGGGCAGCGAAAGGGGCGGCGCGTCGGTCGCGGGGTCGGAATCGGCAGTGGGCGGGTCGGAGGGCAAGGTCATACGCGGGGCGGGCCGCTCGGGCGCCGATACAATGAACCCATTCTAAGACAAGCGTTTTTTGAACATGAGTGCAAGCAAAACCTGGATGTGCCTGATCTGCGGCTGGATTTACGACGAAGAGGCCGGCGCGCCTGAAGACGGCATCGCCCCCGGCACCAAATGGGAAGATGTGCCAATGAACTGGGTCTGCCCAGAGTGTGGCGCCCGCAAGGAAGATTTCGAGATGGTCCAGATCTGACCCGTTCCATCCACCCGCCGGAGCCCACCCATGAGCCATCCCGAACCGATGCCGCGCAAGGTGCTGGTGGTGGATGACAGTCAGACGGTGCGGCGCAGCGCCGAGCTGTTCTTGCGCCAGGGGGGCCACGAGGTGCTGCTGGCCGAGGACGGGTACGACGCGCTCGCCAAAATCCACGACTTTGCGCCCGACCTGGTGTTCTGCGACATTCTGATGCCGCGGCTGGACGGCTACCAGACCTGCGCCATCATCAAGCGCCACCCGCGCCACGCCCGGTTGCCGGTGGTCATGTTGTCGTCCAAGGACGGGGTGTTTGACGTGGCGCGTGGCCGCCTGGCCGGCTCGCAAGAGCACCTGACCAAGCCGTTCACCCGCGAGCAGTTGTTGCAGGCCGTGGCCCGTCACACCGCTGCGGCCGACGCGGCGGCGCCTTGAGGCCGGAGACCCCAAGATGCCCGGTGTGAAAGACATTCTGGTGGTGGACGACTCCCGCACGGAGCTGGTGTTCCTGCGCAGCCTGCTGACGCGCAACGGCTACCACGTGCGCACCGCCGAAAACGCCGAACAAGCCTTGCTGGAATTGGGCGAGCAATTGCCCGACCTGATCCTGATGGACGTGGTGATGCCCGGCACCAACGGCTTCCAGCTCACGCGCACCATCGTGCGGCACCCGCAGTACGGCAAAGTGCCGGTGTTCATTTGCTCCAGCAAGAGCCAGGAAACCGACCGCGTCTGGGGTTTGCGCCAAGGGGCGCGCGACTACATCACCAAGCCGGTGAACCCGCAGGAACTGTTGGCCAAGATCGAGGCGGTCGGCCCCTAGCCCCGGAGACAATCCTTGCCATGCCGCTGACCCCCGCCCCGCGCCTGTCGTTGCAGGCCTACCAGGCCGAGCTGGCTCGCAAGTTGGCCGAATCGGCCGAGCGGCCGTTGGCGGCGGGCTGGCTGGGCGTGTCGTGGCGCGGCGTGCGTGCCTTGGTGCCGCTGACGCAGGCGGCCGAAATTTTCAACCCTACTTCGCTGCAGCGGCTGCCTCATACCCAGCCTTGGGTGATGGGGGTGGCCAGCTTGCGCGGTGGTTTGTCGGTGGTGGTGGATTGGGTGCGCCTGCTGCACCTGCCGGCCCAAGCCCCGGCGCTGGGCGCTGAAGACACGCTGTACTGGCTGCACCTGCACCCCGCGCTGGGTGTGCAGGCGGCCCTGTGCGTGGACCAGTTGCTGGGCTTGCGCGACGTGCAAGACATGGCGGTGGTGCCCGGGTCGACCCCGTCGCTGGGCATCCAGCAGACCTGTGTGGACGCCCAGGGCCAGCACTGGGTGGAACTGGATTTGCGCAGCTTGTGCGAATCGCCGGCGTTTCTGGACCTGCGTTTGCCCGCCTTTGCCCAGCCGGCGCCCGCCGGCGCATGAGGAACCCGATGCTCAAGACACTGCGCCAACGCTGGACCGCTCGATCCCAACCCCCGTCGCAAGACCCGGTCTCGACCCTGGATTCGGCGATGACGGAGGTCGGTTCGTCGCTGGGGGACTCCGAGTACGGCACGGGTGCGCTGACCTCGCCCGCCCCCTTGCCCAACGCGCCAGCCTCGGCCCGCGCTGGGACGCAAGCCCCGCGCGCAACGTCCGCCAACCGCCAGCCCGCGCAGGATGGCGCCGGTCGAGGCTGGGTGCTGGGCGTGCTGGTGGGCGTCGCCTTCATGCTGGCCACCGCGTTCCAGGCCTGGTGGGGCGTGATGCCGCACCCCGCCTGGCCCATGCTGCCGGCGGTGTTCGGGCTGCTGGCGGTGCTGTGCGCGCTCGGTTTGGTGCAGCGCCAACGCCATTGGACCAGCTCCCAGCAGGTGGAGGTGGAGCGTTCCCGCGCCGATGCGTTGGCCCAGGAAAAAGAGGCCAAACGCATCAACGACGCGACCCAGGCCGCCATTCTGCGGCTGATGAACGAGTTGCAACTGGTGGCCGAAGGCGACCTGACGCAGCAGGCCACGGTGACGGAAGACATCACTGGCGCGATCGCGGATTCGGTCAACTACACCGTTGAAGAACTGCGCACCCTGGTCGGCCAGGTGCAGCAGGCCGCGCAGCGCGTCAGCGCCACCACGGCGCAGGTGGAAAACACCTCGATCGAATTGCTGGCCGCGTCCACCGAGCAACTGCGCGAAATCCGCGAAACCGGGCAGGCGGTGCTGGACATGTCCACCCGCATCACGCAGGTGTCGTCGCAGGCGCAGGGTTCGGCCGATGCTGCGCGCCAGGCGCGTCAGGCGGCCGAGTCGGGTGCGCAGGCGGTGCAGGACGCGATCGGCGGCATGAACACCATCCGCGAGCAGATCCAGGAAACCGCCAAGCGCATCAAGCGGCTGGGCGAGTCGTCGCAGGAAATTGGCGAAATCACCGAACTGATTTCGGACATCACCGAACAGACCAACGTGCTGGCGCTGAACGCGGCCATCCAGGCGGCGGCGGCGGGTGAGGCCGGACGGGGCTTTTCGGTGGTGGCCGAGGAGGTGCAGCGCCTGGCCGAACGCTCGGCCGACGCCACGCGCCAGATCGCCGTGCTGGTGCGGGCCATCCAGACCGACACCCAGGACGCGGTGCTGGCGATGGAGCGTTCCACCCGCGAAGTGGTGGAGGGCGCCCGGCTGTCGGACAACGCCGGAGCGGCCCTGGCCGACATCGATCGCTTGTCGCGCCAAGTGGCCGAATTGATCGAGCAAATCGCGTCCTCGGCCACCCGCGAGGCCGAACTCGCAGGACAGACGGCGGGCAGCATCCAGCACATTTTTGCCGTGACCGAGCAGACCGGCGACGGCACCCGCTCGACCGTGCAGCAGGTGCGCGAGTTGTCCCGTGTGGCCGACGAGTTGCGCCAGTCGGTGTCCCGCTTCAAGATCGCCTGAGGCCGTGGAAAGTCACGCCGTGCACACCAACGATCTGCCTTCCTCCTTGGCTTCGGTGCCTCCGGCCCGTCTGCCCGCGCGCGACCTGGGGCCCCTGGCCTGGGTGATGGACGAACTGCGCCAGGCGCTGGACGAAGCGGTGACCGCCGTGCGCCAGTTCGTGGCAGATCAGCAGGCGGCGCAAGCCACCGATTTGGCCGAGGTAGAGGCCACTCCGTTGCGCATGGCGCGTCAGCGTTTGCACCAGGCCGCTGGCGCGCTGGACATGGTGGAGCTGGCCGCGTCGGCCACCACCGTGCGAGCGCTCGAAGCCGCGCTGGCCCGGTTGATTCAAAGGCCTGCGCTGGCCACGCCTGAAACGGCTCACACGGTGGCCTGGGGTGGGCGTTGCTTGCTCGATCAATTGCAGCGGGTGTTGCGCGAACGGCCGTTGCCGGCGCTGGCCTTGTTCCCGGTGTACCAGGAGTGGCAGCAACTGGCTGGCGCGTCGCGCGCCCACCCGGCCGATCTGTGGCTGGCGCCCGAGGGCGGCCGCGATGGGGAAGTGCCGCCCGGCAAGGCCTACCAGCCCGGACCAGCGGTGCGCGCGCACCTGGACCGGCTGGTGCTGTTGGTGGTCAAGCAATTGCACCCGCAGGCCGCTGCGCCTTTGGCCCAGTTGGCCGCCGGCTTGTGCCGTGGCACCCCCGAGCCGGTCGCGCAGCGCTTCTGGCTGGCGGCGGCGGCCTATTTTGAAGCGGTGGCGCAGGGGCTGTTGCCCGACAGCATCCACGTCAAGCGGGCGGCGTCCAGCATTTTGTTGCAGTACAGCCACTGGAGCCAGGGCGACGCGCCGGGCCTGCCCGCGCTGACGCACGATTTACACGCCTTGCTGGCGCAGGCGCCCCCCAAAGACGCCGCTGCCACGCCTTGCCTGGCGGCGCTGTGGCAAGCCCAGGCCTGGTCGCCCGAAGCGGCCTGGAACTGGGAGCAGCGCGCGTTGGGCTTGGTGGACCCAGCGGTGTGCGAGCAGGCGCGCGAGGCCGTGTCGGCCGCCCGCCGTTGGTGGGCCGTCTGGAGCGAGGCGCCCGCGCCTTTGGCCGACGGCGCTTCCGCTTTGTTAGAGCGGGTGGCCGAGGTGCTGCCCACCTTGCATCCCGCTTGCCGTACCTTGGGCGAGGCCTGGGCCCAGGTGGCCGCGTTGGTGGAAACACAGCGCGCCGAACCGGCCGCATGGCCCCGAGGGCTGGCGTTGGAACTCTCCTTCAGCCTGTTGTGCCTGGGCGCTGAGCTGGACGATTTCGACCCCCTGCAGCCCACCCTGGCCGAGCGCATGGCCCAGTTGGCGCACCGGCTGGCGCAGGTGCTGGACGGCCAGCCAGCCCCCGACCCGCAGCCCTGGATGAGCGAGGTGTACCGCCGCCTGAGCGAGCGCGAAACGCTGGACCACGTGGTCGGGCAGGTGCAAGCCGAACTGGCCGCCGCAGAAACCCTGCTGGACGCCTGGTTCCGCCGGACCCCGGAGGTGCCGGGTCTCACCGAATTGCCCGCGCAGTTGGAAGCACTGCGCGGTGTGCTGCAGATGCTGGCGCTGGACGCGGCTGCGTCCACCGTGGCGGCGGTGGGGCAGGTGGTTTCGCGCTGGTTGAACGCCTCGTCGCCGGCGGTCACCCCCGCGCCCGAGGCACCCGGTTGGGCCGACGACGTGGCGCTGCTCGGCGCCAACCTGGCGGCCCTGGCCAGTTTGCTCGACACCTTCAAGCGGCAACCCGAACTGGCGCGCACCGCGTTCGTGTTTGATGCCGCCTCCGGGCGCTTGCATTCCTCGCTGTCCCCCACCGACGCCGTACCGCCCGCCACCGATGCATCGCCGCCTCCCTCGGCCGCGCCCGAGGGCTCATCCGAACCGACGGCGCAAGTCGCGACCGAAGATGACGACGATGAGGCCGAGCTGCTGACCATCTTCACCGACGAAGCGGTGGAGGTGTTGGCGCAAGCGGCCATCACACTCGGCGTGTTGCGCCAGCACCCCGACAGCTTGGACGACCTGACCGCATTGCGGCGCGGTTTCCACACCCTCAAGGGCAGCGCCCGCATGGTGGGACTCGCTGAACTCGGCGAAGCCGCCTGGGCCATGGAGCAATTGCTCAACGCCTGGCTGGCCGACCGCCGCCCTGCCACGCCCCCGCTGCTGGACCTGACCGCGCAGGTCCTGCCCATCCTGTCCGAATGGGTGGCGGGTTTGACCGCAGCACCAGCCGACGCCAGCGCCGATGCAGGCACAGAGACCAGTGGCCGTGCTGCGCCCATTCGAGCCAGTGCCGACGTGCTGCGCCTCCATGGCGAATCGCTGCCGTTGCCGACCGCCGAGGCCGCGTCAATCGTCGAACCCGCTCCCAGCGCCGAGGCCGCGCCCGAGTTGGTGCCCGAGGTCCAGCCTGAACCCGAGCCGCCCTTGCTGGACGAAGCGGTCAAGGTCATCGGGCCGTTGTGTATCGATCTGGAGCTGTACAACGTCTTCCTCAACGAGGCCGACGAGTGGTCGCGGCGCCTGGGGCATGGGTTGTCAGAGTGGGGCTTGTCGCCCACGGCGCCGCTGGACCCGCAGTGGTCCGCGCTGGCCCATTCGCTGGCCGGTGGCGCGGGCACGGTGGGCCACGTCGGGTTGTCTCAGTTGGCCCGCGCGCTGGAGCACGCGCTGGACCGTGCCATGGCGTTGCAGGCGCAAGGCCAGGTGCTGTTGTCCGACGACACGGCGGTGCTGCTGCGCGCCGCCGAAGAGGCGCGCACCTTGCTGCACCAGTTCGCGGCCGGGTTCCTGAAGGAGCCGCTGCCCGCCACGCTCGACGCCCTGGCCGCTGCGGCCCAAACTGGCGTCCCCCTGCCAGCCGATAACGCGTCACAGGTGGAGCTGCTGCCGCAGGCCGATGCCCACTCACAGCCCGAGGTCCAGCCCTTCGAGCCCGACCCCGCCGAACCCGTGGTGGACACGCTGGACCGCGACCTGTTCGCCGTGTTCGAGGACGAGGCGGGCGAGCTGTTGCCCCGCCTCGGCGCTGCCCTGCGCCAGTGGGTGGCCCGGCCCGACAACACCGGAGCCCGTGCCGAGGTGCTGCGCAACCTGCACACCCTCAAAGGCAGCGCCCGCCTGGCCGGCGCGCTGCGCCTGGGTGAGTTGGTGCACGAGCTCGAATCGGCTGTGTTGCAACTGCCTGAAGTTCCCGACAGCGCGGACGCCGTGCGGCCCCTGCTGGGCGCACTCGATGAACTGGTGGACCGTTTCGAGGCCTTGCGACGCGTCTTCAAACAGGCCGAGGCGCCCAACCTTGCGCCCGAGGCCGAGGGCGTGCGGCTCAGCGCCCCCGAAGGCCTGGCCCGCCCCGTGGCCCCCGCGCGGCTGGAGCCCCTGCCCGTGCCGTCGCACATGGTGCGCGTGCGCGCCGATCTGCTCGACCGCCTGATGACCCAGACCGGCGACGTCATGATCACCCGTGGGCGCCTGGAAAACGACATGCGCGCCCTGCGCCATTCGTTCAAGGACATGTCGGCCAACATCGAGCGTTTGCGCAGCCAACTGCGCGACCTGGAGATGCAGACCGAAACCCAGATGCAATCGCGTCTGGCGCAGGCGCGCGACACCGATCCGCGCTTCGACCCGCTGGAGTTCGACCGCTACACCCGGGTTCAGGAACTGACCCGCCTGCTGGCCGAATCGGTGAACGACGTGGCCACGGTGCAACACCATTTGCAGCGCTCGGTGGAGGCGGCGGAAGGCAGCCTGGCGGCCCAGGCGCGCCAGACCCGCGATTTGCAGCGCGACCTGTTGCGCACGCGGCTGGTGGCGTTTGACACGCTGGCCGAGCGCTTGCACCGCACCTTGCGCCAGGCGGCCGAGGCCACCGGGAAATCGGTGGCACTGGCGCTGGAGGGGGCAGAGGTGGAGGTGGACCGGGGCGTGCTGGACCGGCTCGCTCCGGTGCTGGAGCACCTGCTGCGCAACGCCGTGGTCCATGGCATCGAATCGCCCGCCCAACGCGCGGCGGCAGGCAAACCCGCCGAAGGGCACGTCACCCTCTACTTGGAGCAGAACGGCAACGACCTGTCGCTGACCCTGGCCGACGACGGGGCCGGGCTGGATGTACCGAGTTTGCGCGAGAGGGCGGTGGCGCTGGGCCTGCAAGATGCGGCCGCGCCCTTCGACTGGGCCGATGCAGCCCGCAGCATTTTTGCGCCAGGGTTGACGACGGCCTCCGCCGTGACCGAATTGGCCGGCCGTGGCATCGGCCTGGACGTGGTGCGCAACGAGGTGCTGGGGCTGGGCGGACGCATTGAGCCGGTGCCCACACCCGGTGGCGGCACCGGTTTCCACTTGGTGGTGCCGCTCAGCACGGCGGTCACGCAGGTCGTCATGCTGCGCGTGGGCGACTTTACCTTTGGCGTGCCCGCCCCGTGGGTGGAAGCGGTGCGCCGCGCCCAGGCGCCCGAGCTCACCGCCGCTTACGTCAGCGCCCAGTGGCGCGCGGGCGATGCACTCATGCCGTTCTATTGGGCCGGCGCCTTGCTGGCCCTGTCCACCGAAAGCACCGATCCACAGGCGCACACCGCCCACAGTTGGCCGGTGCTGGAGTTTTACAGCGCGGGCCAGCGGGTGGCTTGGCACGTGGACGAGGTGCTTGGCCACCAAGAAGTGGTGGTGAAACCATTGGGGCCGCAGTTGGCGCACCTGCCCGGCTTGGCCGGCGCCACGGTGCTGGCCTCGGGGGCGGTGGCGCTGATTTATAACCCGGTCGCCTTGGCCTCGTTGTACGGCGAGGCCGCCCGGGCCTGGGCGCGTGCCCAGCGCGCACAGGGTGTGCAAGGGGTGGTGCCGGTGCCCGCCCTGCGGCCCACGGGTGCAGGAGCTGGTGCGGGTGCGCAGGCCGAGCCGCCCTTGGTGCTGGTGGTGGACGATTCCATCACCGTGCGGCGCGTCACGCAGCGCTTGCTCAAGCGCGAGGGCTACCGCGTGGCCTTGGCCGCCGACGGCCTGCAAGCCCTGGAGCGCCTGCGCGAAGAACTGCCTGTGGTGGTGCTGTGCGACATCGAAATGCCGCGGATGGACGGCTTTGAGTTCGTGCGCCACCTGCACGACGAACCCGCCTGGGCCGACCTGCCAGTGGTGATGATCACTTCCCGCCTGGCCGACAAACACCGCGAACACGCCGAAACGCTGGGCGTGGACCACTACCTTGGCAAGCCGTACTCAGAAGAGGAACTGCTGGCGCTGGTGGCGGCCTACGTTCGGCTGGCACCTTAGCTTTTCTTCACCACGGCGTAGCGTTCCAGCGTTTTGGCGCGGGCCACGGCGTGGTCCACCACGGGTGCAGGGTAGTCGCGCCCCAGCACCAACCCGGCCGATTCCAGCTCCACCGGTTTGGCCAGCCAGGGTGCGTGCAGCGCGTGGCTGGGCAGCCCCGCCAGCCCCGCCAGTGCCGGCAGGTAGCGGCGGATGAACTTGCCGTGCGGGTCAAACTTTTCGCTCTGGCTCACCGGGTTGAAGATGCGGAAGTACGGTTGTGCATCGCACCCGCTGGACGCAGCCCACTGCCAGCCACCGTTGTTGGCCGCCAGGTCAAAGTCGATCAGGTGGTCGGCAAAATACTGCTCACCGCGCCGCCAGTCGATTCCCAGGTCTTTCGTCAGAAAGCTGGCCACCACCATGCGCAGGCGGTTGTGCATGTAGCCGGTCTGGTTGATCTGGTGCATGGCGGCGTCCACCAACGGGTAGCCGGTGCGGCCCTCGCACCAGGCGGCAAACAGCGCGTCGGCGTGCTTGCCGCGCTCCCAGTGGATGGCGTCGTACTCGGGCTTGAAGGCGGCGTTCACCGCGTGCGGGAAGTTGGCCAGGATCTGGTGGTAAAAATCGCGCCAGATGAGTTCGCCCAACCAGGTGCTGGCGCCGGCCATGCCCTGCAGGTGCAGGGCGTAAGCCACGCCCGCCACCGCGCGGATGCTGATGGTGCCAAACCGCAAATGCACGCTCAGGTAGCTGGGGCCTTTGATGGCGGGAAAGTCGCGCGCCTGGTGGTACTGGTCGATGCGGTCCACAAAGTCTTCAAACAGCGCGCGGGCGCCCCGGCTGCCAGTGCGGATTTTGAGCTCCCGCAGGTTGGTGGCTTGAAAACCCAGGCTCTCCAACGCCGGCACACCGGGCGGCGCGTGTGTGGGGCAGGGCGCCAGGGCCGGGGCGTAGCGCTCCACCGGGTAGGCCTTAAGGTGAAAATCCGTCAGCGCCTTCAACCACGCGTTCTTGTAGGGCGTGAATACGGTGAACGGTCGGGCGTTTTGGGTCAACACCTCGTGCCGCTCGAAAATCACATGGTCCTTGAAGGTGTGCAGCACCGCGCCCGCGTGCGCCAGTGCGCCCAGCACCTGCGCGTCGCGCGCTTTGGCGTGGGGTTCGTCGTCGTGGTTGGCAAACACGGCCTGCACGCCCAGTTGCGCGGCCAGACGGGGGATTTCTTCTGTTGCCTCGCCATGGCGCACGATCAAGCCCACGCCCTCGGCCCCGTTGGAGCGGCCCAGCGCGCGCAACTGCTCGTCCAAGTCGATCAGGCTTTCTCGGATGAACTCCACCCGCCGGTCGGCTTGCAGGCCCCGGTCCCGCAGCGGTTGCAGAATGGCGGTGTCGAACACAAACACGCACCACACCTTTTTGCAGCGTTTGAGCGCGTGGTACAGCGCCGCGTTGTCGTCCGCCCGCAGGTCGCGGCGGAACCACATGAGGCCGGAGGGGTAGGTGGCAGTTGTCATGACAATGGCTAGATAGAGTCCGATTTTGCATGTTGTTTGCAAACGATGTGGATAGCGACGGCGGGCTTATGGCATTGGTGGCCTGCCAAGGTCGGGCCGCCCACTAAAATCGGCGCATGAGTTCGGACGTACCCACCATCAACCTGTCGCACCATTTTCTGATCGCCATGCCGGGTTTGAACGACGAACTGTTTGGCCGCAGCGTGGTGTACCTGTGCGAACACACGCCCAAGGGGGC
>JACCDQ010072698.1_pt1 | contig 11288 bp, 10 predicted proteins | sample 7446031 | NCBI WGS metagenome assembly JACCDQ01 (sample SAMN15323442, study PRJNA562643) | freshwater metagenome | isolation source: river surface water | place: USA:Blue River Watershed | collected 2017-08-17
AATCCACTGAAATTGATAGCCCAGTTCCGCCAGAAGCGTACGATTCTTTTCGTAAAAATTAAAAGGCAGGATTTGCCATAAAAATCCGATTCCGGAATTTCATTCCCAAAACGATTTCATGTGAACCGAGCGATTGATGTGCATACCCATTCGTGTGCGTTTCATACACATAGGTTAAATTTAGGGCATTGGACAAATGCGCTCCAACCATGATTCCGATCGCATCCTTGTGGCGGTAAGTTCCCCCGACCCAGAATTGCTCATCGTATTTCACGCGCATATTTGTTTCAGCTACCAAAGTCGCCCCTTTCATGTATTTGACTAATACGGCCGGAGAAAAAGTCCAATGTTCGCCCGACTTGATGTCAATACCCGATTGGAAAAATACCGTAGGAGCTACCGTTCCCATCCATTGGGTTGCCCCATTTTTCTTAAAATTCAATTGGGCTAATAACCAAAGTTTTCGATCTGGATCTATCGTTTCGTCCGCAGAGACCTCAGCAATTAAAGGATCATAAATCGCATTTCGGGTCTCCTGTCCATCATTCGCGTTCTTGTTGGTGAAAAAGAAATCACCGAAAACCGGTTGGTTGGCCGACAAGCCCACGTAAAATTTCCGGGTATAATAAAGCGCGCCTACATTGATCAATGATTGTCCGCCAGATATTTTCCCAGCAGGTAAATTCGATGCATTGGAATACGTCACAAATGGATCTCCTGCATCTTTGACATTGAAATTATTCATATCTAAAACCCGTTGGTAATACCCAATCGAGCCTCCCGTAGCCAATTTCCGTTCGCCACCTAAAGACAAGTGATAGGCATAAGAACCACTCAGCGACATGCTGGTAATGGGACCGATTTGATCTGACATCAATTGCATACCTACCCCTTGGTGAAAATTCACTTTACGCGTTTTCTTGCGAATGTAGGTGGGTGTATAGTTCCGACGAATCGTTTTCGACATATAAGGCGTGATGCCCGTAGACGTACGATCTGATTTGTCAAAGGCGAAGTTAGCCGTCGTATAAAACGTCCGATTTGCCGTATTCAAGCCTGTCCATTGTGTCCGAAAGCCCGATTGAACATCCCAATAATCCTCAAAACCGGCAAATGCTGGATTGTACAAAAACCGATTCATCATGAATTGAGAAAACTGCGGCGTTTGTTGGGCAATCCCTCGAATCGAGGCCAGGAATAAAAAAAGGAAGATTAAAAATCTCATTCGCGCTAAATAGAACCACAAATTTCGGTTAAATATATTTAAATTCGTTAGAACTTTTCGGAAATATGCGGGGTTTTTAAAATTAACGCAACAACACCATTCGATATGCCCATTCAAAGCTACCCGCTTCAACGCGTTCCCGGCTTCTCAAAATTGCTCCTAGATTACCTAGCTGGCAAACCTGAATTGAAACCACTTTATGGAGCGACGCCCACGCTGGAATCTTTCCGCGCGCAAATCGATCAAAAAAAATCAGTTAATAGGAAATTGTTGGCAGAGGTCCTTGCCGACCAATACCAAGGCATCACAGATGCTCCAGATATCGACTGCTTAGGCAATGAAAACACATTTACGGTCACTACAGGGCACCAGCTTAACCTATTGACAGGACCACTTTATGTCATTTACAAATTGGTTTCAACCATCAATTTGGCGCGCAAATTACAGCGGGCATACCCCGAATTCAAGTTCGTGCCCGTATACTGGATGGCAACCGAAGACCACGATTGGGATGAAATTAACCACCTCCATTTATTTGGAAAAACCTATACCTGCACCAGTGCACAAACAGGTGCCGTCGGACGTTTCCGTACAGAAGATCTGGCTGAGATGCTCGGCCAACTGCCATCAGGAATTCCCCTATTTAAAGACGCTTACCAAAGCAGCCAAACACTCACGGAGGCTGTTCGAAAATACATCCATGCCTTATTTGGTGAAACTGGTTTAGTATGCATAGATGCTGATGATGCCCGATTGAAGGGATTGATGAACAAGGTGATGGAGGCGGATGTGCTCCAACGAGCCCATCAAAAACCCGTGGCTGAAACCGATGAAAAACTCGTTTCGCTCGGATACAAACCGCAGATCCACGCACGTGAAATCAACTTTTTCTATATGAAAGGGGATCTTCGGGAACGAATCGAATACAGCAACGGAAATTACCATGTATTAAACACGGATATCCGTTTTAGCGAAGAAACGATGACCGCTGAAATCGCAAATCATCCGGAACATTTCAGCCCGAATGTGGTGCTCCGACCTCTTTACCAAGAGATTATCTTGCCGAATTTAGCTTATTTGGGAGGTCCTGCAGAGGTAGGCTATTGGTTCCAACTCAAAAGTGTTTTTGATTTACATCAGGTACCATTCCCGATATTATTACCAAGAAATTTCGCTTTAGTTGTTCCAGCCTTAGTCGAAAAAAGACTAGAGAAACTGGAACTTTCCATCTTGGATTTATTTCAAGAAGCACATGTTTTGCGAGCTAAATTCATCGACAAGCACACCAAAAATTTGTTGGACTTAGGCGACGAACAAGAACGCCTATCCACGCTGATGAGTAAAATTGCTCAAAAAGCACAGGCCATCGACGAGACCTTAGAGCCTGCCGTTCTTGCGGAAGAAACACGCTGGCAAAAAGGATTAGAGCGACTGACAAAGAAAATGCGCAAGGCAGAGGAGCGAAATCAAGAGACGGGCTTGCGCCAACTAGCCGCTGTGAAACAAGACTTGTTCCCTGGTGGACATTGGCAAGAACGATATACGAACTTCCTCGAATTTTACTTGTCGGATCCCGCATTTTTGGAAAAACTTTATGCCGCGTTTGATCCACTTACATTTGAATTAACTGTACTCAACCACTAGATGCCTGAAAAATTAGACCCCAACGCATTTGTAACGGCAGCAGCACATGGGCCGATTCTCGACGTGCGTTCGCCGGGGGAATTCCAGCGGGCACATATTCCGGGTGCGATCTCATTTCCATTGTTTAGCGATGAGGAGCGCGCACGCGTAGGCACAATCTATAAACAATCTGGAAAGGATGCCGCGGTGGAACTCGGCCTAGAGTTTGTGGGTCCTAAACTTGCCAAATGGGTCAAAAAAGCTAAAAAATTAGCCGTTGATAATACGGTCTACGTCCATTGCTGGCGTGGTGGCATGCGCTCTGGAAGCATGGCTTGGCTTTTGGAAACGGCTGGCATCCGAGTGAAAATCTTGGTAGGCGGTTACAAGGCTTACCGAAATTTTGTCCTATCTAAATTTGAAGAACAGATTCCTCTGATCGTTTTAGGAGGAAAAACCGGGAGCGGAAAGACAGACATCTTATTAGAAATGCAAAATAGAGGTGTTCAAGTTATCGACTTGGAGGGCATTGCTCACCACCGAGGTTCCGCATTTGGCCATCTAGGTTTAGAGGAACAGCCAAGCTCAGAGCATTTTGAGAATATTTTAGTCAGTCAATTGATGCAAATGGATTATTCAAAACCGATTTGGGTGGAGGATGAAAGTAGGCACATTGGAAAAGTATTTATGGGTGCTTCTTTTTATAATCAATTGCGAGAAGCCCCTGTCTTGTTTTTAGATATTGATGCGCAATATCGATTACCCCATTTGGTCGAGGTTTATGCCCATTATCCCAAAGAAGATTTAGGCCGGGCCATCGACAAAATCAAAAAACGCCTGGGTGGAGATCATTATAAAAATGCACAAGAAGCATTAGAAACAGGTGATTTCTCGCTTGTGGCTGCGATTACCTTGCACTATTATGATAAGGCATATGTGCACGGATTGGAAAATCGAGCTGAAGAAAAAATCCACCGCTTGGTGGTTGAAACATTAGAACCCACCTTACAAGCAGATGCCGTCATGGCGCATCCGCTATTTTCGCATAACAAATGAACGACGCATTTTTAAACCAGATTTTAGGGCGCCATACCCAAACGAAGCCGTTTCCAGCTACGTCTGATATCAAGAAACTATTCACCAAAATAGTCCTGACCCTATTTCCAGAACAAACACGCAAGCAAATCGTCAACCTGACTGATCTGCAATTAATCTGGGAAAGCATCGAGCACGGATTGGAAAGTATCTTGCATACGATGAGTCAAGACTTGCCAGCGAGCCCTCAAGAAATTACAAAAAGCTACATGGAGCGCATTCCTGGGATATATGAATTACTACTCACCGACGTCCAAGCGATGGTAGATGGTGATCCTGCGGCAACGACAGATTATGAGGTAATTCGGACCTATCCGGGATTTTATGCCATGGCTTTTTACCGCTTGGCACATGGATTACAACAAGAAAAAGTTCCTTTAATGCCACGTATATTAACGGAATATGCACACTCTAAAACGGGAATTGACATACATCCTGGCGCTGAAATTGGGCCTTATTTCTTTATGGACCACGGAACAGGTATCGTCATCGGTGAAACTTGTGTGATCGGTGAACGCGTGAAATTATATCAAGGAGTTACGTTAGGAGCGCTTTCTGTTGCAAAAACCATGGCCTCCACCAAACGTCACCCTACAATTGAAGATGGTGTGGTGATCTATTCGGGAGCGACTATTTTAGGAGGTGATACCATCGTAGGCAAGGACTCGATCATCGGCGGAAACGTGTGGTTGACTCGTTCAGTTGCCCCAAACACCAAAATTTACCACCAAGAAAATTTAAAAGTAATCGAAGAATAGGATGTCGGCATTATTAGATTTAGTAGGCAATACGCCTCTGGTAGACTTAACGAAATTAAACCCAAACCCACGGGTTCGGATCCTGGGCAAACTGGAAGGAAATAATCCAGGTGGTTCGGTTAAAGACCGTGCGGCCAAAAACATGATTGAATCCGCGATTGCGCGAGGTGAAATCAAGGCAGGCACTAAATTAATCGAAGCCACATCTGGAAATACGGGTATTGCCTTAGCTATGATTGCCCGGCTGTTTGGATTGGAAATTGAACTGGCGATGCCTGCCAATTCTACCCGAGAGCGCGTGCTAACCATGGAGGCCTTTGGCGCGAAAGTAACGTTAACCGAAAGCATCGAATCGGCTCGTGATTACGCTGTGGATAAGGCGGCATCGGGCGAATATATTTTATTGAATCAGTTTGAGAATCCCGATAATTATTTGGCCCATTACAAAACGACAGGCCCAGAAATCTTTCGCGATACAGCCGGCCAAATCACCCATTTTGTTAGCTCGATGGGGACAACCGGAACCATCATGGGGACATCCATGTACCTAAAAGAACAAAATCCATCCATTCAAATCATAGGTTGCCAGCCTACGGAAGGTTCGAAAATTCCAGGGATTCGTCGGTGGCCCATGGAATACCGTCCTAAAATTTACCAACCAGAACGTGTGGATCGCATCATGGATATTTCAGAGGAAGAAGCGACAGAAATGACGAGACGCTTGGCCAAAGTGGAAGGTGTATTTGCCGGAATGAGCAGTGGCGGGGGAGTGGCAGCTAGTATTCGATTAGCGGCTGAGCTCGAGGAAGGCTTAATTGTGTGCATTTTATGCGACCGAGGTGATCGCTATTTGTCGAGCGGACTATTTGGTGAGTAAAACTCCCAATAATTGGTAATGCGTAGGGGAACCCCATCGCATCTGCTGCGTACCCTCAATCGAATAGGTTTGCACTTTACCCTCCGCAAAATTCATGTGCATTTTCTTCTGTGTATCAAAAAGGAAGTTGGTCTGCGACATTTCAATTTCAATGGAAGCAGGGCGCTCGAGAGCGTCCAACTGAATCTTCAATTTCTTCACGGGTAGGTTTTCTCCAATCTTCAAGGAATACCACCGAAATCCATCCTCTGAAAGGTTGTCGTAACTTTTGTCAAAAGCGGGCTTATTCAAATCAGACTCGATGAATAGCGCCCATTCCTTTTCCCAATTCATATCGGAAATCACCTTCACTTCCTTCTTCCCATCCAAAATCATGGTTTTGTGAACGCGTGTTGGATGCTTCTGCATTTGGCTAATTTCCTGTTCTAAATAGGAGGCCAGCGGAAAATAGAGCTGCTTTTCGGTGGGTACCGTTTCCTCCGTACAAGCAAATGTCATCCACAGCAAACTGAGGAGACTCACACGAAGAAGTAAACGGGATTGAATTTGCATAACGGGCATAAAGGTAAAGAAAAATCCTTGAAGTCGGCTGACTCCAAGGATCGTTCACTTAGGCGGTTAGCATTTCATCGATGGGAATGCTTAGGACTTTCGTCAGGTTAAAAAGCTTTTTTGCGTTCGGATAATGCTTCCCAGATTCCCAATAATTGTAGGCACTTTGGCTAACGCCTACAGCCCGGGCGACTTGATTCTGGGTTAATTTTTTCGATTGCCGCGATTTGATCAGCAGCACTGAGAAAAGGTGTTTGGTTTTCATATATGATTAGGGTTAGGTAATAAATTGTAGGAAGATGACTGCTTGAATTGAAAAAAGCAATTGATTGATGGAATAAAATGCCATAATATAAGCTAACTGATTGTACCTGTCACTGTTTTACGTGCCAATAAACCGATTTGACAGCGATAGTCAAAAATGGAAAGCAAAAAAAAAGGGTCGGCACGAAAATCGCACCGACCCTTCTTAGGATAATTAGTTGCTTACAAATTGCGTTTCTTCAATTCGCTGACAGCAAAGTCCGCTGCGCGAGCAGTCATTGCCATGTAAGTTAACGACGGGTTAACGCATGAAGCAGATGCCATCGCTGCACCGTCAGTCATAAATACGTTTTTCACTTCGTGAACTTGGTTGTGCTTATTCACAATCGAGTTTTTCACGGAAGTACCCATGCGCGCTGTACCCATTTCGTGGATACCTAAACCGATGTGCGTGTTTTGGCCATTGTATGCATTGATGTTTTTGAAACCTGCCGCCTCTAACATTTCAGCCGCATCGTTCATCATATCTTCACGCATTTTCAATTCGTTTTCACCAAAATTAGCCTCAAACGAAAGAATCGGTAAGCCCCACTTATCTTTTTGGTCACTTAACGTGAATCGGTTGTTTGGATCTGGTAAAATCTCACCAAAACCACCAAAACCAACTGTCCATTGACCTGGATGAGTTAAACTCTCTTTGAAGTCGGCACCAAAACCATCTTGACCTACGCCACGTCCCCAACCTTCACGACTCGCACCACCTTGGTAACCGAAACCGCGTGAATAACCACGCTTATCCTTGCCCCAGTTGCGGTAACGTGGAATATATAAACCGTTTGGACGTGAGCCAAACATGTAATCTTTGTTGAAACCGTCAACCGTTGCGCTAGCGCCTACACCCAAGTGGTGGTCCATGATGTTACGACCTAATTGGTCCGAATCATTTCCTAAACCATTTTGGTAACGATTTGATTTTGAGTTCATTAGGATCGAAGTTGAACCAATCGCTCCTGCATTCACGAAAATGATTTTTGCAAAATACTCTTTTGACTCCAATGTATTTTGATCAATCACGCGAACACCTTTGGCTTTTTGCGATTTCTCATCGTAGATGATTTCAGCCACAATCGCATTGTGTACCATCGTCAAACGACCTGTCCGTTGGGCTGCTGGTAAGGTTGCCGATAAGGAACTGAAATACGCTCCATATGGACAACCGCGCATACATTTATTCCGGTAGTTACATGATGAACGACCTAAATCTGTGTGCTGCTTGCCTGGTTTTGTTAAGTGAGCTACGCGGCCCACCGTTACGGGACGGCCTAATTTTTTATTGACTTCATTTTTGAAATGCACCTCAGGCGCAGTCATTTGCATCGCTGGCAAGAAATCCGAATCTGGCAATACGTCCAAACCTTCCGCTTGGCCTGAAATACCTGCAAATTTCTCTACGTATGAATACCAAGGAGCCAAATCATCATAGCCGATCGGCCATGGCGTTCCAATCCCCTCTTTCTCGTTGGCCAAGAAATCCTCGCGGTTCCAACGGTACGTTTGGCGACCCCATAACAACGATTTACCCCCAGTGTGGTAAGCGCGGATCCAATCGAATCCACCTTTTTTCTCGATGTAAGGATTTTGCTTATCGTTTTCGAATAAGTAACGGTGCTCTTCTGCGGGCGTATAGCCTGTGCGCATTCCTGCCCAATATTCTTCCGCAGCCATGTTGGTAGGCCGACCGCGATGATCGAATTCCCATGGATTTTTCATGGCAGTTTCGTAACCTTCGATGTGTTTGATCTCACGACCACGCTCCATCACGGCCACTTTAAGTCCTTTTTCTGTTAATTCTTTCGCGGCCCAACCACCCGAAATTCCGGATCCAATGACGATTGCGTCAAACGTTTGGCTCTTGATTGCATCTATATTTAGATTCATTTTCTTGTGTCGTTTGGGATTAATATGCGAATGATTTTTGATCAGGTTTCATGTCCGAAATGACTTCGAAACGACCTGGAACTGGTTCGTAAACGAAAGAAGCTTGTACCCCTTTTTCAGATGTATAATAGCCCAAAAGTGTCAACTCCTTCATCACACGCCAGAATGGAACACCACCCGCGCCTTCTAAAATGTCTTTGTCTACGTTATCTCCCACCTTCACTTTACTAGCAGAATAACTCTTCATTAATTCTTTCGTATCAGCTTCTAAAAGTGTCAACATCGCCACTTGGGCATCATGTGACTGGTTTAGAAATTTAGCTTTTGCCAAATTATCTACTCCTTTTTTGAAACTTACGTGTTCTGGTTTTTTATAGCAATCGTTCAGCATCATTTCAATGAATACAGGAACGCCCGCGTCGATCGCGCCAGCTGTAGTGGTTTTTGGAATAATGTGTTCGGCAACGGCAGCGACGATGTTTCGTTGTAAGTCGGTCAACGAAAACGTGCCTGCTTCAGCGATTACACCGGCATTTTTTGCCTCCATCGCGAAAAGCGTAGGAGCGCTAAAAACACCCCCTACTAACATCGCAATGCGAGAGACAGCATCTCTTCTGTTAAGCATAGTTTTTTTGTTAAAATGTTCAGGTCAAATGCCAAGATTCATGTGAATTTTGACAAGCGACAAAATTAATCAGAATCTCCGTTTTACAAGGAAATTAATTCGCTTTTTCTAGCTTTAAAACCAAATCTATGCGATATGGAGGCAATTGTTTAACGTCAATGTGGATGCCTTGTTTCTCCACCGTCCCGTTCAACGTTTGTGTTTCACCCAGCATCGCAACCGGCGCTTTTTTGTAAACGCCTGGAATGTAGATGGTTTCCTCATTCGGACGCTTTAATAAGTGTACATAAACATACTTGTCTGTCTGCGTCGTTACGCCCCAAACTTGTGGTCCCAAAGGACCACCGCGTGTTCCATAAATGGACTCCCCATGTCCTTTTAACCAGCGGCCGGCAACGGCCAACGAGTCTGTAAACTCCGGTTGGATTTCCCCCGTAGGCATCGGTCCCACATTCAATAATAGGTTTGCATTACGTCCCGCGGCGCCTACTAGTAGATGAATGATTTGTTTGGGAGACTTAAATTTCCGGTCGGTGATGTTATAACCCCACGCGCCGTTAATTGTTTCGCACGTTTCCAATGGAAGTTTAGAGGCTTCTTGGAAACTCAACCCGGAATGATTTTCGCCCGGTAGATCGCGCTCAAACATTTGAAAATCTTCGCCTGGAATCGGATCCAAATGGTGATTGTTTCCAATCATACAGGCAGGTTGTAATTTGTGAATCAAACTATAGATCTCATCATATTTCCAGTCGATGCGCGCTTTTCGATCCGAAGCACCTTCGGGATTGGTTTGATCCCAGTGTCCATCAAACCAAATGTTATGGATTTCACCGTAGTTGGTCAATAACTCTGTCAATTGCGCTTTCATGAATTTAAGGTATGATTCATAATCACCTTTGCCTTTACGTCCACTTTTTTGGCCAGTGCGACCAGTTTCAAAAGGATAGTCGTCACGGTACCAGTCAAGAGTCGAATAGTACAAGCCTAATTTCATGTCTTGTTTTTTACAAGCTTCAGCGAGTTCTTTAAGGGCGTCGCGCTTGAATGGGGTATTGGTGATTTTCCATTCAGACTGTTTCGTATCCCAGTTGGAGAAGCTGTCGTGGTGGCGAGTAATGAAAATGATGTATTTCATCCCGGCATTTTTAGCGATACTCACCCAGGCGTCCGCGTTGAATTTGCTTGGATCGAAAGCGGGCATCAAGCGTCCATAATCATTTTTTGAAATTCCTTTATTGTTCATGACCCACTCGCCATCGCCGAGCATACTAGAAAGTCCCCAGTGGACGAACATGCCGTATTTCCGATCTTGGAAGGCTTGGCGTTCTTGAAGATTCACCTCAGAAGGCGTGTATTGTGCCAAAACCGGCAAACTTAGTAAAGCACACAGGCAAATAGTAATTAATTTCATAGGGAGAAACGGTTTAGATTGAGCAAATTATCAAATTTCTGAATAGGTTTATCAGTTTGGGAATAGGATTTTCACTAGATTTTTTTGTTTTTTGTGTCGCGACGAGCGGCGAGACACCCTGCCGACGTACCCTCTAAATTTTCGTTTATGCAAGAAAGTGCGCCAATTTTTGATAATAATAAAATACCAGTTAAAAAGCTTTGGCAAGTGATTATCGCCTCGTCGGTAGGCACGGTGATCGAATGGTATGATTTCTACATTTTCGGCAGTTTATCCGCCATCATTTCGCTATCCTTTTTTCCCAAAGAAGACCCAACAGCCGCCTTTATTTCAACGTTGGCAGCCTTTGGTGCGGGCTTTGTGGCACGTCCATTCGGTGGTGTGATTTTTGGTAGATTAGGCGATCGCATCGGTCGGAAATACACATTTTTGTTGACATTACTCCTCATGGGCGGATCAACCTTTGCGATTGCGTTCATCCCTTCCTATTCCGAAATCGGCCTGGTGGCACCAGCAATTTTACTCTTGCTGCGTATTATTCAGGGTTTAGCCCTGGGCGGCGAGTATGGTGGGGCGGCAACCTACGTGGCTGAATACGCCCCAGATGCTGAGCGTGGAAAATATACAGCTTACATTCAGACAACTGCGACCCTTGGGTTTTTCGTATCGATCATCGTGATTTTGGTTTCGCAAAACATCATGGGGGATGCTGTATTCCGCGATTGGGGCTGGCGCGTACCTTTTGCGCTATCCGGAATTCTAGTGATTGTCTCGTATTTTATTCGTCGAAATATGCACGAATCTCCCCTATTTTCGAAGTTGAAAGCAGAGGGTCGTTTATCGGAAAACCCATTGAAAGAAGCATTTGCGAGTAAGGCGAATCGCCGACTGATGTTGGTGGCCATGTTTGGTGCGAT
>JACCDQ011549258.1_pt1 | contig 11288 bp, 8 predicted proteins | sample 7446031 | NCBI WGS metagenome assembly JACCDQ01 (sample SAMN15323442, study PRJNA562643) | freshwater metagenome | isolation source: river surface water | place: USA:Blue River Watershed | collected 2017-08-17
CGCCCCACTCATGGCATGACTGATGATGACTTGTTGATAACCGTACCATTTGATAAGTCATGCCATGAGTATCTTGGATTTAGCGAGTGGCAACGCCCCACACATAGCATGACTGCTCATGACTTGTTGATAACCGCACCATTTGATAAGTCATGCCATGCGTATCTTGGAATTAATCTCTAATAGCCCTACCTCTTATTTCTCTTGGTACTTCGCTATAATGTACGCCATATTTGACAAACTCCTTTTGATCATCAAGCCTGATATAAGCTGGTGAGTCTGACGTGGTATAAGACTCATAATCCATACCTAAATATTTCATCCACTCCATCGTTATGCGATGACGCATAAAGCGTAAATTAGTAAACCCAAAAAAGCTTAAATGTTTTACTTGGTCGTAGGTAAATTCTTCATCAAAGTAATCACATGCTGCTATTCCAAAATAAACAGTCCATTTTACTTTATATAAATCTAATTTTAAAGAGTAATTTATTCCTCCTTTAAATTCAGGACTTCTTAAATCTTCTTCTAAAATCGGTAAATAGCCTAGCTTCTTCCATTTTTTTTCGCCTCGTTGGGGTGGTGGATTAATTCCTAAAACTGGACTTGTCAGGAAGTCAATAGTCTTAAAAAAGTCAACGTCAACACCTTTACCCTTAAATGGCTGCTCCGAACGATAATCTAGGATTTTCACCAGTGTGCCTAATTGGCTGAATGCCGACATTGAAAGGGTTTGGACATAAGCAAAGCCCAAATGCTCTTCTAGTGGTACTTCCCATAACATCCCGTGATGAGAATCTATTATTTCTCTTCGCTCAAAAGCTACATGATTCGTTTCCATATTCATTTTCTTTTAACTGAAAGTCTTATGTTGTAACGCACGTCATTTGCAAGTAATTTCAAGTTTAGAAATCTTCTATGTTTACTTGTTGATTAAACTGAAGGTTTGGCTTTCCAAGAACTACTATTTTTATCTTTCTTCTTACAACAACATATACACAATCAGGAAATACACGCCATAGCCCAACAAATCGTTGGTGGTTGTGATAAAAGGTCCAGAGGCTACGGCAGGGTTGATTTTCAGCCTATCTAAAACTAAGGGGGTAATAGTGCCCATCAAAGAAGCAAGCATCACAATAGAGAAAATCGACAAGGCCATCACCAGCGAAATAGCACTGCTGTGTTCGAGCACAATCGTACCTACAAAAGCAAAAGAAGCAGCGATGAGTCCGTTAAGCACCGAAACCAATAATACTTTTTGTAAACGACTCCAAAGATTGGTATCAATGCCCGATTTGTCTGCCAAACTTTGCACAATCAGTGCCGACGACTGAATGCCCACGTTGCCTCCTGTAGAGCCAATTAAAGGAATAAATGCTGCCAAAGTTGGTATTTTGGCAACTTCGTCGTTAAACTGTCCGATGATTTCGGCCGCCATAAAACTGCCCGTCATGCCTACCAACAACCAAGGCAAACGAGAACGAACGAGCTTCCAAATAGAATCATCTTCTTCTACGTCTTCCGAAATACCCGTCATGGCTTGTACATCTTCGTGGGCTTGTTCGGTAATAAAGTCGATTACGTCGTCGCTGGTAATACGTCCCAACAGCCGTCCTTGAATATTCACCACGGGGATAGCTTCGAGGTCGTATTTTTGCATAACGTCGGCAACTTCTTCGCCTGTGGCGGTGGTTTTGACAGATACGATGTCGTCGGTATAAATATCGGCAATTTTAGAGCCTCGCTTCGCCAGGATGATTTTTTTGAGCGAAACCCTTCCCAATAGCGTGCCTTCGTCGTCGATTACATACACCGAATACACGCTTTCTACGTCTTCGGCTTGTCGGCGAATTTCCTCAACGCATTCGGTGACACTCTGTTTTACATTGATTTTGACCAACTCTTTTTGCATCAAACCGCCGGCACAATCTTCGTCGTAGTGCATCAAATCAATGATAAAACGGGCTTGTTCTCGGTCTTCCAGAAAAGCAATCACTTCTTCTCTGATGTCAACGGGCTGCTCATTGAGCATATCTACGGCATCGTCAGAATCGAGGCAATCAACGTATTTGGCGATTTCTTCGGAACTAAAATTTTTGAGAAACTGCTTGCGGTCGGTTGGGTCGAGGTTTACAATAATTTCGGCCGCCAATTTGGTATCGAGCAAGGACACCAAATACCGGGCTTCTTCGCCGTTGAGTTCGTACAAAATACTCGTAATATCGGCAGGGAAGAGTTCTTCCATTTCTTGCAAGATAAACGCCTTATCTTGTGTTGCAATTGCTGCCTGAATTTGCTCTAGGTAGGCAAGGGTTAGTTCAAAAGGCAAATGTTGGTTGCCCGCATCCAAATTCTTTTCCATCATAACAAAATGCGCTTATACTTGCCGTTCATCCAGTGGGTATTCTTTGGCATACAACTGCCAGAGTAAGAGAAAAATAGAAAGTAAAATTGGCCCAAAAATTAAGCCCATAAAGCCCCAAAGTTGAGCCCCGATAATTACGCCAAAAAGAGTTATTAAAGGGTGAGTATCGCCAAGCTTATTTTGAAGCCATATTCTAAAAATATTATCGACCGAGCCAATCACAAAGAAGCCATATAGCAACATGATTACACCTCTAATCACTTGGTCGTTGCTGACGAGCAAAATAGCCACGGGAATATAGGCCAATGCCGAACCCAAAATCGGAATCATCGACACGACGCAGGTTACTAAAAACCAAAGCCAAGGATTTGGTACGCCCAATATCAGGTAAATAATCAAGCCTGCTGTGCCCTGCACAAGCCCGATGACGGGAATACCAATGGCATTAGAAAAAACCAGTTTGTTGAGTTCTTGCAAAAGATAACCCGCATTGGTATCGGAAAGTGGAAAAATAGAGCGAAGAAAAGCTTCGAGTTTTTCTCTTTCTTTCAACATAAAATACAACATCAAATAGCTCAACAAAATACCTGTGATGCCATTGAGTGTGCCATTGACCAATTGCGATGCCATTTGTGCGAGCCAAGAAGATACTTTATCCAAAGACTTTTCGTCTAAAATATTAAAATGATACCGACTTTCGAGTTGTGTAATATAGCCCTTGAGTGTATCAAAAAAAGTGGCGTATTGGTCAAGTGCAAGTGCATGACTGTTAAACAACACTTGCCCAACAAAATACAGAGGAAGCAGTAAGGTCAGAAACGAGCCTGCCATCACGAGCAATATAGCCACCCAACGAGGCAAGCCTTTGTTTTCGAGCTTTTGTACCCAACCGCCCAACAAGATGTATAGCGTATAAGCCCCCAACAAAGCTGGGATAAAATTGTTGATGTGCCAAAAAATCAATACGCCTAACCCAACAATGAGGCAAAGGAGAATCAACTGCCTGAGCAATGCCCTCGAAAACGGTGGTATGTGCATGATATACGTATAAATGCTGAATTATTCTTCGCTTGCTTGGGCTTCGTCGGACGACTCTTCTGTCGAAATTTTTGTGCCTATCATATTGGTAAGCATCACAAATTCGGCTACGCTGAGTTGTTCGGCGCGTTTGTTTAACAACGGATGTTCGGCTATTTGCATGGCTCTAAGGGCATTACGAAGCGTTTTGCGGCGTTGGTTAAAGCCCATTTTTACCACTGAAAAAAATTGCCTTTCGTTACATCCTAAATCTTCTACGGCGTTTCGTTTAAGCCGAATTACACCAGAGTTTACTTTTGGCGGTGGGTCAAATGCCCCTGGCCCTAATGAAAAGCTGTATTCTATGTCATAAAACGCCTGTAAAAGTACGCTCAAAATGCCGTAATCTTTATTGCCGGGTTTAGAGGCAATCCGCACGGCTACTTCTTTTTGCAGCATACATACGACTTCGGGCACGAGGTTTTTATTTTCGAGTACTTTGAAAAAAATTTGAGAAGAAATGTTGTAAGGAAAATTCCCAACAATCCCAAAAATTTGCCCTGCCATGAGTTTTTGTAAATCTAATTTCAAAAAATCTGCCGAATGAATGCGTGGACTCAAACTTGGGTAATGGGCTTGTAGGTACGCAACCGACTCGGTATCAAGCTCAACTACCGAGGTTTCATATTGCTCTTTTTGCAACAAATACTGCGTAAGCACGCCCATGCCAGGGCCAATTTCCAATACCTTGGTATAGCCACCATGACACGACATCAAATCGACGATGCGTTGGGCTGCCGATAAATCTCGCAAGAAATGTTGTCCTAAATTCTTTTTAGCTCTTACCTTCTCCAAATTTTTGTGGGGTTGTTAAATTTATTCCATAAAATTACATCGAATTTTGTAGTTTTAAGGTATATTCATTGGGCTTATCCATGCTTTTCTGTTTTTTCATAAAAATAAAATCCTGAACAACAGATAATTAGTTACATTAAGCCAATGATAAATTTTGCTGATGCCCAGCTATCAATCGTAAGAATGAAAAACAGGCGTTGCGTCTGTTTCATTTTTTAATCTCTATCTTTATTTAAGTATGCGTTGGTCTCATAAAACGAAAGACGAATTAATTTTAGAAATACGTCGGCTCAAAAAAGAATTACACGTTCTCGAAAGCAACGAAAAGGTAAGTTCTGCGACAAGCACCTTGGTTGATTTACGAAAAACAGTTGATAGCCTCAACTTGTTTGGGATGATTTTGGAAGAAGACGGCACTATTATTTTTTGTAATGCTTATGCTACCAAGCTGTTGGGCTGGACAGCCGAAGAACTCGAAGGCAATAATTTCTTTTCGATGCTTGTGCCAGAGCGTGAACGAGATGCACGCTTGGCGGCTTTTGGCGTAGCAATGGACAACGGCGGTGTGTTCGACCAAAAAGAACGAACCATGTTGGGGAAAAATGGGCAACTGCGTCATGTAGAACTCAATTCGGTGATTTTTAACGATTTCGACGAACAAAAATACCTGACTATCATCGGTGAGGATGTCACCGAACGAAAAAAAGTAGCGGAAGCGCTCTCTCGCTCGAACGCACAATTGCAAGATTTGGTCAGCAATACTTCCGATTTAATTCAAATTATGAGTATTTCGGGAAGGTTTTTGTACGTCAATAAATCGTGGCAAGAACGCATGGGCTACGAATCAGACGAACTGGCTAGTTTAAAGCTCATCGACGTGCTGCATCCAGACTTCGCCGAAGAAACGCTCAAAAAGTTTGAACGTATCAAAAATGGAGAAAAAATCGCCGATTTTGAAACCGTTTTCCGTAGAAAAGATGGCCGCCGCTTATACTTATCTGGCTCGGTCAACTGCCGTTTTGAAGGAGGAAAAGCCACGGCTTTTCGTTGTATTTTCCACAACTCCACAGCCAAAGTTCGTGCCGAAAGGGCTTCTAAACTCTACGCCAGCATTGCCCAAGCAACCATCAATTCAACCTATCTCGACGATTTGTATGCCAATATTCATAAAGAATTAGGTGAGGTAATTGATGTAAAAAACTTTTTCATCGCCCAGTACGACCCACACCAAAGCTACCTGTATTTTCCGTATTATGTGGACGAATATTTCGATAGCCGTGTGCATTTTACGAAACGAAAACTAGGCAACGGTCTTACCGAATACGCCATTGCCGCCAACCGACCCTTGATGTTGTACGACGACCAAATCGAAGAATTGGGGCGTACTCGTCAGATTTATTTGTACGGCGTTGTGCCGAAAGTCATGCTTTGTGTGCCGCTCAAAATTGGCGACCGCACCACGGGCATCATTGGCGTAAAATCGTATGAACGACGCAACAAATACGAGCAGCGAGATTTGGAGTTGCTCGACTTTATTTCGGGACAAGTGGCGTTGGCGATTGCACGCAAGCAAGCCGAAGATGCCCTTGCCAGAGAAACGGCTCGTTTGAACGCCATTTTTGAGGGAAGTTCGCACTTGATGTGGTCGGTTAATCGTAAAATGTTACTTACGTCGTTCAACCAAGAATATGCCAAATTGCTTGAAAATCGCCTTAAAATGAAACCCCAATTGACCTACAGTACCGAAAAGCTAGGGTTTCAGATGGTGAAAAAAGAGGAGCGAAAGATTTTGGAAGAAAGATATAAAGAGGCGTTTAAAGGTGAAAAACAGCGTTTTGAAATACAATTAGAAAGTGTTGATGAAGAAGAAAAATGGGTTGAAATTTATTTAAACCCGATTTTACTGAAAAACGATGTCATCGAAGAGGTGTCGGGTATTGGGCGTGATATTACTGATTTGAAAAAATACCAAGAAGACATCGTGAAAGCCAAAGACGAAGCCGAACGCTCTTTGAAGGTAAAAGAACGCTTCTTGGCAAATATGAGCCACGAAATTCGCACGCCAATGAACGGGGTGATTGGAATGATTGATTTGCTCAACGATACACCGCTCAACGAAGAACAAAAAGATTATGTCTTGACCATCAAAAAATCGTCAGAAACCTTACTCCATATCCTGAACGATATTTTAGATTTGGCGAAAATCGAGGCAGGGAAAATGGTATTACACGAAGCTCCTATTGTATTTAAGGATGTTTTCGACCGACTTTTGGCATTATTTTCGCAAATTGCCGCCAATAAAGGCAATCGTATTCATTGTCATTTTGGCGATGGAATTCCCGAATTTGTCATTGCCGACGAAACTCGTTTATTACAAATTCTCTCTAATCTTACCTCAAACGCCCTGAAATTTACCGAAAATGGCACAGTCGATATTACGGTAACGTCTATCCAAAAACGAGGAAAATTCAACCGCATCAAGGTAGAAGTAAAAGATTCGGGAATTGGTATTACCGAAGAAAACCTCAAAATGCTGTTCAATGCTTTTCAGCAGGTGGACAATTCTACCAAGAAATCATTTGGAGGCACAGGCTTGGGCTTGGCTATTTCAAAAGAATTGTGCCGCTTGATGAAAGGTGATATTGGCGTAACGTCGGTTTGGGGACAAGGAAGTACGTTTTGGTTTATCATCGAAATTAAGCAAACCGATATTAGTCCACTCACGTCTAAGAAAAACGAAGCCCAGTTTCAGGTAGTCAATCATTTTACCAACTATCATCCTTATTTATTGTTGGTTGACGACAACGCTACCAACCGCAAAGTTGCCAGTGAAATTTTGCGTAAATCGGGTTGTGAAATCACCACGGCCGACAGCGGCAAACGAGCCATTGAATTGGTGAAAGCATCAGGCATTCGACCTTACGACCTGATATTGATGGACATTCAAATGCCCGAAATGGACGGCGTTGAAACAACGGCATATTTGCGGAGCTTGCCTATGGCATTGCCTCCGATTATTGCGATGACGGCTTATGCCATGAAAGAAGACCGTGACCGATTCTTGGCGGCAGGCATGAACGACTACGTACCAAAGCCCATCAGGGCCGAAATATTGGTACGGAAAGTACGTGAATGGGTATCTGCCAAATTGGTCAAAGCCGACCGAGAAGCCCGTGTTACACCCGAAACGCTTTCGGTTGTGGCTGTCAGCGAAAATCCTACAAATCATACCACAATAGCCAGCGAGCCTGTAGCACCGAGCAAGCACAGCCCCCTATTGGAATCGAATGTTTCTCAAATCTCCGATTTCAAGGTATCAGACAACTACGAAGTGATCGACACCGCCATTGTCAAGCAATTAGCCGATAGCGTAGGAGGCGACATGAGTTTTGTAATGGCGATATTAGAAGGATTTGAAGAAGAAGCTACCGAGCAAATCAATTTAGCGATAGAAGGTTATCACGAAAATAATTGCAAAAAAATCCAAGGAGAATTGCATACGCTCAAAGGCAATGCAGGCACTTTGGGAGCGATGCGTTTGCACGAAATCACCAAGCATATAGAAGTAAAAGCGAAGGTTTGCGATTTTACCTATTTCGAGTCTGAAATCAAGCTTTTGCAAGCAGAATTTGAGCGATTTAAGGACGCTTATCGTAAGCTTTAAACCAAACAGTATGGATGGCGTTCATAACGGAACGCCATCTGTTTACTGGTGAAAATGGTACTGAAAAACTAGATTCTTCCCAATGGGCGTATTGTTCGGTTTCCATTATGGTCAAATTGTTTAAATAAGGCATACTTATCTTTGTAAACTTCATCTATCTTATCCAACACGGCTTGTTCAGCTTCAAATACTTTCATCCAAATAGAATAATGACCACCAAGCGAAGTTGAAGCAATCTGTTCTGCCATCGCTGGAATAGGAGCTTTTTGCCATCGAGCAAGACTAGCTTTTGCTTTATTCCATTCCTCATGTCTTGAACGCCAGCGAGTATCTGCTTCTGTTGGTTCATTCTTTCCAGAAGGAATTCTATCAAGACCTGTTAAGTTAATCGTATTTTCTGCTATCGGTTGAAACTCAGCTTTCAGTGTGCTTTTAGGCTCAATAACATTTCCTTCCGAATACTCAAAAACTAAATCTGTGTTGTCTCTATCTGGCCAAAAATAGTCTGTGATAGTTGAATTATGGTCACTTTTAATCGTGTTACAATATTTACAAGAAAGTAAGAAATTATCCCAATCAAGTACAGCCCCTCCTTGATTTTGGGGTAAAATATGTTCCACTTCGATACCTTGAAAAACTTTCATTTCACAATAGGAACAATAATAGCCAATTTTTTCGGCTAAATCATGTCGAGCTTGTCCATAATCTGTGTAGGCTCTTGGAGCATTTCCTTTCTCAACGGGTCTCAATGTTAGTTTCTATTATATTTTTGAATTATTCTCTCTTGTTCTACAATAGCATAAAATGCAGTATCCCGTGCAAAGGGCTTCATTGCTTCATCAAGTGCAGCCTTCATTTCTGGCGTATCTTGTTCTTCTTTTACCGCCTTATAGTATTCTTTTGCTTTTTGAAACATATATTGCCTTAACTTACTCCATTGAGGATTGGCAACAAATTGGAGTTCTTCTGCTATATCTTCAATACTTAAATTGGCGGCACTGGTTATTTTATGAACATGGCTATTTTTTAGAATAATGAGTTGCTCTTGTCCTGTTTCTTGAATCAAAAAAGGCGAATGAGTTGTCACGACAAATTGAATATTAGGAAATGTTTCCCTGAGTGTTTTTATGATTTTTCTTTGCCATTCTGGATGTAAATGAAGGTCTAGTTCGTCAATTAAAACAACCCCTTCTGTTTCTTTCAACGCTCTTTCTTGTAAGTGAGGATTTAGGGTAAAACACATGTAAGCCATATCGGCGATGATAGCAAAGAAATTTCGAGTACCATCACTCAGTGAACTAAATGGTAAAATGCGTCCATCTTCCAGCACTACTTTCAATCCTTGCGGTTTATCTGTGTCAAATTCGTGGTAAATATTAACACAAGTAGGAATACTATTGATAATTACCTTTTTTACAGCCGTCAGCACGATGTCTTCTCCTCCTTTTTGGATACGAGCAAGTTCCTTACCTCTAAACCATTTTTGAAACTGTTGATGTGTAGATTTTGCCTCTAAACTTCTGTCGTAAGCCCTAAAACGTGATGAAATTTGTTGTCGTTCCCTTTTCCTCTCTTTGTTCAGTTCATCATTATCTCTTGCAACATCAAACAGTCGTCCGGTTGCATAATATATCAATAGTGGAAGATTTACAACTTCTCCCTTTCTGACCATTGTATCAATTTTAGAGGCTAAATCTTTTATACTTTTAGCTTGTTTACTCGTCGTTCTGTTATCAATTCCTTCAAGTGTTCTTGCCCAAGTAATAGTTTGGTTATGGATAGCCCCCTCTGCTGCGACTTCTACTGGAAACTGATATTCCTCACTATGTTCGTAGGCGGCAATTCGAATATCTTTTTTATAAATTCCTCTGGAATAAGCCCCCTTTATTCCTAAAAAAAAAGAACCTATCACTACCGTTAATGCTTCTAATATAGCTGTTTTTCCACTTCCATTTTCGCCAATAACTACATTAAAATGGGGATTTAGTTCGACATGCAGGTTTGTATATCCTCTAAAATTCCGAACTACTATGTGCTTTATTTTCATTAGATTACATTTAAAACATTCATTCCCTTTATACAAAAACCATCATTCTACTTTGCACTTTTCTCTTCTTAAAGATTGTTTAAATATACTCAATTCAAGCGTATCTTGTAGCGTTGTTTTGCTTTGTAATTGATATTATTTTTACGATTGTACTACTCAAATCACTATCGAAAAAGCATCGGCATCTAAATGAGCAGGAAATTTCTCTCTGAATTGCTGTAAAGCTTCATAAGAAAGCACCGTTGTTTGCATGATTTCGAGGTCTTTTTGATAAAACAACCTTTCTCCTTTGTAATCAATCACCGCCGAATCGCCCGAAAAATGAAGCCCATTGCCATCAGTTCCCACACGATTTACCCCGATTACATAGCTTTGATTTTCGATGGCTCTGGCTTGTAGCAAAATATTCCAAGGATGAGCCCTTGCCGCAGGCCAATTGGCTATATATATCAACGCATCGTATGCCTGTTGTACGTTTCTGGCCCATACCGGAAAGCGCAAATCGTAGCAAATCAAAGGGCAAATTTTCCAGCCCTTTATCTCTACAATCAGCTTTTGTGTTCCTTCTGCAAAATGCAGGTGCTCGTTTCCCATCCGAAACAAATGCCTTTTGTCGTAATACAAAAATTGTCCATTGGGTTGCATCCATATCAGGCGATTGTAACATTTCCCATTTTCTTGCACCATCATACTTCCCATGACTACAGCCTGCGTTTGGGCCGCTTGTTGTTTGAGCCATTTAAAGGTAGTAAGGTTCATGGGTTCGGCAATAGCGGTATTCATCGAAAAACCCGTATTGAACATTTCGGGCAGAATAATCAGGTCGGTAGCTTGGTCGATTTGGGCTATTTTTTCCTCAAACATCGCCAAGTTAGCCGTTGTATTTTCCCAATATAAATCAGATTGTATTACTGTAACAGAAAGGTCTTGCATGTATTTTGAGCAGGTTAAATTCAAGTAATCTGACCAAATATAGCGAAAAATGTGAGCAGAGACGGTGTTGAATTTACATTAATAGCACATTCGCTATCGTTCTGTTAGAAATCCACGTAACAACAATTATATTTACTTGACCTGATTTTTCTACATAAGTAATTAGACAAATTGAATGTTAAATTTATTATCCACGCTATCAAGTATTGCTTAAAGACTCATTTTGAGGTTATTAAATGACAAATAAGCAAGCATTAAATTCTAACCATTCGTAAATGGTTTTAGGGACAACGTCAAAATAGAGACTTAATTCTTTTACCTTAGCTTCTTTGTGCGACATTAAAAGACATTTTATCCGATTTCGCAAAGGTTGACTAATCGTGACTAACTCCATGGATATGAGTTGC
>JACCDQ010675859.1_pt1 | contig 11287 bp, 7 predicted proteins | sample 7446031 | NCBI WGS metagenome assembly JACCDQ01 (sample SAMN15323442, study PRJNA562643) | freshwater metagenome | isolation source: river surface water | place: USA:Blue River Watershed | collected 2017-08-17
ATCAAATTGACCCTTGTTTTCAATAAAATACAGATTGTCAAACGGATTGGAATTGCTGAACGTATTTTGAGCCAACAAATTGCCTGTCCATACCAACAAAATCCATATTGCAATTTTAAATTTCAAACCTTGTTCAATTTAGTATTTTTATGTAAAAATGTGACACACTTATTGGTCAGCCTCTCGCAATTTTATTACTGAAAATTTTTTAATCCGATGCTCGGTTCTTCGAGTACGTTGTCTTTCAAAATGGAGAAACTAAAAAACCAATAACCAATTACAAATAGCCAATTACCATGATACTTCACCTATCCAAAATAGAGTCGTACAAATGTAATTCCTATAATTTTGAAAAAATATAGTGACATGTCACTATATGAATCTCAAATTAAGTTATCGATACTAGAGATATTTTCATCTAAATTTTCCCCGATTATTGATTTTCAGAATGGACGCATTCATTGTATTTGAACTTTTTATTTTTATATTTGTTTAAACAATTGTATGGAACGCAAGAAATTTTTGAAATCCGCATTTATTGCTTCAGGAGCCATTGCATCCGGGCTAACAGCGAAAGCCATTTTGGATAATAATAACGATGAGCTTTCGCCCATTAAATCGGTAAAAGATCCTAATTTGGGATTCAATCATATTCCCCATTCGAATTCAACAATAAACATGAACACTGTACTACACAAATCCGACTCTAGAGGACATGCCGATCACGGTTGGTTGGTATCCAAACACACATTTAGTTTTGCTAACTATTATAATCCTGATCGAATGCACTTCGGAGTATTGCGTGTTTTAAACGACGACTATGTAGCACCCGGTATGGGCTTTGGAACACATCCCCACGACAATATGGAGATTATTTCTATCCCATTGGATGGAGATTTAGAGCACAAAGACAGTATGGGAAATGTAGCCGTAATTAAAAAAGGTGATATACAGGTGATGAGTGCAGGCACCGGAATTACCCATTCCGAATACAATAAGAACAAAGATAAAGCGGTAAAATTTCTTCAAATTTGGGTATTCCCCAACAAGCGTAATGTTGCCCCACGCTACGACCAGATATCATTGAATCTTAAAGATCGCGAAAATCGATTCCAGCAAATTTTATCGCCATCTGCCGAAGACGAAGGGGTTTGGATTCATCAGAATGCTTGGTTTCACTTGGGAAGTTTTCAATCCGGTAAATCGAGTCAATACGAAATTAAATCGCCAAACAACGGTCTATATGTGTTCATGTTGAAAGGCAAAGCCAACATCAATGGTATTGAAGTTTCCGCCCGCGATGGATTAGGAATTTGGAATACCACAGAACCCATTCAATTGGAAGCTACCGAAGACAACGAAATTCTACTAATGGATGTGCCAATGAATATTGGTTAATATGCCTTGAAATAGCTCCTGTGACTATAGTTACAGAACCGTTTTAGCGCGAAGTGTACCTTTGCGCTAAATTTATTTTGTGGATTTCTAATTATGTCGATTTTTAGGGGAATTAATAAGGCTATTGTAAGGGGTACGGGTAAGTTGATTACCGATGAAGTAAAATTAAAGTTCTTATTTCTCGGGATGTTCTTGGTGTTTGCCATTAATTTAACCTATGCTCAACATCAAGAACTCCTTGAAAAACCCAATCTCTGGAGAGGGAAATCCAAACGGTATTACGACACCTCCGAAATCAGTAGGGCTTTTCAAGATGGTGTGTTGCAAGGACATTTTCGGTACTTTTTTATGAATACCGATAATCAAGGTGCACATTCCGATTATTTTGCTCATGCAGCCGGTGGAGGAATTCGTTACGAGTCAGCTCCTTATCGCGGTATACAGGTTGCTGTTAGCGGATTTTTTATCTTTAATTTACATTCATCGGATTTGGGATTGGTCGATAGTTTGTCCAACCAAAAAAATCGATATGAAATTCAATTATTTGATATCGCAAATCCTTACAATTTTAAAGATATTGATCGATTGGAAGAACTCTATGTGAAATACAATTTCTCTAAATCTACCATCACAGCTGGGCGCCAATTGATTAACACTCCATTCATTAATTTGCAGGACGGAAGAATGCGTCCTACCGGTGTTGAGGGATTTTGGGCAGACATTGCCGAATGGAAGAATACCCGAATTGAAGGTGGATATTTATACGGAATTACTCCCCGTGGTACTGTGGAGTGGTACGATATTGGCGAATCCATCGGTTTGTATGGAGTAGGAGTAGATCATTTAGGAAATCGTTCGAAGTATGCAGGAAATCTGGAAAGCAATTGGGTTACCGTAGTTGGAATTCATCAGAAAGTGAATTCCCATTTCCAGTTAAATGCTTGGAATACCACAATTGATGACATTTTGAGCACCAATATGTTGCAAGCCGACTTCGTCTTCCCCCGAGATAAAAAGAATAAAATCTATTTTAAATCTCAAATTATTAGACAGTTGCCCATCGGAAATGGTGGGAATGAAAATGCTCAATTCAAATACATTCAGGATGGAGAAAAAGCAACTACGTTTAGTTTTCGTTTGGGTCAAACTCAAAATACGTGGGATTTCAACTTGAATTATACCCGAATTACTTCCGAGGGTCGCTATTTAATGCCCAGGGAATGGGGTAGGGATCCATTTTACACTTTTTTACCGCGTGAACGTAACGAAGGACTCGGAAATCTGCATGCAGCAACCGTTAAAATCACCAAAAGTATACCCAAAATAGAGTCAAAAATTCAACTTTCAGGGGGGTATTTTAAATTGCCTTCAGTCTATGATTTTCGATTGAATAAATATGGTTTGCCATCGTATGCTCAAGCAAATTTAGATGTACGCCATGATTTTGGGGGAATTTGGAAGGGAATGGAACTTCAGGTATTAGTAGCTTACAAACACGAAATGGCCGATGAATTTTTAACTCCCAAACACATATTTAACAAAGTAAATATGATGCTTTATAATATAGTTTTCAATTATCATTTTTAATTGATTTTCAAGTATTACATAGTATTCAAAAATAACAGCGCTGATTGAGGCAGAATTTTACTTAAAAATCATCAATTTCAATCAACATGGTGAACCATTGTTCACTCAAAATAATAAACCAATTACCACTGCCAACGAAATCCAATAAAAATGCGTCGACCTTGATTGGCGGTGTACACATAAGAAGGATCAAACGTTAGTCCATAGGGATTTTCAGCAGTTCGTTGGGCAATTCCATTTACAAAAACTACTTTTTTGTCGAAAGGATCATGACTTCGTGCAATTAAGAACGGCACATTTCGAGCAGGTGTCCAGTCCAGAACATTTTTGATGCCACCGTAGAATTCTAATTTTTTATTCCAACGATAACCACCATTGCAGTTCAACAAGGCGTACCAAGGAGATCGATCAGGTCGCGGATCGTAAATTCCTAAGACCGGCAATCGCATAGAACTTACCGCATTGCCCGTGAAATCTACATTCCACCGCTGATTTCGCGATTTGTACGACACGGTTAGACTGGAATTCCATTTTTCAGTGAAGTAGGGAGTTTGATAATGGATTTCGATGCTTCCATCGGATAAGGTATCCCCCGAAAAAGGAGCCTGAACATCCATGAATGTGACACCCCAGCGCAACGAAACACGTTTAGGTAGCTGAACGTTCAAATTAATGTTAATTCCTCGATTGTAGGAGTTCTGGCGGGTGTTTACAAAACGAATTTCGTTGGGATCGCTGTCGTAATCCGGATAAATACGATTTTGAAAAATAGCACCGAAAGCATTGGTTTCCAAATCAAACAATACTTGACCCCATGTCCAAGTTTGATTTAAACTAGCGCTAAAATTATAAGAAGTTTCTGGATTTAAAAAAACCGGTATCACCATGCGCCTTGAACCTGATAAAGCAGCATGTTCTTCGGTAAATAAGTTTACAATGCGGTATCCACGTCCAAAATTAAGTCGCGCTACCGTAGTTTTTTGGGGAACAAATTTCAATGCCAATGTATACCCAGGAATGAAGCGATGAATCGGATGATAATCCAGTCTCAGCCCAATATTCGCGGTCCATTTGGAGTTTAAATTGAGGTTGTTTTGATTGAAAAATCCGGGAATCCAAATATTGTTGGGTTTTGCCAATGCTTCATACTGAGCTTGTAACGAGTCAACCGGCATATTGTCGTTGTAATAGTTGTTTCGAACAGTAGCACCCCCAACCAAATCCCACCATTTTAATGGTTTATTCTGGTATACCCATTGACTAAAAAAGGTATTTTGAACGGCTTGGTAATGCGTTGTGCCATAATAACTATTCTGATGATGAATGTTGTATGAAATCATCCATCGAATGGGAATTGCAATGGGCAAATCGTAGTTTCCCATGAATTCCAATCTTCGGGTTCCAATTCGCTCACCGTACAACGTTTCTTTGCCCCAATCTTGAGGGGAGTAGTTCAATTCACCGCCCCATCGCTCTTCGGTTAGAGCGCGAATACCCAAGTTAAGTGCTTTATTTTGGGGACGAGCAACGTTCCATTTTTGGAACAACGAAATTCTTTTTTGCAAGGCAATATCCGTGAATCCGTCTTGATTTACATCCTTCAATTGGTCGTACCAAAATCCATTGATACCGGTAAGAATAGAGGTTCTTGAATTGAGGAAATGCACCGAAGAAACGTCTAAATTGGTTTCCAACCACGAAGTGGAATGAACATCCAAATCGAATCGAGCCGAAGGTCGTTTCCAGTTTTTGGGGATGTTAGATTCGGGAGAATCGAATGAGTGCTTATCAGAATAATACTTGGGGATTTTAGGAGTTTTTGTAATGATATTGATGATCCCGCCCATTGCTTCGCTTCCATATAATACACTCGATGGGCCTTTCATGATTTCCATGCGTTCGATCATCGAGTTGGGCAAACCCATCATTCCATACACCGAACCCAGATTCGAAATAATAGGCATGCCATCCACCAAAATAAGGGTATATCCTCCTTCCATGCCATTGATATGTATGTCGCCCGTGTTACAAACATTGCAATTCAATTGAGGACGAACACCTGAAGCCAGTTGGAGTGCTTCAAATAAATTCGGAGTCGGATTCAATTTGAAAAATGCCGTACGATAAATTTCAATGGAAACGGGACTTTCTGATTTTCCAACGGGTCGAAGTGTAGCGGTAACTACAACTTCTTCGATGGTATCGTCATCGAGACTGTCTTGGGTTAGAATTTTTTTAGCTTTTGGGGATGTCCATGGAGCGGCGTTTTTAGGAAATTCGTGGGTTCCATACAAACGAGTTCTTTGATCATTTAAATTATGGGTTGATCCTAGTTCAACTGGGTTAGTGATGTTTGAAATGGGATCAGAAAAAACATCCCCCGAAAACAAAAAAATCAATACGAAATATAGGTTGGACTTTTTCGAGAAAAAGTACCAGATTTTGGCGTGCATACAGTGGGTTTCAAATTTCGGTGTCGTTTAGGAGTAGTTGCAAATTTTAACTGCAAAGAAACAGAGTGTTTTAGTTTCGACACGATTTCCTTCCACAAAAGTAGGTGAAATATACAAAAATGACGTTAAACGATTTGTTATGAGTGGGCAATATGACGAAATTTGCCTTGCAACAAAACCAATGACGAAGCAAAGAATTACGGTAGCAAAAGGTGATGGGATCGGTCCTGAAATTATGGACGCCACATTAAGAATTTTGAATGCGGCAGGTGCCGAAATTGAAATCGATGAAATTGAAGTGGGAGAAAGGGTGTACCTTTCTGGAAACACTTCGGGAATTGCCAAGGAATCTTGGGACATCATACGTCGAAACAAAGTTTTTTTAAAGTCTCCGATTACTACTCCTCAAGGTGGAGGGTACAAGAGTTTGAATGTGAGTACACGTAAATTTTTAGGATTGTACGCAAATATTCGTCCTTGTATTAGTTTGCATCCTTACATTTCAACCAAACATCCACAAATGGACATTGTAATCATTCGTGAGAATGAGGAAGATTTGTATGCTGGAATTGAGCACCAACAAACCGATGAAGTCGTTCAGTGCTTGAAGTTGATTTCTCGACCAGGGTCAGAGAAAATTGTACGATATGCTTTTGAGTATGCACGAGTGTATGGTCGTAAGAAAGTTACTTGTTTCACCAAAGACAACATCATGAAGCAATCTGATGGGTTGTTTCACCAAGTTTTTGATGAAATTGGTGCTGAATATCCTGAAATTGAAAAAGAACATTGGATTATCGATATTGGGGCAGCCAAAGTGGCCGATACCCCCGAGGTTTTCGATGTAATCGTAATGCCGAATTTATATGGTGACGTGGTTTCAGATATTGCGGCCCAAATTACAGGTTCCGTAGGATTGGGTGGTTCTGCCAATATTGGTGAAACGTGCGCTATGTTTGAAGCCATTCACGGTTCAGCTCCTATGATTGCAGGACAAGGGATTGCCAATCCGTCGGGATTGTTGCAAGGGGCTGTGATGATGTTGAATCACATTGGTCAAACGGAAGTTGCAGAGAAAATTCAGAACGCCTGGTTGAAAACCATCGAAGATGGAGTTCATACCGTTGATATTTATAAAGAAGGCACCAGCAAGAAAAAGGTAAATACGGTAGAATTTGCAGATGCTGTTATTGAAAACTTAGGACAAAAACCGGTTCAATTGGTAGGAGTGGAGTTCCGCAAGGATGCGAAGTTTCATTTACCACCCTATCAACGCAAGGCGAAGAAGGTTAAAGAGCTTAAGGGTGTGGATTTATTTATTCATTGGCACGGAACCGATGCAAATATCTTGGCTGAGATGTTGAAACCGTTGAATAACGGAAAAATGAATTTATCCATGATTACCAACCGCGGTATTAAAGTTTGGCCAGAGGGATTTGAAGAAACTTTCTGCACAGATCATTGGCGCTGCAGATATAAACCCGTAGATGGACATATTCCTTCTAAATCAGACATTATTGAGTTATTGCAATTAGCGGAACAACATGGTTTGGATTCCATTAAAACAGAGAATTTATATTCGTTTGATGGAGTAGAAGCGTATTCTTTGGGACAAGGTCAATAAAGCCGTTGGAAAAATAACCGTAGCTTCAACTGGGGGCTACGGATCAAGGATTTGCATAAAACGGAATGGTGCTGTTTGAATTCGAAGTAATCGAAAAAAAAACGGCGCTGTTTCAGATAATAATAAAAAGAAAATGCCCCATTACTGGGGCATTTTAAATTAGAAAATCTTAAGGTAAACAGAAATAAATTATATATATTTTATTAACCTATTACTCTTACTTTAACGGCGTTTAAGCCTTTTTTACCTTCTTCTAACTCAAATTCAACAGAATCGTTTTCGCGAACTTTGTCGATTAAGCCAGTTACGTGAGAGAAATACTCTTCTCCGTTTTGGTCGTCTACAATAAAACCGTAACCTTTGGTTTCATTGAAAAATTTAACTTTACCTGTGTGCATTCAATTAACTTTAAGTATTCAAAGGTAACGGAATCCATGAGAATTCCTACCTTTTCGTAAAATTTTATTTTCTTTTTAATAAATTCTTTACATTCAATTTAGAACCTTTAGATTTTTGTTCTGGATTTTCGAAGGCATCCCATCGTTGATTGCTTTCATCGATATCGGCGGTTTCACGGAAAGGGTCAATTACAATACTTTGAACTTCTTTGTATTTAACAAACGCTTTGGTGAATTTATCTTCGTTTTTTCTCCAGATATATGCACTGATATAATCCACTTCCGAGGAGCCATCAACGTAGTTCCATTGAATAATTACCGGCATCACTGTTCCACCCACATTGCTGAAATTAAGTTGATAGTAATAGTTGTCTTTGTATTCAGAAAATTCTTTTTCAGTCACTAAATCGAAACCACTTAAGCGATTTACCAATTGAACCTTCTGGGCAGAATCGCGTTTTTCAATGCGTTCCACGGTTTCTGTTTTGGTGGGATTCAATGCGCGGTAGTAATATTTATCGCGCAATGCAGTGTCTGTATCGACAGCAAATACCATCCCAGCAGCTTTATTGCGTAAGCGGGAAACATGCAAGAAACGATCGTCTTCCATTGCTTGAGCCCGACGTGCGTTTCTGTTTCGGGGGATGTTTATCTGTTGATTCAGGTTAACGGTATCCATTGAAACTGGCATGCTGCTTGGATTATTCAACTTAAAAGCCACCACCGAATCCAATCGGATATCTACCGGTTGAATATCAAAAAACCACGCTCTCCAAAACCAATCCAAATCCACACCCGATGCATCTTCCATAGACCGGAAAAAATCCGATGGACGTGGGTGTTTGTAGGCCCATCTGCGACAATATTCCTTGAAGGCGTAATCAAATAACTCCCGTCCCATGACGGTTTCCCGCAAGATATTCAATGCGGTTGCTGGTTTCGCATAGGCATTGGGGCCAAATTCAATGATGTTCTCGGAATTGGTCATAATGGGTTCCAATCGCTCTACAGGGAGTTTCATGTAATCCACGATTTTGTGCGCTGGACCTCGACGCGATGGATAATTATTGTCAAATTCTTGTTCCGTTAAGAATTGAACAAAGGTATTCAATCCTTCATCCATCCAACTCCAATGTCGTTCGTCGGAATTGATAATCATGGGGAAGAAATTGTGTCCCACTTCATGGATAATTACCCCAATCATTCCGTACTTGGTGGCTTCTGTGTAATTTCCAGCAGAATCGGTTCGGCCGTAATTGAAACAAATCATGGGATATTCCATACCGCTGCTTGCTTCCACCGAAATAGCTACAGGGTATTCGTAGGGAATGGTGTATTTAGAATAGGTTTGGATAGTATGCGCCACCACCTTGGTTGAGTATTTATTGTACAGTTTGTAGGATTCTTTGGGATAATAACTCATGCACATCACCTTTTTTCCTTCCACAAAGGTTGGCATAGCGTCCCAAGTGAATTTCCGAGAAGACCCCCAAGCGAAGTCACGTACATTCTTAGCGCTGTATTTCCAAGTTTTATATCCCAAACCATACCAATCTAAACTGTTTACTTGTTCGCTATTTTTGGGATCTACGGAACATGCCCAATCTATTTTTGATAGTCTGTTAATACACTCTTTCGAATCCGCGTTATTCAATACCACAGAAATGTTGCTTGGATTAATTTTGATTCCTTTGGTAGATAATAAGTTGAGATATCGACTGATATTGGAATTTACATCCTCCAGAGTAACAATTTGTTGGGGCGTGTTTACTGGGTTGGCAAGGATGGCAGCTTCAGTTTGATTGAAGCAACGGTTCCAACGATTCCACTGCTCAGGTGAAAGCACTTCCTTGTAATTCGAACATTCGCCTGTAGCAGCCACAATGTGGTCGGAAGGCACCATTATATTCACATCAAAATCCCCAAAAACCAGCGAGAATTCGCCTCTTCCTGTAAACTGTTTATGGTTCCAGCCCTGATAATCGCTGTAAACACACATTCTGGGATACCATTGCGAAATGGTAAACAAATCGGATTGTCCATCGGGCATGAATTCATATCCCCCGCGGCCGCCAATTCGCATTCTTTCGGCGATTTTGTAACTCCAACGTACGTTGAACACGAATTTTTCTTTGGATTTTAAACCTTTTGGTAAATCGATTCGCATCATGGTATGGTTGATGGTAAAAGGAAGTTTTTGACCTTTAGCGTCAGTTACACTCCATATATTTGTGCCATACTCATTTAAGCGTTTTTGAACATCCAAATCTGAAATTTGCTCAGGGGTAATGGGTTCGGTCAATTTGCTTTCATTGAAGTAGTTGTTTTCTCCTTTGGGGTTGTGTTCATTTTCGTCGAGCTGCAACCACAAATAGCTCAAAACATCGGGAGAATTGTTGGTGTACGTGATGGTTTCGGTGCCGTGCAAAATGCGATTTTTCTCATCCAGTACGGCGGTGATTTTATAATCGGCTTTTTGCTGCCAGTATGCGTGACCCGGCGCACCCGATGCGGCTCGATACTCATTAACATCCTCCAAAAGTGGTCCAATTTGTTCAAACCGGTTACCGTGATTTGAACGGGGATTATTGAACACATTTTGTCCTATCAATAAAGAGCTATTGAAGAATAGCGTGCACCAGAAGATGCCTTGGTGTAATACTCGTTTCATTTTAGCGTAAAAAGGTTGGGTTAGGAGTATAAAAATACTCAGCTTGCGAATATAATCAATTCAAGGATGAATTTACAATTCTGTCGATACTCATCCACAATCCACAAAGCCAAGCAACTATGAGAATGCCTAATTCAAATTTGTTAGTAAAGTCAGGTGCCAATTGTAATTTTCCGGAACGTGAAGTGGAGGCCCATTTTATGCCAAACAAAACGCTTAAAAATAAGATTTGACCCAATTCCAAACCAATATTGAACCCAAATAATTCCCAAATTAAGTTATCAGAATGGGTAGTTACCTGTTTTAATTGGTTGGAAAAGCCCATTCCGTGAATCAGTCCAAAAAATGCAATGGTACCGTAATTGCGTTTGAGCTTGGCCAAATCTTTTTTGCGATAAACGAAATAAAAACTTCTCGAAGCTCCCCACAAAATGGTAAAAGCTATGCAGTTTTCAACAATATTCGTAGGAATGGTTAATACATCAAATACACTCAAAGCCAAGGTAAGTGAGTGTCCTAAGGTAAAAGCAGTAACCCACCATAAAATGGTTCGCCAGCTTTTTAGTTTCAACGGGGTGAACATGACCAATAGGAATAGCATGTGGTCGTAACCATTGAAATCCAAAATGTGTTGGAACCCAAATTTTATCCAAAAAAACCAATCAATTTGCAGCACAGTAGGAATTAATTATTCGTTGTGAATTAACTTTGACGCAAAACAACGTATATTTATCGATTATTCAATAGAATTTGAGTGAAAATACAGTCTATTTGAGCAACTTTCCGGAATGAATCATCCACTCACAACTTGGTCGTCAATCTTAAAAAACACGTATTTAAGGATTTGCTTTTTGAGTATAACCGCATTCTTTTTGTGGTGGGTTATATCATCATTTCGATTGCATCCCTTTTTTGTGGGAATTACGGATTTGAATGTAGATCTTAGAAATTCGAAAAGTGAAAGCTGGGAACTGAAAGTAAAATTATTTACCGATGATTTTGAAGCGGCATTTCAAAAAGAAATGGGTGTACGCTTGCCCAACAATTTTCATTCCATCTCCCGAGAAAGTGAAGAAGGAAAAGTATTGTATCCCTTGTTGGAAACCTTTTTTCAAAGAAATCTAAGTGTCAACTGGTGGGTGCTACATTTAACACA
>JACCDQ012008231.1_pt1 | contig 11286 bp, 14 predicted proteins | sample 7446031 | NCBI WGS metagenome assembly JACCDQ01 (sample SAMN15323442, study PRJNA562643) | freshwater metagenome | isolation source: river surface water | place: USA:Blue River Watershed | collected 2017-08-17
CGCAGACGTGCCGGCTTGTCCGCCCGCACGGGAGGGACCAGGCCGTCGTCCCAGGGCAGCGGCGCCCAATACAGCGCCTTGGGCATCGGTGGCGTCGGCTGCTCGAGCTGCCGAGCCACATGGGCGCGGAAGTCGAACCCGTGCTGCCAGAACTGGCTGCCGCGCGAGACGCCGTTCTGGGGCAGCTGCAGCCAGTGCACCCCCCGCTCGCGGCACCACCTGGCGACTGCGCGGTCGCGGGAGAAGGTGTGTCGCGTACCGGTCTCCTGGTAGCTCAGAAGTCGGCTGAAGGGGCGCTGCTGCCAGAGCGCCTCGAACACCGCCACCGCCTCGCCGACAGGCTCGAACAGCGTGCCCCCCAAGCCCGCCAGGTCCTGCGCCAAGCTGTGCACACACTCGCGCCAGAAGGCCACGTGCTGGCCCGACGTGTCGGGCTGCTCCCACCAGGAGGGCTCGTGCAGCACCATCGGCAGCACCGCGCCGTGCGCGCGGGCCTGCGCCAGGGCGTGCTGCAGCGGTGCGTGGTCGTGCGTGCGCAGGTCCCGCTTGAACCAGCAGACCTGCATGGCGCCGAGCGAGTTCTGGGCGTGCGCCCCAGCAGCTGTGGGAACGCCGGACAAGGGTTGAGGTGCCATGGCAAAGAGGACGGCCGTCGGCCCGGGCTGCTTCTTGGACACAGGTATAGCGCCATCCACCCCCGTGCGGCCGCTTGTGTCCGTAAATCAATTTACGGACGAGCAGCTCCTCGAAACCTGAACCCCAGCGCCCACCAGCAACCCCCGGCCATCCCTAACCAGGCAATCCCAAAACCTGGTCATCCCTGAAACGGCATGGCCCCAAAACCGGTTTTGAGGGCTGGCGCCCTGGCCCCCGAACGTCTCCGTCCGTAAATTGACTTTTTATGCTGGCGGTTGGGCGCGGTGGGTCGGGCCTATACCTCTTCAGGACAACCCCTGATTTGGAGGCACCCATGCCATTGGACTTTTCGAAGTTGAACGACCCTGCCTGGAAAGAGAAGATGCGTCTGGAACGCGAGGCCGAAGACGCCGCGCGCGAGGCGCTCGAGCGCAAGCTCCGCGAGGCGCTGGACGTCTGCCTGGCAGACATCGAGACGCTGGCGGAAAACGAACGCAGTCTGGTGCGCAACTGCCGAACCCGGCTGAACACGTACCTGCTGCCCAGCGAGAAGCAACAAAGCTGGCTGCTCGACATCGCCGCTCGCCTGGCCGCCCAGAACGCCACGAAGGAGGCACGCGCATGAGTCACGTCGCTGAAGTCTGGCTGGAATGGCCGGTCTGCCGCGGCTCGACGATGTACCGCGCGCAAGCCAAAACCGAGAAAGGCGCCCTGCTGAAGGCCAAGCTCGCCGCGGTGCAACTGGACCTGCTGCTGCCGACGTCCTACCCGGACACCGACTGGCACGGGCGGCCCTGCCGCATCCCCTACGACTACGGCATCAAGTTCGGCGTGCGACCGCTCACCGAGCGCGAACAAGCCGAAGGCGTGCAGGCCGTGTGGACCACCCACCTGCCGGGCACCCGTGAGTTCGCCGGCGAGCACGCGTCGGCACACCCCCTGGCCTACGCCGACATCAAAATCTGACCCAGAAGAAGGACATCCACATGCTGAAAGAACAAGACATCGTTTTCGAGCTCGGCGCCTACTGGGCCATGAAGGCCAAGAAGGTGGGCTACGACATCTACAAGGTGGGCATCACCCACAGCACCCGCTGCGCACACATCGGCTTCGAGGGCGAAGTGGGCCTGCAGAAGATGAAGGCGGAAATCGACCGTCGCATCGCGCAGGACCAGGCCAAGGCAGCCGCCGAGGCACGCCCGACGTGCCTGGCCTGAGCGAACAAGGAGCACCCATGTCCGTCCTGGCCAACTACACCGAAGACGAGAAGAGCCGCATCAAGGCCATCGCCTGTCAACTCATCGAAGGTCAAATCGTCGCCGGCAAGCTCGAGTGCACGGATGAAGCCATCCGCGCCGCGATGCCGCAAGCCATCGAAGACGCCCGTCAAGCCTACACGGCTGCGGTTGAATTCGTCTGCGGCTGACCGCTGACAACCAACCTCCGCCTCCACCCACCTCGTGTGCGTGGAGGCTCTTTCATCCTGCGACCGCCGGGGCCTCCAACGAGATGCCGCAGGACATCGCCGACAGGAGGGTTCTCGGCAAGTCCGCCACCCGGCAAGCGATGTCCAGGTCGCTGAGCAAGACGCCATAGAGCGCCTGACGCACACCCCGATTGAGTGCAGGCATCACGTCATCGCTGGTGTGCAGATGATGCAGCGGCTCGAGCTGGTTACGAACCTCGAGCGCCAGCAAAGCCGCAGCCCAGCGATAGGCTCGAAGCTGCATGCCAGGCAAGCTCGATTCCAAGGCAGCCTCCGCCACAGGGGGCTCCCAGTAGGGGGGCAGCCGGCTGAACAAGCTGAAATAGCTGGCAGCAACCGGAAACCGCGGACTCCGAGCCGAGCAGGTCAGGTTCGCCAATCCTTCCTGAAGGCCTCGCCTCACAGCCATCCGCACTTCAACCCAACAGTCCGCAGGCAGCTCGGCGCGCCAGGCCGCCTCCACCGCCGCGAACACCGCCGGCACCATCAACCCCAAGGCCCGAACACGAAGCTGGGCCACAGCCTCACGCCGTTCGGGCTGGACCCAGTCCACTGCTTTCGCCATTCGCTTGACCAGCGCAGCAGTCTCCTCGCCGTCAACTCTCATGTCGCCAGCTCCGTCCAGTTGTTGCGGTCAGGCTCTCGCCACATGGGCACGCCCCGGCTCGGTGAGGATACGGCCGCGCGGGGTGCGCTGGAGAAACCCCTGCTGCAGCAGGTAGGGCTCCACCGCGTCTTCCAGGGTGTCCCGGGTTTCGCTGATGGCCGCGGCCAAGGTGTCCAACCCGACAGGGCCTCCTCCATAGTTGTTCAGGAGCGCCTCCATCAAGCGTCGGTCCAAGGCATCCAGGCCGAACGCGTCGACGCCCAACATGTTCAGAGCTTCCTGGGCGTCCGCCAGCGCCACCACCCCCGCGCGTGCCCCATGCACGGTGGCGTAGTCGCGCACCCGGCGCAGCAGCCGGTTGGCGATGCGCGGCGTGCCCCGTGAGCGGCGCGCCATTTCGAGCGCCACCCCCTCATCCAGACCCAAGCCCAGCAGGCCGGCCGAACGCGCGACGATGGCCGCGAGCTCGTCGGCGGTGTAGTACTCCATGCGCCCGGTGATACCGAAGCGGTCACGCAGCGGCGCCGACAGGCTGCCCGCCCGGGTGGTGGCCCCGACCAGCGTGAAGGGCGACAGCGGGACCGTCACGGTGCGGGCCTCGGAGCCCTCGCCGACCAGGATGTCGAGCTTGTAGTCCTCCATCGCCGAGTACAGCAGCTCCTCGACCACCGGCGGCATGCGGTGAATCTCGTCGATGAACAGCACCTCGTTGCGGCCCAGCTGGGTCAGCAGCGCCGCCAGGTCCTTGGGCTTCTCCAGCACCGGGCCGGTCGTGGTCTTGAGGCCCACCCCCAGCTCGGCCGCGATGATTTGCGCCAGCGTCGTCTTGCCCAGGCCCGGCGGGCCGAACAGCAGCACATGGTCCAACGCTTCCGCGCGGTGGGCCGCGGCCTTCAGGTAGATGGTCAGCTGGCGACGCAGCTCGGCCTGGCCGATGTAGTCCGCCAGCGTCTTGGGCCGCAGGGCCCGGTCCTCCGACTCACCCGGCTGCACCTCCGGTGAGATGACCGGGGCGTGGGCTGCGAGCGGCGCCGGCGAGGGCGCGGCTGGCGTGGATTTGGCAGAGCGCTTGCGGGGAAGGGCGGTCATGAAAGTCTCTTCTGGCGATTCAATTAGTATACCTTAGAATAGCCTTATTTGTAAGCTATACCGAGAAGGACAACCAACCATTCAAGGACAGACCATGACGACACAGAACATTCCCCTGAACGAAGACCAACAAGCCGTGGCAGCCCGCCTGGCGAGCGACATCCAGCATGCCGTCGGGACCGTGGCCTCGACCAGCAAAGAGGGCTGCCTGGATGGTCAGCTGGCCGAGAGCTGCCTGAAGGTGGCGGAGTTCAAGCTCGCCGAGATGTGCCAGTTGCTGGGCGTGGAAACCGACAGCCGCGCCGAGCGCGAGGAGCGTTACGCGAAGCTGCGGGCCGCCAACTGCCGCATCCGCGACCTGGAGGCGCAGCTGGGCGCGTCGCAAGGCCCGGACGTGACCCAAGCCAGCTTGAAGGCCATGGACAAGCGGCTCAACAGCTGGTGGGACCTCGAGGGCTTCGGGCACGTCAGCGACCTCGCTTTCGGCGCCTACGGCTGCAAGGTGACGCTCAGCTGCTCGCTGTTCGGCAACTTCCGCTTGACCGAGTCGCCCACCCCGGTGTCCGACAAGGAGCGGCGCAAGCAGTGGCACGAAGCGCTGCGAGAGCGCGGTTTTGTGCTGGTGCAGGAAGACCGCGACTGGGAGCTGCTTGACTGCGAATCCAGTCGAAGCACCCTGTGCGACCTGCTGATGAGCCGACTCCCGTCGGCGCGCATCGTGAAGCTGGAGAACCACAACCGCGGCCGCAGCGCACGTCCGGAATTCATCTTGCGCAGCGTCGAGGTGTTCATCCGCGACATCGAGGACATCCTGCAGTTGCCGCAGCTGCCTGCTGAGTGACGCACGTCGAGCTGGAAAGTCGCTTCCCAGCTATACAAAACTGGCAACAATCACCAACAGGACACATCCATGGACATCACGCACATCAACGCCCTGAACCGCTTCGCTCTGCAACACCAGCGGGGCTGGCGCGAGGAGCTGTCGCGCTGCTGGCTGCGCGCGGGCTACCCGAGCAGCACCTGCGACGACGACAAGGCTCTGCTTCAGCAGCTGCGCAACAACGGTGGCCCGACGATTCTGGCGGCGTTCACGCCCCGCGAGACCGACTACCGCTACGTGGCCTACCTGAAGAAGGACCGCAAGGAACGCCTCACGACCCGGTCGGCTCGCTGGGTGACCGCCTGGCGCCTGGTGACGGCCGACGGCATCGACATCGTGCTGCCCTGGTGCGACTCGAAGGACGAAGCCCGCTCCACCGCGGTGGAATTGGGCGCATTCCTGGCCGGCGAACTCACCTGACCCGCCCCCTCAAGCGCCCCTCGTGGGCGCTTTTTCAGTTCAGGGCGACCAGCTTGTGGCTGATGGCGTACTTCATGATGTCCATGCTGTTCTTGAGCTCGAGCTTCTTGAGCACCCGCGCTCGGAAGGTCGAAATCGTGTTGACATGACACCCGATGGCCCCGGCAATCTCGGTGGGCGTCTTGCCCGCCGCGATGAGGCACATGACCTGGTATTCCCGCTCGGACAGTCGCTCGTGCAGGCTGGGCGCCTCCCCCAACGCGATGGATGTGGCCACGAGGGCCGCGTAGGCAGGGGTCACGAAGCGACCACCGGCCATGACGCTGCGACATGCCGCCAGGAACTCATCGGGCTCACAGGTCTTGCTGATGAAGCCCGCGGCGCCCGCCTTGAGCACCCGCGATGTGACGGCGCTGTCGGGCATGAGGCTGTGCACCAGAACAGGTTGATGCCGACCCATCGTGCGCAGGTCCTGCAGCAGGTCCAAGCCATCCCCATCCGGCAGGTTCAAGTCCAGCACCATCATGTTCCAGGCCGTGACCCGGGCCAGTCCTCGCGCCTGGGCCAAGCTGGCTGCTTCGGCCACAACGGTTCCGCCGAGCTCGTTGATGAGCATGGACACGCCCTTGCGCACCATGCTGTGGTCGTCGACGACGAAAGCTTCAAGTCCCTCTACCAACTCAGGCTCCTTGCGTGCCGGATGCCCTGGCCCCGGGGGGCCAGCGACGTTCGACAAATTCAATCCGCACCAACGTGCCGTCGATGTCCGGGCGAGAGCGGATGGTCACCGTCCCGGCATAGATTTCGGCACGCTCACGCAAGCTATTGAGCCCAATGGAGGCTGACTTGCCTTCAGCCCGCATTCCGACGCCGTCATCGTGAACTTCTAGCCAAAAACGCTGGTCGGTCAGACCCAGCCGCACCATGCAACGCGAGGCCTTGGCGTGCTTGCTCACGTTGTTGAGCATCTCCTGCAGGCTGCGCCGAAGGTGGTTGGCCATGCCATCTTCTGGCTCGAGCCAGCCCGGGGACAATTCGAACTGCGTCGCGATACCCACCCGCTGCCGCAGGTCAAGCACGAGGTCCTGGATGGCGCCGACCAACCCGTTCGCAGTGATGGATTCCTGGCGCAACTCATACGCAATCCGCCGAGCGGACAGGGCGAGCTTGTCGGTCTGACTCTTTACCGACCGGATGTGCTCCATCACGGTTTCGTTGGCCAAGCCCGAGCCCTGTACCAGATTGCTCAAGCGCCGCATCTCCAGCCTCAAGACCGTCAGCTCCTGCCCCAGGGAGTCATGAATCTCTCGCCCTAGGTCCTGGCGCTCACGCTCACGGACCTGCACCACCTTCTCCAGCACCTCCGGCGGCATCAGCGTCGACAACTCACTCAAGTCAGGCTCAACGACCGGGAGCGGCACCACCCCAATCCGCATCGCGATGGCACAAACGAGCCCGTGGGCGTCCGAGGGGTTGAGGGCGAAATGCAGCACGCGCCACGTACCCATGGCGTTCAACGTCAGGGTGACGTCCGACAGCGTGGGCGACGCCCGAACTTTGCCCGGTAGGTTGAGCAAGATGTCGCGCCCTTCCCTCAGCAGAACCACGTCCTCAGGGGTTCTAGCTTCGAGGGGACGGTCAGAGTTCAAGGGGACGGGGAACTCCTGGAAGGCCGAATTGGCTTGCGTGACCAACCCCCTCGAGTCGGTCAGCCAAACAGGATACGGCAGCCGCATCATGAGCTCACGGGCCAGTCCAGGCCACATCGGCAACTCATCTGGGTGCTCGGGCACCAAGAACAGAAATCCCGTGGAAGGACCTGGGTAGTCGGGCAGGGCCGATACGGTCAGACGCACCGCTCGGTCGACATGCGTACCCCGGAAGCGCACCGGCAGGTGCTCAAACAGAGCCGCTCCCGCGAGCGCCATGTCCAACCGCGTGAGCATGGGCGCGTCCAGGGCGTCAACCAAGATGTCTCGGACCGCCTGCAGAGAGTGAACACCCAGCAGGTCCAGCGCCTTCTCGGAGGCCTGCAAGACCTCCAAGGGAGCGCAGCGAATCAACAGAACCGGCTGACGCAAGGAAACGACCGACCGCCAGACCGTGTCAGGGGTCATCGTGAGCGTGGGGAACCCCTCTTCTCGCGCACGTCCACGTGCCTTCAGCCAAGCAAACACGTCCCTGTCCTATTCGAATTGACGCAAGCCTCCCACTCCGCCGGGGAACCAGTGATTGGAGCCTACCAGCATCCTCACGTTCCCATCATTTGAATCAAGCAGGCATTCGTTACAAATCAACACGACTGTTTCGCTGACGACTAAACAAGAGCCATCTTCACACCATCAGGCTGCCCCCGGCAGTCAGCTTGGAATACAAGCGCTAATCTGGTGGAATTGCTGACGCCAGAACAAGATTTCCGTACGCGACCACTCGAGAAGCCGAACCCACAGAGTGCAAGGTTTCCTTATCGACGAACGTGGCATAGCGGTACGGGTCATACGTGACCTGTCTCGCCGGCTCACCAAAAGCAGCCAGGCAGAGAGTCAAGCTGGAGGCCCTCTCCTGCACTTGCGTCGAAGCGGCTTGCAACACCCCGCGAATGACCGCGTGGACCTCCTTGCGTCGGCGCTCAAGCACTCGAGCTCGGCCGCGGGCCGACACATGGAAGGTGCACTCACTCAACTCGACCTGCTGCGCATGCCCCAACACGCGGCCGCGGTGCGGGCCCTCGGCGGCTCGAATCGAAAATGTGCCAGTTTCTCGATTCAAATTTCGATAAATATCCACGCGCAGACCTTTCAGTTTGGCGAGGGCAGTGTCCGATGCGCGATTCATGAAATCTCGTGGCATCCGCTGAAGTTCATTCGATTCATCGAGCCCAAGCACAAAGGCCGCGCGATGCGGAACATCGCGCGGCCTTTGTGTGACTGACCCAGCCGCTCAGCTCGACAGCATGTCCTTCAGCGCCGGCGACACGGTCAGCTTCACCACACGGCGAGCCGGCACCGCGATGCGGTCACCCGTCACGGGATTGCGGGCGACGCCGGCGGCACGCTCACGGGCTTCCAGGGTGCCGAACTTGTGCAGGCGAACCTGCTTGCCATCAGCGAGCTCGCTCTTGATGCGGTCGAACACGAAGCGCGCGACTTCAGCGCCGCCCTGATTGGTCAGGCCGAAACGCTCAGCGACAGCATCGGACAGGTCCTTCATGTTGAAAGTCGGGGTGGTCAATTGGAAACTCCAGGTGTGTTGGTTGGAACTTCGCAGTTCAAGTTAATCTGCGATGTTCGCTAGTATAGCATGAAATGCCTTTATGGCAAGTTTGTTTTCAAGCTCACCCTGGAAAAACAGGTATAACGCCCAGACTGCATGTTTGATGACGACCGTCAGCGGGAGGCGACAGGCACCTCGTTCGATTGCTGCCTGCGCAGACCTAGCAGCAACTGGCGCTTGAACCGGCTCACCTTCTGGAAGTACTTGTCGCTCAGGTTGAGTGAGCCGTTGTAGCGCAGGAGGGCGCGCCGCTCATCCCCGTCTTCCAGTCCCATGTACTCCTTGAGGATGCGCGCACCGATGTCGACGTTCTGCCCGACCGTGGTCGCTTGCACCTCACCCTGAGGGAACTTCTCCGAGTGGTAGCGCCCCGCGACCTGCATGATGCCGAAGGGGCGCATCGGGTCGGCGCCGCCACCAGGATTGCCCACGTTGTGGTTGAACGAAGACTCCGCCGCGGCGACCGCCATCAACAGCAGGGGGTCGATATGGTGACGGCTGGCTGCCGTGACGACAGCCACCGCCACCTGGCTGGCGGCCGCGCTGCCAAGCTTCCACTCGCGGCTGAGGTAGCCTGCCACGGTGGACGTGTCGAACGTCAGCTTCGAAGCGCTCTCTTGGGCGCTGACCTGAGCCGGCTTCGCAGGGCGCAGGTTGCGGGCGAATCCGGTGGTGTAGTCGACGTCGGGGAATGAACCGAGCACGACCGCCGACATCAAAACCCCACCCAAAAGGCTCATCAGCCTCGACGCGGTCGTCGTGGACTTGGTGGACCCTACAACCATCTCAGCCCCGATTCAACCGAACTTGCAGCTCGGGATAGGCCGGCCGTTCCAGCACCAGCGCGGTCCAGGAAACGGGAAGTTGAGCCCCTTCGTGCAAGGGGCCCACACCCTCGGCCGGCGACGTCCACATGTCATTGAGCCACTGATAGCCGTGAGACCGAAGGTCCGCTCCCGGCAGCCAGGCGCTGCACTGCCAGCTGTTCACGACCACGCGCAGACCGCGCTGGTTGCTGCGAACCACCCGCGCAGGGAACACGTCCGTCGGAACGCTCGACGCCATGAAGCCTTGCAGCTTCAGCCGGTCCCAGACCATGCGTTCGGCAAGGCGCGCGGACTGCCCCCGCTCCGAACACTGAGCGACTTGCCGCTCCAGCTCAGCCCAGGCCTCCTCGGACAGCGTGAAGTCTTCGGGCGCCAGCAGCAGTCGGTGCACGAGCAGGTCCGCGTACCGGCGGATGGGGCTGGTGAAATGGGTGTACCAGTCGACGCTCAGCGAGAAGTGGCCGCCTTGTTCGTGGCTGCGCTGAACGACGTAGCGAGCCGGCCGCATCGCCGAGCGAATCTTCAGCGAGGCGGCCACCTGGGCTTCAACACTGGGTTGCGCCGACACCAACTGCGCCATCGAGCGCAGACACGGCTCCTGCGGCAGCGCATGCGCTCGGGCACGCGCCCACGCCTGCAGGTCCTGCCAAGCTTCCGGCTTCGGCGCAGGCTGATGGCGGAACAGTCCCGCGCCGTACCGACGTACGAGCATGTTCGCGGCCGTGCGATTGGCCAGCAGCATCAGCTCTTCGATGAGCTTGTGCGCATCGTTGCGGCTTTCCCATGCCAGGGTCCAGGAGCCATCGGCCGCCTGCACCATGGTCGGTTCCGGTTCATCGAACTCCAGCCGACCCGCGTCATCTCGGCGGGCAGCCAACACCCGGTAGACTTCCGCCAGCGCCCGCAAGCTCTGCTCGACCGGCATCGAGAAGCGGATGTCTTGGCGGCCCTGCATGAACCCAGCCACCTGGCCATAGGTCAGTCGAGCCGCAGACTCGATGAGCGTTCGCTCGAGCACCGCCGTCCTCACCGAACCGTCGACGTTCACCTCGAGCTTAAGCACCACCGCGCGGCGCAACTGACCCGGCAGCAACGAACAACGGTCGGTGGAGAGGCTTTCCGGCAGCATCGGCAGCGTACGACCCGGCAGGTACAGCGACGTGCAGCGCGCTGCCGCCCACCGGTCCAGCGTCGAGCCCTCTTGGACGTACCAAGAAACGTCCGCCACCGCGACCTGGACTTCCCAGCCGCCCTGGGACAGCGGCTTGGCGTAGACGGCGTCGTCGAAGTCGCGGGTGCTCTCGCCGTCGATGGTGACGAACGGAATGCTCTTGGCCCCTTGCCAGCTGGCGCCGCCAGACTGGGCACCCAGTGTGTCGACGTCCAGCTCCGGCATCAAGGCATCGAACCCGAAACGCATCAGCGCATAGTCAAGGTCGAAACCAGGGCGGGACCGCGGGCCAAGGTTGCGCTCGAGTTCGAGCATCAACGGACGCGCCGTCGGCGCCCCATCAAAGCCGGCGTAGCTCACGCTGACCACATCGCCCACCACGAAGTCATGGGCGCCAACCGGTGCTTCGGCGAGCTGCAGCGGCAGGAAGCACGGCTCATCCGAGACAAGGTGCGTCAGCCCGGCAACCTGGTGCACTTCGCAGAGCAGACGCCCCGCGGAACGCGAAACCGTCACGAGAGCCCGGACTTCCCGGCTGTCCCCCGCCTTGCCATCCACCGGAATGAACCGCACCTGGTCGCCGGTGAGCAAGAAGCGCGCGAGGTTGGCGCGCACGAAGTAGGCCTCACCGTCCTCGCCGGTGATGAAGGCAAAGCCGCGCGCGTTCAGGGAGACCTTCCCCTCCATCGCTGCCGCCTTGCCCTGCACCTTGGCAGCAGCAGGCAAGTGGGCCGGGCCGTGGGCACGGGTGTCCAACTTCAGCAGAACACTGTCCAGCGCGTCATTGGATTGAATTCGGCGACGGAGCATCACTGAGTGCACCCCCGCCATTGCTTATCGTTTTTCGTTTTCATGATGTGGTGCTGCCCTAAAAAGCAGCGAGATGAATGCAATAAA
>JACCDQ011281063.1_pt1 | contig 11284 bp, 12 predicted proteins | sample 7446031 | NCBI WGS metagenome assembly JACCDQ01 (sample SAMN15323442, study PRJNA562643) | freshwater metagenome | isolation source: river surface water | place: USA:Blue River Watershed | collected 2017-08-17
ATGAAGTTTTTAATAAAAAAATAGATATAGAAATAAATAGTAATATAATCATAAAAGAAGAAGATACAAATTATCAAACTCCTAAAATAGATGCTTTACAGAAAGAAAAAGTTAAAAAATTAAAACAAACAATAATAAATCTTGAGAAAAATCTTTTAAGTATAAAATCAAAATTTATTAATAATAATTATAAAATAAAATATGAAGAAGAATTAAATGAAAAGCAGTTAGAAGCTGTATCTGCAATAGATGGAAAAACTTTAGTTATAGCTGGAGCAGGAAGTGGAAAAACAAAAACTTTAACTTATAGAACTAGTTATTTACTAGAAAATAATATAAGTGCTGAAAAAATTCTAATATTAACTTTTACAAAGAAAGCAGCAAGTGAAATAAAAAAACGAGTTGATCAGCTTTTAGGAAATGACCATTCAAATAATATTACAAGTGGTACATTTCACTCTTTTTGTAATATGTTATTGTTAAAATATTCAAATATATTAAATATCAATCCAAAGTTTACAATTTTAGATCAAGAAGATTCAAGAGATCTGATAGATTTGTTAAAAAAATCCAATAAGTTTGAAAAAAAACAAGATATTCCTTTTCCTAAAAAAGCAGTTGTTCAAAACGTTATTTCTACTTCGCGAAATAAATTAATTCCTATAGAACAAATTATTGAAGATAGTTATCCAAATTTTGAATGTTATATTCCAGAGATATTAAAACTTGAGAAACTATATAAGAATTATAAAAAAGAACATAATATGTATGATTATGATGACTTAATAGATGAATTAAATCACCATTTAAAAACAAATATTAAATTTAAAGATATTATTCAGAATCGCTATAAGTATATTATGGTGGATGAATATCAAGATACGAATTTACCACAAAAGCAATTTATTGATTTATTGGCTCAAAAAGATGATTGTTCTTTAATGGTTGTTGGGGATGATAACCAGAGTATTTATGCTTTTAGAGGTGCAAATTACGAAAATATATTACTTTTCGGAGATTCTTATCCAAATGCAAAACTAATCAAATTGGAGCAAAATTATAGAAGTACTCCTAGCATACTAAATTTTATAAATAACACATCAAATAAGATTTTACTAGGTTATCAAAAAAATCTATTTTCTAAGGATAAAAACAAGGGTAGTTTACCTATTTTTATTCGAACTTGGAATGAAGAACAAGAAGCTAAATTTATAGCTGATACGATAATTAAAGTGAAAGATAGAATAGAATTCAATAATTTAGCAGTATTATGTAGAGCTTCTTTTCATTCAAACTTTGTACAAGCAGAATTTTTAAAAAGAAAAATTCCTTTTGTTGTAGTTGGTGGGTTAAAGTTTATAGAAAAAAGGCATATAAAAGATATTTTAGCTTATATGAGAATACTATGGAATCCACTAGATAGCATATCTTGGCACAGAATCTTAACCCTTTTAGATAAGATAGGAAATGTTACTGCTATAAAAATTACAAATGCGATAAAAGAAGTAAATGGTGATTTTTCACCACTTATAAATAAAGCTATTGTAAAAAATAATGAAAATATAGAAATCTTATATAATGCATTAATAGAAGCCAAAAATTCAAAATCTTTGATTGCAATATTTGATGTAATTGAAAAGTATTATTTACCAATTTTAAAAAAATTAGAAGAAGATTGGAAAATAAGAATAGAAGATTTTAAAGTTCTTAAAAGGCTTTGTAGTGAATATAACAATCTTGAAAACTTTTTATCAAACCTAGCACTGGATCCACCAAATGATTCAAAAGCTATTTTTAGTTCAACAGAACCTGAAAAAGAGAGTGTAACTATAAGTACAATTCATAGTTCAAAAGGTCTTGAGTGGAATACAGTTTTTGTAATTTCATTAATAGATGGAGTAGTTCCTCACTATAGATCTTTTGAAGATATAGAGCAATTAGAAGAAGAAAGAAAACTATTTTATGTTGCTTGTAGTAGAGCTAAAGAAAATCTCTATTTAACAGCACCCTCTTATTTTTCAACATACAGTGGATATTTTGATAGAAAATCAAGGTTTATGTTTGAAATAGATAGTGAAAACTATGAATATAAAGAAATTTATGAATAAAACTTTTGAAAAACTTAAAAATTATGTATATTTAGTGCCTTATGTGGAAGAAGAGGATTATATATTTTTGCAATTATTCCCTCAAGACAAATGAATAAAAAGTATAATAAAGGTAAATAAAATGAAATATTTAGATGAATTTGAAAAAGATATTTTACAAAGTGTTGAAGCCAATGAATGGAAAAGTAAAAACAATAAAGATACAAGATTAAAAGAGCTTCAATCTTATATAAAAAATGAGAAGAAAAAAGCTATTTCTTTAAGACTTAGTGAAAATGATATTTATGAACTAAAGAAAAAAGCATTAGAAAATTCAATCCCTTATCAAAATCTTGTACAAATGCTTATTCATCAATTTGTGTCAAATAAAATCAAATTAGATGTTTGAGAAATTATATAAACTCATTCACCAAATTTGATAATCTAAGTGGGTCTAATGCTCCACTTACTCTTTTTACTTCTTTACCATCTTTGAAAATCACTAAAGTTGGAATAGACATAATATGATATTTTGAAGATAAAACTTGTTCATTTTCTGTATTTACTTTTGCAAAAGTAGCTTTTAGAGGATATTTTTTAGAAACATCGTTGAAAATTGGAGCAAACATCTTACAAGGTCCGCACCATGACGCCCAGAAATCTACAATCACAGGAATCTCGCTATTTACTATAACTTCATCAAAATTTTGACTATTTAAATCTATTGGTTTGTTATTTAGTAGTGATTCTTTACATTTTCCACAATTTGCTTTTAAATATGAATCTTTTTTTGGAACATTGTTAATACTTAGACAATTAGGACAAATAACTCTCATTATAATCACTCCATTAAATTTTTTTAAATTATAACATTCTATTTTAAAGATTACAAAGTGCTGTTAAATAAGCTTGTTCTTGATATTTTTTTAGTTCTTGTGGAAACTCTATTTGATTTTTTTTCTCAAATGTAGCGATACTTTGAGATGAGATTAACTCAACATTACAAATAGGATTTAGTTGAATTAATCCTTCAAGTTTAAAAGTAACTGCACCACCAGCAAAAGTTCCTTTTTTTGCTCTTTTTTTTATAAATACTTTTTCAATTTCATTTTTTTCTAAAAAATCTAAAAACTCATTACAAAACTTTCTAATATCTTCTTGTTTTTCATCATCTTCAATTGTAATTTTTTTGATTTTAGTATCCATATATTCACTATTTTTTAATATTACTAAAATCACATTATTGGCTTTTAATTCAATTCCACAAATATTCATTTTATTCCTTGATTTTTTTATCTTTTTAAATATAAATGAATTATAGTGAACTATTTTTTCGTAGCTTGATTTTATTGCAAATTGTAAGAAAAATTAAAACTCTTCCCCATCTTCATCATCAACATCACAACAATAAGTACATTTTTCATCAAAAAATGAGTATTCGTCATAACAATAAAATTTATGACAACTTTCACATTTAAAACAATCATGTTCTTTTGATAAAACTTGTTCTAATTTATCTTCACTAATATTGTGAGTCTTTGCATACTCTTCAAAAAGTGCAATTACATTTTCATTTTCGTCGTTTTTTAACTCTTTTGCTAAATCTTCTAGTGTATCAATATCCATAATTTTTCCTTTTTATTTATAAATTAAAATTTTTTACTATTTTTTCTCTCATTTTAGCTATGTCAATAACTAATCTATCTTTTACTTCATTTGAAAAAGAGTCGTTTTCTTTGAATATTTGCATTAAAACTTTTTCAAACTCAGAATCATCTAAATCTTTTGTCTCTTCAATAAGCTTTAAAAATAATAGTCTTATTTTTTCATATTGAGTCTCTTGCATAAATTAAGCCTTTGGTAAAAATGAGTGCGTATTATGTCGAAAAAAAATATAGAAAAAACTAAAAAAAAGTCTGTTATGTTATAATATGTAACAATTAATTAAATAAGGTCTTTTCAAATAATGGATAAATCGCAAATCAAAACACAAAAATTTATTATTAAGTATTTCACTGAAATAATGATAAAAGGAACAACTGCAAAAAGACAGATGATAGCTCAAGTTTATAATAACATAAACAGTATCCTATCAAAAGTTTCAGATGATATTACAATAAAGAAGTTTTTTGATAAAGTAGAAGTAGTATGCCCGATTGAAGTTGTAGCAATTGTACGACAAAAGTTACTTGATACTCCAGGAATTCAACAAATTCTTGAAGCAATACAGTTTGATAATATGCACACTTTAGAAGATATAAAAGTAAAAGTAAATGAAATATGTGCAAGTGAGATTCAAGGTAAAACTTTTGTAGTAAGAGCAAAAAGAACTGGAACACAGGAGTTTAAGTCTATTCAAATAGAACAAACAGTTGGTGGATATATGCTTGCTATGAATAGTAACTCAAAAGGTGTAAGTCTAAAAAATCCAGAAGTTACTATAAATATAGAACTTGAACATCATCAACTAAACATTATTACTTACAAACATATGGGAATGGGTGGATTTCCAATAGGAACTCAAGGAAGTGTATTATCACTTATGTCAGGTGGATTTGACTCAACAGTTGCTTCATATTTAACTATGAAAAGAGGAATAAAAACTCACTTTATTTTCTTTAATCTTGGTGGTGTTGCTCACGAAATTGGTGTAAAACAAGTGGCTTATTATTTATGGAATAAATTTGGAAGTTCACATAGGGTTTCATTTATTTCTATTCCTTTTGATGATGTGGTAACAGAGATTTTTAAAAGTGTTAGTGAACCATATATGGGAGTGATGCTAAAAAGACTTATGTTAAAAGCTAGTGAAAAGGTGGCTGATAGTATGGGAATTGATGCTTTGATTACAGGTGAGAGTGTAGCTCAAGTTTCAAGTCAGACTTTAAGAAATTTAGCGTTAATTGACCAAGTTACAAATAAACTTGTATTAAGACCTCTTTCAATGATGAGTAAACCTGATATTATTGACATTGCTTATAAAATAGGAACTAGAAGATTTGCTGAAGCTATGCCTGAATATTGTGGAGTAATTTCAAAAAATCCAGTAACTCACGGAAGTTATGAAAGAATGGAAAAAGAGGCTAGTCATTTTGATTATTCTATTTTAGATGAGGCAGTTAAAAAATCTGTTTTTGTAAATGTAGATGAAATTGATCAAGATGTAAATGAAATAGGGCAAATGGAAATAGTAAGTGATTTAAGTAGTGGAAACTATACTGTAATTGATATTAGACAAAGTGCTGATTGCATTAAAACAGAAGTTGAAACTATCAAAATTCCATTTTATAATTTAAAAAATGAGTTTAAAAAACTTCCTCAAGATAAAGAGTATCTATTTTATTGTGACAAAGGAATATTAAGCCAATTACACGCACAGTTTTTAAGAGATAGTGAAAATTATACAAATATAAAAGTTTATAGACCACAATAAATTAATAATGATAATAACTATTAATTTGTTGTAAAGAAAAAAGATTTTATAATACTTCTCAAAAAGGAGTATTATGCATCAAACAATAAAACTTATTAGATTATCATTGGGAATAATCTTTATATGGTATGGAATGTTGAAATTTTTCCCAACTTTAAGTCCTGCAGAAGAACTTGCTACTAAAACAATAGATATTATGTTTTTTGGTTTAATAAATCCTCTTTTATCGATAAAACTTTTAGCTATTTTAGAAGTAGGTATTGGAATAGGATTTCTTTTTGGCTTTTATACAAGAGTAGTTACAATAGTATTTATAGGACATATGATTTGTACTTTTGCACCGCTATTTTTATTACCTGAATTATCATTTACACATGCACCTTATGCTTTTACTTTAGTTGGTCAATATATAGTTAAAAATATTGTTTTTATTTTAGCTGGAGTATTAATTTATCAAAATGAAGACAATAGAATTAAATATAAATCTTAATTTAATTTTGAAATAATATAATATTGTAAAAAATAACTAGGATTTTCGATGAAAAAATTTCTTTTTGTAATAATTTCTTCTTTTTGTCTTATGGCAACTTTTGCCTACGCTGATCCACAAATAGAAAAAGCATATCATGATAAACAAAGTAATATTCAAGTTCAAGGTATTGGAAAAGTATCTAGAATTTTACCTGATGATAATAATGGATCAAAACATCAAAAATTTTTGTTGAAATTACCTTCGAAATTGACACTATTAGTTGCTCACAATATTGATTTATCAAAAAGAATAGATAAATTAAAAGAGGGCGATGATGTTGAATTTTATGGTGAGTACGAATGGAATAATAAAGGTGGTGTTCTTCATTGGACTCATCATGATCCAAAGGGAAAACATAAAGATGGTTGGCTAAAACATAATGGTGTAGTTTACAAATAGAGGATAAAAATATGAAAAAAATTGTTGGTTTGTTAATTGTTTTTTTATTGGTTATAGGTGGTGGACTTTTTTGGTATCAATCAAAGATAAATGAACAGATAAATACAAAAATAAATGAGTTAAACAGTAATGGATTTTTAGTAAAACATACGCAATCAACAAATTATATAAAAACTACCGCAAATGGTGATATGGAAATAATTGAGCCAGATAAAGTTATATCGTATATGTTGTCAAATGTGGAAAATCAGGATTTAAAAAAATCTATGCAAATTCAATATACTTCTTTGAGTTTAGCTGATAAAGAGGTTTTATTTGAAGGTGTAAAATTTGATTATGATTTTGTATTTGAAAATTTTAATGGTAAATTGAATTCAAATATATACTTAACAACACTTTCTAAAAAAGCTATGTATAATCTATCTTCAAGTACAAATGATGAAAGCAGTAAATGGCTTTTAGATTTTTTAAAAAATAAAAAATTACAAGTTAGCTTAAATGAAAAAAAAGAGTATAAACTAGCTGATATAGATACAGTAATTCCAAATGAAGTTTTTATAACAATCAAGAATTTTACAGGAAATAACCATAATTTTGCAATATCTGAATTTAAAATCTCAGATGCAAGACCTAATTTAAAAGATTCTTTGATTATAAATAATATAAATGTAGATTACGATATAACTCCAAATAAACAAACATCAAATGCAAAAATTGGGATTATTGAATATCAAGGTGAATTTGAATTTTTCAAAATCACTAATTTAGTAACAATGTCTGATTATGAAAAAATGTTTAAACATGCAAATTCTCAAAGTGAAATTAGTTTTGATGAAGTTTTAGTAAAAGTTTACAATCAAGAAACAATGAATCTTAAAAATTCATCACTAAAATTAAGTATTGGAAGTCTGCCAGCTCTTAATATGGAAGAGTTTACAAAATATCTACAAACGCAAGATTTTAGTGAATATTTAAATGCTTTAACTCAAAATGGCACAACACTGAGTTGTTCTGGAAATGCTTCAAATTATGTAATAAATAGTCAAAGGATGTTTGATACTTTAAAATTTGATTTAGCTTTTTCAGTAAATAAAAATGGTTCAATTTTAGAAGCTAAAAATGTAAATGATATTTTTGATAGTGCAAAATTAACTTTAGATTTAGATGCAGATGCTGCTTTAAATGTAAAAAATTTATTGAGTATAAAAGATGGTTTTAACGTTGATTTTGTTGATAGTACAGATAATTTAAAAAGATTTGAAGCTACACTAAAAAATGATGGTATTTATATAAATGACAAAAAAATAGTAAATGAGAATGAACTTTTACTTCCATCTAAAGAAGAAGAGAAAGTTTTTGATGATACTCCTATACAAAAAGTAGAACAAAAAAACTTAACATATAGTTATAAAATGATTGGTGGAAATCTTTTAAAACTTGATATTAAATATAGTACAAATTTAGATGGTATTTCTAGTGGTGGAATTTATGCTTCTTTTCCTCAATTGAGTGACAAATCTAGGGTAACTAAATATTCATCTAATAGTTTTAAAAATGTTGATTTTTATAATGCTCAAGCTGAAATTTGGGATGAAAATATAAAAGAAAATGTATTTTCTACATATTTAGTAGTTGAAGCTTTTGATGATAAGTGGACAAATAAAGATGATGATAAAGATATTACTTTAGTTATCGATGTTCATGATATAGAAACATTAGAAGTTTATCTAAGAGCAGAAGCTTTAAATGAAAATGATCCAACACAAGTTAAATCAGAAATAGTTCCAAAATCAGGAGAAACTGATTTACAAAATAATCCAGCATTTTATATAGAAATACCTATAATTAAAAATTAAAAATGAAAGAAAAGATATACTTAATTCCAGGGCTTATGACTGATAATAGGCTTTGGAGTAGATTGATCCCTTTATTAGAAGATGAATATGAACTTATTCATGTTCCAATTCCCCATAGTGAAGATTTTGATGAAATAATTGATATTTTATTTAATACTTTTTCTGAAGAAAAAATAAATCTTCTAGGATTTTCCCTAGGAGGTTATATAGCCTCATATTTTGCAATCACTTACCCAAATAGGGTAAATAGACTCTTTACAATTGCAGCAACTCCTGGAAACTCAACAGAAGCGGAAATTGAAAGAAGAAAAGAGAAATTTATTGCTATTGAAAAAAATGGATTTACAGGTTTAAGCTATGAAAAAGCAAAATCATTGTTAGAAGAAAGAAATCAAAATGATGATGAGTTAATCAAAATAATCCAAGATATGTTTATGGATTTGGGAAAAGAGACTTTTATTTCTCAACTTACAAGCACTTTTTATAGAAAAGATTTATTTGAAGATTTAACAAATTTGGATATACCTATTTGGTTTTTTTACAGCATTAATGACAGACTTTTAAATAAAGAAGCAATCAAAAAATTGCTTTTAGATACTCATAATATGAATGTTATCTCAAGAGTTGGAACAAGTCATAATATACCCTTAGAAGAGCCTGAACTTTTGAGTTTGTATATCAAAGATTGGATGAAAGTTTAAAATACAAACAAAAAAGCATAAATGCAAACTCCCATAACAGAACTAATAGTTAAAGCTATAAAAATAGCTTTTCCTATTTTTCTATGTTTTTGGGCATTAAAAGTGTTGTTTTTATAATCTTTATATGAAGAAATAAATAAAAACAACCAACCACCAACAGCTGCAATTGCAATTAAAATATGAACTATTAAAAAAATAAGCATAAAATCTAAAGAGACATTACTATATTTTGAATACTCTAAAAAACCACCAGAAACTCTAACTCCAATTTCAAAAATAACCACAATTGTAAGAGTTACTCCTAAAATAATAGCTTGTGAAATAAAGTGTTTTTTATACTCTTTTTTTACTGCAAAATAGATACTAAAAGCCAATAAAAAAGGCAAAATTGCAAAATAAATAGTTGCTAAATCTAAATAAAAAGGTGCAGTTGTTCCTAAAAAACCTTTGGCAGAAAACATTTAATTAATCTTTTTTATGATTTTCCATAATGGCTTTTTCAATAGGAATAAAGCCAAATGGAATTAGTGAGTAAATAAATAGTTTAATAGTCATTTTATTTTGCCAGTTATATTCTCTTACAGATTTATATAAAGCAATAACAAAAAGTATAAATAAAATTCCATGAGTCATACCTACAATTTTTACAGCAAGTGGAATTCCTGCAAGATATTTAAGTGGCATAGCTATAAATAATAAAACTAAAAAAGAGATTCCTTCTATAAATGAAATAGTTCTAAATCTTGAAAATGTATCTTTAAACATTAAAAACATCCTTTAAAATAAAGATGATAGTATATTCAAGTTTTGTTTATTAATTGTTAATATTATGCTAGAGTAAATAACTTTGTGTTACAATCGCGAATGAAAAATATAATACTTACTACACTAAATGCTAGATATTCTCACACTTCTTTAGGTTTGAGGTATTTATTAGCAAATTTAAAAGAATTAAAACAAGAGACAGAAATATTAGAGTTTGTAATAAACTCTTCAATTCAAACAATAGCAGAACAAATACTTGAAAAAAATCCAAAAATTATAGGAATTGCTGTTTACATTTGGAATGCCTTTGATGTTGGTGAACTTGTAAAAACAATAAAAAAAGTATCACCTGAAACTATTGTTGTTTTAGGAGGTCCAGAGGTTAGTTACACGCCACTTAGAGTAAATTTTGATATGGCTGATTATATCATTTGTGGTGAGGGAGAGGAGAGTTTTTATAATCTTTGTAGAGAGCTTCTTGATGGAACTTGCCAGCAACCACGAACTATAAGTTCATCAAAAGTTGACATTGAAAATATAGTTTTACCTTATGATGATTACACAGATTTTGATATAAAAAATAGACATATTTATGTGGAAATGGCAAGAGGTTGTCCCTTTGAATGTGAGTTTTGTTTATCTTCAATTGAAACAAAAATGAGATATCTAGATGTGGATATTTTTCTAGCAGAATTAGAAAAATTATGGCTTCGAGGTGCTAGAAGTTTCAAATTTATAGATAGAACTTTTAATATCAAAATTTCTTATGCAAAAGCAATTTTGAACTACTTTTTAGCAAAACAAGAGGATTATTTTTTGCATTTTGAGGTAATTCCCGATAATTTCCCAGAAGAATTAAGAGACTTAATAAAACAGTTTAAAGCAGGAAGTTTACAACTAGAAGTTGGTATTCAAACTCTAAATTTAGATGTGGCAAAAGAGATTAGAAGAAATCTAAGAATTGAAAAAATCAAAGATAATTTGAGTTTTTTATCAAATGAAACCCATGCTCACATGCATATAGATTTGATTATTGGGCTTCCAAGTGAAACAATAGAGAGTTTTGGAAAAAATCTAAATCAACTTTATACCCTTTCAACTGGGGAAATTCAAGTTGGAATTTTGAAAAAACTATCAGGAACAACCCTTGATAGGCATGATAAAGTTTATGGTATGGTTTACAATGACTCTCCACCTTATGATATTTTGCAAAATGATTTGATAAGTTTTTCAAAAATGCAAGAGATGAAAAGATTTGCTAGGTTTTGGGATATTGTTTATAATAGTGGAAACTTTCAAAAGACTACAGCTTTACTTTTTGAAGATGGAAAAGTGTTTGAAAACTTCTATGATTTAAGTAAATGGTTGTATAAAAGAAGTGAATCAACATATAAAATTTCCCTTGATAGAATGGCTGAATTTTTATTTGAATATATGTTAAAAACCCATGATGAAGAGTTAATTGCAAATACAATTTTACAAGATGTTATGGGTGTTGGTGGAAGAAAAAT
>JACCDQ011242550.1_pt1 | contig 11283 bp, 8 predicted proteins | sample 7446031 | NCBI WGS metagenome assembly JACCDQ01 (sample SAMN15323442, study PRJNA562643) | freshwater metagenome | isolation source: river surface water | place: USA:Blue River Watershed | collected 2017-08-17
GCTGATCTGGCGGGTCAGCGACTGCAGGGTGTCTTTGAGGGGCAAGCCACGCGGATCGGCAATGGGCTGGTCGGACTGCGACAGGGTCGCGGCGGCCGATGGGGCGCTGCGCGGCGAGGCGCTCGGTGCGAACGCCGTTTGGTGAGTGCTCGTGCCGTGAGAGGTGGTGTGGGCATTGGCGCGCATGACAGAATCCTGCTAATTGGAAGAAGCTGGATTCGTAACGCCATGCAATGAACGGTTCTGGGGCGCGGGCCGGCTTTGTCGAGCATGCCCGGATCCGGGTTTAGTGCTGGCCGGGCGGCATCGAAATTCTTTCAAACAGATCGATCAACCATTCACAACGTTCATCAAAACTGCGATGTGGAAAGCCCGGCCTTCGCGGCGCAGAGCCCGCGCAGGCATCAGCAAGAAAGCGGATCGCGGGCAGGGGGGGCGCCGTTTCGCATCGTAGCGGCAGCTGTGCGCGCACTTTTGCAAAACACAGCAGGGTCAGCTTGCGTGCACTGCTGACGACCGCACGGTGATTGACCGAGTCCATGCCGCGGTCTGCGATCACACTGCCGATTTCGGCATAAATGGTCGCCGCTGCAAGGATCGCGCCGCGGCAGTCGCGTGGCAGTTCGGCCACGCCTGTGACGCCAAGGCGGTACAGCCGGTCGGCTTCCAGCAGCAACCGGCCGGTCACGCGTGCCAGTGCCGGCGATGGCGTCGGATTGCACAGCCAGGCCTGCGGATCGATCCCTTCGCTGCGCAGCCAGGCCAGCGGCAGATAGATACGGCCGCGCCGCGCATCTTCGCCGATATCGCGCGCGATATTGGTCAGCTGCATTGCATTGCCCAGCTCGCAGGCACGCGCGAGCGCTTCCGGCTGGCGCACGCCCATCACCATCGCCATCATTGCGCCGACACTGCCTGCTACCCGAGCGCAATAGTCGTGCAATTCATCCAACGATTCGTAGCTGCGCCCGGCCGCGTCCCACGCGAAACCATCGAGCAGCGCCTCTGGCAGCGCGCGCGGTATCTGATAGCGATGCACCACCATCGCCATGGCGCGGTCTTCGATATGCGGCGCGGGCTCGCCGGCATAGATTGCGGCAAGCCGCTGCTGAAGCTTATGCAGCGCGTGCGGATCGTCGGTCCCCTCGTCGATCGCATCATCGGCCATCCGGCAGAATGCATAGAGCGCGATCGCGGGAATGCGTACGCGCTGCGGTAGCAGCCCGGAGGCGGCGAAAAAAGATTTCGAGCCGCCGCGCATCAGCGCTTCGCAGGCGGCCAGGTCGATAGTGGGCGCGGATTCAGGCATCGTCGATGGTCAGCGCCATGGCCTTCGCCGACATCAGAGCGCCTGGTACGCCGGCGCCCGGATGGGTGCCGGCGCCCACCATGTACAGATTACTGATGTCTTCGCTGCGGTTGTGCGGGCGGAACCACGCGCTCTGCAGCAGGATGGGCTCCATGCCAAAGGCCGCGCCTTGCCATGACCACAGGCGGTCGTGAAAGTCCTGCGGCGTCATCAGCCGGCTGCTGACGATGTGCTGGCCGAGGCCGGGCAGCACAGTCGCCTCCAGATGCTGCTGTATCTTTTGCCGGTAGCGCTCGGCCTCGGCCTGCCAGTCGGTACCGCTGCCCAGGTGCGGCACCGGCGAGAGTACATAGAACGCATCGCAGCCGGGCGGCGCAACGCCGGGGTCGCTGGCGCTCGGCCGGTGCAGGTAGAGGCTGAAATCGTCGGCTACGCGCAGATGGGTGAACAGGTCGTCGAGCAGTTCGCGGTAGCGCGGACCGAGCATGATCATGTGATGCGGCACGTCTTCCCAGCGGCGATCGGTGCCGAAATACCAGACAAACAGACTCATCGAATAGCGACGCGATTCAATCCGCTTGTCAGTCCAGTGACGCCGGTGCCGGGGCTCGATCAGTTCCCGGTAGGTCCACGCGGCATCGCCGTTCGACACCACGACATCGGCCGCCAGTGTTTCGCCATTGGCCAGCATGACGCCAGTCGCGCGGCCTTTTTCGACGGTGATGCGCGTGACCGGCGCATTGCAGCGTACCGGCACGCCGCGCCCGTCGAGCAGCTTCACCAGTCCGCGCACCAGCGCATGGGTGCCGCCCATCGCCCAGTGCACGCCGAAACGCCGTTCAAGCGTATTGATGAGGCTGTAGACGCGCGTCACTGAAAACGGATTGCCGCCGATGAGCAGCGGATGAAAGCTGAACACCACGCGCAGTTTGGGGTCACGGATATGGCGCGCGACCATCGTATACAGCGTTTCCCACGCACGCATGCGCAGCATGTTCGGCACGGCGGCGAGCAGGTCGCCAACGCGGTTGAAGGCCTTGTGGCCCAGCTCCTCGAAGCCAAGCCGGTAGGCCTGGTCGGCCTCGGCGACGAAGCGCTCATAGCCGGGCAGGTCAGCCGCATTGAAGCGCGCGATCTCGCGCCGCATTGTCGCCTCGTCGCCGCTGTAATCGAACCAGCTGCCGTCGTCGAAGCGCAGCCGGTAGAAGGGCTCCATCGGCTTCAGGGTAATGTCGTCGTCGAAGCGCTTGCCGCACAGCGTCCACAGTTCTTCCAGCAGCTGCGGCGCAGTGATGATGGTCGGGCCCGCATCGAAGGTGAAGCCGTCCTGCCGGTGTACATACGCGCGCCCGCCGGGCGCATCGAGCTTTTCCAGCACCTGTACGCGATAGCCCTTGCAAGAGAGTCGGATCGCCGCTGCCAGGCCACCGAAGCCGCTGCCGATTACGATGGCCGTCGGCGCTGGCGCGGCGTTCAGGACGGCGCTCAAGGCAGCAGGCGTGCGAACACGCGCGCGTTGTCGGGGCCGAACGACTCGAGGGCGATGCGTGTGCCGGCCGACGGGTCAAACAGGGTCAGCCGGCCGTCGCGATGCAGCACCAGCTGGAACGGCAGTTCCGCGCCCAGTCCGCGCATGCGCCGCTCGCGCACCAGCGCGCGCAGCGTCCCGCGCAGGAAGCCCTGTTCGCCCTCGAAGCGCTGCACCAGCTTGCCGCTGGTGTCGTCGATGGCGGCGACCGAGCCGTCGGCCTGATCGGCGAAGCGCAGTGCGCGCACCTGTACGCTGTCCTGCAAATCAGGCGCGGCGGCACCCTGAGGCTGGCGCGCGACCACGGTGATTGCCAGCGCGGTGACGATCAGCAGCATGATCAGCAGGCCGGGGCCAAACAGGCGCCGGCTCGGCATGGGCGCCGAGTCCGTTGGTGCGGGCAGCGGGTCGGCGGGCGGCAGCAGGGTGCGCATGGGGTCTTTGCGTCAGCGCGCCAGCGCGGCTGCCGGCATGCGTACCGGGATGCGCTCGGCAACATCGATGTCGCCGGTCTGTGCCAGCCGCTCGCGCCATGCGCGCTGCAACAGCTCGCCGGTGCGTGCGGCGTCCGGCAGGCAACGCAGTGACGGTTGCGGCTTGCGCAGGTGCCAGGCGCGCGCATGTGGCCACAGGTGCAGCCACGCAATGCGGTCGCTGCCCTTGAGCTCGAGGGCGATGTCGCCGCTATCGTTGCGGCCGGTCTTCAGGTGCGCGGCTGCGATCCAGCGCAGCGGCAGGTTGAAGCTGACCGTCAGGACGATACCGATGCGCATGACGACGCGCTTGCTGGTCAGCGTGTACAGCGTGGTGCGGGCCGACAGCCAGGCCGACAGCAGCAGCATGCCGAGCGCGACCAGCGCGAGGGCGGCCGAGGTGAGCAGGGGCATCAGGTTTGTCATGAGCGGGTCGCTCGCTCGCCATGACAGCAGCGCCTGCAGCAAGATCATCAGCGCGAAATACACGCCGATGGCATCGACATGGAAGGCGTCGCGCGCCAGCTGCCGCCAGTCCGGCCGGCCCTGCCACAGCAGCCGCTCGCCGGGCGGCAGGGGCTCGGGCAGGCCGGGCGCGGCCTCCAGCTCATGCTCGGGATAGATCTTCATGGGCTGCTCAGATCAGCGGTTCCTGGCGCTGCGGCGTCGCATACAGCGTGCCGGCGCCATAGTAGGCGGCGATCTTCTCTTCTTCCAGCATCGTCACGACGTCAGGCTCGCGGTGGCCCGGCACGTCGGCGAACTGGTGCGCCAGCAGCGCCTTGACCTTGACGCCGTCCTTGCCGATGCGCGCAAACGGTATCGGCAGCAGCACGTTCTTGCCGCTGTCGGCGAGCGTCACCTCGATGTAACGGAACAGCATCTCCGAGCGGTCCAGCCACAGGTCATGCACGGTGCCGGCGATTTCGCCGTCGGCGCCCGTTACCGGCAGGCCGCGCGGATCGCTGTCCTGCGCAGCGACAGCGTGCTCCGGGTTGGCGCGCAGCGGCGAGATCTTCGGTTCGCCATGCGGCGTCAGGTCGGCATGATCGGCGCGCTCGCTCCATGAGCCCGGCCCGACCCCGGCCAACAGCGGATTGCCGGTCGGCTCCAGCGGTGCGCCGCTCCAGCCGTGCCGCGGCGTGGCATTCAATGGCTGCGGTGCTTTCAGCGGAAAGGGCATGACCACCTCTTCGCCATTGGCCAGCAGGTAGGTCTTGGGTTTGGGAATGGGCGGCCAGCCGCCCATCTGCATGTCGCGGCCGTTGCCCGGATCAACCGGATAACCGTCGCGGTGGTTTTCCTGCAGCAGGTAGTAGATCAGCCCTGCGAAAAATATCCAGAACATGTACAGCACGAGCTGGGCCACATCGACATACTGCGTGATCGCGCCGGTTTGCATGGTGCTTCTCCTTCGCTGTTGTGCGCGAGGCCCGACGGGACCTGCATCGCATGTGCCCTTATCGACGGCACGAAAACATCGTGAATGGCGAGGCTGGCCTCACCCCGGAAACTCTGCCAGTCCGAACTTGCTGTCCTGCGGCGCTCGGCTGATGCCCACGCGTCCCGTCAGCGGGCCGATGGCCACCAGCACGGCGAACAGCAAGAACATTTCAAGGTGATAGACAAAGCTGTAACCCGTGACCGGCGAGACGAGGCTGTCGCCCAGCCAGCCGGACGCAGCCAGCGAGCCGACCGCGTCTTTCAGCACGCCGCCGGCCGCGACGGACGCGCCGGCTGCCGTTGCCTGCACCGCGCCCCACGCGCCGAGTGCCAGACCGGCCGCATTCTCCCGCTGCAGATTCATGGCCATGGTCAGCGTGCCGACCGAAAACAGCCCGCCGCCGACACCGATCAGGAACGCGCCGGCGCGGAACATGGCCGGTGCCTGCATCGGCGCCGAGAAGATCACCAGCACGAAGGCCGGCATGCCGGCCAGTGCGCCGAGCGCGGCCAGCCGTGTCGCATCGATGCCGCGCGACAGTGCCGTCGCCGCCAGTGCAAAAGCGAGCAGCGCGCCAAAAGCGGTCAGTGCCGTCAACAGGCTGGTCGCGCCGACGCCGAGCTGCAGCACCTGGCCGCCATACGGTTCGAGAATGATGTCCTGCATATTGAATGCGCAGGTGCCCAGGCCGACTGTCCAGAGAAAGCGGCGCACGCCGGGACGGCCGGCATAGGCGCGCCATTCGGCGCTGAAGTCCTGTGCCTGCACAGGTTCGGCGGCGCGCTGACGGTTCAGTGCCTCTTGCTTCCACAGCGCGTTCAGGTTCAAGAGCGCCACCGCCAGCGCCGAGCCTTGCACCACCTGCACCAGCCGCAGCGGCGTGAAATCGGCCAGCAGCCAGCCGAACAGCGCGCCGCTGGCGACCAGTCCCACGAGCAGCATGGTGTACATCAGCGCGACGACGCGCGGGCGTGTGGCGGGGCTGGCCAGGTCGGTCGCCAGCGCCAGCCCGGCGGTTTGCGTGACCTGCATGCCCATGCCGACCATCAGGAAGGCCAGCGCGGCGCCGATGCGGCTGACCCATAGCATGCCCGGCTGCGGCTCCGACAGCGCCAGGAGGCCGAACGGCATGATTGCCAGGCCACCGAACAGCAGCAGAGTACCGATCCACAGGTAGGGTAGGCGGCGCAGGCCGAGTGCGGAGCGGTGGGTGTCAGAGCGAAAGCCGATCAGGGCGCGCAGCGGCGCCGATACCAGCGGCAGCGCGACCGACAGCGCGACCCACCATGCGGGCACGCCGAGCTCGACGATCATCACGCGGTTCAGCGTACCGACCAGCAGCGCCGTGGCCAGTCCGATCGAGCACTGGAACAGCGACAGCCTGAGCAGTCGCGCCAGCGGCAGGTCCGGCGTGGCCACGTCGGCAAACGGCATCCAGCGCGCATCCAGCGATGACGCCAGTTTCCTTACCAATGTCCGCAGCTGCTTCATAGCGCCCTGCCGTTATGGGTCCGGAACGGATGCCGGACGACTCTCGGTGCACTCTATTGCTGCCCACGCGAGATGTCAATAAATCAGTACAAATTCATTGTAAATATAAATTGACACTTGGAAGGGCGTTGCGCATCATGGACTCGTGCCCATTGCGGCACGTTGTTCTCAAATGCCAAGCCTCCAAGGGGCGCGACGTCAGTCTGCGCCCCTTTTTTTGTGGTGGGCCGCGCCGGCCGCGCGCGGCAGGGGCACCGGACTGGCGTCCCTGATGGCAGCCGCTCTGATATTCCTCGCAGCGGTTTCCGCCCACGGGGACTCCGCCCCAATGGATTCTTCTTTTTTGCGAGAAAAATCCAATCGTGCCGCCGCACATTTGCGCTCACAATCAGGCGGTCTGCGCATGCCGGGCCTGCGGGACCGGCAAGAGTCGGGCGTCTTTCGGACCTGCGCAGACAGACATCCTCTTTGGGTTGGCCGGGAGCCGCGTGCTTCCGGCCCCTTTTTTTGCGCGTGCTCTCGATTTTCAAAATATTTCATACTGCATAACGGACGCAAAGAGGCAGGGCAGATGCATTCCCCTGTCGCGTTGGTAGCGCGACACGACTCCGGATGCCGCAGGGAGGAATATTCCCTCGTTGACACGAGAGGTCTCGATTTGTATAGTCAAACCCGTCATATATAAAAATAATTTTGAGGTCATTCCATGTCCATCCTGAGCATTGCGCGGCCACTGCCGCATCCGTTGTCCCTGCAGCGCCGTTCTTCCCGCCGCCCGCTGGCCGCCGCAGCGCTGGCATTGGTGGCCGGCGTATTTGCGGCCAATGCGCATGCGGGCGACGAGGTGAAAGTGCTGCTCGAAATTCTGCTGGAGAAGGGCATCCTCACTCAGGAGGAATACGACACCAAGCTCAAGAAGCTGGTCGAGGCTGAAGAGATCCGCGAGTTCAACCAGGCGCAGGACGTGCGCAAGGTCGCGCGCGAGAGCGAGCAGCGCGCCGACAGCGAGCGCAAGTTCAAGACGCAGATCTACGGACAGGTGTCGGCCGGCTATTACGACGCCTCGAACATGAAGGGCACGCAGAGCGCGTCCGGCTTCAGCGACCAGCCGAAGGCGAACAACCGCATCGGCCTGAAAGTGATGCGCGAGTTCGATCCGAACTTCAGCGCGGTCGTGACGCTGGAATCGAATTTCTCCGCGCGCACCGGCGCCGTGGGCAAGGATGCCGCTGCCAGCGGCACGGGCAGCAGCCCGGTGTTTGATCGCGAGGCCAACGTGCGGCTGGTCTCCAAGCCGTATGGCACGCTGCTGGTCGGCCGCGGACCGACGATGCAGAACGAGCTGTCGACGGCCTTTGATGCGCGCCAGAACTGGAACTTCGGCGGCCTCAAGTCGGTCGCTCGTTATGCGGGCTTCCATAGCTCGAGCGGATTGAACCGCGCCGACAAGCTGGTCCGTTACACGTCACCCGAATTCGCCGGCCTGACGGTCGATGGTGGGGTGTCGCTCGGTGGCATACCCGGCGGCAGCGAGCAGGGCACGCACTACTACCTGGGTGGCCGTTACAAGCGCGGCCCGTTCGAGATTGGCTACAGCCATATCGAGGCAAGGCTCACCTATGGCTCGCCGGCCGTGATTCCGGAAGAGACCAATAACCGCGTCGATTTCCTCGCCGCGAAATATGCGTTCGAGCGGCTGACGCTGAACGCCGGTTATGTGATGACCCGCAATCCGCTATTGTCGAACGCAACGCTCAGCACGTCGTCGCCGGGCGGCAAGGCCGATGTGGATACCTGGTTTGCCGGCGCCGTGTACAAGCTGCTGCCCGACCTGAGCGCCAACCTCGGCTGGTATCAGGTGAAAGACAAGACGTCGACGCGCGGCCTGAACGACCTGCGCATGATCGCTACCGGCCTGACCTGGGCGCCATACAAGGAATGGGAATTCTTCGTTGACTATGCGACCGTCGATCGCAAGAACGGCGCCACCGCGGCATTCACGATCTATGACGCGTGGCGTCCCGATACCAGCAGCAGTAGCACGCTGTCGGCCGGTACGCGCGACCAGTCGGGCGTGAGCGTCGGCGCGCAGTACAAGTTCTGATTCGCCGGCGCCGCTGAAAAATCGCGGCCGCATTGCTGAAGGACTGACCCGGGCCGCCAGGGGCTGACCCCCGAGGCCCTTATTTTTTCAGGCCGCCGCGCGGGTCCTGGTGCAGTGCCCAGTCTTCGAAGTCCTGCACTTCCAGCGGCCGGCTGTACCAGTAGCCCTGGATCGCGTCGCAGCCTTTCGTGCGCAGGAATTCCGCCTGCGCTTCCGTCTCCACGCCTTCGGCAATGGTGGTCATACCCAGGCTGTGCGCCATCTGGATGATGGCGGTCACCAGTGCCTTGTCGTCGGCATCTTCGGTGACTTCGCGCACGAAGGACTGGTCGATCTTGAGCTTGTCCAGCGCGAGCCGCTTCAGATAACCCATCGATGAATAGCCGGTGCCGAAATCGTCGATCGAGATGCGGAAGCCCTCGCGGTGCAGCTGCTCGATCTTCTGTGCCGCCGCCTCCGGATGATGCAGTGCGACGGCTTCGGTCAGCTCGATCTCGATGAAATGGGCCGGCACGCCGACGCGGCGCACCACGGCGATCGTTTCGTCGACAAAGCCGGGCTGCGCAAACTGTATCGCGGACACGTTCACCGCTACGACCAGCTCGTTACGGCCGGCCTCGCGCCACTTTGCCAGCTGCTGCGCAGCCTGTGCGAACACCCACGCGCCGATCGGCGTGATCGCACCGCTCTGCTCGGCCAGCGGAATGAACACCGCCGGCGAGATATTGCCCCATTGCGGATGCTGCCAGCGCAGCAGCGCCTCGGCGCCAATCAGCCGGTCTTCCGTCAGCGACATCTGCGGCTGGTAGACCAGCCGCAGCTCGCCGTTGGCGATCGCCTGTTTCAGGCTGACCGACAGCTGTAGCGAGCGCGCGGTGAACTCTTGCATCTCGGGCGCGTAGAAACGCAGGCCATTACGGCCTTCCTGTTTCATCCGGTACATCGCCACTTCCGCCGCAGTGGCCAGGCTGACGGCATCCTGCGCATCGTCCGGATACGAGGCGATGCCGGCCGACGCGCTGATCGACAGCTCGGTGCCCTCAACCATCAGCGGCTCTTGCAGGCGGTCGATCGCTTCGCGCATCGACAGCGCCAGCTTGTTCTGCTCGATGTTGCGGAAGATCGCGACGAAGGCATCGCCGGAATGGCGACCGAGCACGATCTCGGCGCCGAGCATGTTGCGCAGCCGGTTCGCCAGCTCGATCAGCAGTTCGTCGCCGGCCAGGTGGCCCATCGAATCGTTGACGGCCTTGAAGTTATCCAGGTCGAGCCAGGCCAGCGACAGCCGCTCATGCTCCAGCGCGGCCTCCTCCAGCGAGCGCTTCAGCTGCGCTTCGAAAGCGGTCTTGTTAAGGAGGCCGGTCAGCTGGTCATATTGCGACAGCTGCAGGATGCGTTCCTCGGTCTTTCTTTGCAGCGTGATGTCTTCCTTGTGCGCGACATAGTTCGTGACCTTGCCGTCGCGCCCGACAATCGGATAGATCGCCGTCCGCTCGGTGTAGACCGTGCCGTCCTTGCGGCGGTTGATGAATTCTCCCTGCCAGGGCAGGTCGGCACGCAGCTGCCGCCACAGCTTCGCATAGGTCTCGACCGGCGTCTGGCCGGACTTCAACATGCTCGGATTTCTGCCGACAACTTCGTCGGCAGCATAGCCGCTGTGACGCGTGAACGACTGGTTCACGTACTGGATGATGGCCTGGCTGTCCGTGATCACCACCGGATAGGGGCTTTGTTCCAGCGCCTCCGACAGCCGGTGGATCGTGACTTCCTGCCGGCGCCGCTTGACGAGGTTCCACACGCTGTTGGCGAGCAGCTGCAGCGTCTGCACATCGGCGTCAGTGTAGGCCGACGGTTTGTTGGCCACACCGACCAGCATGCGCACCTGGCTGCCTTCCATTACCGGCAGCGAGACCAGCCGGTCGAGCCGCGCATGTCCATCCGGCAGGCCGTGCTTGCCTTCCGCCGGTTTGCAATCATTGATCACGACTGCTGCGCGTCGGCGCAGCGCGTCGGCCCAGATGTCGGCACGGCTGAGCGCAGTGCGCGCTTCTTGTGTGTTCTGGCCGTCGTTCGTCAGGTTCGCGGCCGACCAGGTCATGAGCTCCAGGGCTTTCTGATCGTCCCTGACGATAAAGATGAAAGACATGGCGCTGTCGGTGAGCTCTTTGGCAAACTCGACGCCGCGCTGCAGGACGGCCGCCTCGTCATCGTCGTCAATGTCCTGCTGCAGCGACAGCACGGCCGCATTCAGCGCCGCCTCGTGCGCCAGGCTGCGCTCCTGATCGACAGATTCGGTAATGTCGCGCGACAGCACGAGGAAAGTCTCGGGCTCGCCGCCCGTATGCAGCTTGCGCGCGACCGACAGTCCGAAATGCCGCTCGCCATCGGGCACGCTGATGGTGATGCGTGCGCCGTGCGACGAGCCGTACGCAGCGGCCTCGCGCAGCGCGCGGAAACATTCATCGGCGGCACCCGCAGGCATCACGTCGCGCAGGTTGCGGCCCAGCAGCTGGTCGGACGGCGCAGCAAGCTTCGCACTATCGCGCGCATGCACGGCCAGATAGGTGCCGCCGGCACTGACTTCGAACAGCAGGTCCGGCAGCGTATCGAGCGTTGCCTCGAGGTCCGAACGCGACTCGAGCAGGTCTTCATATGGGCGCTCAATGGTGGCGAAGAACAGCGCTCGAATCAGGAAGGCATAAGCAAAGGCCTTGTAGACATGGCCGAGCAGGTTGTAGACGTCGGACGAGTTGGCGTAAATCGCAAAATAAATCTCGCTCAATGCCATCGTCAGCGCCGCCAGCGCGAGGTAATAGGCGTTGAAGTCGCGGTTGCGGTCGCGCCGGAAGAACAGGCCATTGGCGGCGATCAGATAAAGTGCGATCAGCACATATTCAGCCACCACCTTGAACGGCGTCAGGCCGACGCCGTCGA
>JACCDQ011204126.1_pt1 | contig 11281 bp, 12 predicted proteins | sample 7446031 | NCBI WGS metagenome assembly JACCDQ01 (sample SAMN15323442, study PRJNA562643) | freshwater metagenome | isolation source: river surface water | place: USA:Blue River Watershed | collected 2017-08-17
ACATCGCCGACGCCGGGCGCATCCGGCAGGTGGCAGGGCAATGCCTCAAGCGGGTGGACTTGAGCCGCCGCATCCGGCTGCTGGGCGTGCGGGTGGGCTCGCTGGTCAAGGCCGGGACAGCGCCCCCTGATGGCAAGCCCTACAGTGAACCGCAGGAGACACACCATGGACAAACCGAGCTGCTTTTCCCTGACGACTGAAAACCATGTGGCCCATCTGGTGCTCAGCCGCCCCGAGGCAATGAACACCATGGGCCCGACCTTCTGGCGCGAGCTGCACGACATCCTGACGCGGCTGCACGCCGAGGGCACAGCGCGGGCGCTGGTCATCTCGAGCACGGGCAAGCACTTCAGCGCTGGCATGGACCTGCAGACCTTTGGCGGGGCGATCAGCATGGACGACGCCAGCGCCGAAGGCCGCGCCGCGATCTTTGACCTGCTGACCGACATGCAGCACACCTTTACCCTGCTCGAACAACTGCGCATGCCGGTGATTGCGGCCATTCAGGGCGGCTGCATCGGCGGCGCGGTGGACATGGTCACCGCCTGCTGCATGCGCTACTGCAGTGCCGATGCGTTCTTCTGCGTGCAAGAGATCAACATCGGCATGGTGGCCGATGTGGGCACGCTGCAGCGCCTGCCCAAGCTGCTGCCCATGGCCCTGGTCAAAGAACTGGCCTACACCGGCCGCCGCCTGCCAGCAGACAAGGCGCTGGCCTGGGGCCTGGTCAACGAGGTGCTGCCCACCCACGAGGCCTGCGTGGCCGCCGCGCTGCAGGCGGCCCAAGAGATAGCCAGCAAGCCGCCCGTAGCGATCTGGGGCACCAAGCAGGTGCTGCACTACGCCCGCGACCACAGCGTGGACGAAGGCCTGAAGCACATGGGCTGGATGCAGGGCGCGATCTGGAGCAATGCCAATGTGCGCGAGGCGATCACGGCCATGAAGGAAAAGCGGGAACCCCAGTTTGCGCCGCTGGCGCCGATTAAGGGATTTCGGGAGTTTGAGTGAACACCCTGCCGGAGAGCACTCAGCGTTACAACAATTGAGACGGTAAGGCTGCTTTGCAGCGATCAGCGCCCCACGTCGAGGCAAAAGGTTCGTGCGAACTGTCGAGCTTTACCTCTCAGGCCACTTTCGGGGTCCAGCGGCTCTGGGTCTTCTTCAACAGCCAGAAGATGATGAGGAAGTTCATCAGGTTCCAGGCGATGCCGTTGATGAAGGCCGCGTTGTATCGCCCCGTGACATCGAAGATGGCGCCCGAAACCCAGCCCCCAAAGGCCATTCCGATCAAAGTACCGAAAACGACGCTGCCCACGCGAGCTCCGGCCTCCTTCGGCGAGAAATGCTCCCGAATGATGATGGCGTAGGCCGGCACGATCCCACCCTGGAAAAGGCCAAACATGGCCGATATCACGTATAGCGACGTCAAGTCGTTGAAGGGAAGGAACAACACCAGGGCGAGGCACTGCAAGACGGAGCCCACGAGCAAGGTCTTGAGCCCCCCAATGTGATCGGAGATCCATCCCGACGCCAGCCGGCTGACGATGCCAAACCCGAGCATCATGGAAAGCATCTGGGCCCCTCGGTCGGCCCCGAATCCAAGATCCGTGCAGTAAGAGACGATGTGGACCTGAGGCATCGACATGGCCACGCAACAGCCGATCGCTGCGATGAAGAGCGCAAGCTGTGCGTTCTTGGGGGAGAGTCCGAAGGGGGTGTCGCTTGCATGGCCCCGGTTAGCCGCACCGCTGTCAGCGGGTAGAACCAGCGGCGGGCGCTGGCGAATCTTGAAACTGAGGACACCCATGACAAGGGCGGTGAAAACGCCCAGGCTGATGTACGTGTGGCGCCAGCCAAACTCTTGCACACCGTACTGGATGAGCGGCGGCCACACTGTGCCCGCCAAGTAGTTCCCACTCGCGCAGATCGCCACGGCAATGCCCCTGCGCTTGACCCACCAAAGCGAGGTATCCGCAATCAGTGGCACGAAGGCGCTGCCCACGCCCAGGAAACCGATCAACAACCCATGGGCTATGCCGAAAACATATAGGTTGCCTGTGGTGCCCGCGATCGCATACCCGCTCAAGACGCCCAGAGCGCCGAGTTGAATCACACGGGCAATGCCTAGCCTATCTGCCCAGCGGCCGCAGAACATGCCGCCGAGCCCAAAGCCGATCATGGTCAATGTGTAGGGCAACGATGCATCCGCGCGTGACACGCTGAATTCACTCTGGATCTGCGGCAGTACCACTGACAGCACATACATGCCGCTATTTCCCATCGTAGCAATGGCCAGGACGATGAGCAGCCTCTTGGCGGCGTAGCGGGAGTCGATCAGGTGAGGATCAGCGGGCTTGTCGGTTGAGCGCATAGGGGGAGCCATTCAGTCAACTTTCGGGCTTTCAGTCTATGAGCTGCCTGGTTGACTGATTTTCGAAATAATGACATATTTTTTTTAAATGCTGACATTCATTCCAGAAGACCCTTCGCCGCGAGAGATCCCCTCCATGGCTCGGCCTGTGACGGTGCATGTGCGGTCCCCGAAGACCAATCTGGTGGTCCCGTCCCACCGGCACCCCTGGGCGCAAATCGCGTATCCGTACAGTGGCAGCATCCGCGTGCTCGCTTCCAACACGGCCTGGATCGTCCCCTCACTGCGGGCGGTCTGGATTCCGCCGGATGCCGAACACCAGGTGACGATGCTGGGCGATGTGGAACTGAGGACGATCTATGTGGCCCCGGAGGCGGCGCCCAAAACACTTGGGAATTGCATGGTGTTCGAGGTCTCCGATTTGCTGCGGTCCTTGATCGAAGCCCTGAGAACCAACCCGAGCGATGGATCAGCCCATGCGGTCAAGCGCGGCAAACAGCTTTCCCAGTTGATCCTCACCGAATTGGTCCAGGTCTCCGCCTTGTCCCTGGGCTTGCCCATGCCACGGGACCGCCGCCTCCAAACGATGTGCGAGGCACTGACACTTGCCCCTGGCTCGACAGCCACGCTGGACGACTGGGCGAAGGTCGTGGGTGCCAGCTCAAGAACGCTCGCACGACTTTTCGAGCAAGAGTTGGGAATGGGATTTGGTGATTGGCGACAACAACTTCGCTTGGCCGCAGCCATTGATCTGATGGGGAAGCACGTCCCCCTCAGTGACGTGGCCAGCAGACTCGGGTACGCCAGTCCGGCTGCTTTCACCGTGATGTTCAAACGGGCGTTTGGCGTTCCTCCTAGCCAGTTCATCAAAAAATGAGCTGACCAATAAGATCCCTTCAACATGTGGCCTGATGACTGCAATGGGTCGGGTAGCGACGGTCACCGGTGAATGACTTAGTTCGACCCAAAGCGGTCATCGGGAATTCAACGATGCGGACATTCGTAGCATTGAGGGAGTCATCAATACTGCCGGTTGGTGGAAAACGACGCATTTCAACAGCTGAGGTTGATCAAGTATCGGAACGCTCAAGCTGCTACTGATTGCAGGTCCTCCAAAATAGATTGACCCATGCACGCGCAGCAGAAAAGCATATAAGTAGTACCCGGCACTTGATGTCGATCAATCGTTTGGAGGGTGGCGCTGCCGATACTCGACGCAATGCCACAAAACATTGATCCGACTTTGTCAACCCTGGTGCGCATGACTCGGCCAGGATTCCTGGTCATCACGGTTGTGGGCTGCTTACTGGGCATCTCTACTGCCGATGCCTGTGGGCATGCCCCAAATTTCTGGACAGCTTTTGCCACCGTCATACTGGCCGCTGTAGCGCATGCGGTGGGCAATGTGTACAACGATGTACATGATGCACTCAACGGTGCAGACATTGCCAATACCAAAGGTATCTTTCCATTCACCGGGGGAACACGTCTGATCCAGCAGGGTCAAGTCAGTGTTCAGCAGACACGCGATCTGGCGCACGCCTTGTTGCTGGTTCTTATTCCTGCGGGGATCCTGCTGGCCGTTCTGACGAGTTCGGCCGTTCTGTGGATAGGGGCGTTGGGGATGCTTTTAGCCTGGGCTTACTCCGCGCCACCATTGAAGCTGATGTCACGCGGCTTGGGTGAGCTAGCCGTGGCGACAGTCTGGAGCCTGGTAGTAATAGGCGCTGATGCGGTACAGCGGGGCACCGTGTTTGTCGTGCCTGTGCTAACGTCATTGAGCTATGGCCTTTTGATCGCCAATGTACTGCTGATTAACGGAGTTCCCGATGCAACTTCCGACGCCTCTGTGGGCAAGGCAACTATCGCTGTACGCACAGGGGTACATGGAGCAGCAGTGCTTTACGGTTTGCTGGCAGTGCTAGCCTATGGCTGGCTGACATGGGGCGTATGGCACTTTCTGCAGCCTGAACGCTCTATCTGGGGACTGCTGTCTGTTCCATTCAGTGCAATCGCATGGGTATTGCTATTGCTGCGCGCAAATACACCAGAGCGCTTGCGGCCGGCTCTGGTGCTGACGATTGTGGCAGCTTGTCTGCACGGCCTGGCCATGGCAGGGGGGTTGCTTTCGATGCACTGGATTTGACTTAACGCAAATCCGGCTTGACCGGTTGTGATTTATCTCAAGCACAGCGATCCTCAAGTGTCGCAACATGAACGTATATTCAAAAAAGACGCAACATGAAACTCCTGCAAGACCTGCTCTTCACCGATTATGGGCTCATGAGCCTGATTGGCATTATCTTCATGCTGGGCATGATGGTATTTTTTCTCCGTCTGTTCCTACGCGGCGACGGCAAGTGAAGGCCAGACTGAGTCACTCAGCTGCGACCGCCCCTACTCGACCCATTGCAGTCGTTCGAGCTCAACCAATACACGCTTGAAATACAACGGATTCTGCATTTCAGCATCTGTATCAATGCATGTCATGCACGCAGATTAAGCCTATGGGGGAATTCATTAGTTGAAGTGTCAGATGCTCAATTCCAAATCTTGCGTGCAGCTCCTGCGACACTTTTTTCAGAAAAACGTCACCCCCGAAGCCTTCCTGCATCAATAAATGGGCCGTCATGGCAACTTGCGTCGTACTCATGGCCCACACATGCAAATCCAACACTTGCCTAACGCCCTCCTGCCCTTGAAGAAACTCATGAATGCTGTCCAGGCTCACACCCTCGGGCACGCCATCAAAAAGCAAGTGAACAGACTGCTTGAGCAATCCGATGCTGCCAATTACGATGACGATGGCGATCACAAGGCTCACTACAGGATCGATCCAATCCCAGCCCATGTACAGCGATAGCGCTCCAGCCACGACGACCCCAAATGAAACCAGCGCATCAGCAGCCATGTGAACAAACGCACCTTGCACATTGATGTCTTGATGACGTCCTTTCATGAATAGCCATGCCGTGAGACCATTGACAACAATGCCAACAGCGGCAACAGCCATCACAACTTCACCACTCACACCCTCTGGTGAATTCAGCCGCTGCACCGCCTCCAGACTCAATGACCCCATCGCCACGAGCAGCAAGATGGCGTTGATGAAAGCCGCCAAAATCCCCGCTCGACGCCAACCGTAGGTGTGACGGGAGTCAGGCTTGAGCCTGCCCACGAGCACGGCGCCCCAGGCCAGAATCAGACCCGCCACATCGCTCAGGTTATGACCAGCATCTGCCAACAAAGCCAGCGAGTCGGTTGACCACCCATACCAAGCCTCAATCCCCACAAATGCCAGGTTCAGAGAAACACCAATGGCAAAGGCTCGGTCGAATCGGATTTCTCCGTGGTCATGGCTGTGATGCTCACTCATTGTCTGTTTTCCTGACCAAAACACCTTGCACGTCCGTGCCAGGAGAGACCGTGTTGAAAACAGTGCCGTACTTCTTCACGTTCTCGTGCAGCAGGTTCAGCCTCTGGTCAGATTCCTGTGTGTCGACAACGATTACGTAGCGGATGGACTCCATTTTGGGTGGCACATCCTGGCGAACGCCATCCACTTGAACTTCGACACCCTGATATTGGAATTTGAGAATCGGCGCAACGCGTTCAATACCTTTGACCATGCAAGCGGTCAACGCCGCCAAAAGCAGCTCTGCGGGGTTGAAAGCGTCTGGGTTGCCCGAGAGATCGGTGTCGAGATCAATCTTGGCCTGTTTGCAAATCGCCTGGCTGACATGAGCGCTCAAACGCTTTGTTTCAACATGAAAGCGCATTTTTTGAGGTGGAGTTACTTCATCCATCATCTTGTTCCAAACAAACCGTCGGACTGCCCAAGATGGCGAATGAGTGAAGCATCACGCAGCGAACCACTTTTCAACTTTGTCTCGACTGGGCACACCGCCAGCATGAACAACCTTGCCATCAATGACGACACCTGGGGTGGACATTACCCCGTAGCTGATGATGTCGCGCAATTCTTCAACCTTGGCCAGGGTAATCGCAGCGCCCTTGTCGTGAGCGACTTGCTCAATCAGCGCAATGGTATTTTTGCAATTCGAGCAGCCTGTGCCCAGTACTTTGATGTCCATGATGGTGACTCCATGAGTGTTTGAAAGGAAATGAAATTCTTGATCTCAGAAAGCGATGTGCTGGACACCTACTCTTGTTCGATTTCCAGATACGTCAAGTTGGCCAACTGTGGCAACCACACATCTACATGTTTGAGATGCTTGAAGGGAGTCGCGTCAAAGCTCTTTACTGCAGTGCTGATGTCGGTGCCAGCGTCCACTGCTTTGCTCATGTGTGTTCGCAAGTCCTTCAAGAGGCGGCCTGTGTCACGTTGCGCCTTAGCTAAGTCGGTGACTTGACCGTGTCCGGGCACAACAACACGCGGCTGGAGCGCTTGCATTGCCTCAAAACTGCTCAACCAGTTCTTGGTTTTGCTCACCGGGTGCAATCCCAAGATGCGATCGACGTAGACCACATCACCTGTGAAAACCACGCCCGTGGCAGGCAGGTAAACCATCATGTCGCCTGGCGTATGCCCGCCTTGGCGGTGCACAAACTGGACACGAACACCGCCAAGCTCCAAAGTATTGTCATAGCCCTCCAGCCAGCGCGTGGCATAAACCGGCTCGGTACCGTCTTGTTTTTCCCTGAGTACGGGCGCATTGGCACGTAGCTGCTCATGGCCACGTGCTTTCATGTCGGCTTGGGCATTCATGTGTGCGATGATTTCAGATCCAGTGGATTTGAAATACCCATTGCCCAGCCAGCGGTGGTCTTGCCCTCCGGTATTGATGACCCACCGGATGGGTTGAGGTGTTACCCGCTTGGCTGCATCGGCAATTTTTTTGCCTGTCTTGAAGGTTGCGCCCGAGTCAATCAGCGCCGCCCCGGCTGAAGTGACCACCAATCCAATGTTGGCATTGAGCCCCTCGTTGTCGTAGGTGCGACCCTCCGTGTCACCCACATAGGCGTACACCCCTGGTGCAACGGGTTGAAAGCCAATCTCCAGGGCATGAGCGCTCCATGCCGTGACAAGTCCCAAAACAACAAGAATGGATTGCCTCAGGTATTTCTCAGGCAAACACTTCTTAACAAGTTGACGCATGCAAATGTCTCCGTATGTCGCATCAGGTGCGCTTGCAGTATTGGTTCAAATTACGGCGTTGAAAATAAATCCAACAACCAAAATTCCTGTGGCGACCACGCCTGCAAACACCATGATCAGACGAAGTTTCAGCACCTTCCGCAAAATGATCATCTCGGGCAACGACAGGGCAATCACACTCATCATGAAGGCCAGCACTGTTCCCAGTGCCGCTCCTTTGGCCAGCAAGGCTTGCACGATCGGAATCACCCCTGCGGCGTTCGTGTACATCGGCACACCGATCAGTACGGCCAGAGGGACCGACCACCATGCTTGACGCCCCATGATCGATGCCATGAAATCTTCTGGCACCCAGCCATGGATGGCTGCGCCGATCGCAATACCTGCAAATATCCAAGGCCAGACCTTCCCGACGATCTCATGGACACTTGCAAAACCCGCCTCAACTCGTTCGGCCAGTGTCAAAGCATCCTGATCCGATGCCGCATGCATGCGCGGCATGTCACGCACCCAGTCTTCCAAATACTGCTCCATCTTGATCCTGCCGATGATCCAGCCTGCCACGATGGCCACCGAGAGCCCCAGCACCAAATAAAGCAAAGCAATCTTCCAGCCAAACAATCCAAACAGCATGGCCAGTGCGACCTCATTGACCATGGGTGCTGAGATCAGAAAGGAAAACGTCACGCCAAGCGGAACACCGGCCTGCACGAATCCAATGAACAGCGGCACGGCAGAACATGAACAAAACGGGGTCACGATCCCCAAAGAGGCCGCGAGTATGTTCGCCACGCCTTCTGAGCGACCAGCCAGGATGGCGCGTGTGCGCTCAGGCGTGAAATAGCTGTTGACCATGCCCATGACAAACACCACTGCTGTCAGCAGCATGAGCACCTTAGGTGTGTCGTAGAAAAAGAACTGCAGCGCTCCGCCCAAATGACTCGCTCTGTCTACTGGAAACCACGAGACGAGCCTCTCCGAGGCTGAATTGAGAGATTTATAAATCGCCAGCCATATCATGGGCCAAACACCCAAAAATATCAGAGGCCAGCGGGTGGACCAGGCTTTGATGGTGTGTATGAGGTATGCCATGTATGTGATGAGGGTGGTCCTACTATTGAAATGCTAATTTCTTAAGAAATCTCTCTCTTGATATCGGTCAAATATAGATCGCAGCGCAAAATCACTGACCAGCCTCATGAGGAGAAGCTCTAATCAGGTGTGTGGTGGTTTTTTTGATGATTGGCGCAACCTCACCGTTAAAAAGCTACCGCCTGAGTGATTGCAGGTCTTGGCCCGCGCGAATTCAAAGTCAGCTTTTGCTCGAACAGAGACGATCACCGCTGAGTAAATCAGTCCAGCCATTTGCAGTCGGCCAGGGATGTGACCGATAGCTGTTATTCGTGTCGAGATATACAGGCATAGACGGCCTGCGCGGCGCACGCATCAAGCCGGGTGCACAAATAGAAAGTTGAGTCAGACTAGTTGTATTTGATGAGAACGCTATTTGATCCAGGACAAAGGCCTTGCACGTTTGGACGATGGATTGTGATTAATCAATTCTGAAGGCAGAACAAAGAGTAGCCTGAATTTAAAGGTGAAGCCTTCACCTTTAGCAGTTCTACGGATTCTCATGAAAACCTGCATTACCCTAACGCTTCTAGCCGCCAGCTTGGTGACCCAAGCACAAACGCAAGTTCCAGCTGCCAAGGCCTGGACTATCGCCTCTACAGAAACCTACGACACTGCCAACCTGCCAGATGATCATTACGGCAAGCTCGTCAAATACGGCAAGGAATTGAGTGAGCGGACTTTCGCCCACATCGGCCCAGAGGTCAAGAATCCTAGGATGCGCTACGCCGGCAACAATCTGGCCTGCGTTTCTTGTCACGAGAGCAGTGGCACTAAGCCCTTTGCCATGCCATGGGTTGGTACGCACGCGACCTTTCCTCAGTACCGAGGCCGAGAAGACGAGGTCAGTACTATCGAAGAACGTGTGAACGGGTGCATGGAGCGCAGCATGGCCGGCAAGCCGCTACCACTAGACAGCCGTGAAATGAAGGCATTCGTAACCTACATGCACTTCCTCTCGAAGGACGTGCCGGTCTCTGCCAAAATCCAAGGACAAGGTTTACCGCCTTTCAAAGCCCCGGATCGCAAGGCCAATACTGTGGTCGGCGGAAATGTTTATGCCGGAAAATGCGCCAGCTGTCACGGCGAAAACGGCCAAGGAGTACGTAACGGCCCTCCGGGTAGCGCTACAGGCTACGCCTTCCCGCCACTGTGGGGAAAGGACACGTTCAACACTGGCGCAGGTATGAATCGGTTGCTGACGGCCGCCTCTTTTATAAAGACCAACATGCCACTGGGCGCCGCCTACGGCCAGCCGCAGCTGAGCGACGATGAGGCCTACGATGTAGCCGCCTTTGTGCTGAGCCAGCCTCGTAAAGTTAAGCCGCATCTGGATCGCGACTTCCCGGCCCGCTGGAATAAGCCGGTGGACGCGGCATTTGGCCCCTATGTGACCGGCATGAGCGCCGAGCAGCACAAACTCGGCCCCTTCGGCCCACTGCAGCAGCGCATGAAGGAGTTGAATATTGAGCTCATGAAGGCCAACGTCAAGTAAGGAATGAGAGGTTTAGTCTGAATAGACGCAGATCGAGTAGAGCCGGTCGCAGCAGAGTGAATCAGTCCGACCCTAAGCTGCCGTTCGGTAACCGACCCTGCCAAATCAGCCAGGATGTAGATAATTAAGTCATGACCAAACTTTTCCAATTCGGTGAAAACCATCCTGACTACCCTGTTCGCATTTTGAACGAGCGCGAAGCCCGGGGCGCCGCCGGGATCATGTTTGCGTTCGCGCTGGTGGCTTTCATGAACGCATGGTTCAAAGGCGACTTCACGCCAACGAAATTGACCATCGTGGCCTTTTTCATCGACTTTCTGATCCGGGTCGTCGTGAATCCGCGGTACTCGCCAACGCTCATCATTGCTCGCTGGATGGTCAACAATCAGACCGCTGAGTATGTAGGAGCGCCGCAGAAACGCTTCGCTTGGGGGATCGGTCTTGTTTTGGCTACGCTGATGATGTGTTTGGTGGTACTCAATGACGTGCGTGGTCCCATCAACATGATCACGTGCATGGTCTGTCTCATACTTCTGTTCTTTGAGACCGCCTTCGGCATCTGTATCGGGTGCAAGTTGTTCAACCTGTTCAATAAAGAAAAAGCGCAACTGTGCCCGGGAAATGTGTGCGAAATCAAAGACCGTGAACCCATCCAGATGGTCGAACTGTCACAAGGGATCATTGCTGTCGCTTATGTGGCTTTGCTGTTTGTGTTGGCTCCCGTATTGCACACCGCAACGCCGACACCACGAAGTGCCGATTCGTCAGTTCAGTCAACTCCAGTGAGCCCTGTCGAAGAGGAACGTTGTCGAGTTCCTGAGTTCGCCAAGAAGATGGGCCATGAGGAAAAGTGGAAGCTCCATAATGGATGCTGAACGACTCCTATGGGTCGAATGCTGTCATCCAAATGCAAACCACCCAGGGGCTGCTACCACATTGAGGAGACTACAGGTCAGCATCTCCTAAGAAGTCCTAAAACAAGAACCGAACGTCGCTACAGGCGTCCTGACTGACAGCAGCAGCAGCAGCGAACAGCGGTCATCAAACCGACGGTGTTATGGACAGGAACGGTTTGTCGTCCAACAAGCACTTTGTCCAAAATACCCGATGTACTTGAACGTGCTGGCCAGGCTCAACAGCGCATTAGCAAGCAAAGACCTTCAAG
>JACCDQ011931835.1_pt1 | contig 11281 bp, 8 predicted proteins | sample 7446031 | NCBI WGS metagenome assembly JACCDQ01 (sample SAMN15323442, study PRJNA562643) | freshwater metagenome | isolation source: river surface water | place: USA:Blue River Watershed | collected 2017-08-17
GCCTCAGCCCGCTTGGCGTCCACTTCACGGTCGCCAGGGACACCCACCACAACGAGGGACCGCTTGCCCTCGGGAGACGTCAAAGCCAAAACCACGTTTTTCAGTGTGTCTGCGGCAGTCCACTGCCTGTCGGGGCGGGGAACCGCAGAGTTGGCCAAGCTTACGAGCGTCGCGATAGTTGGTGTGTTGGGCGAATCGTGAACCACGGCCGCGGGCAACCCATCGGTGCTACCAAGCTTTGGCGCGACGGTCTGGACCGCTTCGACGTTTGCGGCATAGCCACCCGGCGAGCGCACAAAGGTGTCTTCTCCGATGGGCGATGGCGAGAGGAATTCCTCAGATGCGCTACCTCCCATGGCTCCGGCGTCGGCCTTCACAATCACGTAATCCACGCCAAGGCGGGTGAAAATGCGCTCGTAGGCATCGCGCTGGGCCTGATACGCAGCCGCCAAACCTTCGTCTGTCAGATCGAAGCTGTAGGCGTCTTTCATCACAAACTCACGGCCGCGGAGCAACCCGGCACGTGGCCGAGCCTCATCGCGGTACTTGTTCTGGATTTGGTAGAGGCAGACGGGCAAGTCTTTGTAGCTTGAGTAGAGATCTTTCACCAGCAGGGTGAACATCTCCTCGTGTGTTGGCGCAAGAAGGTAATCGGCCTTCTTTCGGTCCTGCAGTCGGAAAAGGTTGTCTCCGTATTCGGTCCAACGGTTCGTCGCTTCGAAAGGTTCGCGAGGTAGCAGGGCGGGAAAGAAAACTTCTTGGGCCCCAGCTCGGTTCATTTCCTCTCGAACTACCTGCTCGATCTTCGCCTTGACCATGAGTCCAAGCGGTAACCAGGTATAGACACCTGGAGCCGCACGTCGGATGTAGCCGGCTCGCAGCAAAAGCTTGTGGCTATCGACTTCGGCCTCGGCTGGGTCTTCGCGAAGAGTGCGCAGGAACAGGTTCGACAAACGTGTAGGCATGCGCTCTATGCTACCCGCAGCGGTTATTTGACCGAGGCGTTTGGCTTACTTGGCGACCACTACGGTTGGGTTACCAACCAGCGCAGGGTCCATTTCGGCGGCGATGCGGTTTGCCTCTTCGATGAGAGTCGCAACGATTTCACTTTCGGGAACGGTTTTCACAACCTCACCCTTGACGAAAATCTGACCCTTTCCATTGCCAGAGGCGACTCCAAGGTCTGCCTCGCGTGCTTCGCCTGGTCCGTTCACCACGCAACCCATCACGGCGACGCGCAGCGGAACGGTGAGCTTCTCAAGACCTGCGGTTACGTCATTAGCCAACTGGTAGACATCTACCTGAGCGCGACCGCAGGATGGGCAGCTCACAATTTCGAGTTTGCGCGGACGCAGGTTCAGAGACTCCAGGATCTGTGAGCCAACCTTGATTTCCTGTACCGGAGGAGCAGAAAGCGAAACTCGGATGGTGTCTCCGATGCCTCTGCTGAGCAGCGAACCAAACGCCACCGCAGACTTGATGGTTCCCTGGAACTCTGGGCCAGCTTCTGTGACACCGAGGTGAAGCGGCCAATCGCCTCTTTCGGAAAGCATTTCGTAGGCGCGAACCATGACCACTGGGTCATTGTGCTTCACCGAAATTTTGAAGTCGTGAAAGTCGTGCTCCTCGAACAAACTGGCTTCCCAAACTGCGGACTCAACCAGAGCCTCTGGGGTCGCCTTTCCGTACTTCTGAAGCAAGCGAGGGTCGAGCGAGCCTGCATTGACACCGATGCGAATCGAAACTCCGGCGGCCTTGGCAGCCTTCGCGATTTCACCAACCTTGTCATCGAACTGGCGGATGTTTCCAGGATTTACTCGGACTGCGCCACAGCCGGCATCGATGGCTTGAAACACATACTTGGGCTGGAAGTGGATGTCTGCGATTACGGGAATCTGCGACTTCTTAGCAATGATGTGAAGTACATCGGCATCGTCTTGACTCGGGCAGGCCACGCGAACGATGTCGCAACCGGACGCGGTAAGTTCAGCAATTTGCTGCAGCGTCGAGTTGATGTCGGTTGTTGGGGTCGTAGTCATTGACTGAACCGAGATTGGAGCGCCGCCACCGACCGGAACATTTCCCACCATAATCTGGCGAGTCTTTCGACGAGGGGTCAACACTGGCGGTGGGGTCTTTGGAAGTCCCAGATTTACTGCGGGCACGTTTCACACTCCTTGGTTCAACTAGCCTAAACCGCCAAGCTTGCCTGAAACTTCCAAACCGCCCCGACGGTCGCAGTTAGCTATCCGAAAGTGATGGGCTTCACAACGTCAGCAACCATCATCAGCACGCCAACGCCGAGCAGGACAAACCACATCACGGTTGTAAAGGGCATGAGTTTTGCGGTGTCAAATGGGCCTGGATTTGGCTTGCGAAGCACTTTGAAGACCGCCCGTTTGATGGCTTCGTAACAGGCATTTAGTACGTGTCCGCCATCGAGTGGCAGCAGCGGAATGAGGTTGAAAGCAAAAAGGGCAAAGTTGAGCGAACCCAAAATGAGTAGGCCAGTCACCGCTTTCTGCTCAAACGAGGATTGCTGGTCGCTGGCAATGGTTCCGGCGATATTTCCAACCCCTACTAAAGAAACTGGGCCATCCTGAGGTCGGGAGGAATCACCAAATGTGGCCTGAGCGATAGCACCGATCTGAGCGGGAAGCTGAAGGATCATTTGCCCGGTTCCAACCAGCGTTTGTCCAGAAGCCTCAAGCGATTCGGCGAGCGCCATAGGCTGACGCGTGTAGTCGATCATCACTCCCATGACGTAGCTGTCTTTGTAAACCGGCGAGCCCGAGGCATCGAAGATTTGTTTCCCCATCTTGTCAAAAGAGGGTCGCTTGAGTAGCGCAGGTTTCACTCGCACTTCAAGGCTTTGGTCGCCACGCTTGACCTGCAGTTGGAGCGGCTGACCATTCGAGGCAGCGAGAGCTTCAGAGACTTTGGTCCAATTCGAGACCGCCAGACCGTTGACGGCAACCACGCGGTCACCCGCCCGAAGGCCCGCGACTTTGGCGGGACTAGGGATGGTGGACTCATCGCAGTTAGTCAGCTGGGTCTTGAAATCCGCAACACAATCAACCACCTGGCTCAGGGAGTTGCTTGGCTGAAATACTCCGATGCCGCTCAGCGCAGCGGTGGTGAAAATCACACCCAAAATCAGATTGGCAAACGGGCCACCCAGCATAATGACGATGCGCTTGCGCACTGGAAGGCGATAAAAAGCGCGATTCGGATCGAATTCGCCATCGGCCTGCTGCTGGCTTCGTCGGCCGTCTGCTACCCAGCGTTGGAACCAGTTCTTTGGGGTCGCTCCTGAGCCTGGGGGAACCATACCGGCCATCGCAATATAACCACCGAGTGGTATGGCCTTGATGCCGTATTCGGTTTCGCCAATCTTTCGAGACCAGAGGGTAGGGCCAAAGCCAATCATGTATTTGCTGACCGGCACTTTGAACGATTTAGCAGGCCAGAGATGCCCAAGTTCGTGCAAGCCGATGGATAAACCCACTCCGAGGAGCAGGAGCAAAATGCCGAGCAGGTAAAGCAGAGTTTCAATCATCGCTTCACCTTAACTTTTCCTGCCGACAATTGGCTGAAAACTTTTCCACAATAAGTTTGCGCCCCTGGGGCTGCTTTTACTAGCAAGCAGTCGCAATCTGCGCCTGGGCCCGGTCTCTAGACCAGCGCTCGGCGCGAAGCACCGATTCTAGGCTCAGCTGCGGTTCAGGCTCATGTGCCTCGACCACTCTTTCAACCAAATCCACGATCTGATTGAAGCCAATTTTGCCGAGATGAAAAGCCTCAACTGCTTCCTCGTTAGCCCCGTTGAATACCGCCGGATAGGTCAAGCCTGCGCTACCTACTTTTCTTGCCAACGCCACGGATCGGAAAACCTTCTCGTCTAGGGGCTCAAAGGTCCAGGTGTGCGCCTTCGTCCAATCCACGGCTGGTGCCACGTTAGGTACTCGCTGGGGCCAAGCCATGCCGAGTGCAATCGGAAGCTTCATGTTCGGCGGCGAACACTGCGCCAGCACAGACCCATCGATGAATTCGACCATCGAATGGACCACCGACTGTGGATGCACAGTCACCTCAATGCGTTCGAACGGAATGTCGAAAAGCAGATGCGCCTCAATGATCTCCAGCCCCTTATTCACCAGAGTTGCCGAATTTGTCGTGACTACTTTGCCCATGACCCAGGTGGGATGCGCCAGTGCCTGCTCTGGGGTAACCCAGCCGAGCTGCTCGCGCGTGTACCCCTTGAACGGGCCGCCGGAAGCGGTCAAAATGAGCTTCTTTACCTCCTGGGCTGCACCACTGAGAAGGCACTGAGCTAGCGCGCTGTGCTCGCTGTCCACCGGAACTATCTGTCCGGGTGACGCCAGATCTGCAACCAGACGCCCGCCGACGATGAGTGATTCTTTGTTTGCCAGCGCAAGAGTCTTTCCACTCTTCAGCGTCGCAAGGGTGGGTGCCAAGCCGATCGAGCCGGTGATTCCGTTGACCACGACTTCGGCGTCGACTTCCTCCACGAGAGCGGTCGCAGCCGCAGCCCCGAGAACGGCAGCAGTTTCCGACAGCCCAAATTGGGTGCGCTGGGCTTCGAGTAGTTCAGTGTTGGTTCCTGCAGCCAATCCCACCAACTGGAATCTTTCAGGGTTTGCCGCAATCACCTCGAGCGCCTGCGTCCCAATTGAACCGGTCGAACCCAAAACTATTACCCTGCGCATGTCTCAATCTTGCCATTTACCCCGCAATGCGCCACCCCGATGCCGGTCTCGCTCCAGCAACCACTTTGGTTCGATGCCGTTAGGCGCGGTGTGGAGGGGTTCGGCTTTAGGATTGAATCATGACCGAGTTCAGCATTCCTCAGGAACGTAAAGTTGTAACCGCAATACCCGGGCCAAAGTCCCAGGAACTGCATGCTCGCCGACTCAAGGCGGTCTCCCGCGGTGTTGGAGCAACCCTCCCCGCTTACATCGAAAAAGGTAACGGCGCCATTCTGGTTGACGTTGACGGCAACCACCTGATTGATCTTGGCTCCGGCATCGGTGTGGTCTCGATCGGACATACCAACCAGGGCGTAATCGACGCCGTGTCGCACCAGGTTGGGCAACTGACTCACACCCTGTTCACGGTGACTCCGTACGAACCCTATGTTGAGGTCTGCGAGATCTTGAACCGTCACACACCCGGTAACTTCCTGAAGCGCTCCGCCCTCTTTAACTCCGGTTCCGAGGCGGTTGAAAACGCCGTCAAGTTTGCTCGCAAGTACACCAAGCGGGGCGAAATCGCCGTGTTCGACCACGGCTACCACGGACGTACCAACCTCACGATGGCGATGAATTTCAAGGCCATGCCTTATGCGTCTGGCTTCGGCCCATTTGCTCCTGGCGTGACCCACGTTCCAATGAGCTACCCGTTCCGCGACCCCGAGGGCATGACCGGCGAGGAAGCCGCGAAGCGCGCCATTACCTACATGGACAAGCGCATCGGAGCTGACAATTTGGCAGCCATTGTGATTGAACCTATCCAGGGCGAGGGCGGCTTCATGGTCCCAGCCCCAGGCTTCTTGACCGCTCTGGCGACCTGGGCCAAGGCCAACGGAATCGTGATGATTGCCGATGAGGTTCAGGCCGGTATTGCCCGAACCGGACGTTGGTTCGCCAGCAACTGGGAGGAAACCTTCGAACCTGACCTAGTCATCATCGCCAAGGGAATCGCCGGTGGAATGGTGATTTCGGGAGTCACCGGTCGCGCGGAAATCATGGACGCATCGCACCCGGGCGGCATCGGTGGAACGTTCGGTGGTAACCCCGTTTCGGCCGCCGCAGCGGTATCGGTACTCAAGCAGATCGAAGCCGGTGGTGTACTCGAGAGCGCACTGCGAATCGAGCAGACGCTGCGTGGACTGTTGGGCAACCTTCAGGAGAAGTACCCGGTTATCGGTGAGATTCGTGGTCGTGGTGCAATGCTCGCCATCGAATTCGTCGAACCTGGAACTCGCAACCCGAACCCAACCATCACAGACGCAATAGTGAAGCACTGTCACGCCAACGGCGTGCTCGTTTTGAATGCGGGCACCTATGCCAACGTCATTCGATTCCTCCCGCCACTAGTTATCAGCGATGAGCTGCTGACTGATGCGGTTTCGGTGATCGAAGAAGCGCTGCGCCTGAACAGCTAAGAGTTCAAAGAAAGCGGGTGGTTCCGAAAGGAACCACCCGCTTTTTGCTTGAAGTGAACGCTACTTGGCAACTTTCGCGTTGCGACGTTTCCGCACGAGTGAACCAACTTGGCTCACCAGAACAAAGAGAATCGCTAGGAAGAAGACCATCGAGGCAATCACGTTTGCCTCGGCCGGAACACCCTTAGAAGCTGCGATGTAGATGTACATCGGGAAGGTCGTTACGACACCACCCGCGTTGAAGTACGTGATGATGAAGTCATCGAATGAGAGCGCAAACGAGAGCAGCGCACCGGAAACAATTCCTGGAAGAAGCAGCGGGAAGGTGATTCGCCAGAAAACCTGCGAAGGATTCGCGTAGAGGTCACGTCCTGCCTCCTCGAGCACCGGGTCGAGCGTCTGCACGCGGGCCTTGACTGTGACCACCACAAATGAAAGACAGAACATGATGTGGGCAATAATCACCGTTGTGTAGCCGTAGCCGGTGCCCAGATTGAAGAAGAGTCCAGCGAGGCCCGCGCCCATGACGATTTCTGGGGTGGCCATTGGCAGGAATAGCGACAGGCTAACTAGGCTCCGCGCCTTGAAACTGTAACGAACCAGAGCGATTGCCATCGCGGTCCCGAGAATGGTGGCCACCAGGGTGCTGATACCTCCGATGAACAGCGAGGTTCCAACCGCGCCACAGATGTCACCTCGGGCACAAACATTGAGCCACTTGTCGAGCGTGAATCCCTGCCAGATCGTGTTGGTTCGGCCCTGCGAATTGTTGAATGAGAACGCAACGGTGTACGCGATAGGGATCAGCAGGTAAATCAGCGCTAGAACCGAGTAGGCGGGAAGCACCAGCTTGCCGAGTTTGAGTTGCTTCAAAGCAGGTCCTCCGTTCCAGTTCGCCGAACGTAGAACGCGATGATCGCCAAGATTGCCGCCATCAACAGCGCCGAAAGAGCTGAGGCCGCCGGGTAATCACCATTCTGAAGGAAGTCCGCTTGGACCATGTTTCCGATCATCGATGTCTCAGGTGACCCTAGGAAGTCACGGCTTGCGTTCACGTAGTCACCGGTTATCGGGATGAAGGTAAGCAAAGTGCCCGAGATAACTCCGGGCATTGTCAGTGGAAGAGTGACCCGCCTGAAGACTGCGGCAGGGCTCGCGTAGAGATCACCCGCGGCCTCGATGTAGCGAATGTCAAGGCGCTCGAGAGAGGTGTAGAGCGGCAGAGTCATGAACGGAATGAAGTTGTAGGTCAAACCCCAAACTACCGCCGCTGGTGTTCCGAGGAAGTAGAAAGACTGGTCTAGCTGGAATACGAACCGGATGAATTCCATCACCGGTGACGCATCGGCAAAAATCTGCTTCCAGGCGATGGTGCGCAGCAGGAACGAGATAAAGAATGGTGCAACCACGAGAACCAGAGTTAGTTTCTGAAGTAGCGGGCGACTTCTGAGGCGAACACCCACAAAGTAGGCAAGTGGATAACTAATCAGGAGAGCAAAGATTGTGGCTAGCAACGCGTAGAAGAATGACCGCCCAATCTGCGGAGCGTAGTCAGAAATGACACGCTGGTACGACGAGATGTCGAAAGCGTACTGGTAGGTGTCGAAGGTGCCTGGGACGAGTGTCTCTACAGATGTGATCAGCAGCGAAACCAAGGGAATCATGAAGAACATGCCCAGGTAGAGAAGACCTGGCAGCAGCAGAACGAGCGCCATCCGGCCAGTCTTCAGCCCTTGCGTCGCAGGCGCTTTCGCCGCCTTGCTGGCAAATGCCACGCCCATGCCTACTCCTCGTCGCCGACAGGAAGATCGGCGAGACCGAAGGTGTGCTCAACCTTAAACGAAATCCAGACCTTCTCACCCAACTCAACGACCGGACTAATCCCGACGTTTTGAGCGAAGACGATGATGTCGCCGACGTTTGGGACATCGATGAGGTACTGGTTACTTACCCCGGTAAAGCGAATGTCTTTGATAGTGCCCGGGCCGAGTATGTTCAGGTTGCTTGCAGCCTTGGGTTCGCTGCGGTGAAACTCCGACTTCTCTGGACGAACGCCGACCGCGATTTTGCCGGACTGCTTTTCGGCTCGAACTTTTGGAACCGTGATCTTCGAGCCAGCCACGTTGATGCTGATGCCGTCCCCGCTGGTCTCGGCAATCGGTCCCACAAAAATGTTTGACTGCCCCAGGAACTTCGATACGAAAACGGTCTTTGGTCTCTCGTAAAGTGCCTCCGGGGCACCCATTTGCTCGATTCTCCCGTGATTCATAACCGCAACGGTATCCGCCATATCCATGGCTTCTTCCTGGTCATGCGTCACGTGAAGGAAGGTGAGGCCCACGTCCATCTGGATGGCCTTGAGTTCGATCTGCATCTGGCGACGAAGTTTTAGGTCGAGTGCACCCAGCGGCTCGTCGAGCAGCAGCAGGCTAGGACGGTTCACTAGGGCGCGGGCTAGAGCAACACGCTGCTGCTGGCCACCCGAGAGTTGGGCGGGACGGCGCTCGGCTGCGTAGCCGAGTTCCACCATGTTCAGGGCTTCCATCGCTTTGTCGACCGGGTTTTCGATCTTTCGGCGACGAAGTCCGAACGCAACGTTCTCCACGATGGTCATGTGAGGGAACAGTGCGTAACTCTGAAAGACGGTGTTCACCGGGCGCTCGTGCGGCTTGGTGTACGTCTCGTCACGCCCACCGATCAGGACCTGCCCTGAGGTCGGCTCTTCAAGACCCGCGATGATGCGCAAAGTCGTGGTTTTGCCACAACCGCTGGGGCCTAGAAGGGCGAAGAATTCGCCGGCCGGGATGTGAAGATCAAGGTCTTCGATTGCCGTAAACCCAGGGAACTCCTTGCGGATGTTCTTGAGTTCGAGATCGGCTCCAGCCGGAACGAATTCTTTCACCTACACGACTCCGTTCGAAGCGTCAGACCAAGCCTTGCTGAACTCTTTGTCCTCTGCCGGGCTAACCGGACGGAACTGGTGGAGCTTGCTGAAGTCACTTGGGAAAATCAGGTCGTTGCTACCGATTAGCGGGTCCTTCGCCGAAGCGATTTCCTTGGCACCCTTGACCGGGGTCACGTAGTAAACGCCTCCGAGGGCGAGTTCTGCCGCGACTGCAGGGTCGAAGTAGTAGTTAATCAGGGCGTGAGCGTTGGCGGCGTGCTGAGCGCCCATCGGAATGACAAAGTTGTCGCAGGCGAAGGTCGCACCGGTCTCAGGGAGCAGAACGCCCATCACTTCGGAACCAAGCTCGAGGTTGGTGGCGACTAGGTCACCGGCCCAAACGATACCGGCAACCGCGTCACCGTTCTTCAGGTCATCAACGTAGCTGTTTCCCTTGATTCCACGGATCTGACCAGACTGAACCAACTCGGTGAACTGGTCGAGAGCCGAGTAGAACTCCTCGCTGGTGAACTTGGTGATGTCGATACCGTTGGCCATCATCATGACACCGATGGTGTCGCGCATTTCGGAGAGAACTACAACCTTGCCCTTCAGTTCTGGAGCCCAAAGGTCCTCGACCGAAGTAGGCGCATCCTTGCCGGTAAGCGCCTTGTAGTTCTCCTTGTGATAGCCAACACCCGCAATGATTCCCTTCCAGGGGAGAGTGAACTTGCGGTCTGGGTCGTAGGACCAATCGGCGCCCGTGAAGAATGGGTCGAGGTTTGCGGTGACGTTTGGCAGCAGGTCGTACTGGAACTCCTGAACCAAACCGCTGTTTACCAGACGCGCCACCATCCAGTCGGTGAGACAGAAGGTGTCCGAGCCGGTGTCCTTGCCAGCTGCGAGCTGGTTCTTGATACGGGCGTAGTACGAGTTGTTGTCATCAACGTTGGTCTGGTAGGTAACATCGATGCCGGTCTGCTTCTCGAACCCCATCAGGGTCGGCGAGTTCGGGTTGTCGTTGTCGTCCATGTAGTAGGGCCAGTTGTCCCAGACCACTACCTTCTCGCTTGCCGAGAGATCTTTGGCAGGCTCCAGCTTCTTGGCTCCACCTGGGGAGCAGGCCGCCAGCGAGAGCATGGCTGCGGTGGCACCGGCGCCGGCGAGAACGCTGCGGCGAGTGACTTTGCTTGCGGCGACCTGGCGAACTAGGTCTGAGTACTTAGCTTCATTCATTGGTATTGCCAACTCCTTGGAATGGTGGATTCCCGAAGAAATCCAAAACGACAACATCAAAGCCGCCGAGGCGCCTCAAAACTAAATCCTGCCACAAAAAACTGACCACTTTGCCCAAAAAACTTCAATCCGCTAGCGGATTTTCTGGGATGTTGTGGACCCGTTACCGAAGCCCAGCGGAAACACAAAGTTCCCGGTGCCCGCTGCCCCTCGAAACCGACAAATCCGCCAGTTGCCACTGGGAGGTTCAGTGGTGTCTGTGCCCTCTGCCCTGAACCCGAGTTGCGCTAACTCCACCGGATCGTCCACTGAGATTAAGAAGCGTAGACCGGTGTTTGTCAGAAGTCCGCGCGACAACCCGAGTGTGCTTTGCGCAGTGGCAACCAACTGAATTCCTAGGGAACGACCTCTCGCGGCAATGTCTTCCACAACCGAGGCCTGACTCAGTTTGAGCAACGGCTGCAACTCATCGATAACCACTAGCAGTCTGGGAAGTTGCTGGCCCACCGGGAGCGATTCGAACCTCGAGCAGAAATGCTCCGCCAGGTAACGTTCGCGCAGTTCGAGTTGCTGTCCCAGCCAGTTGAGAACCGGTTCGTAGCTCGAATCCAAGTCGGTGGCTGCAGCCTGAGTTGAAGGGTGCTCGAACCACTCCCCCAATGTTGCCCCGCCCTTGAAGTCAATCAGGCATAGTCGCAGCTCTGCTGGGGTGAGCGAAGTTGTGAGACCGTGAAGCATCAGCCGGATGAGTTGACTCTTGCCCACCCCCGTTGGGCCGATCACCAACGAGTGTGGCCCCTGTTGCACCAGGTCGAAAACCGCTGGTTCGGTTCCAGAGAATCCGAGCCAGCAGCGCAATTCAATTGGCACCCGTTGCTCGGTCCTGAGGCTTCCCTCCAACATCTGCGAGGCTAGCTTGGTGGCTTGAGTGCGTCGCAACAGTTGCGAACAGTAGTCAAAGACACGATCAAACC
>JACCDQ010925365.1_pt1 | contig 11279 bp, 10 predicted proteins | sample 7446031 | NCBI WGS metagenome assembly JACCDQ01 (sample SAMN15323442, study PRJNA562643) | freshwater metagenome | isolation source: river surface water | place: USA:Blue River Watershed | collected 2017-08-17
AAAAGCGCAGCGGCGTGCTGCTGGCCGGCCTGGAACACCTGGACGATCGCTACCTGCGCGCCGTGGGCTACACCACCAAGAGCAAGCGCGGCGGCTTTCCCAAGATGGTGCTGATCGGCGACATCGTTGGCGATGACCCCGACGCCGTGGCCCGCGCCACCAGCGAGGTGGTGCGCCTGGCCAACGGCCGTGCTGGTGAAGGTTTTGTGGCCATCAGCGCCGACGCCCGCAAGAAATTCTGGGCCGACCGCAAGAAAACCGGCGCCATCAGCAAACACACAAACGCCTTCAAGGTCAACGAAGACGTGGTGATCCCGCTGCCGCGCATGGGCGAATACACCCTGGGCATCGAGCGGATCAACATCGAGCTCAGCCTGCGCAACAAGATCAAACTGGCACACGAACTGGAAGCCTTTTTCCAGCGCGGGAACCTGTCGCTGGGCAAGGTTGAAGAGGCGGCCGACATGCCCAGCCTCGAGACGGTGCAGGAACACACCGAGCGGGCGCAGGCGGTGATCCGAGAAACGCGCGACCTGTGGCAGCGTTGGATGGACGGCCTGGACGTGACCCAGCCCGACACCGGTCGCACCTTTTTCGAGCAACTGCAGGACTACAGCCTGCGCGCGAGCTGGAAAACCCAGATCCGCGAAGCGTTGCGCGGCATCTTCACCGGCAGCGTGTTCGCCCCGGTGCTTGAAGAATGCAAGGCCATCCACAAGCGCGTGCTCAAGGGCCGCGTCTGGGTGGCGCTGCACATGCACGCCGGCGACGGCAACGTGCACACCAACATACCGGTCAACAGCGACGACTACGAGATGCTGCAAACCGCGCACGAAGCGGTGGGCCGCATCATGGTGCTGGCGCGCAGCCTGGACGGCGTGATTTCGGGCGAGCACGGCATAGGCATCACCAAGCTGGAGTACCTGACCGACGAAGAATTGGCCCCGTTTGCCGGTTACAAGGCCAAGGTCGACCCGGAAGGTCGCTTTAACAAAGGCAAACTGCTGCGCAGCGGCAAGCTGTTCGAGCAGGCCGACCAGCACGCAGCCGATCTGAGCCAAGCCTACACCCCCAGCTTCGGGCTGATGGGGTACGAGTCGCTCATCATGCAGCAGAGCGACATCGGCGCCATCGCCGATTCGGTGAAGAACTGCCTGCGCTGTGGCAAGTGCAAACCGGTGTGCTCCACCCACGTGCCGCGCGCCAACCTGCTGTACAGTCCGCGCAACAAAATTCTGGCCACCTCCTTGTTGGTCGAGGCTTTCCTGTACGAAGAGCAGACCCGCCGCGGCATCAGCATCAAGCACTGGGAGGAATTCGAGGACGTGGCCGACCACTGCACCGTCTGCCACAAGTGCCTCACGCCATGTCCGGTCAAGATCGACTTCGGCGACGTGTCGATGAACATGCGCAACCTGCTGCGCAAGATGGGCCAGAAAACCTGGCGCCCCGGCAATGCGGCGGCCATGTTCATGCTCAACGCCACCAACCCCGAAACCATCAGAATAGCGCGCAGCGCCATGGTGGGGGTGGGCTTCAAGGCGCAGCGTTTCGCGCACGGCTTGCTCAAGGGCCTGGCGCGCAAGCAGACTGGCGCACCACCGGCCACCGTGGGCCCGGCGCCGATCAAAGAGCAGGTGATCCACTTCATCAACAAGAAACTGCCTGGTGGCCTGCCCAAGAAAACCGCGCGTGCGTTGCTGGACATCGAGGATAAAAACTACGTTCCCATCATCCGCAACCCGCAGGCCACCACGGCCGATACCGAGGCGGTGTTCTACTTTCCCGGCTGCGGTTCGGAACGCTTGTTCAGCCAGGTCGGCCTGGCCACCCAGGCCATGCTGTGGCACGCTGGGGTGCAGACCGTGCTGCCGCCGGGCTACCTGTGCTGCGGCTACCCGCAAAAAGGCTCGGGCCAGTTCGACAAGGCCGAGCAGATCATCACCGACAACCGGGTGTTGTTCCACCGCGTCGCCAACACGCTCAACTACCTCGACATCAAAACGGTGGTGGTGAGCTGCGGCACCTGCTACGACCAGTTGCAGAGCTACGAGTTCGACAAGATCTTCCCCGGCTGTCGCATCATCGACATCCATGAATACCTGCTGGAAAAAGGCATTGCCTTGGCGTCTAAGGGTGCTTACCTGTACCACGATCCCTGCCACACGCCCATGAAGCTGCAGGACCCGATGAAAACGGTCAAGGCGTTGGTGGGTGATACCGTGGTCAAGGCCGACCGCTGTTGTGGTGAGTCCGGTACGCTGGGCGTGACCCGCCCCGATGTGTCCACCCAGGTGCGCTTCCGCAAGGAAGAGGAACTGAACAAAAATGCCGTGCAACTGGCCGCACTGGCCGAGAAAAACGGTGTGGCCGCGCCCCAGGGCAAGACAAAAATCCTGACCAGCTGCCCGAGCTGCTACCAGGGCCTCAGCCGCTACGGTGACGACCTGAACAACGGCTTGCTGGAGGCCGACTACATTGTGGTTGAAATGGCCAGGCAAATTTTGGGCGAAAACTGGATGCCCGACTATGTGGCACTTGCCAACGAGGGTGGTATCGAACGGGTGTTGGTGTGATGACCATCGTCACCGATTGCCCCCTGTGCCGCGAAGATGGTGGGCAGCTGATCGTCCGCAGCGAACGGTTCCGTGTCATCCGCGCCACCGGCCCGGACGCCAACGACTTCCCTGGTTTCTACCGCGTGGTTTGGAACGACCATGTGGCCGAGTGGACCGACTTGGTACCCGCCGATCGCAGCGCCCTGATGCAGGCCGTGGCGAAAGTCGAGACGGTGATGCGCCAGTGCTTGCAGCCCACCAAAGTCAATCTGGCTTCGTTGGGCAATGTGGTGCCGCACCTGCACTGGCACGTGGTGGCTCGCTACGATTGGGACAGCCGCTACCCCGCGCCGTTGTGGGCCCCTGCCACACGCGCCCACGACGACACCCGGCTGGCCACCTTGCGGGACCAGCTGGTGGCTTGCGACGCCGCTATTGCAGCCCTTACTTTTTGACCCACACCGGAGACAAGCCATGGCCGGACTTCATGCCCACACCCCCACCCCGGAATCCTTGACGGTGCATGCCCAGTCCCGAGTGCTGGAAATCGGGTTTTCCGATGGCGCCCAGTTCCGCATTCCGTTTGAACTGATGCGCGTTTACAGCCCATCGGCCGAAGTGCAGGGGCATGGTCCGGGACAGGAAACCTTGCAAACCGGCAAACGTGGGGTGGACATCACCGTGCTGGAGCCGGTGGGCAACTACGCGGTGCAGCCCGTTTTTTCGGACGGGCACGACAGCGGTATTTTCAGTTGGGACTACCTCTATTTTCTGGGCAGTCAGCAGGCTGAACTCTGGGCCGACTACGAACGGCGTCTGGCCGCAGCCGGCGTGGACCGCGATGCGCCCATGCCCGAAAAAGCAGCTTCGGCCTGCGGCCACCACCACTGAACAGATCCAGCCTGACGTTTCGCGCGCAGGACGTACCATTCAGCCATGACTCAAACACATTTCGGTTTCCAAACGGTGGACGAACGTGACAAGGCGCGCCACGTGCGCAGCGTGTTCGACTCTGTGGCTTCCAACTACGACATCATGAACGACCTGATGTCGGCAGGCTTGCATCGTCTGTGGAAACGCCATGCGATTGCGGTGGCCAACCCCCGCCCGGGTGACCGGGTGCTGGACATAGCCGGCGGTACGGGCGATTTGGGCCTGGCGTTTGCACCTCGGGTGGCGCCCAACGGCCTGGTGGTTCACACCGACATCAACGAAGCCATGCTGCGTGAGGGGCGTGACCGTTTGCTGGACAAAGGCGTGGTGTTGCCCACCTTGGTCTGCGATGCCGAAAAACTGCCTTTTCCCGACGGCCATTTTGACATCGTGACCGTGGCTTTCGGCTTGCGCAACATGACGCACAAGGATCAGGCCCTGCGAGAAATGAACCGGGTGTTGCGTGCAGGCGGCAAATTGTTGGTGTTGGAGTTCTCAAAGGTGGCCAAGCCGCTTGAGAAGGCTTACGATTGGTACAGCTTTAACATTTTGCCCAAACTCGGCAAATGGGTGGCCAAAGACGAAGCGAGTTACCGCTACCTGGCCGAATCCATACGCATGCATCCCGACCAGGAAACCCTGCGCGGCATCATGCGCGAAGCGGGGTTCGGGCATGTGGATGTGCACAACCTGACTGCCGGGGTGACGGCGCTGCATGTGGGTATCAAGTGTTGAAGGCGTTTTTCAAGGTGTTTGGGCAGACATAAAAAAGTAGGCGAGACATGAAAGTTTGGTCGGTGATCTTGGCTTGTGCCATTGCATTGGTATCGCAGCATGTGTGGGCCAAGCGACTCGGGGGGGGCACGTCGGTGGGCAAACAATCCGCCAACGTCATACAAGGCAGTGGGTCGGATGCTGCGAAAGTGCCTGCTGCGGGGGCGGCTTCGGCCGTCCCTGTTGCTGGTCAGCCCGCCACGGCCTCTCGCCCCTGGGTGGGGGTGTTGGGCGGAATTGCCGCTGGACTGGGTTTGGCTTGGTTGGCCTCGTCACTCGGTGGAGGGGCGTTGTTGGCAAATCTGCTGCTGCTCGGCGTGGCCGTGACGGCGCTGTTCGGCTGGGTGGCATACCTGCGCCGCAACCGGCACCCTCTGGCAGACCCGAAGGGTGCGGCCTACCCGGGGGCGGGCCTTGTTTACCAATCGGCCAATTCGGCCACCGCCTCGGGCTTGCCCAAGCAGTACAGCCCCAAAAATGTAGGGAACGATGCCTCTGCCCGCCCGTGGGAACATTCCCAAAGCCCAACCGATGGCAATGCCGAACGACTGGGATGGGGTGTGCCAGACGGTTTCGATGTGCAGGGTTTTTTGACCGCGTCGAAGAGCAACTTTGTTCGGTTGCAGGACGCCTGGGACCGGGCCGACATACCCGCCTTGCGCGCCATGATGACAGATGACATGATCGCGCAGATCCAGGAGCAACTGCAAGCCCGTGAGACCCACACGGGTGCGGCCAACAACAAGACCGACGTGCTGATGCTCGAAGCGCAGTTGTTGGGGATTGAAGATTTGCCGGGCGAATACATGGCAAGCGTCGAATTTTCGGGGGTGATACGCGAAGATGCTGCCACCGGTCCCAGCCCTTTCCGCGAGGTCTGGAACATCACGCGTCCCAAACAGGGGCAGGTTGGTTGGTTGGTGGCTGGGGTGCAAGCCCTGCAATAACAGTGCGGTTGTTTATCCGTCAAAATCGGGGGCTATGAGCAAGCCCCCTTTTTTATTTCCACCAGGCGATGTGCTGCAGCGTCTGGTTGCCTCCGCGCCACCGCCACCCGCTTGGTTGCGGGCCGAGTTGGAGAACCGTCTGGTGCTGTGGCTCAACCATGTGTTGATGCAGGAGCCTCAGGCCATGGATCGGCTGCGGCGCCAATCCGGCAAGACCTTGTTGGTGCAGTGGGATCGGTTTGAGTGGGCATTTCAGGCCACTGCGGCCGGGCTGTTGGCCCGCAGTGAGACCGGCGCTGCACCTGACTTGCGACTGAAGGTGCAGGAACCTTCGCCTCTGGTGATGGCGCAGAAGGTGTTGCAGGGTGACAAGCCTCAAGTGGACATCCAAGGCGATGTGCAGCTGGCCGCCGAAGTGGCCTGGCTGGTGGACAACGTGCGTTGGGATCTGGAAGAGGACCTGTCGCGTGTCTTGGGCGATGCGGCTGCGCACACACTGGTGCGTGTCGTGAAAGCGGCTGCACAGGGCTTGCGCGGCTTTTTACAAAAGGCGGCCCGGTGATGCGTTTGCTGCGTGGCGTGTTCATTGTTTGGGTGGTTTTGCGGTTCGGACTCGACGAACTGGTCTTGTCCGGCTTCAGCAACCCGGGTTTGCGGGCCCTGCGGCGTGTCATCACCACGGGGCGCAATTTGAGCGCCCCGCGGGGGCAGCGTTTGCGCGAGGCGCTGGAAAAACTTGGCCCCATTTTTGTGAAGTTCGGGCAAGTCTTGTCCACTCGGCGTGACCTCATGCCGCCGGACATTGCCGACGAACTGGCCCGTTTGCAGGACCGGGTGCCTCCCTACCCGAGCGAGGTGGCTGTGGCCACCATTGAGCGGGCCTACGGTCGCAAGCTCCACGACATCTTTGCCCAGTTCGACTTGACGCCGGTGGCCAGCGCATCCATCGCCCAAGTCCACTTTGCCACCCTGCATGATGGCCGCGAAGTGGCCGTCAAGGTGTTGCGGCCCAACATGCTGCCGGTGATTGAAAAAGACCTCAGTCTCATGCGCATGATGGCGGGCTGGGTCGAAAAGCTGTCATCCGATGGCAAGCGACTCAAACCCCGGGAGGTGGTGGCCGAGTTTGACAAATATCTGCACGACGAACTGGACCTGATTCGCGAGGCCTCCAACGCTGCGCAGTTGCGCCGCAACATGCAGGACCTGAACCTGGTGTTGATTCCTGAAATGCACTGGGACCACTGCCGCAACGATGTGCTGGTTATGGAGCGGATGAAGGGGGTGCCGATCAGCCAGGTGGACCGATTGCGTGCCACCGGGGTGGATGTGCCCAAGCTGGCCCGCGACGGTGTGACCATTTTCTTTACTCAGGTGTTTCGCGATGGTTTTTTCCATGCGGACATGCACCCGGGCAATATCCAGGTCAGCGTGGAGCCCTCGACGTTTGGGCGCTACATTTCGCTGGATTTCGGTATCGTGGGCACCCTCACGCAGTTTGACAAGGAATACCTGGCGCAAAACTTCACCGCGTTTTTTCGCCGGGATTACAAACGGGTGGCCGAGCTGCACATTGAAAGTGGATGGGTGCCCCCAGATACCCGGGTGGACGAACTGGAAGCCGCCATTCGCGCGGTGTGCGAGCCGTACTTTGACCGCCCTTTGCGAGAAATCTCGTTGGGCATGGTGTTGATGCGTCTGTTTCAGACCTCGCGCCGCTTTCATGTTGAAATCCAGCCGCAATTGGTGCTGTTGCAAAAAACCTTGCTCAACATCGAAGGCCTGGGGCGCGACCTGGACCCCGACCTGGACCTGTGGAGCACCGCCAAGCCCTTTTTAGAGACCTGGATGGTGGAGCAGGTGGGGCCGCGCAAGTTTTGGGAGCAATTGAAGGCCGAAGCCCCCCATTACGCCAAATTGGTGCCCGAGTTGCCGCGCATGTTGCATGACTTCTTGCGCCAGCGCAACCCAGGCAGTCAGGCCGAACTCAAGGCCTTGCTGGCCGAGCAACGCCGCACCAACCGCCTGCTGCAAAGTTTGATCTTCGGTGGTTTGGGTTTTGCGCTGGGTTTGTTGGTCATGCAGGTGTTCGTGCGTGTTGCCCTGTGGTAGGGCAGCTTGCTGCTGTTCCAGATTGCGACCTTTTATAATCGACGGTTTTGTCTCAATTCCTTGAGGTCTGTTATGCCCATCTACGCTTACAAGTGTGAGTCCTGCGGCCACGCCAAGGACGTTTTGCAAAAAATCGCCGATGCCCCCCTGACCGATTGCCCCGCTTGCGGTGCGGCTTCGTTCAAGAAGCAAATCACCGCCGCAGGGTTCCAGCTCAAAGGTTCGGGTTGGTATGCCACTGACTTCAAGAACGGCGGGGGATCCTCCGGTAGCAGCGCACCCGCTGTGAGCGCAGCCGCAGGTGCAGGCGCGGCGGAATCGTCGACAGCATCCTCCGATACACCCGCTGCAGCAGCCACACCGTGTGGCGGCTCTTGTGCTTGTCATTGATCCCATCATGTCTGCATTGCGTCGTTGGCTGTTTGCCGGTCTGTTGGTTCTGGTGCCTTTGATCATCACCCTGTGGGTGTTGGAATGGGTGGTTTCCACGCTCGACCAAACCTTGCGGGTGCTGCCTGCTGCTTGGCAACCCGAGTTGTTGCTCGGTATCCGTGTGCCCGGCCTGGGCGTTGTGTTTGCGCTGGTCGTATTGCTCAGCATCGGTGCACTGGCATCCAACATCATTGGGAACAGGCTGGTCAATTGGTGGCATGCCTTGTTGCACCGCATTCCCGTGGTGCGCTCCATTTATTCGGGCGTCAAACAGGTGTCCGACACCTTGTTTTCCGAAAAGGGCAATGCGTTTCGCAAAGCCCTGCTGGTGCAGTGGCCGCGTGAAGGGGTCTGGACCATTGCCTTCCTGACCGGCAGCCCTGGGGGTGACGTTGCCAACTACCTCAATGGCAAAGACTTTGTGAGTGTGTTCGTGCCCACCACCCCCAACCCCACCGGCGGGTATTTTGTGATGGTGCGCAAGAGTGAATGTGTCGAACTCGCCATGAGTGTGGACGAGGCTTTGACCTATGTGATTTCGATGGGCGTGATTGTTCCTGGTGGAACCAAAGGCAACCCGCCCCTGCCTGCGGCCGAGCCCCAGTCGCTGGCTTGATACCTTGATAGAAAGACAACCATGGCAATGCGTTCCGAATACTGCGGTCTGGTGACCGAGGCCCTGCTGGGCCAGCAAGTGACCCTGTGCGGCTGGGTCAACCGCCGCCGCGACCACGGTGGCGTGATTTTTGTGGACCTGCGCGACCGCGAAGGGCAGTGCCAGGTGGTGTGTGACCCTGACCGCCCTGAAATGTTCAAGGCCGCTGAGGGCCTGCGCAACGAGTTTTGTGTCCAGGTCAAAGGCTTGGTGCGCGCCCGCCCGGATGGCACCACCAACGACAACATGAAAAGCGGCAAGATCGAGGTGTTGTGCCACGAAATCACCGTGCTCAATGCGTCGGTTACCCCGCCGTTCCAGATCGACGACGAGAACCTGAGCGAAACCACCCGTCTGACGCACCGCGTGCTGGACCTGCGCCGCCCCTACATGCAGAAGAACCTGATGCTGCGCTACAAGGTGGCCATGGAGGTGCGCAAGTTCCTGGACGCCAACGGCTTCATCGACATCGAAACGCCGATGCTGACCAAGAGCACACCCGAAGGTGCGCGCGACTATCTGGTGCCCAGCCGTGTGCACGACGGCCAGTTTTTCGCGTTGCCTCAGTCGCCACAGTTGTTCAAGCAGCTGTTGATGGTAGCTGGCTACGACCGTTACTACCAGATCACCAAATGCTTCCGCGACGAGGATCTGCGTGCCGACCGCCAGCCCGAGTTCACCCAGATCGATATTGAAACCTCGTTCCTGACCGAGGAGGACATCCGTGCGATGTTCCAGGGCATGATCAAGAGCGTGTTTGAAAAAACCATGGGCGTCGACCTGGGGGAATTCCCGGTGATGGCGTATGCCGATGCCATGCACCAGTACGGCTCGGACAAACCCGATTTGCGTGTGAAGCTCCAATTCACCGAGCTGACCGACGTGATGGCCGACGTGGACTTCAAGGTTTTCAGTGCCCCTGCGCAAATGAAAAACGGTCGGGTGGTGGCTTTGCGTGTGCCCGGCGGGGCGGTCATGCCGCGCAGTGAGATCGACGCTTACACCGAATTTGTCAAAATATACGGTGCCAAGGGTTTGGCCTGGATCAAGGTCAACGACCTGGCTGCCGGTCGCGATGGTTTGCAGTCGCCGATTGTCAAGAACCTGCACGATGCGGCCATCGCTGCGGTGCTGCAACGTTCGGGCGCTCAGAACGGCGACATCCTGTTTTTCGGGGCCGACAAGGCCAAGGTGGTGAACGACGCCATTGGTGCTCTGCGGATCAAGATCGGGCACACGGCATTTGCCAAAGAGCAGGGTTTCTTTGAAGACCGTTGGGCGCCTCTGTGGGTGGTGGACTTTCCCATGTTCGAGTACGACGACGAAGCCAACCGCTGGAACGCCGTGCACCATCCCTTCACTGCTCCAAAAGACGGCCACGAGGATTACATGGACACCGACCCGGGCCTGTGCGTGGCCAAGGCCTACGACATGGTGCTCAACGGTTGGGAGCTGGGCGGCGGATCGGTCCGCATCCACCGTGCCGATGTGCAGAGCAAGGTGTTCAGCGCACTCAACATCGGAACCGAGGAGGCCCAGTTGAAGTTTGGTTTCCTGTTGGATGCACTGCAATACGGCGCGCCTCCGCACGGTGGCCTGGCCTTCGGCCTGGACCGCCTGATCACCTTGATGACCAAGGCCGAATCCATCCGTGACGTGATCGCGTTCCCAAAAACACAGCGGGCACAGTGTTTGCTGACCCAGGCACCCAGTCCGGTGGATGAAAAGCAGTTGCGTGAGTTGCACATCCGTTTGCGCAACCCGGATGCTGTCAAGTCGGCCTGATCCGGCGCGCACGCACCCCAGCTCAGTGACTCTGGGGTGCAAAAATATTGTTAACCCGGTTTTTTGGGGCTTTTTCGGGACAATCGCGCCGGTATCTTGCCGATAAAATGAAACAAATGTCCTGATAGGAACGAGGCCTCATGTTTGTCATCATCGGCTGGGTTGTTGCACTGGGGTGCGTTTTCGGTGTGTACATCGTGCACGGTGGCAACATCGGCGTGATTCTGAAGGCGTTGCCGTTTGAGATGATCACCATCTTTGGTGCAGCCATGGGTGCTTTCGTGGCCAACAACCAAATGAAGGTGGTAAAGAAGACCGCCGCCGGTTTGGGCAAGTGCTTCAAGGGGTCCAAGTACACCAAAGAGCGATACATGGAGCTGCTGGCGTTGCTCTTTGACATCCTCCAGAAAGCTCGCAAAGAAGGCTTGATGGCGATCGAGAACGATGTGGAGAACCCGGACGCATCCCCATTGTTCCAAAAGTACCCGGCGGTGGGCACGGACCACCACGTGGTCGAGTTCATCACCGACTACTTGCGCATGATGGTTTCGGGCAACCTGAACGCCCACGAAATCGAATCCATCATGGACAGCGAAATCGAAACCCACCACCACGAGGAGCATGCAGCGGTGGCCGCATTGCAGCGCATGGCCGGTGCCTTGCCGGCATTCGGTATTGTGGCGGCGGTGCTGGGCGTGGTGAACACCATGGGTTCGGTGGGGCAACCCCCCGCGGTTTTGGGGGGCATGATCGGTTCCGCATTGGTGGGCACGTTTCTGGGGATTTTTCTGGCCTACGGTTTTGCGGAGCCCCTGGCCGGACTGCTGGAGCAGAAGGTGGATGAAGGCACCAAAGAGTTCCAGTGCATCAAGACCACCTTGCTGGCCAGCATGCAGGGCTATGCACCCATGACTGCCATTGAATTTGGCCGAAAGGTGTTGTATTCCACCGAACGGCCCACCTTCCAGGAACTGGAAGGCCATGTGAAGAAAAAGTAACACCACCCCGCCACCGAACCCAATACCCCCATGGCAGGACAAGGCAAGCAACTTCAGCCGATCATCATCAAGCGCGTCAAGAAAG
>JACCDQ010310595.1_pt1 | contig 11276 bp, 16 predicted proteins | sample 7446031 | NCBI WGS metagenome assembly JACCDQ01 (sample SAMN15323442, study PRJNA562643) | freshwater metagenome | isolation source: river surface water | place: USA:Blue River Watershed | collected 2017-08-17
CGTAAGCGCAAGATGCCCACCGCCTTGGCGGCGTACTGGGCAGCGAAGCGCAAGGGTCGCAAGGCCAAGCCGGTCAAGCGCAAGAAGCGCAAGGCCGTCGCGAAGAAGCGTCGCCGGGCACGCAAAGGGAGTGCATCCATGGCTCGTCGCAAGAGGAAGAAGGCACACGTCAAGCGTCGTCGGCGAGCTCGCCGCACGTTCCGGCTCCGTCACAAGCGGCGCGGTCGCAAGCGGGGCCGCAAGTCGCGGCGTCGTGCGGCGCTGCTCGGCGTGCGCCGCAAGCGCCGCAAGGGCAAGAAGGTGGCTCGCCGCCGGAAGTACCGCAAGAACCCGGCGAAGCGCCGCAAGGCACGTCGCAAGGGCCGTAAGGCCGGCAAGCGTCGTGCTCGCCGCGCCAAGTACGGTGGCAAGCGGAGGAAGGCACGCAAGTCGTACCGTCGGCGTCGACGCGCGGCCCGCAAGGGCTGGGCGAAGCGTCGTCGGCGCCGGGCGCGCTACGGAGTTGCGAAGGGCAAGACCATGTTCGGTCCGGTCCGCCGCAAGCGCCGTTCCTCGCGCAAGACCATGATGGGTCACGCCACGCTGCGCATGAACCCGTCGCGCCGTCGCCGCAAGCGCCGGTACGGTCGGCGCTACCGTCGCAACCCGTTCGGTGGCGGCCTGGTGTCGTTCCTGATGTCGACCGCGAAGAAGGCGGTGCCGATCCTGGCATCGCTGGTCGGCATCCGCGCGCTCACCAAGCTCGTCGCTCCGCGCATCCCGCTGAACCTGGGCGTCGCCCAGGGTCCGGCTCTGGCGGCGGCGGCCCTCGTCGGTGCGAAGTACGGCATCAAGCATGTCAAGTTCCTCGCCAAGTACGAGGACGCGATCATGGTCGGCGCCGGCATCAACCTGGTCGAGCAGCTCATCTCGGCGTTCGCTCCGGCGAGCGTCAAGGGCATGCTCGGCATGGGCCTCTCGGACTACGTCGCGGTGAGCGACTACCTCCAGGTCGGCCCGGGCGCACCGATCGACGACAACATCACCCTCTCGGACTACGTCCAAGTCGGCATCGACGAGGAACTGGGACTGGACCAGGATCTGGGCATCGACCAGGAACTGGGCATGGGTGACGTGGGTCCGTTCGGTCAGGGCGGTCTCGGCGGTGGCGGCGGGCGCATGCTCGCCCCGATCGCGTCGCAGAAGTTCCTCGCGCCGGTCCCGAACCGGTCGTTCGTCGAGTCGATCCCGGATGCGGGTCCCGGCTACGACGATCCGGGCATCCTCTATACGGGTGTGTTCGGCGGCGGCTTCGGCGGCTAGCCAGTGGCAACCGCGCCCGTGAAGGGCGCTGACGTTTCTTCTTGATGTGGATGTGGCTGTCGCGTGCGGGGGGACCCCCCTCACGAAAAACACCAACAACAAGAAGGAATCGACAATGCCTCGTCTCTCTGGAGTTCGCGAGCGGCGCCACCAGCCGTTCTACGACACCCTCATCCGCACCACGGGCGTCCCCTCGCCCACCATCCTCAACAACGCCGCGCTGTTCGGTAACTCGAACATCGGCGACCTGGGCAAGACGAACATGCAGACCGCAGGTCAGCTCGCGTCGGACCAGACTTATGTGACGCTGGCTCTCCGCTGCTTCATGTTCTTCGACGGCACCAACCGTCGGGCGAACTACCTGAACACGGCGGCGCAGCTCTACTTCACGCTCCAGGTCGGCGAGAAGCCGATGTTCACCGCGCCTGCCTGGTACAAGCCGGCTGGCGGTGGCATCGCGGGCTTCGATTCGACGACGTCGATCTTCAACAACGGCACGCCCGATCAGCAGGCGTTCCTGAAGCTCGCCCGTCCGATCGTGATCCCGGTTCGCCAGAACTTCCAGGTCAACGCGCAGTGGTTCGCGATCGGCTCCACGGTCGGTCTCGATCTCATCAACGCGGGCGAGACGGACGACCAGAAGGTCATCCAGTACTACATCGACGGTCTGCAAACCCGCGATGTTCAATAGGTTTTCGGGAAACCGAGCCTACTGAACGTCTCGCTCGAGCGATGTTGTTCGGCTCCACGGGCGAAAGCGCGTGGGGCTGGTCGATAACCGCTCCGTCCTCAGCCCCCTGCCTGCTGCTTGTTGCCTGCCGATTGAGAGCCGTCGGGATCCCCGACGAGAACCGCCTTCGGGCGAGAACCAAGGAGCAGGACAGTGGCAGATAACGCAGTCGTCGCCGGCCTTCGTGTACTCGATCGCCGCTTGAACCAAGCGGTCGGCGTCATCCAGCAGCAGCAGGCGCAGATCCAGTCGTTGATGTCGCGCCCGCGGACGATCACCGAGGAGATCGACCGCATCCCGGGCCGCCGCATCGAGACCGTGCTCTCGGGCGAGGTCGCCTTCGACAGCAATGACGAGGGCAACCGCGGCAACCCGATCTTGATCCAGGTCTCGCAGGACGGTCCGTTCATCATGACGCACTATCCGATGGCGCTCTGGCGCCCGTCCGCGCCCTCCAACACCACGAACCTCGATCGCTGGCGTCCGGTGTCGAGCTTCCCGCTGCCGGATCAGGTCGTCGACACCGACATCATCGACATCATGTACGAGCTCGCCGACGGTGGCTCGCAGCGCAACTTCCAGAACGCGCCGCGTGGCCCACTGTTCTCGCGGCCGGACAACCTGGTGCCGTGCGCGGTCCCCACGCTGTGGGCGCCCAACGCGGCGATCCAGTTCACCCCGACCTACCTGAGCTTCACGTTCGACAGCGGCACGGCGCCGACCGCAGGCATCCTGCACGTCGACTTCATCGGCTACCGCATCGTGAACCTGTAAGTCGATGAGCCAGTACCTCGTCGCCAAGAAGGACTGCGGGTGTGGCTGCAAAGGCCACGGCTGCGGCATGGGCGACAGCGGCGACGGCCTGTCAGGCGTGGAACTCACGGGCGCCAAGTTGATCGTGGCGGTCGGAGCAGCGCTTGGCCTCTACATGATCTGGAAGAAGCGCAAGGGAGGTCGGTAAGTAGTAGTTCCGTTCGGGCCGGTCGCCTCGTGAAAGTGAGGCGCAAAAGCACCCGGAGACGTCGCGCGATTGCAGGCGGTCGGCCCGAGCGGAACTGCACACCACCAAGACCATGAGCTACCAGCGGCGACATGGACTTGGCGGTGTTTCTGACCTGATTGCCACTGGCAATGCGGCGGCTGGAATCGCCGCGTCCGCGCTGACCAACCCGTACACGGCGGAGATCATCTGCCGGGTCAAGCAGTTGGAGGCGGCCAACCTGCGCAAGCCGGTGCCGCCGTGCGCGACCACCCCGCCCGTCAACGACTCGCTGGGCATCCGCAAGTTCATGCCGATCGTGCGCGGATATGTCTACGCAGAGCAGCACCCGTGGGCGTATCCTGTAGCGGTAGCGCTGGCTGTGGGTGTCCCGTTCCTGCTCGGCTATCTGGCCGGGAGAAACCGATGAAGACCACCCGCTCCACCAAGTTCCTGCTCGCGCTCGGCGCCGTTGGCGTCGCCTACCTCGCGGCCAACGAGTACCGCCGGTACAAGCTCGAGCAACTCAAGGCCAGGGCGGCGTCGGACCCGTCGTGCGCGACCTGCGTGCGTCAGGTGTTCGAGACCATCGGCACCCAGTCGCCGACGACGGGCGCTGACGTCATCACCGTGTCCCAGACCGCAGGGCTGCCGTCCTGCGACTCCATGTTCCCGGTCAAGCCGGACGGCATCGAGGTTCTCCGGCAGATGCTCATCGCGGGCGCACGCGGTATCGGAAAGTGCGCGTAAGGAACCGACCATGAAGAAGAAGCACATGTACCTCCTGGCTGCCGGCGTTGGCGCGTTCCTGCTCTACAAGAAGAGCAAGTCCGCGGCGGTTGCCGCTGCCACTGGCCAAGCGTCCGCTCCCAAGGACAGCCAGACCGTCGCCGGCGCGCTGGGCGCCGTGATGACCGGCAACTCGATGCTCGAAGAGCTCGGTTCGCTCGGTTCGTACAACGGCTACAAGCTGCGCCACTACTAGTCCAAGGAGAGCAACCGCATGTCGAGCTTCGTCAAAGATCGAGACGCGCACACGCGCGGCGTGAACGCCATCGCGGCGGTCGACGGGGCCACCATGCGCGCTCGCCAGCGCGAAGCGGTCAAGGCCCGGCAGATGCGGGCTCGTGATCACCGGATGGCGGCGATGGCGAACGCGGCGTTCAAGCCGCTCCGGCACTCGCTGTCGAGCCTCGGCGCGCTGCCGATGGTGAACAAGCTGTCGTGGGCGCAGGTCAACCCCGACGGCGTGGGCGTCAAGCTCACGGACAACGCGGCGCCTCGCGCGCCTGGCGGCGGTGGCCCGATGGCGCCCTCGGGCGGCTACACCTCGACGCCGCCGCGTCCAGCGAACCAGACCGCTGGCTCGATGCTGGCGAACCTGTCGACCTCGGCGAAGCTGGCGAGCGTCATGCGCCCTGGCGCGCTCCAGCCGGGCGGCACCCAGCGGCCCGCGAACCAGACCTCGGGTGGTGGCGTGACGCTGCCTCCGGGCACGGGCTTCGGCACCGGGCCGTTCACGGGCGGCAAGGTGCCGCCTCGCCCGCTGCCACTGCCGACGTCGACCTCGTCTGGATCTGCTGGCACTGGCACGACCTCGAGCGCGACCAGCGGCGGCGGCTACGGCAGTGCGCCGGCGACCGACTACGCGGAGATGACCGACCTCGTCACCTCGCCCTCGGCCGAGACGGTGCTCGACGTGGTGTCGTCGCCGCCGATGTCGAAGAACACCAAGCTTTTGCTCATCGCCGGCGCAGCGGTGGGCGCGTACCTGTTGCTGCGCAAGAAGGGCTGATCCGAACATGAGCAACTACTTCCGCATGCCATCCAAGACCGGCCTCTCGGGACTGGGCGGCGTCTTCGACACGGTCGCCAGCATCGGCAAGAGCGCGTTCGGCGTGCTCTCCGCTGGCGAGCAGGCAAAGGGAGCTGCCGCAGCGCTCCAAGCGCAAGCCGCCGCCAACCAGGCGATGAGCAACCAGGGATCGTTCCTCTCGCCCGTCACCATCCTGCTGCTCGGCGGCGTGGGCGTCGGCGCGTACTTCCTGCTCAAGAAGAAGAAGCCGCAGTAGACGCTCGCTATCGACCACGGTGGCCTTGGTCGCTACCATCGGGCTTCCGACCTACCAACAAGGCAAGGAGACACCGATGACGCGCCCGGGTGCACCGTTCGATCCACTTCGCGAGGAGCAGTACTACGTCGCTGGCGACAAGCCCATCGCCAACCCCATCGAGCAGGGCAAGTTCGGCGCCGGTTACGCCTCGACGCTCCGGCTCGACAAGAACAAGACCGAGGTCCAGGTCCGCTACAAGGACTTCCTCATCACCGCGGATCTCTACCGCGTCAAGGTCGGCGAGCAGACGACGATCCGCTTGCTGCTGCTCTGCCCGCGCTGCCGCAACGCGCTGACGATCGAGAGCACCAAGAAGGCGATCTCGTACGACGACTCGTCGATGAAGGAGGCCGGCGGCCAACTGTCGGTCGAGCCGTTCACCTGCACGTGGGAACTCGATCCCGCCAAGGAAGGCCGCCGCATGGAGTTCGGACTGGGGCTCTGCAACTGGCGGGTGGCGATCGACAAGAACATCGCCAAGGACGCCTGAGCCGTGGCGCGCCGCGATCGCAGTAGTTCGGCAGACCGGGTCGCGGAGCGGCTCGCTGCGGTCGTGCCCAGGAAGAATCCGGGCGAGCTCGACGACGTCACGGCAGCGATCGAAGAGCAGATCCGAGACGGCATCGCGGACGCGCTCCTGGACTCCGCTGGCTCGGTGTCCACGTGGAGGCGGGGGCGCCTTCTGACCAGCGCCCGCAAGGCGGCAGACGAACTGATGGAGCGGATCGCCCAGAGCGAGGACGTCGGCAGCGTTGTCGACCTGTTCGCGCTGGTGATGGAGATCGACACGGGCGAGCCGTTCGAGTACGTCGTCGAGAAGGAGCCCAAGCGCCCGGAACCGGAACTGCTGTTCGACAGCAACCGCGGCACGACCATCCCGCGCGACTTCGCCAGGGAGATCAACCGCAAGTCAGTCACGGGCGTGTCCGACCGAGACTACGCGATCTTGGAGGCCGGCGACACGGCCGAGAATGAGTCGTACTGGGACGTCTGGGCCAGCGTCGAGGACAACGCCGAACTGACTGGCGACGATGGCGTCAAATACTCCCTGTCGACCACCGACAACGGCGACGTGTTCCTGGTGCCGGTCGGCATGGTGTACGACGAGGGTGGCCAGTCCGACTCGTACTGGGTCTGGGAAGACCCGTTCGTGCCAGTGGCAACCCAGTTCGGTCGGGCGCTGGCGATGATGGCGCTGCGCGACCGGGAGCGTCGGTGGTGGTTCGACGAGCACAAGCAGAAGAGCGACGACGGCCGCATGGAGTGGCAGCCGGCGATCCCGCAGATCTGGGTCGAGATCAACGTCGGCGACGGCGAACTGCACTGGTCGTTCAAGGGGCCGCAGGATCGCAATCGCCGGATCCGCGTCTCGTTCGAGCGCGTGCTCCCTGCCGAGGAAGACGACGTGCAGCCCGACGTCGAGAACGGATGGGAAGACGAGGAAGGCTTGCACATCACCCAGGACGACCTGGCGATGGACGACGGCACGCCCGTCACCCAGGCCGTGAAGATCATCCGGTACCACGGGTCGGTGGAGCCCAGTTCGTCGTCGTTTCACCCGGGCGTCTGGTACACGCAGTCCGACAGCGACCAAGGCCGCGAGTACTTCGAACAGGGTATCGAATACCGACGCTCGTATCACCTCTCCGGTTTCACCGCCGAGGAGGAGCGAGAGATCTACGACGAACTGACGCGGAGACATCGATGAGCAACGCCAAGCACTACGAAAAGATCATCCGCGACGCGATGGCGCGCACGCTGTGGCTGATGGCGTACGCCGACTGGGCCGACAACGAGCAGAACGGCGGCGATGAGGACGAGGGCGAGGGCGACGAGGACGAAGACGAAGGCGAGGAGTTCGACATCGCGCGCCCGGGCGGCGGCGAGGACTGGGACGACTACGCGCCCGAGACTCCGCTTGCGGCGGTGCAGGCGGCTGGCGATCTGTACACGCTGATCAAGAAGTCGCTCAGCCTGACCGAGAAGTATCCGCTGGGGCTGCTGTTCGAGCAGATGGCGTCCGCCCACTTCGGAGACACGCTGATCCCCGACACCGACTGGCTCAAGCAGATCAAGGACGCCAGTTGGAACGACCGCGCCGCCGTCGTCATGGTGTACGCCGACTGGCTCGAGCACCAGGGACGCGTGTTCGACGCGAAGTACGTCCGCGCCCTCAAGACGCGCGACACGGTCGGCTTCCTGAAGGGCCACGAAGGCATGGCCGAGCGGTTCGGCGGCGTGCTGGTTCACATGGCCGAGGGCACGGGCGTCGACTGGTCCGACGACGTCCGGATCAAGGATCCCGATCAGAACAAGGCATTCCACGAACTGTTCGACAAGATGCCGCGCTTCGAGTGCCACTACGACGGCAGCGACTTGACGTGGAGCGGAAGCGAGCGCGACGCCTCGTACGAGAAGGCGGTGCGCAAGCACGGCAACCAGGTCGCGCGCTATCAGGGCCCCGACGAGCCGACCGAGGGACCGAAGGATCTCAACGCGGATCCGGTGACGTCGCACGGCCAGCACCACATCATGGTCATCAACCCGAACGACAAGTCGTGGACCAAGCACTCGTTCGTGCTCTGGTTCAGCGCTGGCGGGTTCGCGGCGGCGGATCACCTGCTGATCTACGCGAACAGTCTCGAAGACGCACTGGACGAGGGCATCGACTGGGTCGTCGACAACCGCCCGGGATACTTGGCCGACAACGCGGTGGCGGAAGCGTACGAGGAACTCCGTGCAGAATTCGTGGCCACGAACAATCGCGAGCCGGAGGACGAGGAACAGTGGGCGCTCATGGAGGAGTCCGAACAGGACACCACCTCCGGCGGCAACGCCGGCAACCGCATTCCCAGCGAGAACTGGGGCGTCGAGTTGGAAGATCCGACCGAGCACGAACTGCTGGTGTTCACGGGGCTCATCGACAACCCGCCCAAGCGGAAGGCTCCAAAGCCGCCGTGGAACCCGTACGACGAACTTGCCACTGTCATGTTCCGCGACACGGTCACCGCGCGGATGCTGCGTCTGCTCGCCGTGCGCGGTCACATGACCCAGGCCGAGTTCATGCGGATCTACATGGCGAAGTGCGAGCGCCCGCCGTCCGACTACGCGATACGCGCCGCCGCAGCCGCCCGACGGGGATTCACGTTATTGGGAGCGCCGCTGGCAAGCGGTCCCGATCCCGACGCGAAGGCGACGGCAGCCGCCTCCGGCTACAACAACAACTGGTGGCGCTACACGTTCCGGCTCGGCCGCGGCAACAACTACTGGTCCGAATTGCTGGCGTGGGCGCAGGACAAGGATCCGGCCTATACCCGTGGGATCGGGTGGCGAAAGGTGATCGGCCGAGAGCCGATCCAGCGGATGCGGAAGGTGCCCGGGACCCGCAACTACGAGGAGGCCGGCCCCTCTACGCGCAACATGCTGCGATGGAAGGGTCCCGCGCCAGAGGACCTGCTCAAGCACATGTCGCCGGCGAAGCTCCAGTGGGCGTTCGAGAACCTCGAGCACCAGATGATCGCCAAGCCGCGCATGACCGACGACCTCGAAGTCGACTTCGGCTGGTGGCTCGAGCGGATCCGCCCGCACTTGGTCAGGCAGAATCCGGCGCCGTCGTGGCGGCTCAAGGGGATCAAGAACAAGGCGTCCGTGCCGAGCTTGATGAACATGCCGCTGCGGAGAAACGCTGCACCACCGCAGGCGGCGAGCCGTGACCGACCTTACTGGATCGCGCTATCAAGCAGAGCAGGCGGCTTCTACGCCACGCTTGAAGCGGCGAAGAAGGCGGCCCTTGGCCCTCAGTTCTGGGGGGAAGACGTCGTGGAAGTGTGGTTCACCGACTTCGACCAAGCGGACGGCGTGAACGACTACATGCAAGGCAGAGCCTACTTCGACTACACCGACGGCAAGAAGCACTGGTCGCCCGTCTAGGAGAACGCGACGATGGCACTCATTCCCTTCAAAGCATCGGCCGAGCAGTGGCGCCCACTGTTCCAGAAGTACGGCTCGGACCTGCCGCAGGACTTCTTGGTCGCGTGGCTGCACAACGAGTCAGGCGGCAACCCGTGCTCGCTGGGCATCCCGAACGTCGAGGCCGGCATCTTCCAGACCTATCACCCGGCCGACGACAAGTACGGAGCCACGTTCTCGCAACTCCGAGCCGGGTGTAGCGGCTCCACGCTGGTCAATCCATCCTTGGTCGATCGCGATCTGCAAGTCCGGTCCGGGCTCAACTACGTGCGCGGCAAGATCGCTGCCGCACAGACCCACATGTTCGCGGCGGGCGTGAACTGGCCGATGAGCTCGCCCGACTTCTGGATCGCCGTCAAGCAGGAGCACGCGCTGCCGTGCGTGATGGGCGACCTACTGCCTCGCGTGACCAGCCGATTCGGTCCGCCACCGGACTGGGACACCTTCAAGCGCCAAGCGCTGTCGCTGAGCCCGACCGAGATGGGCTCCGGCTGTGCGGGCTTTGCGCGCTCGCCATCGCTGCACGGGCTTCAGAACCGGATCGCCGACACGATGCGCAACGCCGAGGAGACCGGCAAGTTCGGCGGCGGCGTGCGAGCTGAGATCGGCAAGCTCGGCTCGATGGGCCCGTTTCTTCTGCTGGGCGGCGCGGCGACGCTGCTCGGCGTCATGCTATGGAGGCGGTAGTGCCGTTCAAGCGCAAGCGTTCCACCGTGGTCGACGTGTCCGACGACCAGAACTTCGCGCTCGTCCGCTACGACGACGACGGCACGTTCGGCGTCGTCAAGCGCGACGAGAACGGCGATCCGGTCGAGGTGTCATCGCACAAGACCTCCACCGAGGCGCTGGCTGCGTTCGATGCGGCGGTCGCCAAGCGTCGGCTGGCGGTGAACTGATGGCGAGCCCGGTTCGGATCGGCGATACCGACGACGTCATCATGGCATCCGCCGCGCAGGGCGGCGTGTGCTGTGCGATGTGCGAAGATCGGGCGCTCGCGGGGATTGGCGGGCTCGAGCGGATGCTCAAGCAGGCGTTCATCGTCTGCGACATCTGCGGCCACAAGCGCTGCCCCAAGGCGACGAACCACGACCTCTTGTGCACGGGCAGTAACGCCAGCGGCCAACCGGGGAGCAGGTACTAGATGCCCAGGCTCAACAAGCAACAGTCGTACTACGCCAACATGGTCATCGCGTGGGAGTCGGACGGCAAGCCGGACTCCATGCTCGGCGTGCTCGATCGCGCTTGGTACGACATGACCCCGCTCGAACAAGCGGAGGTCGACACGTACTTGGTCGCGCGCGACAAGACGCCGTTTCATCGCAAGGGAGGCTGAGATGGACTTGGGATTCGGCAAACCGGTCGGCGACGGCCGAGCGATCGTCGGCGGTGGCTGGGGGCATGGTCCGGGCGGCAAGCACGCCGGGCTGGACATCCGACTGCCGGTCGGCACGCCCGTGTTCGCGATCGGCGACGGCGTGGTGACCAGCGCCAGCGCGACGCCGCGCGGCGACCTGGGCATCTACGCGGCGCTCACGCACCCGAGCGGCGTGGTGTCGCGCTACCTCCACTTCTCCGAGCTGCGGACGCAGGTCGGCGCCCGCGTGTCCCGGGGGGATCTGATCGGCCTCTCGGGCAACACCGGCAACTCGGCGGGGCCGCACCTGCACCTCGATCTGAAGGTGCCGTCTCCCTTGGTGGTCCAGCAGATCCGCGACGAGGTCGGCGAGCCGACCAGTGGATTCGAGCAGAACATCACGGGGTTCGGCGTCGGCATCCCGGCAGAGCCGTGGGTGCCGGTCGACGCCTACGAGCCGATCGTCACGGCAGGCGCGCTTGCCAATGGCATCCCGCTCTACCGTCCGCGCGGCGTCGCCGACATCGTCGCAAGCACCGGCAAGATGGGGCCGATCTTGCTGCTCGGCGGAGCCGGAGCCCTCTTCTACTTGCTATGGCGTAGATGATAGGCTGTACGCGGGCCTAGCCCACGAGGTCGCCCTCTGTAGGCGGCTGACCAGTGGTTGTGGATGCAGATCTCCTCTCCGGGAGAACGAGCGCCCATGGCCACCACCTTCGTCAATCTCCCGTCCAGCGCTGGTAACGGCGCCGGCACTGCGGTCGACACGTCGACGCTCGCGGCCACCAAGACCATCGTCAACGGCGGCAACGGCAGCGCGACCGAGCC
>JACCDQ011621868.1_pt1 | contig 11276 bp, 6 predicted proteins | sample 7446031 | NCBI WGS metagenome assembly JACCDQ01 (sample SAMN15323442, study PRJNA562643) | freshwater metagenome | isolation source: river surface water | place: USA:Blue River Watershed | collected 2017-08-17
CTGAGTTTTTCGTATCAACTCAAACAGCATCTGATAATAAACAAATAATGAAGGACCAGTCTGAAACTCAGACGGATATATCCGTCTGAGTTTTTCGTATCAACTTAGACAGCTTTTGAATTAAGGCGCGTACTGAGGATGTTAAAAACTGGGACGGATTCATCCGTCCCAGCATGAAACTCAGGGGTTTAAATAAGCCTGAGTTTTCTTATCAACTGATGCATCTAATTAAAACGAATACATAGACCATTTTAAAAAGCAGGAACTTAACGACTTAAATAACCCTGAATATCCTTATTGACGTAAACGGCTTCTAAAATCCAGAAAACCGAGACAGAATTATGCTCCGAGTTTTTATATATATATATATCAAACTGAACCAACACAAACTGGGGCTTCTTTTGAAGCCCCAGTTTTATACATCAATACAAAACCGAGGCCAAAATTGCACGAATTGATTCTAAATATATCAGTCAGGTATTCAAATATGGTTTCGTACAAAGCAATCAAAACATCTTTTCAAAAAGCCCTTCAGCTCAATCCCGATGGACTAAATGTCAATGAGTTCAATCGGATTGTTGAAGAATCTCTTCAGTTGTATGTTGAAAAAGAACGTTCACTATTCAAACGACTTGAGTATTGGCTGAGTCATGTTGATACTGACAATGATGATAAGATAGTATGTGCTGACATTGAGCTAGTGAGATTTGGAGTGTTACAAGCGCGTCCCAGTCAAAAGAAAAACTCAGGGGTTTCTAAACCCCTGAGTTTTATTAGAAGTTCCGATCTCGAAGCATTCTTTAAACACGCCAGAATTAACTTAGAAGATGTGAATATTATTAAACGGCGCAAAGACACAGTCGAACAACGTGCAAATTTAATTGACCAACAAGTTCAAAATTCTATTGAAAGTGGTGAGTCTATTCAAGTGCTTCCATTAGAAGTGATGACTACAGAGGCTAATATTGGTAACAATCGTCCAATTGCAATGAAATATATTTCGATTGAACAATTAGTTCAATGCATTGCGAATAGTCAGAATGCTTCTGCTATTCGTGAGTATGCGATGAACTATTACTCTATTCGTAAGATTTACGATCAAGAGTTTATCAAAATACAGAAGAATACTATTCGTCGTAAAGACGAAGCGATTACTCAGCTTCATGAAAAGATTGATAATCTCACATCAGTAAATACAAAGCAAACTGATATGATCACACAACAAAGTAGTGAAATCAAGCAACTACTTGGATTTGCAAGCGACACTAAAGAAAGTCTAATTGAAGCTCGTCAAGAGATTAAAGAAATCAAAATCAAGTTGGATGAATGGTTTAGCTTCTCAACAAACTTTGCTCGTATGATTCTTCCAATGTGGATTGGATCGTCAGTTTTCAAAACTATGTACGACCAAAATCGAGCGACGTACGATGAGAGTAATGCACTCAAGCATATGAAAGTGATGTTCGTAGTTGCGTTTACTCAAGATGATACTATGCAAGTATACTTTTGCTGTACAAATTTTGCAGATGTTGGTGCTCGTTTAAAGAAGTTATACAATGAGCATAGAACAATGAAGATGTTTCAACCAAAAGCGATTTCTCTGATTTCTCAAGAAATTAATCAAGAGCGAGCAAAGCTTCAACAAGTTGAACTGTTTCCTGATAGTGTTGGTCACGTATTTCACAACAAAACAAAATCGTTTCGAGTAACTCTTGGAGATGAAGACGCATCTTCAGTGTATGATCAAATTGTAAAGAGAGCTCACAGTGAAGCTTTTCAGTCATATCAGCATCGGCGTAATAATATCAATGAAGATGAGATTTCTATCAACCCTGAGATCATTAATCATTTGAAATGCAGTGACAAAATTTTCTACGAGTCAACACTTCCATACTGTCAGCAATACATTGATTGCTACGTATGTAGATCAGACGATGGCACATATACTTATGCAACTTCTGGATCAAAGTCGAGTCGGCGAATTGATCTTGGCAACTTGCGTTTGAGTAATTTGATGTATCCACTTGCGAAGATCAAACAAATATTTGATGAAGATCGTGGATCATTAGAGATTGATCTAATGATTGAAACTGGTCTTATCACTCGCGATAACTCAAAGCAACTTCTTCGCTTTAGTCGTATGATAGCAATTGCTGAGAATGTTGATGTACCAGCCGAGACACTTCAACGAGTGGATGATATCATGTCAGCGGACACTGACTCTGAAGATGACGAATAGAAGCTCATTAAGAGTTACTAAAGACTGTTTTCTTTTTTTATTAGAGAAACAAAAAAAGATTGGCATTACTTCAGATAAGTAAGCTCAATCTTTAACTATCGATGGCCTACATGACCATTCGCATAGTTGTATTAAGACATCCGGCACAAGATTTGAATATTATGTGATGACGCTTGAATCATTGTCATAATAAAAATGTTGACAACTGCGGCGTCATTGATGTCTTCGTTATAAGTGTATATATTAGGGCTGACATAGTTCAAAATGATAAAGAAACTAACAAATACTTAACTCAATATAGCGATTGCGAAAGTCATAATCAGACATGACTTATCCACCGCGACCAAGTAATATTACTATACCTGCTGTAATAGCAGGTAACGTTTTACAAAATGACAATACTTCAGTTAGTGTGATCGACAATGGGTTTGATGGGTCAATCGTGATGAAGACAGAAAATAAGATTGGCATGTTGATTAACCCTGAACAAAGAGTTTCAATCAACAGCGAATCAACCTCTTCAATGTTGACTATTAATAATGATAGCTCATTGTCATCAACATTGCGTTTGAGTTATCAGGATAGATTCTATTTCGATGGAAGGATCACGTCAAATGGCAATGTGCTTTTTATACCCAGTTGTGATGACACATCACTGAATGACAATCTACATACAGCATTTAAAAAGAATGTTGATATTATGGATCATGACGGATCAACAATTGGATTACGACTCGGTGGTACATTAGTAACTGCTACTGCTTCAGAGTTAAACTTTGTTGATGTGCCTATTGGTGTTGCTCGTCCAAACAAAGCTATTGTATTAAATAATGATCTCAACATCACCGGAATCAACACGATCAGTGCAAATCAAATCAATGGTGTAATTCTATCTGCTGATCAGCCGCATATTACGACACTACACAATATCAACATCACTGGTGACCTACGAGTAAAAGGTGATCTACTGGATATTGATATGGATATGATCAGTTTATTAAACATACCAACGAATGGTATTGCATATGCATCTAAAGCTGTGATACTTAACTCATCAAAGAATATTAGCGGGATCAACTCTTTGTCAGCTAATACTCTGAGCGGGACATTAACTACAGGCCCTCAACCTAATATTACATCACTGAGTTCATTAAATAGTTTGACTAACAATGGCCCTTCATATTTAAATGGAACGGTTTCAATGAAGACCGCTGCTGGCGAACAACTCATTCTGAAATACTCTGATACAATTTTATCTGGAATAGGATGTACTGTTAACGGCGATTTAGTTTTACGTTCATCCGGTGCAAATGTATCTATTGCGACGAGCAATAATTTTAGAATTGCAAATCATAATGGTTCTACGTCAGGATTAGTTCTTGGAGACTCACTTGTATTATCAACAGCATCTGAATTAAACTATACAAAAGTTACTGCCGGAGTGGCTTCTGCAAATCGTTGTTTGGTTCTTGATGGTTCAAGAAACATTTCAGGTGTGAATCTACTATCTGCAAGTTTACTTGTTGGTGTATTGCAAACTGCGGCTCAGCCTGCAATCACAAGTGTAACAACATTGAATATCACTGGTCATAATGGTTCATCTATGGGGTTATCTCTTGGTGGATCAATTGTGACTGCGAGCGCGGCAAAGTTGAACTATGTTGATACGAGCCCTGGACTTGGTACAGCAAACAAGGCTTTAGTGTTGAATAGTTCATCAAGTGTATCGGGAATTAATATGTTGAGTGCAAACTCGTTGAGTGGAACATTACTTACTGAGGATCAGCCAAACATAAAAAAGGTTTCTGTGTTGACTATTTTAAATCACAATGGAACAGATGGATTACGTCTGGGTTCTGTATTAGTCACGTCAAGCGGTGATCAGTTAAATCGTGTAGACGTAGACTCTGGTGTATGCGCTGCTGGCAAAGCATTAGTAGTTGATCTATCAAAGAATATTACTGGAATCAATATGTTGACTGCATCTCAACTGCATGGCACTATTCAAACATCATCTCAACCAAATATTAATCAAGTGAATACACTAAACATTGCTTCTCATAATGGATCAAATAGTGGACTTTCATTGAATGGTATATTAGTAACAACTACAGCGTTGCAACTGAATCGTCTTAATGTTCAAGCTGGTTTAAGTGAACCAAACAAAGCACTTGTATTAGATTCAGCTCTGAGTATAACTGGAATCAACATTATCAGTGCGAATGTGGTGAATGGTGTAATAAGCAATTCAAATCAACCAAATATTAGGACTCTGCATTCAGTGAATATTATTGATCATGATGGTGATACGGTTGGGTTATCTCTTGGTGGTGTACTTATTCGTAGTACAGCTAATCAGCTCAACTATGTTGATGTTCAACAAGGATCAGCGGCTCCGAGTAAAGCTTTAGTATTGAATTCAGATAAGAATATTTCAGGAATCAACACAATTACGGCTAATGAGTTCAATGGAATTATAAGAACGCCAAATCAACCATACATTAATCGCGTATCAACATTAAATATTATGGATCATAATGGATCAAGTTCAGGACTATCTCTTAACGGTGTATTAGTTGTATCAACCGCTGATCAACTAAATCGGGTAGATGTACAAGCGGGCGTTGCTTCAACAAACAAAGCATTAGTTGTGAATGAATCAAAAAATATATCTGGAATCAATATCTTGAATGCAACTTCACTTGCTGGGACTTTACTAACTTCAAATCAGCCAAACATTACAACAGTAAATACGCTGAATGTGAATAATCATAATGGCACAGTTGGATTATCACTTGCAGGGACGATTGTTACTGCGAGTGCTACACAATTAAATCGTCTTGACACTACAAGTGGCATCGCGGTTGCTGACAAAGCACTTATCGTGGATTCACTTCGAAACATTACAAACATTAATACGCTTGGAGTTGTGAGTATCTCAGGAACAATCCAAACAAGTCATCAACCAAATCTTTCTTCAGTGAATACACTTGATATTATTAATCATAATGGTGGCTCATCTGGTCTACGTCTCAATGGTGTATTAGTATCTGCTACTGCTAATCAATTAAATAGCACCGCAGTTGTGGCGGGTGTAGCAACCGCTCAACGTGCGCTTATCACAAATGAATTTAATTCTATCAATGGAATCAACACATTAAGTGCTACTAAACTTGTTGCTGATCAACTATCACTAAGTGGTGTAATTTCAAATCTTAATGTTGGTGGCGTTATCATCAAGTCATACTCATTCACTGATCTAATCGGGCGAATGGTAAACATTGATTTGATCAATTCATTAAACTTTTCAAGAATAACCCCTAATGGGATGACAAGTGGGTTTTCATGTGAACTGATCGGATACATCCGCCCTGCATATTCTGAAATATACACATTCTATGTCACCTGCACTGATCGTGTTCGTTTGTGGGTCAATGGTGAGTTAATACTTCATTCATGGGCATCATCAACAAACACACGCATCAGTTCAACGATCTTCTTAAATGCTGAGCAATGGATTCCAATTTATATTCAATACCAAGTTGATGTTGGCAATACTCCAGCATTTCTATTAGAATGGGCATCTTCATCAAACGTGAGAGGTCTAATCGGATCCGCGCGTTTGGCATGGGATAACAATCCGCCTTCAGTGAGTAATAAACATTTCAGTCAAAACAGTTTTACGATATTCAATACTCTAACTGATTCTGCTAATACTGCTAAGTTCAGTGTTGATACAGGTGGCGATTTGACTATTGATGCGAGTGGAAACGACATTATACTTGGCTCAAGTGATAATCTTAACATACCAGCTCATGACGGTTCAACCAGAGGTTTATATCTTGGTGGCGTATTAGTAAAACCAACCGCATACGAATTGAACTATTTGAAGGTAAGCCCTGGAGTGGTATCACCTTCACAAGCCCTTGTTGTAAACGCAAGTAAGTCGCTTACAGGAATCAACAGTCTCTCAGCTACAACAATCGCATGTGATAATTTATCTACGAATGCCTTTACAATCAGCAATTTGAGTTTGTCTGGTCCATTGAATAATTATAATACAGGTTCACTTTTGATTCGGCAAATCACAGGACCCGATGTCTCTGGACGAGTTGTTGATGTAAATACGATAACAAATATTGATTTAAACAATTACGATCCAAAAGAGTTGAATACCAATTTTTCACTCGATATAATTGGATACATTCTACCAACATTCACTGAAACGCATAGGTTTCATGCAATTGCAAATGATAGAGTTCGTATATGGGTTTCAAACACATTGATTCTAAATGCATGGGACTCAAGCAACGGATTAGAATATACTTCTGATTCAATACTTCTAACTGCTGGACAATGGACGCCCATATATATCCAATTTCAAAATATTACCGGATCATCGTCGCTTCAAGTACGATGGAGCTCATCATCATTAGTGAAGAGTTTTATAAACAATGCGTACATGGCATGGGACAATAGCCTGACTCGCCCACCACGCGCAACAAGTTGTGCTGATAGATTAACTTTATTTAGTTCATCATCTGGATTAACCACAATCCAATCAAGTAATATTGGTATTGATGGAAATGGAAACATGAGCTTAGATGCAAAGACAAACTTTATCAACATGAACTCTAACGTGAACATTGTAACACATAATGGAACTCGCGGGTTGTATCTATCTGGAAGTCTCGTATCCGCATCAGCAACAGAAATAAATTATCTATCTGGCGTAACCCCCGGAACGATTACTGCATCGAAGGCACTCATTTTAGATTCAAGTAAATCAATAAGTGGATTCACTTCAATATCGAGCACTGATTTTATTGGAACTATCAGAACAGGCGATCAACCATTTATTACGTCTATAGGAACGCTATCATCAACATTATCTACATCAGCAGACATCAACGTATCAAACTCACTTCGTATATCATCTGATTCATCAACATCATTGATTCAATGTGTATCTGATTTGTTTGTTGGTAATTATGGTTCAACTGCATCGGCATCAACACGTAAATTTGTTATCAAAACAAATGGCAACGTGGGCATTCAAACATCTTCGCCAACAAGAGCATTATCAGTGAATGGCGGAGGATCAACATATTGTATGCGTTTGATAAACAATTCAAATAATGGAAGTGAAACTGCGTTTTGTGATATTGGAGTTGATTCATCATCTAATCTTATCATAGGATCAAATGTAAGTATTGGATCAACAACACCAGCAACGATTTCAGTTACGAGTAATGGAACACTGAAGGTAACGAGCACATCAATGCAAATTGGAAATACAACAGGAAACACAATGCCACTTGAAGTCGGATCAACAACATTCTCACTGAGTGCGTCAACAGGATTTATCAACTCAGAAGGTAGCACTGGAGTTACTATACCAACATCAACTTCATATTCTATTAGAACAACAAGTTCTATCATTGTGAATGGATCAGTATGCGTCACCTCGGATAAAAGATTAAAACATCAGATTAAATCATTGAATACTGATTCATGTAAAATGTTTATTCGAGATTCGCAACCAGTTGAGTTTAGTTACATACAAGACAAAACGCATAATACAAAACATTATGGACTGATAGCTCAAGATATTCTTAGATCTAACTTTGCAGATTTAGTTTCTATCGCGCCGTGTCATGGCGTAAGAGAAACCATTGAGAGTGATGGGTTGGTTTCTCCAAGTGACACAATCTTTAATGTTTCATACGAAGAGATTATACCAATCGTCATGACAGCGCTCAAGGATACAATAAAAGAGAATGAATCATTGAAGAGTGAAGTAATAAGCTTGAAGGACAAATTATCACAGTTTGAAAACAAACTAAACATCATCAACGACTTGATTGCTAAGTTTGAAATGAAATAATATAAATATGGATTATAGCACGGTATTGAGTAGCGCGTCAAGACTTAAGCAGAAAAGCCTATACAAAGTCACGATTGCCGAATCAACAAGAGAAATACTTCTTCAGTTGAATACAGCAATTATAAATGCTCATGATGTAGGGCTATCAAGAATTGAACATAAGATTCCAATTAACTTTCGGCGTGTGGATGAATCAGTATCAAATCAAGAACTTCAAACTGCAATCTATTACAATGTTGTAACTGAGCTCGAAAAAAAAGATTATCAAGTGCGTCTTGTCTTTCACAAACAATTTACATTGATTAAAGTATCATGGACAGTCAAAGCTCAAACAAGTGATTTACAAAGAATGCAAGAGAAGCTACTTTCACTACGAGAATAGTTTGTGCGGATATGCATCAATCAATGGTTGCATCCAAGACTCTCTAAGTTCGTCAATCCAAAACCAATCAAATCTATCAGGATATTGTAATAAGAGTGGTATCATCCACTCTTGAACATTATCCATCAATCGTTTCCAATCAACATAATCCGGATTCATCATAAACAAATGCAACATCCATGGTTCTGCATATGAAATCAAATACTTCCAATACACACACTCAGGATGCTTCATAAACAAGTCAATCATCCACTCACGAGGATTGCCAGATAAATATGCCCAGTCAATACACAAAGGATCAGTCATCAACAACTCTTCTTTCATAGACTCATACAATGCATCCATCCAACTTTTTTTTTCTTTCTCCGACCAGACCTCAAGCTCAGGATCCATCATATCGCTTGAGACCCAGAGAGCAAATTCACAAATGATCAACCGCAGCAGCATGCTCTCGTTTCATGCGCAATATATGAAACGGATAACAACCAGTCGTTGCAAATCTAAAATTATCTATTCTGATAAATATAATATATGAGTATATACATAGCTTAATACTCATAGAGCGTCGTGGATGGCCTTCACGAAGATGGTGGTATGAAATCCACATGTATATAAAATGCTCGCGTAGCTCAGTTGGTAGAGCGTCCGTCTTATGAGCGGAAGGTTTCGCGAGTTCGAGCCTCGCCGTGAGCAGCGAATTCTTTTTTTTGTGTATGTAAGAATACACGCCTATCGAGCCATTGACCACATGCCACATGGCCGGCTTGGCGCAGATGAAAATTCAATAAATAGTGTCAGTATACAAAGTAATTCTGTAATGTCTTCTCTGAGATTATTATTGATCTGATCGCTTTCATTAATTATATTTCCAAGTTTGACTATGTCTTGTAGATCATGAATATATAATTTATCTTTTTCCAATCGACCTCCAACTTCCATGACTCGCATAAATATATCAATTGTGTATAGATTCATCATATTCCCGAGATTGAGTAAAGACAAACATCGTTGCTGAAGCGGATGACCAAGTTCAATTGGTTTTGAATACATGATATATTGTTGCTATGATTTACTGAATCAGAACAAATAGTCTATACATAGCATAACCAAATGGCACGCCAAAGAATGGCACAACCATTGGTACCCAGAACCAATTATCATACGATGTGAACACCTTTGATCCAAATACAAATGCTGATGCAAGACGCGGAGCAAAATCACGAGCGAGGTTAAATGCAAAACCATTTGTTCCCTGAAAGAGACCAAGCGCGCCGAGAGTCACGCCAATAATAAGTGGTTTGAACTCAGATGCGGGTGTCACAAGAATACTAAACATAAGTAGAGCACTACCAATGAACTGATCAATTACAGAAGCGAATAGTGAATTGTTTGGATTACGCTGAGTGCCAAATGCTCCAATGAAATTATACTCATCCAGTTTCTCAATCCAGCTGTAATAAACAGAGAAGACTATAAAAGCAGCTGTAAAGCCGCCAAGAAGTTGCGCAATGATGTACCAAATCATTCTGGACGACGAAAACTTACGAGATGTTGCATATGTCGTTAAAGTAACAGCCGGATTAAGATGAGCGCCAGATTCACGAGCGAGAACAATACCAGAGGTTAAACCAAGAGCAAAACATATAGAAACATGTAGTTGCGATTGTTGAGTTAGAATACTTTGATTTACACCCGCGAGTGATATATACACAAATATAAGCGTTCCGACATACTCAAGCAGCACGTCTTTATATAGAGGGCGATCAGTTGAATCGAAGCCCCCAAATTCAACTTCAGGCGTAGGTATTTCAACTGGCATAGTTGACTCTTATATTTGAGCATTGATACAATTCTTACGCTTAATTGAATATTTGATATTGAATGATTCAACATTATTTAGCAGTGACGAGCAACTCAGCTGAATGAAAATAATTTTGATGCAGACTCAACTCAGCCGAATGAAAATATTTTTTGTCTGAAGGCTCAACTCAGCTCAACATAAATATTTTGATGGAGGCTCAACTCAGCTCGACAAAAAATATTTTGATGGAGGCTCAACTCAGCTCGACAAAAATATTTTGATGGAGGCTCAACTCAGCTCAACAAAAATATTTTGATGGAGGCTCAACTCAGCTCAACAAAAATATTTTGATGGAGGCTCAACTCAGCTCGACAACAAATATTTTTTGTCTGAAGGCTCAACTCAGCTCTACATAAATATTTTGATGAAGACTCATCTCAGCTGAATAAAAATATTTTGAGTGAAGACTCAACTCAGCTTCACAGAAATATTTTGAATGAAGGCTCAACTCAGCTCAACAAAATATTTTGGATGAAGACTCAACTCAGCTGAATGAAAATATTTTGGATGAAGACTCAACTCAGCTGAATGAAAATATTTTGGATGAAGACTCAACTCAGCTGAATGAAAATATTTTTTGAATGAGACTCAACTCAGCTTCACAGAAATATTTTTGAATGAAGGCTCAACTCAGCTTCACAGAAATATTTTTGAATGAAGGCTCAACTCAGCTTCACAGAAATATTTTGAATGAAGGCTCAACTCAGCTTCACAAAAAATATTCTTACATGGAGACTCAACTCAGCTTCACAAAAATATTTTGAATGAAGGCTCAACTCAGCTTCACGAAAAATATTCTTACATGGAAACTCAGCTTCATAGAAATATTTTGAATGGAGAATCAACTCAGCTTCATAGAAATATTTTGAATGGAGAATCAACTCAGCTTCACAAAAAATATTCTTAC